>Ga0307373_10010212_pt1 | contig 13871 bp, 10 predicted proteins | sample OX2MG_FD_202534 | JGI IMG/M metagenome (GOLD analysis project Ga0307373, IMG submission 202534) | Soil microbial communities from Risofladan, Vaasa, Finland - OX-2 | ecosystem: Environmental > Terrestrial > Soil > Coastal area > Acid sulfate soil | place: Finland: Risofladan, Vaasa | collected... | reverse complement strand
GCTGGTGGAATCAGCTGGTCGACCAGCCCGCCAGTTGTCCTTCGCGCTCTTGTCCATCCGTCACTCTGAGATGGATATCGAGGTCGACGGGGCCTGGTTGCGCAACACTCTGGTCAGTCGCGTTCGTCCGGCGGGCGACACCGACCGCATCGTCTACGAGCTGTCATTGGCGCAGCTTCGTTCCCTGATCAATGATGGCCCGCTGACGATCTATATGCACCAGACCGGCCTGGAGACGGCCGTCGTCGGGTTCTATCGCGCGGTGGTCACGGTGCTCGCTGAACTCGATCAGCGTCCGGGTTCGCTCGTCATCGTCCCGAAGTACTTCAAGTCAGGTGTCGGCGACGATGGCGGCCCGCACTTCTCGGAAGGCACACCATGGCGGACGTAGAGGTACCACAACGACGCCGAGGTACCAGCCTGACGGTGATGCGCGATGCGGTCTGCAAGGACTGCCGCCGTGACCCAGATCTGGTCGACTCCGGTGAAGCTGGTTTCACCTACAGCGAGTTGTCGGGGCAGGCCAAGGTCGAGCGCGGTGACAGCCGCTCCGATCGCTGCCCATCGTGCCGTCGCAAGCACAAGAAGACCCTCGAGGGTCTCGCCATCGGCTTTATGGACCTGCGAGCGATCGGGGCTGTCGCCGATCGGGTTGACCCGACGGGTCCGCTGGGCGGGCTCGGGCCGCTTCCTGATGCGCACACCGTGAAGTCCTACGAGGCTGACCTCGACAAACGACCGTTCGGTATGACCGATGCGCACATTCTGGAGGCCCTGGGCAAATTGTCTGGGAAGAAGCGGGTGCTGGTCCTCAAGGCTGGCACTGGAACCGGCAAGTCGACGTTCGGCCCGTTCCGGCTCGCGTTCCCGCCCGAGGGCGCACCGTTCCGGCTGACCGATCATGGTCCGATCATCGTCACCGAACCTCGCGTCCAGGCGACGATCGGAGTTGCGAACTTCGTGGGCACCAAGCTGGCGGGCACCGGAGTTGGTCCGGGTCATCTTGTTGGGTACCAGGTCGCGGGCGATAAGAACCATGACGACAGCTGCCAGATTGTCTATGCTACCGACGGCACGGTGATCAACTGGCTGAAGGAAGGGCGGCTCAACAAGGTCGGCGCGGTGATCGTCGACGAAGCCCACGAGCGCAACACGAACATCGACCTGATCCTCGGCTTCCTGCGCCGCGATCTCGCGCGTTATCCGCATCTGCGGGTGATCGTCACATCGGCGACATTTGACGTGAACTTCTACGTGCAGTACTTCGGCGGCCCGGAGTTCGTCGACTTCATGGAGGTCGAGGCCGTCAAGTCCTTCGGTTACGGCGACCCGCTCTTCCCTGCGGAGGAAGTTGACCTGCAGACCTGGCTGCCCCAGTGGTGGCCTGAGCGACTTGCGCCGATTCGGCCAAAGGGTGAGAATGCTACGCCGACCGACGCCCTCGACGGTCAAGAGCCACCCGCTGAGGACCTCTGGGCAACGACCACGATCCTAAACGGCCTGCGCTCACCCCGCATTCTCACGGACACGAGCACCTGGCGAACTGAAATGCCGGCGCTTGTCGCCGAGCAGGTCGTACGCCTCGCGGATGGCCTCGATGCTGCTGAGATTTACGGAGACATTCTGGCGTTCCTGCCAACCCGTGTTTCAGTTGAGACAGCCGTCGCACTGGTCAGGAAGAACATCTCCGGCAGCCGTGCGGCTATCTATGATCTGCTAAGTACAACGAAGAAGCCGCGTATCGAGGAAGCGCTTGCGCCACGGCCGTTGGGCGCAACGCGCAAGATTGTCATTGCGAGCAACCTCGCCGAAACGTCGCTGACCGTTGAAGGCGTTCGCTTCATCGTCGAATCTGGCCTGATCGCCCAATCCGAATGGGATCCGGTAACAGCCAGCGGCGGCGTGCCTACGAAGCCGCACTCCCAGGCGGGCATACGTCAGCGCTGGGGACGCGTTGGCCGTGATCGTCCCGGCTGGGTATTTCCGCTCTACTCGCGTGAGCAATTCGAGGCGCTGCCACGTGACACGCCTCCCGGCTCGACTAGGGAGAACCAAGAAAAACTCATCATGAAGGCCAAGTCCGCCGGTTTCGACGATGCCGCTGAGTTCGATTGGCCGGCCAGCTTCAAGAGCGACCTGGTCGAGTACGACGAGAACGCCTTGAAGTACATCGAGGTTTTCACCAAGGAAATGACGCGCGCCAAACGCGTTCTGCACTCCTCCGGGGCACTCGATCCTCAAGGCCACTTGACGATGTTCGGCCAGGAACTCGAACGATTCCCCGGACCAGCCGAAGAAGCAGTCGCGGTCATGCTGGCTGACCAGCTTGCCTGCGTCCCCGAAGTGACCGTCGGTCTGGCTCTGCTGAGCGGCAAGTCGCTGGTCGGCCGAGACGGCATCCTGCGCGGGCAGCCGTACTGGCCGGGGGAGTGGCGTGTCGAGGCTGCTGCTCGCCACAGAGGCCTGGCCTTCGGATGTCGCGACGACCTCGACCTTGCTCTGTCTATCTACGCAGCCTGGGAAGCGGCCGATCCCGATGCCCGCCCCGATGAGCTCAGCGATGCTCGCGTGGCCTGGGCGGACGGGTGGTGGGTCGACAGCGACCGGCTGCTCGCCGCCGCAGTCAAACGGCAAGAGATCTTGGAATCGCTGTCGCCCGCCATGAAACAGGAGGTGACCAGGGGCATCGACTTGCGGCTGCTGCCACGGGCCCGGGCTGTCTTGTCACGAGCCTTCGCTGGTCTCCAGTACGAGAAGACTGAGGACGGCAGCTACCTGCTGGTCGATGATCCTGAGCCAGAGCCGCACGCATTGGACAACAGCACCCTTACCGAACCGGGCCCCCGGGTCATTGCGCTGGGCCGCTCCAAGAGCCGCAGCGGCAAGCAGCTCTTCATCCGCAACGTCATGAACGTGACCGACTGGGCGATCCGTGGCCAGCCGGACGCCTTCACGCTGTTGCAGCGCGCCGCCATCGCTGCGCGCCCCGATGAGGCATCACACCACCTGCACGTCGCCAATGAGCTACGGGGACTGTGGCGAGTCGGCGCCCGACTCGATCTTGAGCTGACGCCTGACAGTGACCGCATCGTCGGCTTGCGAGGCGGATTGCCCCAACTCAGCTTCACCGAACCCCTCTTCGTGGTGGAGCCTGAAGAGGAGTTCGAGGACGACGAGGAACTCGACGCTGGCCTGATTGCCGACGAAGATGACGAGGACACCGCCTGGCCCACGGGAAATCCCGATCCGCAGCCGGATGAGGAGGAGGATGACCGGACGCGTGTGCTTGACCCCCGAGAGTCCGAAACCAACGACGAGCCGACTGATGAGACGCCGATGCCTGCCCTTGACGTCTTGGCTCGCTGGAGTCAGCTCCCCGACACCTCGGCTGCGCGAACACCGAAGGTCCGGATGTCAGCGCCCAACTACATCCCGGAACGGCGCTTCATCGTCACCGGCTATGACTTCGCCGACGACGAGATCGCGGTGCTCGTGGCCAGCGACTGGCTCGACCGTGACGTCGCACCCGCCCTCGGAAACGAGGACCTCACGGCAGGCAGTGAGGTTTCGCTAGTAGTCGGGGAACTCGTCGAAGAACGATATGACCGCTACCGCGTTCTTTACCGGGCTGATGGCCGCGGTCGATTCATTGCCTACGAAGCGGCCCGCTCGCGTCAGAAGCGGGACCGGTACGCGCAGCTCGCAACCGCGCTCGATCCGTCAGACGACGGTCTGCTCGCCGCCCTGGCGCTAGGCGCTGAGATCACCGGGACGGTGCTGCCTACGCGCACGACAGCCACCAGGGTCAGTTTCCTGCCACAACTAAGCAATCATCTGGCCACCGCCCGGGTCGAGCAGCACGTGCCCGAGAACAGCCAGAGCAACCGCAAGGTGCGGTTCTGGCCAGCGGTCGTGGTGCAGGGACCCAACGTCAGTGGCTGGGCGATGGTCGAGCTCGAACACCGAGATGAAGCGCGCGGCATCCGTCACCGCTTCGGGGTGCGCGCGCAGGCGCTGCAAGACGCCGGGGTCGAAAGCGACGTCGGCACGCCGCTTGTCGTGCAGCTTAACGCGGGCGGGCAGGACACCCGAGCGCTGAGCATCAATGAACATGAGGAAGAAGCCCTGCGTGACGTGCTGGACGTCTTTCAGAAGGAGATCGGCTGTGGCGCACGGCGTGCCAACAACGAGCCGCTACCGGGTCGCTGGCTATGGTCGAAGCGTCCAGAGGTCCCAGCTCGGCTGGTCACAGAACTTCTGAAGCTCGATCCGACACATAGACGACGCCATGACATCTGGGAGTATGTCGTCTCTGCCCACTTTCGCCGAGTCGGCAGCGTCCGAGCGCCCAGCGGCGCAGCAACGCCCGCCCGCCAACACGCTCGAGCCCAGCAACTGACTCTGGCCGATATCCAGGCCGCCTTCCCGGTTGGCGGCCATGTACGCGGCGAGGTGACCAACGTCCGCAACGATATGGGTCGCGCGTGGCTTACGCTCGCCGACGGCGTGGAAGGCACCATCAGTGCTGCAGACTTCGGTGCACCAACGGGCGTTCTGCAAATCGGTGCCTGGCTCGAGACGGGCCAGACAGTGGAGGCGCAGGTGATCGGCCATTCTGAGAAAGGACCGAAGCCGCGGGTAGAGCTGCGAGTCACGGCCGCGGTACCCGACAAGCTCTCACAAGCGTCAGCACTCGGTGTGCAGGTGGGTGCTGTCTTCGGTGGCAAGGTTTCGAACACCAAGGACGGCACGGGGGTCTTCGTCGAGCTCATGCCTGGTCTCGCTGGGCTCGTGTATATGAGCGCTCTTCGTGGGCAACCGCTATCCCATTTCAATCGTGGCGCGCCGATCCGGGTACGGGTTGAGAGCATTCGTCCTCACCCGCAGAAGGGAATACAGCTCGGCTTCAGCTTGGCCGTGTAGTCAGCACACCGCGGCGGCGGCTCCGCACACACAGGTCATGTTCGCTGTTCGCTGCTCGGAGAGCATGCCGCTGCCATGTGTCAGTGCGCGTCCACCGGAGTAGCGCCTTCGACGACGCTGCCATGAGGGAGAGGCGTCAGCAGTTCCCGGTGCAGTCGCTGGGCGGATCGTGGCCACTGTTACCGGCGCATTCGCTTGGCCGCGTGGGTCTTCGAATGTAGGGTCGACGACTGTGAGAGCGGACGATACGAGCAGCCAGCGGGAGATCATTTCGAGGGGCAGTTTGAGGGGCAGAATGGTGCTGGCGAGCGCTCGTCTGAGCCAGTCCCAGCTAGTGTGAGCTAGCGTACGGCCTGGTCAGCCGATATATGGCCTGGTCAGGGAGCAGCCGGGTGATTTATGGCATGCAAGAGGTCAGGAGTTCGAATCTCCTTAGCTCCACAAAGGTCATAGACATAATTCGAACAGGGAACAGGTGACTGGACCCGTCCTGAGGGGCAGTCCGCGGGGCAGGTTAGGCCATGATCGTATCCGCTGACCTGCGGGAACTCTGTGATCAGCCGTTTCTGGCCAGGCAGAGTGGCTTCGCGGCGTGCAAGAGGTCATGAGTCTGCGGGATCGCAAGTTCTGCCACCGCCTGACGCGTGAGCAGCAAGCGCTTGATGGCGGAGATCGGGGGTTGGTCCAGTTACCGCACATGCCGATGAGGGCGCGGCTGTGTGGCGGAACTTGGAGTGCAAGTCCGGTAGTTCCCTCGTCGGGGAAGCCCATGTCATCTGAGATGGCCGGCGTCGGCCAGAACGTTGCGGCCCACGGCAATGCGGCTGGATCTTCGCTGCGGCATGGTCGTCCAGTAGTACCAGATCATCAACGCGATGGAGAGGGCCCAAGCCCGGCCTCGCAGCCAGGTTGCGTCGTCAACGCCGAGTTGACTCCGGAAGATCTCCCTGGCAGGCGGATCGAGGACCTCCCAGGCCACCGCCAGGTCGACTGCGGGGTCCCCGACCGACAGTCCGCCAAAGTCCAGTATCGCCGCCAAGCCCCCGTCCCGCACCAGCAGATTCTCCGCGGCCAAGTCGCCGCGGTACCACCGTGGCGCCGGCCGGTGCTTCGCCCCGGGCAGCCTCATGGCTTCGTCCCACAGCCGTCCGGCGGCGTCAAGGTCGAACCCGAAGTCACCCAATGCCCGGCAACGCTCGATATCCTGCCTGGTCACTACGTCCATAGTCGCGAGTGGCTCACCCCGGTACCAACGCAGGTCCGGGTCGCTGGCCGCCTCGCCAGGCACCTCTGCCAGCGCCAGGACTTTCACCACCTCGGCAAGGTCTGCTGCCAGGTGCCCCCGTCGCGGGTCGGCGGGCGTCTCGGGGGTGACTACCTCAGGGTGCTCACCGTCGATCCAGCGGACCACCGACCAGCGTTCTGGGTAGTCACAGCCGGGTTCGAACACGGCGACCACCTCAGGGACATCAACCGGCAGCAAAGGCCCAAGAACCGGCAGCCACCTGGCCTCTTTCGCGATCGTCGCCGATCCTCCGGGCTGGCGCGGCAGCCGGACGAGGAGATCCTCCCCGAAACGGAACAGCGCGTTCGACGAGCCACTCGAATCCAGCCGCCGGACGGGCAGGCCGATGTGGTCAGGCATCGCCCGGTCAACCAAAGCGCGAACCAGCCCGGTATCGATCGGGATTTCGTCGTCGTGGAGAACTCCGGCCACTACCGGAGTCAATCTCACGCCCTGAGACACGGCAACGGGTTATCCGACTTGGCCCGGTCGCCATTGGCAGGCCAGCAGACAACCGCATCTGCCGCCGACCGGGCGTTCACCAGAGCCTCTGGCCCCCGGTGCCCGGCCCGGCGCACCGCCACAGTCATCCCAGAGACCCGCGCGCAGTGCCGCTGAGCTGGGAAGCCAGTTCAGCACGTCAACCCGGCCGCCGTGGCCGAATTGAACCCGCAGAAGGCCGCCGACGCGGATGCCGTCAGCGCGTACAGGCAATCCGCGACGGCAGCCGGTGCATCCGACCCACGCTCCGGGCCGCCGCTCAGATGCGGTAGCCCCGCCGCCCCGCGCACGGGTTGCCGTAGCTGTCCTGGTGCGGGCGCATCACCGTGGATGGGCTGGTCCGGTCGAACTCGCGCTGGCAGTAGGCACAGCGCACCCGGCAGCGGGCTTGCGAGCGTGGGCGCGCCCGAGTCAAGCGCGGAACACCGGAGCGGGAGGAGGAGAACGTGGTGCGTTCGCCATACTCCCCGGCCTTTGCCAGTTCGATCTCGAAGCGGGGCTCGAACGTGATGTCGGTGTTCTCCAGCGATGTGATCTTCCAGTTGAACAGGCTCTTTATGCCGGGACCCGATGAGCGGCCGCCGGTCTGGTCCCAGACGTAGAGGTACTCCTGTCCAGTCCCGCCCTTGCGCCACTTGAACGCCAGAGCGTACGGCTCCACCAGCCGCTGTACACCGTCGTAGGTCATGCGCAGCAGGGTCTGCGAGCGCCCGGCATGCATGATCGGCGTGCGCAGCTCCGCCGGGAAGAAAGCAAGCTGGCTGGCGTCACCGTACTGGAACGCCGAGAACAGCGACCGCAACTCGCCCTTGAACCGGTCCACCGCCGTGGTGAAGTCCATCCGGCTCTCTGCAACGCAGACGATCTTGCTCCAATAGCCACGCATGACCTCGAACGGCACAGCCAGCAGCAGCCCAAGGGCGGCCTGCGGGCTGGGCTCAAAGATCGTCTTGCGGAGGAACGTGGTCACGATCGTCGTCTTGTCCACCGCCATGTCGTTGTTGACGAAGATCGAGTAGACGAGGTCGAACAGGTCGTTGGACATGTGCCGTTGCAGCAGACACTTGAGCTTGTCGGCCAGGGCCTCCTCCAGGCTGACTACCTCGAGCGTGGTGGCGCAGCCGGCCTGGTCGGAATAGGGATGGATGAGCTTGCGCTGTTGAATCGGCAGGTAGAAGCGACCGAACTCGGTAACGTCCATGCGCAGCGCAATGGTCATCTTGCTGGCCTTGCCGTAGAAGTCCTTGAAGTACAACGTGAACTTGTACACAGTCTTGCCGCTGTCGATGCTGCGCTGGTCGGTTTGGGCGTTTCGGTCGAGGTCGAACTCGACGCCGGTGCGTGCCTGGACCATCCGGCAGGCGCCGTTCAGCGCGTCGAGCAGCTGGCCGGGGTGCAGCCCAGTTGGGGCGGCGAAGTCGAGGTCGCCGGAGAACCGGGTGCTGACGAAGTAGCCCTTGCGGAACGCGTTGCCGCCTTTGAGGACGAGCCGGTCCCGCATCAGCGGGTTGTCACCGTACAGGCCAGCCAGCAGCCACCCGTACAGGTAGTCGCGCTGCACGTCGGAGGTGTGGACGCCGAGGAGCCTGCTCGTCGCGTCGATCTCATCGCGGTCGATCACGCGAAGATTCTCCTGCCTATCCCTCCTACCAGCCACTGGATTACCACCGCGTCTGAGGCACTCTCGCACTTGACCCCAGCGCGTCAACGTCCGTGTCCATAGCCCGAGTGTGCGTGCGTCGGCTCGGACGATCTTGCCGCGTGTATGGGCGGGCGCCAGTGGTTACATACCGTGGCCAGCCCTAATGTCGGTACGCGCGCGTAGAACCGCCGTTCTGCACGCCGATCGACGTGTTGTGGTGTAATCGCGCCCGGCGCAGAGTGGATGATCGGCGTGGCCCGCCAGACGCTCGATAGCCGATGCGAGGAAAGGTTCCCTGGCCGCAGCCTCTCGCCAACCTGACAAGGGTCGGCAAAATCCTCGGCTGACCTGCCTCGTCATCCAGGGCCCATCCTGGGCCAAGCCCCTTCACGGCGGCCATTTTCCTGAAGCCAAGCTGCAGCCTCATCCAGCTCCCCCGTTTCGACTAGACGTCGCAGCAAGACCGCACCCTCCATCTGCCCCAACCCGTGGAGAACGTCGGCCGCAGTGCGAAGCGCATCTGTCAAGCTGCTGGCGAAAGCCGGGGCGTTTTGCTCTGTCAACCGCTGATACACGCGCACGGATTCACAGATCGAACTGAAGGCCTCGATCAGTTCGGTGTGCATCACGGATCGTGTCCAGGCGAAAGTCCACAGCGCTCGGGCAAGGTCAGGTTCATGAGTGCCCGGAGCATTGTGGGTCACCTTCCGATATAGCATGACGGCTTCATCGATAGCGGCTCTTGCTTCCCCCGGTCGCCCTGCCTTCAATAGTCTGCGTGCAAGGTTGTCCAATGATCCCGCCAGGTCGGGTTCGTAGGCGTCCGGGTGACGTTGCGCCAATCGACGCTTCATCTCCACAGATTCTTGTGTCGCTACCAGAGCCTCCTCCTGTCGTTCTACGCGCGCCAACCAGACACCGAGGTTGTTCAGCGATGCCGCCAGATCATGTTCGAATGCGGCTGGGTTGACCTGCGCCAGTCGGCGCCTAATAGCCAGAGCGTCTTGGGTAGCGGTCAGCCCTTCTTCTGGCCGCCCTATCTCCGCCAACTGCGACCCGAGATTATCCAGCGACATGGCAAGATCGGGTTCATATGCAGTTGGGTCACCCAGAACCAGGCGCCGCTTGATATCCACGGATTCTTGTGTCACTGCCAACCCCTCTTCCCGCCGACCCACATCCGACAACCAGACACCAAGGTTGTTCAGTGACATAGCCAGGTAAGGTTCATACTTAGCCGGATTGCCCCGAGCTAGCTGATTAAGCACCGTCGCGGCTTCCTGACCAATGGTCAACGCCTCATCTATGCGCCCTACCCCCGCCAACCGGGCGGCGAGGTTTACAAGCGAACGAGCTAGATCGAATTCGTGAACAGATCGATTAGCGTGGGCCATCCGCCGCAAGATTTCCGTTGCCTCTTCGGAGGCGGTCAAGGCCTCCTTCAGTAGCCCCGCGTTCGAGAGTCGGATCCCAAGATTGTCCAATGACGTGGCCAACTCCTGCTCGGATGCGGCGTCCCCCTGAGCATGCCGTCGGCGTATCGCCACAGCGTTCTGGGCAGCGGTCAGAGCGTCGTCAAGATCCCCCAACTGCGACAACGAGATACTCAGTTGGGCTAGCGACGTGGCGAGGTCAGGCTCATGAACCGGATCGGCATTTGCGAGCCGCCGTCTTATCGTCACAGCTTCCTGAATAGCGGCCAGCGCCTCATCCGGCCGCCCCATCTCCGCCAGCCTGCCGCTTAAATTGGTCAATGAAAGAGCCAGATCGGGTTCGTATGCAGCCGGATTGGCCCTCATCAATAGCCTCCTTCGCCCGATTCGGGCCAGCCGACGCCTGATTGCGACGGCTTCCTGGGTGGCATCCAGCGCTTCGCCGGAGAAGCCTGCGTTAGACAGGCGAAAGCCAAGGTTGTGGTAGATGCTGGCACGTTCGGAAGGATCAGTGACGAACGCAAGTCGATGTTCGGCCATGCGGCGCGTGAGTGCCCCAATGCCAGGGTCCAGGTCGACGTGCTGACCATCGGGCAGGCGAGCCTCGATGGCCTCCAGGACGGCTGGGCTTACGTCTGGCAAGTCGGCGATTGTAACCAGAGCAGCGCTTCCCGCATCGACGGCCAGCTGGGAATCGCGAAGGAGCATGGGGTAAAGGAAATCACCGCCGAGGTGTGGCCAGCGGTGCGCGGCGGAAGCTAGGAATGTGATCGCCCGGGGGGTCCAGGCCGCCGGAGTGCTCCGATCACCGTCGCGTGCTAGCAGGCTGGTGGCCGTAGCAGCAGCCCAAGCTTGGGCTGGGTAGTCGGCGAAATGACCGGGAACGGTCAGCGCGAGGAAATCTTCGGCGAGCCGGTCGGGGTAGAGGGGTTCCAAGACGATGGCACGGTTGGAATCATCCGACGGATAGCAGATGGAGTGATCTTTGAGAATCTGACCTGGACTAGGCAGCTGGAGGTTCCCCAGCAGCTTCGTTCCTACAGAAGTGGTGACGGTACCGGTGAGGGCAGCGGTGAACACAGCTTGGTTCATCACCTCGGGCGGGGTTCGGTAGGTGCTGTCGGTTGCTCCGGCGGCCGTGCCATCGGAGTACAGCCGCGCCCAGTGCAGCTGCTCACGGTCCAGTAGGTACATGGTCAAGCCGGCCATTTCTGGTGGCGGTCGCTGACCAGTTGCGCACGCGTCGATCGCGACAAGTGCAGCCATGTGTACCGCGAGGGTCAACCCGAACTCTGAGTCCTCTAACAATCCCGGCGGGCCGATCCCTTCGGCATTAGGCAGCTGGTAGACAGCAGCGAAACTGTTCAGCGCAGCGGCGAACATGCCGCTCCGCTCGCCGGATTCCTGGCCTAGCGCGGGCAAATGCTGGCTAGAGGTATCAGCCTGATATGAGTCCAGGATGCCTCGGACCGAGGGCCATGAAGAGGCGGTGCGAGCTACCATCAGCACCCGCGTCACGACACCGCTCTGGTGTAGCAGCGCGTTCTTAAATAGCCACGTCAGATTCGTCAAGAGCCACCGATCGGCATAGTCGACGATAATGAGCAGGCCAGCGGCACCCTCGATACGCATGTCCTGGCTGCCAGGCTCGGGCCTATCGGCGTCAGGGCCGTGGAGAGCAGCGACCACTTTCCAACCGTCTGAGCCCCACTCCGCCGCGACCTGGGCCGCAAGCCGGGTCTTGCCCTGGCCGCCTGGACCGTGCAGCCAACGCACCGCCAGTCGAGCGCCACTGTCACGCCACTGGCGCAGCAACGCGAGCTCACCGTCGCGACCGGTAAAGGGGACGACGGCGCGCCGAGCGTTGAGCATCCGGCTGGGCAGTTCCCGCAGCCACTTCCGATCGGCTGTCGGCTCAGGCTGCCAGTTCGCCAGCAGATACAGCGGGAGCCCACTACTGAAGACGTGGATATCAGCGCCGATCACCCCATACGCAAACCCGTTAACAGCGGCGACGTTCTGAACCATCTGCGGTTCCGACCCTTCGGGCCCAGTCACGAGTGACCGTCCCGCTTTTCCTCAGAAGCATCCAGATGAGCAGATTCAGCCGGGCTAGGCCGCAGCACAGGCCCCTGGTTGATGACGTTGCCGCCCATCGCGCCCTGGGCGATTGCACCCGGTGCGGCCGCGATAATGTTCTGCTGGGATCCGCGCAAAACGCTCCCCTGGGATCCCATTGCGCCGCCACTGCCTCCGCTATCGGTGGGGCTACTCGAACGCGTGGAACGATCCAGCCAGTAGGTCAGCAGCATTCCAGCCACGACCAGCCCTGCAAACACGCCTAGCGCCGGGGTAATGCGGCCAGTGAGCTGACCCCCGACGACACCAGCGACCGCAGCCACTGCGAACGTTGCGGCCGCACCCAACGACAGGCGACGCGCCCGACCCTCGCCGAGACCCAACAGGACACCCCCAGTCGACCAACGACACTGCCGATCATGCCACTGTCACTGGCACGGTGGCCAGTGAGATCTGCCGCCAATCGAGGAGATCGGTCGCAACCAATACCACATCCAACGGAAGGAGCCACTATCTGATGGCGGTGGCTCGGCTGCGCCTCGAATGTGCATCAGAGGCTGTTATGGTTTGGTTGGCCTCGGCAGCACATTGCCCTTTGTCCATAGGGCACAGAACAGACATTCTGTGTAGCCTGAGCGCGCGGATCTGACCATTGACCTCAGCGCCGAGTCGGCGATCGGCTCGCGGCCCATAGAGCAGGGACTACCTGCACTCTCACTCTGGGTAGCGACAGGGCGGCCGCTGAGATGGCTGCAATGGGGGAGAGGTGTCAGAAGCTCGCGGCGCAGTCGCTGGGTGGATCGTGGCCACTGCTGCTGGCGCCGTCGTCTGGCTGCCCCGGGTCTTCGAATGTAGAGTCGACGACTGTGAGAGCGGACAGTACGAGCAGGCACCGTGAGATCATTTCGAGGGGCAGTTTGAGGGGCAAAATGGTGCTAGCGGGCGCTTGTCTGAGCCAGTCCCAGCTTGTGTGAGCTAGCGTAGGGCCTGCTCAGGCCGCATATGGCCTGGTCGGGGAATGCCGGAGTGATTCATGGCATGCAAGAGGTCCGGAGTTCGAATCTCCGTAGCTCCACATGAAGTGCCAGGTCAGGCCTCAGATCTTGACTCGGCCGCGAGCCTTTCAAGATCACCTGACCGTCATTTGACCGTCGTTATGGGCACCGGTAGCTGGCACTGGACGGCACGGATTGGCCCTGGATGGCAGCCCAGGGCGGTGCGGGTGTGGTGTGCGTTGAACATGGCGGTGATCGTGATGCCGTGGCTGGCACTGGTGAGCATGGCGGGGGGTTGTGCCGGCGGTGCTGGCTGCCTGCCGCGGGTGCCGTTTGTGGCCGGGCGGTTGCTGGCAGCCCCGGCTTGGCTGGATGGTGCATGCGTGGGCGTGGTGCCCATTCCGGCGGGGCCGGGCGGATGTCAGACTGGATGGCGGCGGGAGGTGAGATTATGAGCGTCGCGCTGGTAGAGCACACCGGGCCGTGGACGGCCGATGATGTCGAGGCGCTGCCTGATGCCGGTGATCATGCCCGCTTCGAGGTCTATGAAGGTGGGGTGCTTGTCGTGAGCCCGGCGCCGGGTGTGGGCCATCAGCGGGCCTCCTGCCGGCTGCACCGCGCTCTGGCCCAGGCGGCCCTCGCCGCGGGCGCCGACGTTGAGGTGCTCGAAGCGGTGAACGTGGCCCTGCCCGGCGGGAAGCTCCTGGTCCCCGATGTAGTAGTCGTGGCCGCCGAAGCAGCCGGTGAGACGGGCACCAGGCTTCCCTGTGAGGCCGTCCTGGCCGTGGTTGAGGTTGTTTCCCCGTCTGCGGTGTCGATCGGCCGGGCGGTCAAACCGGCCCTGTACGCGGAAGCGGGAATTCCCGTCTGCTGGCGGGTGGAGCTGCATGGCACGCCGAAGATCGTCGCTTGCTCGCTGAGCCGTGGCCGGTATGTCACCCGTACCACGCTCGTGGCGGGAACCCTGGGCCGCATTACCAGGCCCTTCGCGGTCGATCTGGACCCAGCCGGCC
>Ga0307373_10010211_pt1 | contig 13871 bp, 9 predicted proteins | sample OX2MG_FD_202534 | JGI IMG/M metagenome (GOLD analysis project Ga0307373, IMG submission 202534) | Soil microbial communities from Risofladan, Vaasa, Finland - OX-2 | ecosystem: Environmental > Terrestrial > Soil > Coastal area > Acid sulfate soil | place: Finland: Risofladan, Vaasa | collected... | reverse complement strand
CTTCATCGCCCGCTCCATCGCGGCCTTCGGGTAGTGGTCCATCCCGCATCGTCCCACCCCCTCGCCGCCTGCAAAAGCGGACACTTCACTTGCTACGGCAACCGGACATTTCAAATGCTACCGACACGCTTGACCATCACATCTTGACAATCATCAGGAGCGGCGGTAGCGTGGGGCATGGACACGGCCAACACCGACGTCATCCAGGGCACGCTCGACCTGCTGATATTGAAGACGCTGCAGCTGGAGCCCATGCACGGCTTCGGCATCGCACGGCGGGTGGAGCAGATCTCGCGCGGGGTGTTCAAGGTGAACCCGGGCTCGCTGCTGACCGCGCTGCGGCGGCTGGAGCGGGCCGGCTGGCTGGACGCGGAATGGAGCGAGACCGCCAACGCGCGCCGGGCCAAGTTCTACCGCCTCACCCGCGCCGGACGGCGGCAGCTCGAGCTCGAGACCGCCGAATGGCGGCGGCGCGCGGCGGCGGTGGCGCGGCTGCTGAAGGCGGAGGGCTAGCCCGATGTCTCCCTGGCGCCAACTCACGCGCGGCCTGCGCTCGCTCGCCCGCCGCCACGCCGATGACCAAGAGGTGGCCGACGAGGTGCAGGATTATTTCGACCAGAGCGTCGCCGCCCACCTCGCCCGCGGCCTCGCGCCCGCCGAGGCGGAGCGCGCCGCCCGGCGCGAGTGCGGCTCGCCCGACGCCGCGCGCGAGCAGGTGCGCGCCTACGGCTGGGAAAACGCGGTCGAGGGCTGGGCCGGCGATCTGCGCTTCGCCGCGCGGCAACTGCGGCGCAACCCCGGCTTCGCCCTGGCCAGCGTGCTGGTGTTGGGCTTGGGCATCGGGGTGGGCACGGCCATGTTCAGCGTGCTCCACGCGGTGCTGCTGCGCCCACTGCCCTACCGCCATGCGGAGCAGTTGGCCAGCCTGTCGTTCCCGATCAGCCCCGGCGATATCGCCGGCAACATCTCCGGGCCCGACGCCCGCGACTGGCAGCGGCGCAGCCGCTCGTTCTCGCAGATCGCCTACTACGGCCCTAACCTGGCGATCCTACAGAGCGGCGGCGCGACCCACACCGTCGAAGACGACGCCAGCAGCGGGAACCTCTTCGCCACCCTGGAGGTGCCCCCGGCGCTGGGGCGGACGCTGCTCCCCAGCGATCAAACCAATCGCGTCCAGGTCGCGGTGCTGAGCCATGCGCTCTGGCGCAGCGACTTCCAGGGGCGGCGGGATGTGCTCGGCCAAACCATCAAGCTGAATGGCGTGGACTACGCCGTGGTCGGGGTGATGCCGGCGGGCTTCAGCTTTCCCTACGGCGAGACCAGCCTCTGGACCCCCTACGCGCCGCCGCCGGGGCAAGACCAGCGCGGCGACATGATGCTGGGCGCCATCGGGCGGCTGCGCCCCGGGGTCTCGCCGGCACGCGCCCAGGCGGAGCTGAGCGCGGTGCAGGCCACCCTCGCCCACGAACACGCCCGCGAGCACCTGCCCCGCCACGCGGTGGTGCGCCGCTACCGCGACACGCTGGTGGCGGGGGTGCGCCCCGCCCTGGAGGCGCTGGCGGGCGCGGTGGGGCTGGTGTGGCTGATCGCCTGCGTGGCGGTGGCGGGCTTGCTGCTCACCCGCTTCTCGGTGCGGCGGCGCGAGTTGGCGGTGCGCACCGCCCTGGGCGCCAGCCGCGGCCGCCTGGCGCGCCAACTGCTGGCCGAGAGCTTGCTGCTGGGCGGCTGGGCCAGCCTGGCCGGCCTCGGCTTCGCCGCCGCCGCCCTGGACCTGCTGCGCCACTTTTTGCAGTCGCAGTTGCCTCAGGGCATGGCCGTCTCGCTGAGCGCGCCGGTGCTGCTCGGCCTGCTGGGGCTGACGCTGGCTTCGGTGGTGTTGGTGGGGCTGGCGCCGGCGCTGCTGGCGGCGCGCGCGCCGGCCCAGGCCGGCCTGCGCGGCGGGGCCGCGACCCCCGGGCGGGGCCAATCGCGCTTGCGCGAGGGCCTGGTGGTGGCCGAGATCGCGCTGGCGCTGGTGCTGCTGGCCAGCGCCGGCCTGCTGCTGCGCACCCTGTACGCCCTCAAGCAGGTGCCGCTGGGCTTTGCCCCCGCGCACTTGGTCACCGCCCGGCTGCAGTTCCCCCCCGGCCGCTTCGACCACCAAGACATCGTGTCGAGCTTTGACCGGCCCCTGCTCGCCCGCCTCGACGCCCTCCCCGGTGTCCAAGCCGCCGCCATCACATCGGTGGTGCCGCTGGAGCGCGGCTTCACCATGAGCGGCAGCTTCGAGTTTGTCGGCCGTCGCAATGTGCCCAACAACCAGCGCCCCCAGGGCGACCTGCGCATCACCAGCCCCGGCTACCCGGCAGTCTTCGGCATCCCGATCGAGCGCGGCCGCTTCTTCGACGCCCGCCTGGACACGCCCACCTCGCCCACGGTGATGGTGGTCAACCACACCTTCGCCGCGCGCTACTTCGCCGGCCAGGACCCCATCGGCCAGCAGATCGAGTTCGGCAAAAACAAATTCGCCACCATCGTCGGCGTGCTGGCCGACGCCCACGAGACCGCCATCGCCGCGCCGCCCCATCCGGTGATGCACTTCGCCCTCACCCAGATCGCGCCCGGCGACGATTTCTACGGCCTGGCCACCGCCTTCGCCAACCTCTCGGTGCGCACGCGCGTGCCCTCGCTCGGCCTCACCGGCGCGATCCGCGCCGCGCTGCACGCAGTGGCGCCCGACATTGCTCCGGGCCAGTTCCACCCCATGCGCCAGTTGGTCAGCGACGCCATGGGAAGCCAAACCCTGGCGGCGCAATTGCTGGGGATTTTCGCGCTGGCGGCGCTGGTGATCGCCGTGGTGGGGCTCTACGGCCTGCTCGCCTACGCGGTGGCGCAGCGCACGCGCGAGATGGGCGTGCGCCTGGCACTGGGCGCCGAACGGAGGGATATCGTGCGCCTGGTGCTGGGCCGCGCCGCCTGGCTGCTGGGGCTGGGCCTCGTCCTGGGCCTGGCCGGCGCCCTGGCCGGCGCCCGCCTGCTGGCCGCCTACCTCTACCGAGTGCCCGCGCGCGATCCGCTCACCCTCGCCGCCGTCGCCCTGCTGCTGGCCGCCGCCGGCCTCTGGGCCGCCTACCTCCCCGCCCGCCGCGCCGCCCGCGTCTCCCCGATCGAGGCCCTGCGCGCCGAGTAGGGAGGCCGTGCTGCGCGCGGCACACACAGCAGTCAGCACTCAGTAGGGGGGCCACGGCGGCACGGCGCTTGGGTGCCGCGGGGAAGGAGATTGCCGAAGGTGCAGTGCGGGGCGATAAGGGCTGCATGGCGTCGTCCTCAGTCGGGCATTTCGCGGCCCTGGCCCTGCGATCTCCCCGGCGCGCTGCAACCGCGCGCCGGTCGGCTCGGTCGGGCTGAGCAGACTCGGGGCCTGCCGCCAGAGTGGATACTCCACACCTGACTCGGGTCGCTTTGGTGGGCGCGGGCCCCAGCGCGCCTGCGGCGCGCGTCCCGCTTGTGCTCGCTCCGACTTGGGGGCCCGGAGGCCCCAAGTCGGAGCTGCGCCTCGCTGGGGCCGCGCCGGATTCGTTTCCCGGGGGCGCAGACGCGCCACTGGCGCGTCTGCCCCTGCGGAATTTCGCAGCCTTTCGCGCCGATTTTGCCAGCAGGCAAAGCGGCGCGACCCCCGCGATTGGATGCCTCTGCACATCGTCTGGTCCCTCTGATTATCACATCTTGACAATCATATGGAGAGGCGCTACCTTGGGCGCATGGATCCGCTTGGCACCGCACTCGAAGGTGGGGGTCACGCCTGATGTCGCCCTGGCGCCAGCTCAGTCGCGGCCTGCGCTCGCTGATACGGCGGCGCGCCGACGATCAGGAAGTCGCCGACGAGGTGCGGGATTATTTCGACCGGGCTGTGGCCGCCCACCTCGCCCGCGGCCTCACACCGGCCGAGGCGGGGCACGCCGCGCGGCGCGAGTGCGGCTCGCCCGACGCCGCGCGCGAGCAGGTGCGCGCCTACGGTTGGGAGAACGCGGTTGCGGCCTTAGCCGGCGATCTGCGCTTCGCCGGGCGACAACTGCGCCGCAACCCCGGCTTCACCTTGGCCAGCGTCTTGGTGCTGGCGCTGGGCATTGGGGTGGGCACGGCCATGTTCAGCGTGCTCGACGCGGCACTGCTGCGTCCGCTGCCCTACCCCCACGCCGATCGGCTGGCGGTGCTCGGCGAACAGCGCGGCGGGCCGGCCATGCGGCCGAGGCGGTTCGCCTCCGCCTCCGGCCCGGACGTGCGCGACTGGCAGCGGCGCAGCCATCGTTTCGATCAGATTGCCTATTACGTGGAGTCGCGGGCGAGCCTGGATCTTGCGCACGAGTCCGACGTCGTCATCAACGAGCAAGCCAGCGCCAACCTATTTGCGGTGCTGGAGTTGGCGCCGGAGCTGGGGCGCGGGTTTGTCCCCGACGATCAGAGCCGCGGAGCGCGTGTGGCTGTGCTCAGCGATCCGCTCTGGCGGAGCGCGTTCCACGCCGATCCAGGCGTGATCGGGCAGGCAATCCTGCTGCAAGGAAACGAGTACACGGTGGTCGGGGTGATGCCGCCCGGCCTGACTTTGCCGTTCGGCGGCCCGATTTTGTGGACGCCCTACGCCCTTGTGCCCCCTGGCGACGCCCGCGACAACGCCTCCGTGCGGGTGCTGGCGCGCTTGCGGTCCGGCGTCTCGCTGGCGCAGGCGCAGGCAGAGTTGAGCGGCATCCAGGCCGGGATCGCCCGCCAGTACGGCAACCTGCACCTTCCCGACCGCGTGAGCGTGGCCAGCTATCACGACACGCTGGTGACGGGCGTGCGCCCCGCCCTATTCGCCTTGACCGCGGCCGTCGCCCTGGTCTGGCTGGTCGCCTGCGTGAGCGTGGCCGGGCTGCTGTTGACCCGCTTCGCGGTGCGGCGGCGGGAGTTGGCGGTGCGCGCGGCGCTGGGCGCCAGCCATTCGCGCCTGGCGCGGCAACTGCTGGCCGAGACCCTGCTGCTGGGCGCGCTCGCCAGCCTGGCAGGCCTGGGCCTGGCCGTCGCCGCCCTGGCCCTGCTGCGCCACTTCTTGGCCTCGCACCTGCCGTTGGGCCTGGCCGTCCATCTGGACGCGGGCGTGTTGCTGGGCCTGCTCGGCCTGACCCTGCTCTCGGTGGTGGCGGTGGGGATGGCGCCGTCGTGGCTGGCGGCGCTGGCGCCCGCCGCGGGCGGCTTGCGCGTCGGCGGTCCCGCCGCCGGCGGCCGCGGCCAGTCGCGCCTGCGCGACGGCCTGGCCATCGCCGAGATCGCCCTGGCGCTGGTGCTGCTGGCGGCGGCCGGGCTGCTGCTGCGCACCTTATACGCGCTGCACAGCGTGCGGCTGGGTTTTTCGACGGAGAACGTGGTCACCTCCACGATCCAGATCCCGCCCGGGCGCTTCGCCAAACAGAGCATCCGGCAATATTTCGAGCAGCCGCTGCTGGCGCGGCTCCAAGCCCTGCCCGGGGTCGAAGCCGCCGCTTTCACCTCGGTGGTGCCGCTGAGCCGGAGCGGCACCATCCACATGTATTTCAATATGCCCGCCATGTTGGATGCGCATTCCCCCCAAGCCGACGTGCGCTTCGTCAGTCCGGAGTACCCGGCCGTGTTCGGCATCCCGCTCGAGCGCGGACGCTTCTTCGACGCCAGCCGTGACACGCCGACCGCGGCTCCGGCGATTGTGGTCAACTATAGCTTCGCGATCCGTTACCTGCACGGCAAGAACCCCATCGGCCAGCACATCGTCGGCCCCAAGGCAGCCACCATCATCGGCGTCCTGGCCGACGTCCACGACGCCGCCATCAATGTGCCGCCCGGCCCGGTGATCTATTTCCCCACCACGCAGCTCGATCCCGGCTCCTATCTCTACAACACCGGCGCGATGATGGCCGAGCTGGCCGTGCGCACGGCGGCGCGGCCAGGCAGCGTCATTCCCGCCATCCGCACAGCGCTGCACGCGGTGGCGCCCGATCTGGCGGCAGGCGAGTTCACCACCATGCAGCAATTGGCCGCCGATTCGATCGGCGGCCAGACCTTCGCCGCGCAAATCCACACTTTGTTCGCTCTGGCGGCGCTGATGATCGCTCTGGCCGGCCTCTATGGCCTGCTCGCCTATGCGGTAACCCAGCGCACGCGCGAGATGGGCATCCGGCTGGCGCTGGGAGCCGAGCGGCGCGACATTGTGCGCCTAGTACTGGGCCGCGCTGCCTGGCTGCTGGGGCTCGGCCTCGCCGGCGGCCTCGCCCTGGCCCTCGCCGGCGCCCGCCTGCTCGCCGCCTACCTCTACCGCGTACCCGTCCGCGATCCCGCCACCCTCGCCGTCGCCATGCTGCTGCTCGCCGCCGCCGGACTGTGGGCGGCCTACCTCCCCGCCCGCCGCGCCGCCCGCGTCTCCCCCATCGAGGCCCTGCGCGCCGAGTAGCCTGCGCCGCACGCGCGGCGCCTCCCGAGCCTCATTGGTGGGCGCGGGCCCCAGCGCGCCTGCGGCGCGCGTCCCGCTTGTGCTCGCGCCGACTCGCCCTCACTGTTCACTGTTCACTCGTCAGAGCACCCGGATCACATCCGACCGCGTGATGATAAACGTCTTGTCCGTCTTGAAGTCGCGCACCAGCACCGCCGGGTTCTCGGGCGTGATCATGGTCGCCAGCAGGTCCACCGGGGTGGAGATGTCCACGAAGGGAAAGGCGGGCTGCATGATGGTCTCCAGCGGCTCCTTCTTGATCTCCGGCCGCTCCACCAGCATCTTGTAGAGCTGGGTCTCGTTGAGCGAGCCCACCAGGCGGTGGTCGCGGGTGATCGAGATTTGCGAGAAGTCGTGCTCGCTCATCACCCGCAGGGCGTGGGCGATGGGCTCGCCCGCCTCCACCGAGAACAGCTCGCCCGACAGCCGCGCCGCCACCAGGTCGCGCGCCGTCATCCCGCTCTTCTCCAAGAAGCCGCGCTCGCGCATCCAGTCGTCGTTGAACATCTTGCCCAGATAGCGCGAGCCGTGGTCGTGGAAGATCACCACCACCAGCTCGCCGGCGCGGAAATGGCGCTGCAGTTGCAGCACACCCGCCATCGCCGCCCCGGCCGAGTTGCCGGCGAAGATGCCCTCCTCGCGGGCGATGCGCCGGGTCATGATGGCGGCGTCCTTGTCGGTGACCTTTTCGAAGTGGTCCACCACGCTGAAGTCCACGTTTTGCGGCAGGAAGTCCTCGCCGATGCCCTCGGTGATGTAGGGATAGATCTCGTGCTTGTCGAAGACGCCGGTCTCCTTGTACTTCTTGAAGACCGAGCCGTAGGTGTCAATCCCCCAAACCTTGATCGCCGGATTCTTCTCTTTCAAGTAGCGCCCGACGCCGCTGGCGGTGCCCCCGGTGCCCACTCCCACCACCAGGTGGTTGATGGCGCCATCGGTCTGCTCCCAGATCTCCGGCCCGGTTTGCTCGTAGTGCGCAGCCGAGTTGGAGAGGTTGTCGTACTGGTTGGCCTTCCAGGCGTTGGGGATCTCTTCCGACAGGCGCGAGGAGACCGAGTAATAGGAGCGCGGGTCCTCGGGGTCCACGTTGGTGGGGCAGACGATCACCTCGGCGCCGAAGGCCTGCAGCGCGTCCACCTTCTCCTTGGATTGCTTGTCGGTGGTAGTGAAAATGCACTTGTAGCCCTTGATCACGGCGGCAATGGCCAGGCCCATGCCGGTGTTGCCGCTGGTGCCCTCGATGATGGTGCCCCCCGGCTTGAGCAGCCCGGCGCGCTCGGCGTCCTCGATCATCTTCACCGCCATGCGGTCTTTAATCGAGTTGCCGGGGTTGAAATTCTCCAGCTTGGCGTAGATGGCGGCCGGCACCTCGCGGGTGATTGTGTTGATCCGCACCAAGGGGGTGTGGCCAATGGCTTCCAGGATATTGGCGCAGCGTTTAGGCACGGGGACTATTTTAGTCTAGCGCGGGCGCCCGGCTTCGCCGCCCGCGCTCCTTGGCCGCCTGAGCGCGGTCGCGGGGGCCCTTCGCCCCGCGTCCGCTCCCGGTCGCGCTCGGCTCGCGCGGGCGCCCGGCTTCGCCGCCCGCGCTCCTTGGCCGCCTGAGCGCGGTCGCGGGGGCCCTTCGCCCCGCGTCCGCTCCCGGTCGCGCTCGGCTCGCGCGCGCGCCCGGCTTTCTTCCTGAAGCCCGGGCGCCCGGCTGCGCCGCCCGCGCTCCTTGGCCGCCTGAGCGCGGCCGCGGGGGCCCTTCGCCCCGCGTCCGCTCCCGGTCGCGCTCGGCTCGCGCGCGCGCCCGGCTTTCTTCCTGAAGCGCGCGCGCCCGGCTTCGCCGCCCGCGCTCCTTGGCCGCCTGAGCGCGGCCGCGGGGGCCCCTCGCCCCGCTCCCGCTCTCGGTCGCGCTCGGGCTCGCGCGGGGGGCGCCGCTGCCATCGCTGCTTGGCCCGATCCGCAGTTCCGTGCGATACTCCGCCAGATAGCCCCCCCACTCGGAGGAACCCGCCCATGCCCTCGTTTTCCCTGCCGCGCCGCCGCGCGCCGCTCGCCCTGCTGGCCCTCGTCCTGGCGGCCGGCGCCCAGAGCGCGCCCAAGGTGGTCAGCGCCGCCGACTACGCCCGCGCCGAGAAGTTCCTGGGCTTCAACACCGCGCCGCTGGTGCTGCACGGCGCGGTGCGGCCGGGCTGGCTCCCCGACGGACGCTTCTGGTACGAGACCGCCGCCGCCAGCGGCAACCAGTACGTGCTGGTGAACCCGGCGCGCGCCACCCGCGAGCCCGCGCTCGACTCGGCCAAGCTGGCGGCCGCGCTGTCGGCCGCCGCCGGCGCCCAAGTCACCGCCCGCACGCTGGCGCTCGCCAACCTGAGCTTCTCCGGCGACGGGCGCGCGGTCGCCTTCACCGCGCTCCATCGCCGCTGGCGCTGCGACCGCGAGGGCGCCGCCTGCGCCCCCGACACCCGCCCGGCCCCGCCCGTGGTTGGCGGCCGCGGACGTGGCGGCGTCGGCCGCGGCGGCCGCCCCGGGCAACCGCCGCTCTCGGTCGCCCCCAACGGCAAGGTCGCCGTCTTCATCCGCAACTGGAACCTCTGGCTGCGCAACCTCGCCACCCACCGCGACACCCCGCTCACCACCGACGGCGTCAAGAACTTCGGCTATGCCACCGACAACGCCGGCTGGACCTCGAGCGACCGCGCCATCGTCCTCTGGTCGCCCGACTCCACCAAGATTGCCACCTACCAGCAGGACCAGCGCGGCGTGGGCAAGCTCTATCTCGTCCCGGTCGTGGTCGGCCACCCCAAGCTCGTCACCCAGGTCTATCCCCTGCCCGGCGACAAGGTCATCACCACCATCCAGCGCGTCATCATTGACCTGCCCACCGCCACCCGGCCCGCCCAGGTCATCCGCCTGCAGATGCCGCCCGACCAGCACCGCTCCACCATCTCCGACAACCTCGCCTGGGGCCCCGACCAGGACGTGCAGTGGAGCCCCGACGGCAGCCATTTGGCCTTCATCTCCACCTCGCGCGACCACAAGGAGGAGCACGTACGGGTCGCCAACGCCTCCACCGGCGCCGTGCGCACCGTCTACGAGGAAAAGGTTGCCACCCAGTATGAGGGTGGCCAGGGCGGCACCACCTTCCGCTACCTGCCCCAAACCCACGAGTTCATCTGGTTCTCCCAGCGCCAGAACCTGGGCCAGCTCTTCCTCTACGACCTCGACACCGGCCAGCTCAAAAACCAGATCACCAGCCTGGCCGACGGCAACGTGGACAGCGTGGTGCGCGTGGACGCCAAGGCCCGCGAGGTCTACTTCCTCGCCACCGCCGTCCCCGGCCGCGACCCCTACTACCTCACCCTCTACCGCGCCTCCTTCGACGGCCGCCAGCAGCAGCGCCTTACCCCCGAGGTGGCCAACCACAACGTCAGCTTCTCCCCCAACGGCCAATTCTTCACCGACACCTACTCCACCCCCGACCGGCCGCCGATAACCGTCTTGCGCACCGCCTCCGGCCGCCTGGTCATGCCCCTGGAAAAAGCCGACATCTCGCGCCTCCTCGCCACCGGCTGGAAGCCGCCGGTCGAAGTAAAGGTAAAGGCCCGCGACGGAGTGACCGATATCTATGGATTGATGTTCACTCCGTTCCATCTCGAGCCGGGGCGCAAGTACCCCATCATCAACCACATCTACCCCGGCCCCCAGACCGGCAGCGTGGGCAGCCGCAACTTCGCCCCCGCCCACGCCGACTGCGAGGCTCTCGCCCAACTCGGCTTCGTGGTGGTCGAACTCGACGGCATGGGCACCCCCTGGCGCGGGCAGAAGTTCTGGGATGCCTATTACGGCAACATGCGCGACAACACCTTGCCCGATCAGGTGAAGGGGATGAAGGAACTGGCCGCCGAGTACCCCTTCATTGACCTGGACAAGGCCGGCATCTACGGACACTCCGGCGGCGGCGACGCCACCGCCGACGCCATGTTCCGCTACCCCGACTTCTTCCAGGTCGGCGTGGCCGAGAGCGGCAACCACGACCAGCGCGAGTATGAGGACGATTGGGGCGAGCGCTACATGGGCCTCGACCTGCCCCAGGGCCACGACCGCACCACCTACTCCGGCCAGTCCAACGAGGGCGTGGCCAAAAACCTCAAGGGCCACCTCCTGCTCGCCCACGGCACCATGGACAACAACGTCCCCATGAACAATACCTTGCTTGTGGTGGATGCCCTGATCAAGGCCAACAAGGATTTCGACCTGATCATGCTGCCCAACGAGCCCCACGGCTACGGCGCCGACAGCAACTACATGATGCGCCGGCGCTGGGATTATTTCGTCCGCTACCTCATGGGCGCCACCCCGCCGCATGAGTACCTGATGCAGGCAGCGCCGCCGGGTGGGCGCGGCAACTAAGGAGAGGCGCCCGCCCCGCGGGCTTTGGGCTATGCTGGGAAGTGTCATGGCAACGGCAAGCAAGGGCGCGCACCTGCTCGTGGTGGATGACGAGCCCATGATCCGCGAGTTGCTGTGCTCGTATCTCGAGGACAGCGGCTTCGCCTGCCACGCCAGCGGCAGCGTGGACGAGGCGCTGGCCCGCCTCGCCCAAGGCGACATTGACCTGGTCATCTCCGATCTGCACATGCCCGGCCGCACCGGCCTGGAGCTGCTGCAGGCGGTGGGCCTGCGCTTTCCCCGCACCGCCTTCCTCATGGCCACCGCCGCCCCCGACACCAAGGTCGCGGTGCAGGCGATGCGCAACGGCGCCGCCGACTTCCTGGTGAAGCCGCTGGACCTCAAGCAGGTGCTGGCCACGGTGCAGGAGACGCTCGCCCGCCAGCGCCAGCGCAGCGAGGCGGAGCAGCACCTGCTCGACATGGAGCGCCTGCTGGCCGAGCGCACCCAGCAGCTCGGCTTCGCCCTGCGCCAAGTGCAGCAGGCCTCGGCCGAGACCCTGCAGGCGCTGGCGATGGCGCTCGACGTGCGCGCCCGCGACGTTGCCGGCCATTCCCTCCGCGTCAGCCGCTACGGCGTCGAACTCGCCAGCCGCATGGGCTACACCGCCGAGGAGCTCGCCCGCATCGAGCACGCCTCCTACCTGCACGACATCGGCAAGCTCGGCATCCCCGACGCCATCCTCAACAAGCCCGCCGCCCTCGACTCCGCCGAGTTGGAGATCATGCGCAGCCACGTCCAGATCGGCTTTGACCTCGTCACCCAGGTGCAGTCGCTCGCCTCCGCCGCCGACCTGGTGCTCGCCCACCAGGAGCACTATGACGGCACCGGCTACCCCCGCGGCCTGGCCGGCGACGAAATTCCCCGCGACGCCCGCATCTTCGCCGTGGCCGACGCCTTCGACGCCATGACCTCCGACCGCCCCTACCGCAACGCCCTCAGCTTCGACGAGGCCCACCACGAGATTGTCCACCAGTCCGGCCGCCAGTTCGACCCCGCCGTGGTGCAGGCCTTCCTCTCCGTGCCCCGGGAGCGCTGGCTCGAACTGCAGCGCGAGACCGGCCACCAGCCCGCCGCCCAGCAGGCCACCTCGGCGTAGCGGGCGGCTAGAGCAAAACCAGCGTTGCTGTGACCCGCTACCCGGAGAGAGCGTGCGGCTTTTCCTGATGGAAAAGCCGCATCCAACCGGCGGAACGGGCTACATCAAGGCTGTTTGTGCTCAAAGGTCGGATGTTCCGAGTTCCGTGCCAGATAGTCATTGATCTGCTTTTCCCACTCCGGGCCTGATTTGCTGTCGTGGTCTGCCATCTCCAGGACAATATCCCCAGCTCCAGTGTTCAACGCCGTTCGTTCATATTGAACAGTGACATGCGTCCATTTGTTTTGCGGTTTGAGTTTCAGAGTAATGAGCGTTGCCATGACGCCTGGAATAACATAAACGTATTGAATAGATCCGGTTGTGGGATCGTATGCGGTGTTGATCCACACCGCGGCTTTGTGGCCATGGGCAACCGTGAATACCATCCCTTTCTGATCGTTTGCATTCGTCGGCCAGAGGAAGGCGGGATTCCACCCCGGTGCCCAGGTGCGTTCTTTATCTGCCCCAAAGAGCGGTGCTGCGATTTCTATTGGAGCCTTAGCTATGAATTCAAATGTGCGCTCCGTATGTATGGCTTTGCTCGCACTCTTGGCGAAATCACCCGAATGCACAGCATTCATTGCTGCGTGGACATGCGATGCCAATCGCGGCAGCACCATGAAGCCTGCTCCGGTAAGCAGCCCCAAGCCCAACGTCAAGAACAGTTTCATCCTCATTTCTCCCTCAACCTGTGACTATCACGAGCGTGCAGGGACATCCCGTAGATTTTGGTCAGATCTGCGATTTGCGCAAGGGTTTCCTTGGAGAATGGCGCTTTCCCCTCAAGCGCATGCAGGACGATGCCTTCCAGAAGATCGCCCAGGGAGAGATCCTTCAATTCGGCCAAGCCCTTCAGAACTTTCAACAGGCGCTTTTCGATCCGAACTCCAGTCTGTATCCGTTCAATTTCGATCATGTGGGGTGAAGCTCCAGCGGTATATATATACCATGGTACATCAGAAGAAGACAAGCCATGATGACGATGTCCGTTCCTGGGCCAATGCTCAAAGGTCGGAACTCGACGGGCGGCTGCTTTACTGCGCTGATGGCCGTGATCGGCAAGCATGCGGCGGGCTCGTTCTGGTGGGTCGAGCTCGCCACCACGGACCAGGAAGCCGCCAAGCGCTTCTACCAGAGCCTGCTGGGCTGGCAGGCCCACGACAGCCCCATGGGCCCGGACGACTTCTACACCATGTTCCAGCGCGAGGGGCGGCTGGTCGGCGCCGCCTACACCCTCCGCCCGGCGCAGCGCGACCAGGGCGTGCCTCCCCACTGGACCCTGTACATCTGCGTCGCCAGCGCCGACGAGGCCGTGCGCCGGGTCGGCGAGCTGGGCGGCGCCGTGCTCGCGCCTGCCTTCGACGTGGTGGACTTCGGCCGCATGGCCGTGGTGCGCGACCCCACCGGCGCCATCTTCTCCCTCTGGCAGCCCAAGAAGCACGCCGGCCTCGGCCTCGCCGGCCCCCACACCTTCTGCTGGGCCGACCTCATCACCGCCGGATAACGTACGCTAAATTTCGCACATTTGAAAAGACTTGGGCTGGCCTGGTACAAACAGCGCTGGCGCCCCTGGCAGGGGGCGCCAGCCAAACCAACCAGAACAGGAGACCAGCATGGCGCAAGATCAAGAACCGGTCAAGGCCGGGGGTGTGATTCAGATTGACGAGCGGCCGATCCGGGACCACGTGGACCAAGTGGTGCGGGCGACGGTGGAGGAGACGTTGAACCAGCTTTTGGACGCGGAAGCGGATCGGCTATGCGGCGCGGGCCGGTACGAGCGCAGCGCGGATCGAGTCGACACGCGGGCCGGCAGCTACCCCA
>Ga0307373_10010209_pt1 | contig 13872 bp, 16 predicted proteins | sample OX2MG_FD_202534 | JGI IMG/M metagenome (GOLD analysis project Ga0307373, IMG submission 202534) | Soil microbial communities from Risofladan, Vaasa, Finland - OX-2 | ecosystem: Environmental > Terrestrial > Soil > Coastal area > Acid sulfate soil | place: Finland: Risofladan, Vaasa | collected... | reverse complement strand
GGCGGACAGTCCGGGGACCGACCATTCGCCTGGTGCCAGGCTCGTGAGCACGGCGGGCCGGCCTTTGGCCCGGGCGCGGATGCCGCGCTGGCTGATCAGGGTGCGGACCTGCTGGCCGGTGAACCGGCTGGTTCGCTTACGGCGTGGTGCGCGATTAGCGGTGGGTCGTGCTGGCCTGGCGGGCTGGCTGGCTGGTGGTTTACCGTTCGGCGGCACGGTCGGAGACCAGGACGGCGATCGCCGTGTAGGTCTCGTCGAAGTTCTCGCGTCGTCCGAGGTAGCGCTGGAGGGTCCGCCACTGCTTGTGCTCGGCGTTGGCGTGCTCAACGCAGATCCGCTCCGATGACTGCCGGTGCCGTTTTTCCTCGTACGCGGCGGTTTCCTCCGGGGGCGCGTCCTTCTTCGGCTTCAGCGGCGGGGCGGTGACCTGGTCGGGGAACTCTTTCGCGAGGCCCCGGTACCCGGCGTCGACTTTGGCTTTGACCTGGGGGAACTGGGTGAGGAGGTCGGCGATGCCCTCGGTCCGCAGTGCGGTCTGGTCGTGCATGCGGCCTGGGCGGAACGCCCCGGCCCACAGGGTGCGCCCCTGCCCGTCGGTCACGACGGTGGCTTTCTTCGTGTTCATCTTCTTCTTGCCCGACACGAACGCCCGCCGTCCGGGCCTGCCCGCGCGGGGGCGGCGGACCTGGACCTCGGTCCCGTCGATCCGCAGTTCCACGCCACCGGAGGCGGCGTAGGCGAACACGTCGGCCAGGGTACGCAGCCGCAGGCCAGGATGGGCGGGGACGGCGAACCCGCGGGCCGCCAGCAGCGGGCGGACCTCATGGACGGCGCGGGTGACGGTCGAGCGGTCGACCCCGCAGAGCTCTGCGAGGACGGCGTGCGGGAGCTGGAACCGCAGGTGGACGAGGGTGACGATGACGCGGTCGGTGAAGGGAAGGTCGTGGTCCGGGCCAGCGCCGGGGGCGCGCTTGCGGTCGTGGCCCCGGCGTTCGAGCAGCCTGGCCTCCTCGGCGGCCGTCCACGCGCCGGCGAGATCGGCGATGAGCCTGCCGAGGCGGCGCGGCTGCAGGCCGGTGAAGATACGCTTGCTCAAGGCCGTGCGGGCCCATCCTGACGACACATCAAGATCGTTCCGCGCGGCCGCTCACGTCTGCGGGACCGACACGCCGCAATCACCCGCTACGCCCCAGAAGCCCTATCGCGCACCAAGTCGTTAGGCGGGCGGAATCCCTCGGCGTTGAGGACTTCGGCGATCTGCCGGCTGTTGCGGCCCGCGGCGGCGAGCCCGGTGACGCGGGCGAGGAGCGCGGGGTAATAGGACAGCTGGTCCAGGCGGGCGACGGGGCGGACGGCCTGCCCGGCGGTCTGGTGGCCGCCGGCCCAGGTGATGGCGACGTCGGCCAGCTCGCTGTCGCCCGCGACGTTGACGGTGATGTCCTCGATCAGGATCCGCAGCAGCTCCTTGCGGTCGGCCTGCGTCGTTGACGGCGCGTGCCAGACCTGCGGGAGATCAGCGGCCAGGGACTGGATCGCCGTCCGCTCGGCCGGGGTCAGGGTTTTCGGCTGTTCCTGACGCTGGTGGTTTATTCGGTTCAGGCGGCGAGGTTGAGTTCGAGGCGGGCGAGGTGGGTCATGTTCCCGCGGTTGAGGGGGATCCCGGTCCAGTAGGCGTGCAGCCTGATGAGGTTGAGGGCGACGGCCATGAAGGCGTGCTCGAGGCGTGTTTTCGGGAGCCCGCGGTAGCGGGCGCCGTGGCGGACGGCCCGGGCCATCGTGCCCTCGATGCCGGCGCGCCGGGCGTAGTCGTCCTGGAACGAGCGGGTCTTCTCCTGGTCCCGGTTCGCGGCCCGGGCCCCGGCCAGTTCGCGGGGGTCAAGGGACAACTGGCGGCGGTTGCGGGTCTTGCCGGTGAAGCACAGGTCCCGGGCGGGGCACGGCCCGCAGTCGCCGGGAGGGAACTTGACCGCGATCTTGTCCTTGCCGTTCTGGACGCACGGCGACCAGGACACCGGCGTCTTCCCCTGCGGGCAGGTGACAACCTGACGGTCGTAGTCGGCGGTGAAGTCGGCCAGGGCGTACCCGCTGGCGGCCCTGGCCCGGGGAGATGTGCCGGCGAGCAGCGGGCCGGCCAGGACGATCCCGTGGCGGCGCCACTCCCGGACCAGGATTTCCGCGGACAGGCAGCCGGAGCCGGCGTAGTGCCGGGCCGGGGCCAGTTCCATCGCGGCGAGGCGGTCGTCAATGACGCTGGTCATCGCATTGCCGGTGACGGTCGCGGGGGTGGTGGCGACGTCGGTGATGAGGTTGGGGAACGCCGCCGCCCCGCACCCCTTCCGGCAGCGGCCGCCGCAGGAGCAGGACGGCTGGTCGTCGCAGGTCTCGGTGATGTGGAGCTTGTACCCGAGCCAGAACTCGTCCCTCTTGACGCCCCGCCTTGCATCCGTGTCGCAGGGGGAGGCGATCCGGGTATCGCCGGGCGGGAGCCCGTCGCCCCCTTCGGGGGTGCGCTTCTCCCGCCGCCTGATCACCTCCTTCCCGTCCTCGCCCGTGACGATCGCGTAGTTCCGCAGGAGCACGGTGCGCAGGATCCCCGCCGCGGGGATCTCCTTCAGCCAGTGCGGGGACGCCGGGTCATCGACCGCGCCGAGCAGCGCGTACCCGTCTTTCGCGTAGGCGATGGCGAGCTCGTCGCGCTTCTTCTCCGTCATCGGCGGCCGCCACGAGGTGACCGGGGTACCGTACCGGCGCAGCCAGCCGGCATCGAGCACGCTCTTCGTCCAGGCGGGATGCGCGGCGGCCAGCGCCTCGATCACGGCCCGCACGCTCTCGCCCGCGAGTTCCAGCCGGTTCAGCGCGGCGACCGCCGCCGTCACGCCCGCGGAGTCCGTCCGCTGCTTCCCGCCCGCCTTGACCAGGCCTTCTTCCTTCAGCCATTCCAGCAGGGCATCCAGCGTGACCCGTTCCAGCCCGGCCCCGGCGACCTTCGTGCGGAACTCGGACAAGACGGTGTGGTCGAACACGGCGCCTGCCAGCGGCAGGCCCAGCAGGTATTTCCAGTCCACGCGGCTCTTCACCTGCAGCACCGTCTCCCGGTCGCTCAGGTCCTCCGCATACTGCAGCACCGTGACCAGCGCCAGGACCAGCGGGGAATACCCCGGCCGGCCCCGCGCCCCGAGCGCCGGGGCGAAGGCCTCGTCCTTCAGCCACCCGCCGCCCATCCTGTCCCGGATCGCCACCGCCAGCGGCTGGTCATCCGGACGAGGCCAGGACACACGGACCGCCTCCGCGATCAGCGGGTCCGGTTCCGGCAGCGGGGCAGGCTTCAACGACATGACAGTGAACCATTCCGCGGCCGGACGAGGAGGACGGCAACGGCCGCCGCAGAATCATGGCCACCCTCACGCCCAGGGTCCACGGCATCGCCCGGCGTGTCGCTGATAGCCCCGGGCTCCTGCCGCCGACCCAGCAGAGCAGACTCGACGACCTAGACTCGACGACCTGCACTTTTGCATCAGTCTGAGGCCAGGGAAGCGATCAGCTACGGAGCCCAGGAATAAGCCACCAGCGTCAACACCACCGAAAAACCCCAGCCACCCTTTGACAAACCACCCCTTACGCTTGTCCACATCCCCGGGGACCGGGCGGCTCAGGCGAGGGCGGCTAGGTGCTGTTCGAGGATGGCCCGGCTCTGGGTCAGGTCGGCGGCGGAGTTGTGCTCGATGTGGGTCCAGGTGTCGTAGAGGTCGCCGGGGGCGAGCTGGGCGCCGAGGACCGTGTAGGTGACGCTGATCCGGTCTGTGGTGCCCGCGAAGGACAGGACGTCGAAGTTTCGGCTGCGGCTTTCCCCGAAGGCGGCGTTCCCGGGGATGACGCGGACCGTGGCGCGCGGGCTGTCGGCCAGTGCGAGCAGGTGGCGGACCTGGCCGGCCATGGCCTCGGGGCGTTCGAGCCGGAGTTCGAGGGCGCCCTCGTCGATGATCACTTCCAGCAGCCGGGTCACGCCGACGGGCCGGTGCGCCTGGCGGCAGGACAGCAGGTCCCACTCCTGGCCGGCGTCGCACCCGGGGAACAGGCCCGGCGCGATCTGGCGGAAGTAGTCCTCTGCCTGTGCCAGGTACGGGATGAGGCGGCAGCCGTGGATCTGGGCGAGCGTGGCCTCGGCCTCGGCCAGGAGCACGTCCCTGTCGTCCGCGGTCATCCGGGAGGTGTGCGGGGCGAGCCAGGGCGGCGGGGCCGCCGCCCGCCGGGCCATGTCGATGATCGCGCCGGCCCTGGCGCCGCCCAGGCCGTAATCCGCCAGAGTGCGCGCCACCTTCTCCGGGACCGCGACCGCGAATCCTGTCTCCACGCGGATCAGCCAGTCAGCCTCGCAGCCCAGCCGTGCCGCGGCGTCGTCGTAAGACAGGCACGCGGCCTCCCTGGCCTCCCTGAGCATCGACCCCAGCATCCGGGCCAGGATGCCTGGCTGCCTGTCCGCCTCGATCACCCTCTCATCCTGCACCCGCAAGGCCTTTTCCAGCGCGGGTTCTGAGACGCCACAATCCGCGCCCCGGAGCGGGCGGACAGCATGGCACGGGCTGGGCTGCGAGGAGACGGCGGAGGTCCCTGCGACGGGCGTTCCCGTGTGATCCCGCTGGCCAGTGCGACCGCCTGCCTGGCCCTCCGATGTGCTCCTTGCTCGATGACCGGACTGTCACCTACCTGGTCGTCGCGCGGGTGTCGGGTGCGAGTTCGGGGCGGCGCCGGATGACGTCGCGCAGGAACGACAGCTTGGAGTAGTAGCCGGCGTCTGCGCTGATTCCGCGGCTGGCGAGGAAGTCGCCGCACCATGCGGTGACTGCCTGGAACTCGCCGAGGATGAGGGTCTCGCCGAACGGGAGGACGCGGCGGCTGCGCAGGTATTCGATTTCGCATTGAACGAGCGCCTCGTCCGGGGCACTGTGGAGGGTGCAGCGGTCGAAGAGGATGCAGTAGTGGCTGCCGGTGGCGATGGATTCGAATATGATGTCGTAGCGGATACGGCGGAACGGCGGCATCGGGCGGGCGTCCAGACTGAGGACGTCACGGACGTAGGTTCGGAGTGGCTGGCCTGGCGTGATCTCGCCGCTGACTGTTTCCGCGCGGATCAGGGTGTCGGCGGTGAAGCGCTTGCGCTTGATCCGGTAGGCGCCGGGCCGCACGCTCATGAAGGACACGTAGCCGCGCTGGTCCGCGGGTGCGGCCACGTCGAAGAGGTAGTTGTCGAATTCGCGGGTCTCGAAGTCCTCGCTGAAGCGCGGCACCATGTCGGGGATGTCGCCGGCGGTCATCTGGGTGTGGGTTTCGATGGCGAGGGGCCAGATGGCGGTGTCCGCCGGCAGGGTGTATTTGGTTTCGACTTCCTGGCCGACGAGGGCGGGCGGGCGCGCGCAGTGGTGGCTGTTGAGGACGCCGGAGTTCGCGGCGTGAAGCGCTATGGCCGGTCCGAGCCAGCACAGGTCGTCGCTGGTGGCCGGGATCGCGGTGGCGGAGGTGCGGATGAAGCACCACCGGCCGGGCCGCTGGTGAGCGCGGCTGTAGACGTGCCAGCCGTCGCGGTGGCGGGTGGCGCAGAACAGCGGGGCCTGCCGGGCCGGGTGGCCGGGTCCGGCCAGCGCGGCGGTCATCTCGCTGATCGCGGAACCGAGCCGCAGGCCCGTCAGGAGCCGGGACCCGGCCGCGGTGGCGGTGATCCGGCGGCTGCCGTCGACGGTCCGGGTTTCGACGTGCACGTCACCGACATCGGCGAGCGTGAGCATGTTGCCCGGTTCGGTGTTCGGTGCGAGGCCGGGCAGGGTGACGACGGTGACCACATCGCTGGCGGCAGTTAGTTCGCGCTGGTGGAGCAGGTCGGCGTCACCGATCAGCATGAGAACGGCGGCTGTCCGCACGGTGCTGTGTCCTTCCCGCGATGTTCAGGCCCGCGCGACGATGACGAGCCACCGGGTTGTGGTGGGCCGTGTCTTGTCGGCCTGCTGGTATGCCTTCTGGAGGATCTCCATGCGCTGCTGGTGGGTGAGCCGGCCCGGCGGGCGGGCGAATACCGGGATGGACAGCCATGCCCGTTTCTCTTCGACGGTGCCGTGGTGGGTGACGATGTCCCTGGCCAGGACGGTGAGTCCGGCGTCCTGGAGTTGTCCCAGGACGACGTCCACGGTCAGGATCACTCCAGGGGGCGCCGTTTCCCGCGGTATGTGGCCGTAGTCGCGTGCCGCGATGGCGCTGATCAGGTCGCCGAGGGACGGCGCGCGGCCTGACTGGTGGTCTTCGTCCCTGGCGAGGTCGGCGAAGCCGCCGCCGATATTGAAGACGAACCGGCCGCCTGGCCGGAGTATGCGCTTGACGGCGGTGAACGTCGCGGGCGTGTCGGTCTTCCAGATCGCCGCGTTGCACAGCACCGCGTCGGCCGGGCTCGTGACGCTGGCGGCGATGTCTTCGGCCCTGGAGTCGATCCACGTGATCCGGGGGTCGGGGTGGCTTCGCCGCCCGGTTTCCTGCATGGCCTGCGAGCTGTCCGCGCTGATGACTCGCCCGTGGGCGGGCATGGCGCGGAGGATGACGGCCGCGGTGGCGCCTGTCCCACCGCACAGGTCGACGGCGAGTTCCTTATCGCCGAGGTCAGCGCGGGCGGCGAGGGTCGCTGGCCCGCATGGTGGCGGGGCCGTCGTGCATCACGTCGGGCAGGATGATCTCTTCGGCGTCCACCGCCCGGGCGGCCCGCACCAGGTCCTCTGGGTCCAGCGGCCGGCCTATGTCGAAGACCCCGTTGTCCACCACGATCGCGGCGCCCCGGCGTGCTTCCTCACGGAAGAACGCGCGGTAGGCCGCATCCCGCAGGACCCGCTGGCCGGCCACATGATGGACCGTCGCCGGCGACTGGGCCACGAAGTCACGGAGGTAGGCAGCGGGCGCGATTACCGACACGCTGATGCCCGCCGACACCCGCCCGGCCCTGCCACCGTGGCCGTCGGGGATGCGGTCAGTGCCCACGTTCGTCGCCCCATAGCAGGACGTGCAGCCGCGTCGTGAGATTCCAGCCGTGCTCCAGCGCGGGGCCGGCCAGCGCACGAAGCCCCGCCAGGACGCCGCTCTCGGTGACGCCCTGCGGCATGACCCAGATCGGCCCTAGGCCGAGCTCGGCTTGCAGGCCGGCCAGTTCCGCGATGTCGGCGCCGCCGCTGATGACGAACTTGAATACCGCGTTGCCGCTGTCCCGCAGCGACCGCAGCACGCCCGGCCGGATCCGCCGGCCCGCAGGCACGCCGGAGCTGGCAAGCTTCGGCGAGACGTTGAAACTCACGCGCGCGGCCACCGCTGCACCGGGATAGACGGTGCCGTTGGTCTCGATCTCGACGCGGCGCCCCTCAGCTGTCAGCGCGGCGATCAGGGGCAGGAGCCGCCGGTGCTGGATCAGCGGTTCGCCGCCGGTGATGACCACGAGGTCCGCGTCGCGTGCCAGCACCCAGTCCCGGACGTCCCCAGCGGGCAGCTCGCGGGACTGCCCGGCCTTGTCGAAGCGGCACCAGTCCCAGGTGTACGGGGTGTCGCACCAGGCGCAGGTCAGGTTGCAGCCGGACAAGCGCATGAACACCGCCCGCTGGCCGGCGGAGGGTCCCTCGCCCTGAAACGTCGGGCCGAACAACTCGGCGACCCGCAGGGCGCCGCGTCCGGGCGGCACCGCGGCGACGGTCACAACGGCCTCTGCGGCGTGTAGTGGGCCCACGTCGAGTCCGTCTCGGACACCCGCACGCTCACGAGGTGCCCGGGAATCCGGGACTCCAGGTTGCCGGCGAACCAGGCGGCGATGTGAGCGGCCAGGTTCTCGCTGGTGGGCGGCACGTCGACGACCTGGTTGAGGTCACGGTGGTCGAAGGTCGCGTCAAGATAGGCCTTCAGCGGCGCCAGGTCCCCGAAATCCGTCACGAATCCCGGACCCGCGAGATGGTCGGCGGCGATCACTACCTCGACGGCGTAGTTGTGCCCGTGCGGGCGGCCGCACTTGTGCCCTTCCGGCAGGCCAGGCAGCTGGTGGCTGGCCGAGAAGGCGAACCGTTTCCCGATTGTGTGTCCCAACGCGATGGTCCTCTCCTGAACGGGGGCAGGGGCCGTCAGCCGCGGGCACCTGACAGGACGCGCAGCCATTCGTCGCGGCGGGCAGGGTCATCGGCGATCACGCCGCGCCGTGCCGTGGTGGTGGTGACCGCGCCGGCGGCCCGGGCACCGCGAAGGCTCATGCACAGGTGCTCAGCCCGCAACCGCACGCCCGCGCCGCGCGGCTCCAGGTTCTCCATCAGCCAGTCGGCGATCTGCGCGGTCATCCGCTCCTGAACCTATGGTGCTCGCACAGGCTGAAGAACGGCACCGCCTCGACCACCACCATCTCGTCGTAGCCTTCGGCATTGCTGAACGAGGTGGGGTCGAACCTCGGCGGCGTCAGCATCTCCCGCAAGGCCCGGGCCAGCCGCGCTGGAGTATCGCGGCGGTGCTCGCCTTCGAGCGGCACACCCAGCGCAGCCAGCAGCGCGGCAGCCGCATCCGCCCCCGCCTCATCCTCGAAACCGGGCTCGACCGAAAAGGACTCCTGGGCGGTCCCCACCAGGGCGGCGAGACCGTTACCGTCAATGCCGTCAAGAGCCTGGGTCATCGGCTAACGCCTCTTCATCACGGTTCCGGCGCGCCAGACAGGATTGGGGGTCGCGCGCACCGTCCCAGCCTGGAGCCCGGACCGCCGGGAGGTCATTCCCCGAAGTGGGAAGATATGGCGCCGCAGCTAAACGACGCTGACCTGCGGAAAGAGTGATATCAGGTCTGGCAGCACGCGATCTTGAAAAGCTCTGTCATGGCGTGATCATGTTCCTCTTGGCCGGACGCGCCTCGCGGCGGCTAAGGTCGGCGGCGCAGGCGTCCCAGTTCCCGCCGGAGACTTTCTGCCACTGGATGGCAACCTTGGTATCCAGGTGTAGGGGCTTGTGGAGCTATGGAGGAGCCGGACGCGGTTGTGCTGGGCGGCGAATTCCTCGGCACGCTGTTCGCGTTGCTTCCAGAGCACGGCTAGCCATCGCAGAGCGCATGTGCGCTGGGCGGCGAGGAACAGGTGATGGTTGGCGTGGCCGATGCCGAGTTCGGGCAGCAGTCACGCCAGCTGCTATCGGGGACGTCCCGGCTGCTGATGTGCTCGATGAGGTCGGCGGCGTCGAAGGTGACGGTGCTGTATCCGGAGAACTCGAAGTCGACGCAGGCGCTGCTCGTACCGGCTCGCAGCCAGTTGAGCAGGTTGGAATCGCCGCGGGAGAAGACCCGTTCGGCGGGGCCGGAGAGCAGGCCGGTGTCGTTGCTTCGCTGCCATGCGGTGAGCAGGTCTTGCATGGCTGGGGTGAGCGGGTCACTGGTGTGGTCGGCGAGGAGCTTGGGCCATGTGTCAGTCAGGCGGCGCATGTAGTGACTGGCGGAGTCGATGCGGGGCAGCTCAGCGAGCAGCCCTGAGAGCGGCGCGGACCGCATGCGGGCGGTCGTGTCCGCGAGGCCCCGGAGCGCGGCTTGCAGGTCAGCGGCCCGCTGGAGGGGTTCCCCGCGGAGCCGGGTCATGCCGATGGCTGGCTCAGCTGGGTCCGGGGCCATCCAGGGCGGGAGCGGCACGCCTTCGATCTTGCGGGCGGTGAGCAGGGTCAGGGCTGCCCATTCCCGGTCGGCGCGCCGGCGGTCGTCGGTCTTGTGGTAGATCTTCACGACCGTCTCGCGGCCGCCGGGCGGTGTCCAGAGGTAGACGTGATTCTGCCGACCGCCGGTTAGCAGGCGCAGGTGCAGTTCGCGCAGGGCGGCCTCAAGTCCGGCGGGATGACCGCTGCGCGCGCTACGGAGCGGAGCTAGCAGGCCGGCCGGGATCTCAGTGAGCGCGACTGGCATCAGAGGACTCCGCGATGGCAGGACGGGACGTTTTCGTGGCCGAGGGTAGCGGTCGGTGGTTGGCTGGCGCTCCGATGAGCCCTGAGCCGGTGAGGTGAATGACACCGGAGCGGTGCGTACGGCCGGACCCGGTGGCGCGCGGGCAGGGGCCGGCGCAGACTACTGGGAGGTCAGGTGGATTGAGGCGCGGTGACGGAGGTCAGGTAGCGGTGGGTGGCGTGGCGGCTGCGCAGCACGGTCACCTCGGCGTGGCCGGCGTGGTCGGTGATCAGCTGGCGGACCCTGGGCGCCATGCGCCGCCGGTATTCGATGATGTAGCGGATGAAGTTCCAGGTGATCCGGTCGTAGACGCCGATCGCGTCGTGCTGGCCGGGGCCGTGCCGGAGGCGGCGTTCGGCGACGCCGCGCAGGCAGGCTGAGGCGGGCAGGTCGAGGAAGATCACGGTATCGGCTGCCCGGAGCCGGATCGGCAGGCTGGAGGCGTAGTTCCCATCGATGATCCATCTTGGTCCGGTGACTAGCTCCCGCTGGAAAGCGGCGAATTCGTCTTTCGGTTTCGGGTTCCAGTCGGCGTCGTAGTAGAGGGCGTCCAGGTGGACTGGGGTGATGCCCAGTGCTGTGCCGAGCGCGCGAGCGAGATGTGACTTGCCGCTGCCGCCGCAGCCGATGATGACGATCCGGTCCACGGCTCGTGAGGCTAGCGGCAGGACGCGTGAAGTGCCGGTATCTGGAAGCCGGTTCACTGCGAAGGATCGTGCGTTTCGCCACCGGGCTAGCGGGCGTCCCAGGCAGGGCGGCGATCTCGCTGTTCCGGCCGGGAGCGGCTGGCCCGCTGACTGGCCGGGGCCGTTGAGCCCAACGTAACCTGCCAGACGCTGCCCGCGAAGCGGCATTTCTCCGGCATAGGAGTTCATGGTCACTAGCGGGAATCCATGCGCGTTGAAGCGGCTGTTCACCTTCTCAGCGCGCTGGCCGGGTGGGAACGAAAGATTCCGTCCCTGGGAGCGGCTTACGGCCGCCGGGTATGCCAGGGCCTCTGGCCTGCGGTGCCAGTCCGCGCCCGGCCTGCCGGGAATCGGCCCGCACCGCCGTATGCCGATCGTGGCCGGCGGGCCGGGGTGGCAAAGAGTCCCGCTGCGGGGAGCGATTCCCGGCGGCGTGCGCGCCAGCATGAGCCAGCTGGTTCGGCTGATCACCTGGAAGGACATCATGACTCTCACGCGACCGGGCACTGCCTTTCTGCCTGTGCCCCCCATTTCGCCAGCGGCCCGCGTCGGCCCGGAGGGGCCGCTGGCGTTCACCAGCGGACATCATTTCGCTCTGGAAGACGGTACGGACCCGGTGGCGCTGGCCGGGGCCGCTTCGGCGCCGTTGTCGGTGATCGTCCAGGTGACCCGGCGGTGCGACTTCGAAACTGCGGGTTCTGCTCCGAGATCGTCCAGATGCCGGATCCGACCCTGGCGCAGCTGGACGCGATCCGGGCGAACCTCGCGGGGACCCGGCGGGTGTTCTTGTCCGGCGGGGAGCCTCTCCTGCGCCGCGACATCGCCGAGATCGCCGGGATGTTCTCCGGATTCGTCGTGGGCCTGCCCACGAACGCGACAAGGGGCGTGGCCCTGGCGGCGCAACTGGCGGGGAAGGTCAGCTTTGTCAACGTGGGCTTCGACGGCCCCCGCGCGGTGTTCTCCCGGGTCCGCGGCGACTACGACAAGGCCATCGCCGGGGTGCGGGCGCTCGCGGCTGCTGGGCTGCAGTTGTCGCTGTCAGCGGTGGTGCTGCGGTCGACCACGCACGGGCTGCCGTACCTGTGCCAGATCGCCGACATCCTGGACGCGGGGAAGGTCAAGCTGATCTTGCCGCTGCGCAAGGGCAACGCCCTGGGCTTGCCCGAGCGGGAGTTCATCACCGCCGCCGAGGCCGCTGAGGAGTTCACCCGGCTGGCCGAGCTGCGGACGGTGCATGACTGGCGGCCCGCGCTGCGGATGACCCCGTGGACGCCTGAGACCGAAGGGCACATGATCGTGGTCGAGCCGGACGGCAGCGCCCAGGCGTGGCCGGTCTACGACGAGCCCGACCTGTTCACCTATCTCGGCAACCTGCTGCACGAGCCGGTCAGCCAGATCTGGGACCGCTACCCCTACAAGGCGAACCACTTCCGCAAGTACCTGGGCGCCAGCATCCACACCGCTGCGCGCACAGCCCCATGACCGGCCTAGTCACCTACACCAACCTGGCCTGGCCAGAGGACCCCTACCGGACCGGCCAGCAAATGTTCCGCAAGCCCGGGCCGATGCTCGCCGCGTTCACCCTCGCACCGGCTCACCCAGCCCCGGCGACGCGGGAGGCGCTGGTGTCGGCGGCAGTGGCATACCTGCCGCTGCACCGCACCTGGACGGTCACGATCACCAGTCCGGAACTCGCGTTCGGCTTCCGGGCGATCAGCACCGCGGATCGGACGGCGCTGCCAGAACTAGCCCGCGCCGCTGACCTGGACCTGGCCCGGGCTGGCCGCCACGCGGCGGTGCTGGCCGGGCTCGGGCTGGCCGGGGACCTGGACCGGCTCCGTTCCCTGGCCGGCGGCCAGGCGCTGCGCGGCGCCGCCGCCATGGTGCGGGACTGGGCCGGGCGGGATACCCCGGCCCGGGGAAAGGCGCTTATGGTCGACTGCGGCCTCGACCTGCCCGCCGGGTCACTGGATCAGGCCTGCCAGGAGGCCCGGATCAGCCTCGGTGTCGGCTGGGACCAGACCCAGGCGGGTGACGCTGCCGACGTCGAGATGGCGGCGGCCGGGACGACCGGGCGGGCACTGATGATCGCCCTGCTCGCCGGACGGCACCTGGGCCGCATCAGCTGGCCGCGGGACCTGGACGTCACCGAGATCATCACCGCCAGCGCGTGGGACCAATTCCCGAACCTGCGCCCCCGGCAGGCCGGCACCGCCGTCCCGGACCGCGGACTCGCCGCTGCTCAGCCTGGGGGGACCGGTGTTTCGTGACTGTGTCGTGCTGGCCATCGAGGGCACCCACGCCTCGGGCAAGACAACGCTCACCCACGCCCTGGCCGCCTACTACCGCGAGCGCGGCGTGCACGTGGCCACGGTCGAGGAACCCAGCGCGGAACAGCCCGTTCATCGAGGAAATCGTCGTCCACGGCAGGGGCGGCTTCGACCTGGAGACCGAGGTCGACTTGCTCGCCGCCCAGCTGTCGGCCCAGCTGCGCGCCGCCCGCCAGCATCCGATGATTATCTGCGACAAGACCATCGCGAACGTCCTAGCCTATACCTGGCTGGTCCTGGAAACCCCGCCCCACAGCCGCGCGGCGGCCGCCCTCGCCGCGATGGAGCAGTTCTGCAGGGCCTGGGCCGGGGTCTACGACGCGGTGTTCTACTGCTGCGACCACTACAGCCAGCACCAGCCCGGCGACCCCTACCGGGCCAAGGTTCTTGACCTCCAGCCCGCTGCCGACCGGGTAGTCCGCGCCAATTGCGGCACCGTGGGCCAGCGGGTCATCGACATCCCGCCCAGCATGACCACCGCCCAGCGCGTCGACTCGATCGCCCGGAGAGTCACCAAGCTCCGCATCATCAAGGAGATGTAGCCCGCCCATGCTGAGCGCTCACGCAGCCTGGCCTGGGCAAGGTCAGGCGCACAGGTCACCATCCGTCGAGGGAGAACGCCGCCGCCTTGCTGATCTGGGCGAGCGCGGCGGCGGTGTAGGGCACGGTATTGGCCGGCGGGCAGGCGGGATCGGCCCACGCCAGCCCGGCGCACTTGTGCGGCTCCAGGAGTATCGCCTGGTGGCATAGGTTTTCGGCACCCACAGGATGAATTCCCTGGCGCGGCGCTACACGGGCTGGATCCTTGCCGGAACCCCCCGAGCTTGCAGTAGCTTGCGGATGTCGCCGGGATCACTGGTCAGGACGAGGTCAGCAGCCGCTGTCATGAGCGC
>Ga0307373_10010207_pt1 | contig 13876 bp, 9 predicted proteins | sample OX2MG_FD_202534 | JGI IMG/M metagenome (GOLD analysis project Ga0307373, IMG submission 202534) | Soil microbial communities from Risofladan, Vaasa, Finland - OX-2 | ecosystem: Environmental > Terrestrial > Soil > Coastal area > Acid sulfate soil | place: Finland: Risofladan, Vaasa | collected... | reverse complement strand
GACCCGAAATTGTGGAAAGTCGGGATCGGCCAATGGGAACATGCCGGAGGACGCTTACTGCAAAAGCAATTGGGCCATGTGATATGCCGCCTGATTTCCTTGGCAGATCATCCGCGCGATTTCGTGGCCACGTTTCGCTTCAAGACGACGGGCGGCGGAACTAGATCGGTTGGCATGGCCTTCGACGTCACCGAAACCGACGACTGGCACTCTGTCTACGTTGGCGCACACGACGAGGGCGGGACGAAGCTGCAAGTCATGCACCACCGGCCTGGCAAAGATGTGTACCCCATCGAGGGACGCAAGCGGCTGGACATGCAGTTGAACAAGGAGTACGTACTCCAGGTCGAAGTCCGTGGGCGGCTCGTCAAGGCTTGGGTCGACGGTCGATTTATCTTGGCTTATCGTCTGCCGTACCAACGGCAGACGGGCAAGCTGTTCCTGAGTGCGTTTGACGCCGCCGTGGAGTTCATTTCGATCGAAGTCACGCCTCTTGCTCCCCCATCTCCGCCCCTGCTGACAAGCTCTGCACGAGTCGTCTGCGCCGACGGGACGCGACTGAGCGGACGCATCGCCGGCTTCCGCGACGAACACTTGGAGTTGAAGTGCTTTACAGCGATCGATCTGGTTGCCTTGCCGGTGGCCGCTCTTCGCGAGGTCCGTTTCGCGTATGACGAGGAGCGCATCGGCAACCCGTTCGAGGCACCCAGGCCGTTGCTCCAAAGCGAGGGCCTGCAACTGCACGGACGGCTGGCGACCGCCCGCGCACAAGGCGATGCAAGCTGTCTTGCCTGGCAGCCATTGGGCAGCTCGACTTCCAGCCCGTTGCGTGCCGGCACGAGCGGCCGAATCGCATTGGCCACGCCGTTTCTGGTCGACAATTTTGCCCGGCCGAACCCCAAACTATGGCAAATGGGCCAAGGCCAATGGGAGTATTCTGGGGGACGATTGCTGCAAAGACACACGGGAAACATGCTTTGCAGTCTGCAGACTGTGGCTGATCATCCTCGCGATTTCAGCGCCGCTTTGCGCTTCAAAATCACGGGAGGCAAGGCGAACAAGAACGTCGCACTCCAATTTGACGTGACCGAGAACGACAGTGCGCACTTTGTCTACCTTACGCCCGCGTTGTCGGCGCTGCAAATCGGCCATCGTCAGCAAGGCAAGGAAACGGGCGCCGGCGAGGGAGGTGGCATTAAGATCGATGTGAACTTGAACCAGGAATACTTGCTCGAGATTGAAGTTCGCGACCGGTTTTTCAATGTTTCGCTCGACGGCCAACCAATGCTGGCCTATCATCTGCCGTACGAGCGACGGGCCGGCAAGCTGCGCCTCTCGTCGTACGAAGCCAGCGCCGAATTCATCTCGATCGCCGTCAGGCCTCTACCTTTCACATCCGACGTTGCAGACGTAGCACCGCCCGAGGGCGCGACCGCGCGCAACCCTCCGCAACTCGACGGCGGTAAAGCGCCGCAGGGTGCGATCGACCCAAGGAAGCCCTCGGTGCCGCCTGACCGAATCGAGCGACGAGTGCAACCGGTCGGCGAGGAGCTGCCCGACAGGCTCTTCTTGCGGACGGGCGACACTTTGCCGTGCCGCGTAACGTCGATCGACGAGCGGGGCGTCTCGCTGACATCGGCATATTCCGAAACCAGCGTGGCGCTGCACGACCGGGTACAGGCGGTCGAGCTCGGCAAGCAGACAAACCAGGCCGCACTCGACGCCGGCAAGCTAACGCGTCTATTGACGCTGCCCAGGGCGCAGAAGCTCGATCCGCCGACCCACTTGATCGGTGCGACGAACGGCGACTACCTGCGCGGCAAGCTGTTGGCAATGGACGAACGGGTGCTGCGCTTCGAGGTGCAAGGCGGTGAGCGGGAACTGATTCGCAGCCGCATCGCCCGCGTCGTCTGGCTGGGCCTCGACGAAGACGACGCCGCGGGCGAGGCGCCGCGGGGCTGCGTACAGGCCGTTCAGCTCGACGGAGCGCGGGTGACGTTCATCGCCGAGCAAGTTGACGATGACTGGATTTCCGGCGAGGCCGATCTGCTGGGAACCTGCCGGGTACGAATTGACCAGTTGCGCGAGTTGTTGTTCGGCGATCGGGTGCGGCTTGCCGCGGCGAATTCGGTGTACAGTTGGAAGCTGGTCGACGCCCAAACGCCGTTGGCGTTCCGTGCCGACCACGCGCAAAGTGGCGATGCGGTGGAGGGCACCGATTCGTCCCTGGTTGGAATGCCCGCTTTCGATTTCGAGTTGCCCATGCTCGACGGCGCGAAGTTCCGCCTTTCCCAGCGGCGGGGCACGACCATTGTGCTCGATTTCTGGGCTAGCTGGTGCGGGCCGTGCATGCAGCGGCTGCCCAAGGTTGCCGGCGTGGTCGCCGCATGCGATCGGGAGAGAGTCCAGCTCGTGGCCGTGAACCTTCAGGAAACCTCGGCCGAAGCGACCGACGCGTTGCGCCGCTTGAAGCTCGAGATCCCGGTGGCCTTGGACTCCGACGGCAAGGTGGCCAAGGAATACGGAGCGACGAGCATTCCCTACACGGTTGTCGTCGGTCCCGACGGTACGGTCGCGCGAGTGTTCGTGGGAACCGGGCCACAGCTCGATCGGCAACTGGAAGCGGCGCTATCGGAGTTGCGAAAGGCGGACCCACGATGAAAGCCCCGATGGTGGATCTCCCAGGGATGCCCGCCGGCCTCGCCTGAACCAGCGGGGGGCGAGCCCTTGCCCGCCGCCCGCCGGCGCGGGATGCTAGAGGGCTCGATTGCAGTCATTCGTGTGAGCCGCCCCCCGGAGAATTGGTCCATGAGAAAAATCCTGACCGCCTGCTTCTGGTTCGTCGTGGTGGCATACCCGCTGAATCTTCTCCGTGCGGACGACCCGGCGGAAGCCTTGCCGCTGTTGACGGTGTCTGCGAACCGTTTTGGACCGACCTTCGAGTTGGTGACCTTGGATATTGCGGGCCAGAACGCGAATTTGGAACTGCCTTATCGCGGCGAAGCCCACGACCCCTTCTGGTCGCCTGATGGCCGAAAACTCGTCTACCGCTCCGGAAAGTTTGGGCCGCTCCAGGCCTGTCTATTTGACGTTGACCGCGGCGAGGAGATCAATCTGACGAAAAGCGTTGTGAACGAACACCAGCCCGTGTGGTCGCCGGACGGACAAAAAATCCTGTTTACGTCGCAGCGGACCGGCAATCTCGAGATTTTCGTGATGAATGTCGATGGGTCCAATCCAGTGAACCTGACGAACAACCCCGCCTTCGATTGTGACCCAACCTGGTCGCCGGACGGCAAGCGGATTGCATTCGCTTCAAGTCGAGCGCCGGCGGCGCGACTCTATCTGATGGACGCTGATGGTTCGAACGTGCGAGACTTGCTGGGGCGCAACCTCGAAGGCTATATCGGACCTAGTTGGTCTCCCGACGGAGAGCAGATTCTGTATTCCGGTCCGGATGGAACCGGTGCGTTACAGATCTTCGTGGTCAATGCTGACGGGAATGCGGCCGAGGCCCTGACGGATGGTCCCGGTTTCAATGGGTACGCCGTTTATTCGCCTGACGGGCGGTACATCGCCTACGTCCATTTCGACCGACCATTCGCACAGGCCCCGGAAGGTGGCAAGCTGATGCTTTACGATACGGAAACACTCACGCACACGCCGATCACTCCCGACGGGATGCGCTGCGGAATGTCGAAAGTCGTCTGGAAGCCAAAGCAAAGCGAAGTTGGCGATGACGTCAAAGGTGCAGCCAAGACGCGCAAGTGATCTGAGTCCGCGCCCTCATCGAAGCACTCCATTCCACCCGCCGCTTTGCCAAATGCTTGGCATTCGGTTACCTTGATGGTGATGGGCGCAAGTTGCGCCGTCGCCGCCGAACCCGTGCGGTTGCATCCCGCGGGCAAGCAAGATGCCGTCTATCTGAGAGGCGGAAGCACGGAGGAATTGCGATTGGCCCTTCTTCACGCGACTTCTGTTCTGACGGGTTCTATCAATGTGGCGCGCCGGCTCACCAGCCATACCGCTCGAAAAACCTCCGTAACTTCTGGCTAAGGGTTGACTCTGTCACGGAGAGGAACAATTTGTCGGCGATACGATTGTCGGAGTCGAATCGAATGACGACAATGCCGCTGTCCTGGTACCAGTACCTAATCCCGGGTTGGTCTCGGAATTCGTTTACGAGATCCACTCCTGGGCCCATGACCGGGCTTCGATTGTTTAGCCAAACCACAAAGTCGTCGCGGGTGCCTCCGGAGTCGCCGAGTAACTCTTCAACCTGCGCGTGCGTCATCCCAACACTAAGATTGCCGTAGATTTGCATGTTGATTCGGTGACCGCCGAGCCACGGTAGCCAGATGGCAACCGCGCACATGATAAGGGTCGCAATCGCGGCCCCCACCCATTTCGGCTTCAGCTTTGACCCCATGTACGAAGCTCCCCATGCCGGCCAACCTGGCTTCGGGCAATTCCCACGTGACACCATCGAATCGCCGATTTTCGAGCTAGCATGCTCAAGAATGCGTCTAGAAACAAAGCCTAACACGTGGACGCATTGTTGCCAACGCCTTCCCCAGCCGCTAGCTTCGCCGGAACCAGCAGCGGGCTCGGCCGCCCGTGCCCTCCGCCCGCCGACGTGGGATACTGTTGGGCATGGTCAGGCCACTCGGCTTCATGGCTTGTCCCATTTCGGCGGCGCATCGCGAACGTCGCCCAGATCGCGGGTTTCGCCGGGATCGAGCGTGACGTCTCGCTTCACGGAACGCGAACCCGGCTTCAACGATAGCTCGTATGCAGCCCCGGGCACCAGCGGGCCAGCGCGGAACCGCCCCGCGCCGTCGGTCGTCACGGTGAATTGGATCGGCCCGTGGGCCGAACCGATGTAGGGACTGACCGAAATCAGGCTACCGGCCACGGGCTCGCCGTCGGCGTCCAGCAATCGGCCGACGACCTCGCCGCAAGGCCGTAAGCGGATGACCAACGGCCCCGGCTCGTCGCCCGCAATCTCGGTGCGATAGCCGAGCCTGCGCTCAGGGTGCTCGAAGACCAGCACGCGGCGACGTCGCGGGTTCAACGCCACGACGGTGAAGTCAGGAGTTCGTAGATCACTTTTCGACGACGTACTGTCGAGCCCTTGCACGCGGACCCCCGCCAGCGGCTCGCCGTCGGGAGTCTCGACCCTGCCCTTCACCGTCCGTCCGACCTCGATCGTCGCGTCTTGCGTCAGCTCCTGCGCGTCGTCGGGCGGGTCGATCAGCACGAGCTTGTTGTACGACGTCTGCGATATGGACGTTCCTAGCGCGCCGCCGGTGGCGACGGGCAAGAACCTGTCGTCTTGCGACGCCTGCAGCATTTCTGGCCTGAAGAATTCGGCCGCATCTTTGTGGAAGAAGTCCGCAAGATCCTGCCGCGTGATCAGGGCGGCGGCATATAAGCGGTGGGTGTCGAAGCCGAGCGGCCCGGCGCTGAACGCCAGCACTCCAGGTCCAGGAAGCACGGCGATGACGTAGCTGCCGTCAGGACCGCAAACGGCGGAAGAGCGCCCCTGGGTGCTCGACGCAACCACGCCGAGTTGCTTGACGTGCGTATTGGGAAGCAGTGGATAGTATTCGACGTGCGCCTGAATGGGCTCCCCTGAAGGCAGCACGGTGACGCTTCCCCGCGCCGTGGTACCGCGCACCAGGTCGAACCCGACGGTGAGCGGTTCGATACCCGGCGAGTCGGCGAGCCGCGCGCTGGCCCTGAAGTAGGGGAGGCCGTCGGGCACGGCGTCGATCTCGTATTGGTTGCCCTTGGCGAGCCCCAGCAATTCGAAGCGGCCGTCGGCGCCGGTCTTCAGCGGCTGCACGAATGGCACTTGGCCGCCACGAGGTTCTATTCTCACTCCGGCGATCGGCTCACCGGTCGCCCGGTCGCGGACGTTGCCGGCGATGGTTCGCGACGGCAGGGCAACGAGTTGAAACGTCGCACCGTAGACGCGGTCGGGTAGCGGCCTGAAGCCCGGCGTTTTGGCAAACTCCACCATTTCCGACTCGCGCGTCATCACGCAGAGGTGACTCGACGCGATGCCCTGCCCCTCGACCGTCATGCTGGCCACCCGCTCGCCGCCGACGCCGCGGATCGTGAAGCGCCCCGAATCGTCGGTGGTTTGGGCGTAGCCCGGAGGGCAGGGCGCCGAGCCGTCGAACGGACCGGGCTTGTTCCCCTTGCGAAAGTCCTCGATGTACCGGTCGAGACTCTTGCCCGCGGGGATCAAGACGCCTCGCAGCGCGGCCTTCGCGCCGGCGACGGGGCGGCCTTCGAGTGTGAGGATTCGGCCGTGGATGGGCACTTCGGGAACCAGCGTAATCGTGTACCGGCCGTCGTCGCGGGCCTGGCTCGCGTCAACCCAGTCGAAACCGAAGCCCTCGGCGGCGGCGATGATCTTGGCCATCGTCCAGGGATCGGCCATGCGCGACGTATCGAGCTGCGATTTTTCGATGCGGAAATCGAACTCACCGTTGGCGCCGCTCGTGCCCAACGGCTGCGGCTCGAGCAAGTTGCTACTCGGGTAGGAAAGGGAAAGCTTCGCGCCGGCCAGCGGTTGGCCCAGGGGGTCGAGCACGCGCCCGCGGACGATCGCCAGGTTTTTCGGGTCGGTCGGCGAATTGCGCTTGGACCCCACCGGCGTGGCGCCCTCGTCCGCGGCGGCAGGCGCAGCAGCGGGCGAATCTTCCAAACCGTAAGCGGCGGCCTGAAGGGTGATAAGCGATACGGCGACGGCACCCAGCGCGGTCAAACCGGCAAAAGGGTCGCGCCGCCGCGGCGCGCACGACCGTTCGACGTGACGGCCTCGGTACAAGTCCAAGAGCGCCGTCACGCGGCGTTGCAGGGCTGCTGCGGTATCCACCAGTAAGCCGCGATTCATCGAAACTCCCGCCCTCAATTCGAGGAAGGCAACCAGGCGATACGCGAAGCGCCGAAACGCATTCCCTCCGGCGCAATCTCAGTGTGCGTGAGCGTGTCAAGGTTCAGGACCATCAGCTTTCCCCCCTCCGGCGATTGGTCGAAACGACGGTCGAAATGGACGTAGGCGATGTATTGTCCATCCTCTGACCAACTGGGATACCCATTGAAGCCCGCGCCTTCGGTAAGCGGTTCCACGCCCTGCCCGTTGTCGGCATCGGCCACGAAGATCTGCCTTGTTCCGTCAGCTTGAGCACCGCCGAAGAGGACCTGTCGCCCGTCAGGCGACCAGGCCGCGTTGACCCATCCTCCCAAGTCGCGGTCCACGAGTTGATGGACGTTTCCTCCGTCGGCATCGATCACGTAAAGCCGGATGCCGTCTTGGCGGTTTGAACCGAATAGAATGCGTTTCCCATTGGGCGACCAGGCGGGGTCGGAGTCGAACGCCGCGTTGCGCGTCAAGTTCAACGGCCCGGCCCCGTCGGCATCCATCACATAGACCTCATGGTTTCCGTCGCGCGACGACGTGAAAACTACCTTCGTTCCATCGGGCGACCAACAAGGTTGAAACTCTTGATTGGCACTGTTCGTAAGGTTCATGGGCTTGCCGCCCACGGCATCCAGGACGTAGATCTGCGAGCGTCCTGTCGCGGCCGAAGTGAAGAGCAATCGCCGGCCATCGCGCGACCAGCAAGGGTCGGCGGCCCCGCCCGGCAGGGTCTCGACGCGCTTGACATTGTTGCCGATGACGTCGAACGAGACCAACTCGAAGCCCTTGCCGAAACGGTTCGCGGAAATCGTGAAACGGGGTAGGCTGGTTTTGGGCTCGTCGGCGCGCCCGTCCCGGACAACCTCCACGATCAGAGCCATGGCGAACAAGCCGACCACGAAATCGCATACCCGCACAACCATTTCGGATTTGGACCCCGAAGGGTGTTGGTCACGCGACTCTCGGTCGGAATCAACCATTTGGAACCTCCTCTACGATTCCTTGGTCTTGAACACCAGCAGGTACGGCACGGCGGAGCGGTCATCGGTATCCTTGAAGTTTCCGAACTTCTCGGTGTTCACCCAGATGGCGTATGTCTTGCCTGGCTGCAGCTTGACCGGCAGGACGCAAGTCCGCGTGTCCGCGAGGTACTTCGGCTTGCCTTCCACCTTTGGGAAACTCTCTTTTGAGAGCGTCGACCACGACCAAGTCCCGTCTTGCATCTCCTTGCTGAACGTGACTTTGATCTCGGTCAGCTCCGGGTCCACCTCGCTGGCTCCCGCTTCGGGGACCGTCTTGACGACGACGGGCGGCACGGATTCGAGGGTAACATCTTCAGACCAGGTCAGCGCACCGGCCAGGCCACTGACCGAAGCAACGAAGATCATCACGGCACACTTCATGGGCTTCCTCCTGGATTGCGACGCCAAACGAATTGGCTTCTGTTCCCTCGCTCCAAAATACAACGTAGTTACAACGTTCATGCTCGGCTGGGAGCAGGGAAGGAAAGGAGCCGAGTTGGACGAAAACGCTTGGCGGGAGGGCCATGTGCCTTGCTCGCTTGGCGCTCCATGAGCCTACCACGGCGGCAAGTGGTCCGCAAACGGCGCAGCTCGCCTTGGCCAGGCCGTCGGAGCGAGGAGCAAGTGGCAAGCATGGCCCCCCGAGCCCAGCCGGACCGCGAAACGAGGTTGTCGCTCATTCATTGCGCGGTATTCTGCTACTCACTTCGGCGAGTCTTCAATCGGACTTTGTTGCTCCCGGACCTGGCGGAGCAGGTCGAGCAGCTTTTCCACTTGGCGCTGGCCGGCGAAGCTGGCGTTGACGACCAACGACCCGGTGAGCGGGTAGGCGTAGACTTCAGCCTCGGCGTCTTTGCCCAATGCGGAGCGGACGGCGGTGATCAGCGGTTGATAGTTGGGATGGGAATCCTCCTTCAAGTCTTCATCCGTCTCTTCGCACGTCACGACCAGGTCATCAATCGGGTAAACTCGCAACCCGCGCATCGTCCGCATCGCGCTTTTCGTGGTAATCAGGAGCACTTCGTCGCGGACGGCGTAGTCGAGATCGATTTCGCCAAGGATCAACGACAACGCCGAATGGAGAGAAATTCCCTTCAGGCTCCGAGTCACCGGCGTGTCGCCGCCGACCCCCGAATCGGTCAGCGACTTTTTGTCGAGCTGAATCTCGATGTCGTGCTTGCCTTTCAAGTACTCGATTACGTCGGAGAGCGGCTGATCGGTGAAATCGAGATCGGTCTTTTCATCCAGCGCCGCTTCAATCTTTGCCTCCGCCAGCCGCTGGTGCTGCGCCGCGATGGACGGATGTCGCGCCGATTTGCGGGCTTTCCTTTGCGAGTTGATCAATACGACGTCGTCGGCCACGACGACGTCGTGCCTGGCCTTGACGTACTCGATGACATCCGCCGGCGGCAGGTCGGTGAAATCGAGCTCGGTCGTATCGTCCAGACTGGATGCGACGTCGGCCGGTTCATGGGCTTTCGAAGCACCCGCGACCGATAATGCCGCCGTCAATACCAGGCCCACCGCGTGCCACCGTCGAAATGTGAAAACTGACATGATCAACTCCTTCTCTGTCGCCTGACGAAATGAAATGTTGCCTGCGAAACACAGCTCGTTCCAAAGCCGTTCCGATCCGCCGCACCGGAGAAGCTCGGTCGAAAGAGTTTTCGGACCGAGGGCCGGCGAGGCTGGAATATGCGTAGTATGGCGATGCCGGACACGGATTGTCCAGCAAACATCCAAAAACGATGATCGGCTACGCACCCGGCGCGCATAGGAAGCCGCCAGTCTCGGCCTGGCCCGCGCAAAATGCCCCTTTGCCTGTCGTCGTATCCCGCTCGCCGAGCCCGACCGCGGGAACAAGCGAGGCTGGGCTTGACCCGCCGTGAATTGAATGGGCAGAATGACCGTATGCCATTAGTCCTCGACCGGCAATCTCCGACCACGAATCGAACGCCCACTCAATTCTCGTTGCGATCGCTTTTCGTGGTGACCACCGTGATTGCGGTTGGACTTGGTCTCGTGAAGTGGCTCGCTTTCCTTGGTGTTGCCGCCACGGTGGTCGGACTGGTTCGATGCTTGGCAGCTCTGGGGATCCTCATTCTGGTTTTCGCTTTGGGGGAGATCATTTATTCCTGCCTGGTTGCTCTGGCCTTTGGCCAGCGACCCGACGAGGGCAATCCAACTTCTCCCATCGTTCCGCCAACGTGAGCGGCGCATCAGGGCACGCCAGAACTGTGGCGGCGGGTGCCTCGCTTCGGCTCTTTGCCCCAAGCCCCCTATTGCGGCTGCTCTCAGGGCCGACTAAGGTGACACGAGTCCTGGAGACCAGCCCTATGTTGCAAATTGCGATCGACGCCCTGGTGCTGATGGTGGATATCAATCAGGGCATGTTCCGGTTGTGGCTCGACGCTGTACCGAAGCCCTTGTTGACGGTGCCCACCCACCTAGTCAACTTCTACCCCGCCTATTACCTCGCCATGCGGCTTTGGCAACAATCGTGCCGCGTCTGACATGACGCCGCCGTTGGACCAAGAACGACCACACTGATGAATCGTCCGCGTTCTCGACGTAAGTAGCGCTTCATTCCGCCACCCACGAGGCACCGACCGGCCGTGAGGGTGGGAACAAGTCGTAAGCGGCACGACCCGACCCGCCGGGCGCAGGCGGCGCGGATTCCAATGGAACGTCCATGGCTGCTTCCTTTGGGGGCCGTGGAGATGCAGGAGCTTTTGCCGTGGGCACGACCACCTCCGCCGTGATTACCGCTCTTGGGCGAGCGCTTCTACCGCATGCCCACTTTTTTCCTGCCACCGTCCGGCGGCCTCGCCGTAACCAGCAGGAGGTCTGCCCGCCCTTGCCCTCGTCGTGCCGGCGCGGCATGCTGGTGGCATGGGCAAAATCACGTGAGGTAAGGCGGAGGATCTCGTATGGAGCGCGTACTCGGCGTTGGCGGCGTCTTTTTCAAGGCTCGTGATCCACGGGCATTGGCGGAGTGGTACCACGAGCACTTGGGCGTGCCACTCGAAGCGGGGCAAACTTATGCGACGTTCAAGTCAGATGGGCCCAATGAGCAGACCGTATGGTCAACGTTTCCCGCCGACACGAAGTATTTTGGCGATGGAGCGGCCCCTTTCATGTTCAACTATCGCGTGCGAAATCTTGACGCCATGTTGGCTCAGCTCCGTACGGCCGGGGCGCAGGTGGAGGATCGCGTGGAGGACTACGACTACGGCCGATTTGGGTGGGCAAATGACCCGGAGGGCAATCGCTTTGAATTGTGGGAGCCTCGCTGATCGTACAATATCGACATGCCCCACCACCGCTTTCAGTTCTCGCTCGGGTTGATCTTCGCCGTCACGACCTGTGTCGCGGTGGTATTTGACGGGGTCAGGTTGTTGCCGGTTGAGATGAGGCTCGTTGTCGGTCTGTCGATTGTCATTGGGCTGGCTGAGTGCCTTGCTCTCGCTGTTTTGGGCCTGGTCGTTTTCGTGACTATGAGCATGGCCTTTAGATGCGCCGATCAATTCGAGCGATTCTTCCCGCGGAAAGCAAAATGATACCCCGCCTGCAATTCCGCCTGCGAAGCCTGTTCATCCTAACTGCCGCTGTAGGGGAGCCCTTCGCCGTGATCTTATAGACCTCAGAGCATGTCCAGCGGATCGATATCGACGATCCATTGCACGTCGGCGGGCGGCTTGAGCTCGGTGGTGGCTTCGCGAATGGCGGCGCGGACCCGCTCGGCGAAGGGGCCCTGGATTTGCAGTTGAAAACGGTGCAGACCTCGCAGCTTGGCGATCGGGGCCGGCGCCGGACCAAGCAGACGCGCCTGGGCCTCGCGCCGTGCCAATGCCCCGGCCAACCGTTCGGCGAGGTGCGCGGCAAACTCGCGCGCCACGACTTCCGACGGCCCGCGGACTACGAGCCGCGCCATGGCGGCGAAGGGCGGGTACATCAGCAGTTCGCGAGAGGGAAGCTCCTGCTCGGCGAAAGTATGATAGTCGTGTCGCACTGCGGCCTTGATCGCCGCGTGGTCCGGGCTGAATGTCTGCACCAACACTCTTCCACCTTTTGGCCCGCGCCCCGTCCGTCCGGCGACTTGCACCAGCAGTTGAAACGTCCGCTCGGCGGCGCGAAAGTCGGGCAAGTGCAGCGCCGTGTCGGCGTTGACCACTCCGACCAGCGTGACGTTGGCAAAATCGAGCCCCTTGGCGATCATTTGCGTCCCCAGCAGGATGCGGGCCTCGCCCTTGCGAAAAGAGTCCAGCGCCCGCTCATGGCTCCCGCGAGCGCGCATCGCGTCGGTGTCCATCCGCAGCGCGCGATGGTCGGGAAAACGCGCGCGCACCTCGGCCTCCAGCCGTTGCGTTCCCAGGCCGCTGTAACGAATGCCGGTGAAGCCGCAGTCGGGGCACCTTGCGGGGGCGGGCACCTCGTAGTCGCAATAATGGCACAAGGCGATCTCGGCCTGCCGGTGGTGTGTGAGGGCGATGTCGCAGTGCGGGCAACGGACCACCACGCCGCAGGCGCTGCACTGAATGTGCGTCGAGAAGCCGCGCCGGTTCAAGAGCAGGATCACCTGCCCGCCGGCGTCGAGCGACTCCCTCATGGCCGAGTGGAGCGGGCGGCTGATGGCGCCCGAATGGGCCTTGTCGCGGATTTCGTTGCGCAAATCGACGGTGACGACGGCCGGCAAGGGGCGGTCGAGCACGCGCCGCGGCATGCTCACCAACTGGTAGTTGCCGAGTCGCGCCTGTTGCCAGCTTTCGAGCGAAGGAGTCGCCGAACCGAGCACCAGCGGCACGCCCTCGGCGCGGGCCCTTTCGAGCGCCACGTCGCGGGCGTGATAGCGCGGAGCGCTATCTTGCTTGAAGCTCGCTTCGTGCTCCTCGTCGAGCACGATCAAACCCAGGTTCGGCGTGGGGGCGAAGACGGCGCTGCGGGCCCCCACCACGACCGAGGCTTCGCCCTGGGCGATCCGCCGCCAGGCGGTGTACCGCTCGGCATCGCTCAAGTGGCTGTGCAGCACGGCCACGGTGTCGAAACGCGCCAGAAACCGCTGCCTGGCCTGGGGCGTGAGGCTGATCTCCGGCACCAGTACGATCGCCTGCCGGCGGTAGCCCACCACCTCCTCGATCGCGCGGATATAAACTTCGGTCTTGCCGCTGCCGGTGATGCCGTGAAGCAGAATCGTCTCGTGCCGCCGGGCCACGAGCGCCGCCAGAATGCGCGTCAACGCCGTCTGCTGGTCGGCGTTGAGCACCCAGTTTCGCTCGCGATCGGCGAGCGGTGCGACTTCGGCGTGCCGCGGCAGCCGATGCGCGGCCGCGACGATCAACCCCTTGCGCCGCAACTCGCCGATCGGGGCCTGGGTGCAGCCGGCCCCCTCGGCCAATTGGGCCGGCGTCAGCGGCCGCGCGCCGGCCGCGAGGAAACGCAGCACGTCGGCCTGTTTCTTGGGCAATGAAAGCTGCGTGAGCCGCGCCGCCACTTCCGTCGGTACCGAAAGCAAGGTCGTCATCTTTGTGCCCACCTGCCCGCGCACGCCCGAGGGAACCACCGCCTCCAGCACCTGGCCCAAGGGGCAGAGGTAGTGGTCGGCGATCCACTCGGATAGCTTCAGCATCGAAGCCGTGAGGAGGCATGGCTCGTCGATCAGCGCAGCCAGCGGCTTGAGCCGCCGCAAGCCCGAGGCGCGGTGTTCGAGGCGCAGGCAATAGCCCACCGCCGTTCGGTTGGCGTGGCCCAGCGGCACGCGCACACGGCAGCCGACGGTCAGCCGCTCGCGCACGGCCTCGGGCACGCGGTAGTCGAGTTCCCGCGGAGGGCCGTTGGGCACGACGACCGTGGCGATCCATTGCCGCTCGACGTCGTCGAGCTCCCAGGGGGGCGGCTCGGCGTCGAACAGGTTATGCTGCTT
>Ga0307373_10010206_pt1 | contig 13878 bp, 10 predicted proteins | sample OX2MG_FD_202534 | JGI IMG/M metagenome (GOLD analysis project Ga0307373, IMG submission 202534) | Soil microbial communities from Risofladan, Vaasa, Finland - OX-2 | ecosystem: Environmental > Terrestrial > Soil > Coastal area > Acid sulfate soil | place: Finland: Risofladan, Vaasa | collected... | reverse complement strand
GAGCGTCAGGAAGGTTTTCGATTGGATCATGGCGCGGCGATTGTGCCAGCCCGATGCCGGCAAGACAATCTTCTCCCGATGCTGCGTTGCGAGGGCGACCTGCCCACATCGTCCCGCCGGTTGACAGGCAGCGACCCAAACCTCACGCTGCGCCATCAAATCAATCGAATTGCGTATCGGGGCGAGGGAATGGCGAAGAACGGTCACGATCGGGTCGGGCTGGCGCGGCGCAAATTCCGCGCGATCTTGCGCCGCAAGAAAATGACCGTGATGCCCGGCGGCTTCAGCCCGCTCTATGCGTTGCTGGCGCAGGAAGCGGGCTTCGAATGCTTTTTCCTGCCGGGCTCGCAGCTCTCGCATTTCCTCTACGGCGTGCCGGATAACGGCATCATCGGCTTGCGCGATCTGGTGGATCACGCACGCCACATGGCGGCGCATTGCGACATCCCGATCCTGGTCGATGCCGATACCGGCTATGGCAACGCGGTCAATGTCCATTTCGCGGTCGAGGAGATCATCCGCTCCGGCGTCGCGGCGATGCAGATCGAAGACCAAGAGGCGCCCAAGAAATCCGGCACCGCCGCGGGACGGCGGCTCATCCCGGTCGACGAGGCGGTCGGCAAGATCAAGGCGGCGGTCGCGGCGCGCGATGCGATGGATCCCGATTTCGTCATCTGCGCGCGGTGCGACGGCATCGGCGCCGAGGGCAGCAATTTCAACGATACGCTGAAGCGCTGCATCGCCTATATCGAGGAAGGCGGCGCCGATCTCATCTGGCTCAATTCGGTCGAGACGCGGGCGCAGCTTCGGCGCGCCTGCAAGGAAATACCGGCTCCGGTACTGGCGATCTGGGGTGGCAAGGATGCGCCGCCGAGCTGGCCGGAATACGACCGGCTGGGCGTGCGGATCGCGCTCTATCCGACGATCGCGGCGACCGCGGGCTTGCAGGCCTCGTGGGAGATGCTCAGCGATTTCCGCAAGCGCGGCGCCAAGGCGATGATGGGTTGGCACCGGCGCGTGGCCGCCAGCCCCTTCGGCACGCCCAACGTGAAGAAGCTTCTCGGCTATGATAAGATTCTCGAAGTCGAGAAGCGCTATCTCACCAAATCGGCCCAGCGCGATTATGCATCGACCTGGGGTCACAAGACGAATTTCGCGGATACGGGTATGCTGACGCGCGGCGGTCGCAAGCGCTCCACCAAGAAGACAGGAGAATTGCTTTAGCATGGCCAAGATCGTGCTCGGAATCGGGACCTCGCATGGTCCCATGTTGTCGACGCCGCCGGACCAATGGGGCCAGCGCGTCGCTGCGGACAAGCGCAATCCCGAGCACTGGTACCGGGGCAAGGCCTATAGCTTCGATCAGCTCGCGGCGCTCCGCGCCAACGAAAATCTCGACCGTCAGATCACGCAGCCGGTCTGGAACGAGCGCCACGCCGCCTGCCGCCGCGCCATCGGCAAGCTCGCCGATGTCTTCGCCGAGGCAAAGCCCGACGTCGCGGTGATCGTCGGCAACGATCAGATGGAAATGTTCGCCGATGCGCTGATCCCGGCGATGAGCGTCTATCGCGGCGAGACCATTCCCAACGCCTTCCCGCGCGAGGAGCAGATCGCGAAGATGCCGCCCGGCATCCCGATCGCGATCCCCGGCCACATTCCGCCGCGGGGCGCGACCTATAAGGGTCTGCCCGATCTCGCGCGCCATATCATCGAAACCGCGATCGCCGATCAGTTCGATGTCACCTCGCTGGGGCGGCTGCCGGACGGGGTCGAGCACATTCCGCACGCTTTCGGCTTCGTCTATCGCCAGATCATGAACGACGATCCGGTGCCGACCGTGCCGGTGGTGCTCAACACCTTCTATCCGCCCAACCAGCCGACGGTCGCACGCTGCTACGATTTCGGCAAATCGCTGCTGCGGGCGATCGAATCATGGAAAAGCGACGCGCGGGTCGCGCTCATCGCCTCGGGCGGCTTGACGCATTTCGTGATCGACGAGGACGTCGACAACGCGGTGATGGATGCGCTGAAGAGCCGCAAGATCGAAGGCGTCGCGTCGCTGGGCGAGCCGATCTTTCAGGCCGGCACGTCGGAGATCAAGAACTGGGTCCCGGTCGCCGGCGCGATGGCCGATCTCGGCTATCCGCCCACGGTCATCGATTACGTGCCGTGCTATCGCTCGATGGCGGGCACCGGCAACGCGATGGGCTTCGCTTATTGGAAGCCGTAATGCTATCGCCGCATTGAGATCGAGCGTCCCTCGACTTCGCTCGCGACGAGGACGATTTTTCGTGGGATTAAGAAAATCTCCTCGTCCTGAGCAGGTCGCGAAGCGGCCGTGTCGAAGGGTGCACGCTATTGCTTCAAGCGAGATTGCTTCAAGCGAGATTGCTTCAAGCGAGCTTCATTTTTTCAGGTAATACTCGCCGTCGCTGTTGCGATCGAGCTGGCCGGCATCGCGCAGCTTCTCGATCGCCACGACGATCTCGCGGCCGTCGCGGCTGCCGAGCATCGACATCAGCTTGGCGAAATGCATCGGGCCGGATTCGAGCGCCTGCTGCGCGGTCTGGAACCGCGCCGGACCGCCGATCTTCGCCGCCTCGGGAACCCGCGCCGTCACTGCGGTCGGCCGCGGGAAGTTCCAGGTGCAATCGAAGCCGGCCTTGGCACTGTTGCCCTTCTGGTCGCCCGAGGGGTCCATCGGCATGAAGCGCATGTCCTTCATGACGATGATGTCCTTGTCGGCCTGGAAGCGGCCGGACATCGCCCATTCCATCTGCTCGCTGGAGCGGATATCGACATCGTCGTCGGTGATATAGACGTGCTTCGTGGTGCGCGACATGCCGAGCAGCGCCGCGATCGCGTCATGCGGCTCGGAATTGCTGCGCTTGCGGATCGCGACCCGCAGATGGCAATTGACGCCCGGGCCGGGCGGCGAGAAAACATCGACCACGTCGATGCCGGCCTGCTTCAAGATGCTCCAAGCGCGCGCCTCGGATTGGAGTGCGCCCATCGGCGCGCCGTCGCACCAGCCGAGATTACGGCCGACCCCGTGCTTGATGGTCTGATGCAGCACGTCGCGACGGCGCGTGATCGCGGTGACATGGAATACCGGATCGCCATGCATCGGGCCGTAATAGCCCATGTACTCGCCGTAAGGCCCTTCATTGTCGATATAGCCGCGCTCGTCGATATAGCCTTCGAGCACGATCTCGGCATCGGCGGGCACGTAGAGATCGTTGGTCAGGCATTTGACCACCGGCAGCGGCTCGCCGCGGAACGTCGCCAGCGTGTTGATCTCGTCTTGTCCCGGCGCGCCGCGATTGGAGGCCGCCATCGTGTCGAGCGGATGCGAGCCGATCGTGAAGCTTGCCGGCAGCTTCTCGCCGCGGGCGACGCAGCCGAGATAGACTTGCTTCAGATCGGACGGCGCGGTCAGGTTGAAGCCGCATTGGTCCTTGCCGCGTAGCATCAACCGCCGACAGCCGACATTGCTGCGCTTGGTGACCGGATCGATGACGAAATCGATGCCCGAGGTGATGTAAGGGCCGCCGTCATATTCGTGCTGCACATGGAACGGCAGCTTGTAGAGATCGATCTGGTCGCCGGCGAGGACGACCTCGTGCACCGGCGCTTCGCTCGACGGCACTTCGAACGGCTTTTGCGGATTGGCGCTGCGGCGCATGAACTCTTCGCGCATCTTTTCTTCGGGCACGCCGAAGGCCGCAGCGAGCCGCTTGCGCGATGCGCTGACCGCGCCGACGACCTCATGCTGCTCGGGGCCGGCCTTCTTGAAGAGCACGCCCTTCTGCGTGTTCTCGATGATCGGACTCATTTCCGAAAGCGCGACCGGCTCGTTGCGAACCTCGATCTCATCCATTTCGATGAGACGCTCGACCAGCCGACGCAGCCGGAATTTATCGGGATTCCATGTGCGGGTTTTGGTGGCGACCTGATCCATCATCTCGCTCCCTGACGCATCGTGCCGATCGGCGTCGCTCACAGGATACGGTCGGGCTCAAGGCTTCGCAATCGCTTCAAGCCCAATCGCTTCAGGCCCAGTGGCGAAGCTGTCGAGAGCGGAGTAGCATCCACGCCGTCGGCCACACACCGGGGTAGTGTGGTCTCGGGCGGCGCTGACGAGGAGGTCGAGACGATGAAGATCCTGCGGGTCGAGGAATTGGTGTTCGGCGCGGAAGATGTCGCCGCGAGCACACGGTATTTCGCGGATTGGGGATTGGAGCCGATCGGCGGCGGCGCGCACGGGGCGGATTTCACCGTGCCATCGGGGCAGGTCATCAAGGTGCGCGCGGCGAGCGACGCCGCGCTGCCGGCCACGGCCGAGCAAGGCTCGACCTTGCGCGAGGCGATCTGGGGCGTCGACAACCAGGGCTCGCTCGATGAGATCGCCACGGCGCTGAGCCCGGATTGCGCTGTGCAGAGCGATGCGGACGGTACGCTGCACAGCATCGACCCGCACGGCTTCGCGATCGGCTTTCGGGTCGCCGCGCCCAAGCTCGTGGCCGACCCAGCGGCGCCGTCCCGTCTCAACCAGCCGTTCGACGGCTCCGAGCGGGTGCGCCCGACGCGCATCGGTCATCTCGTCTATGGCATCACCCGTGCCAAGGAAGCCGAAGGCGCCGCGTTCTATGTCGACCGGCTGGGCTTTCGCATCTCCGACCGCAGTGCCGATTTCGGCGATTTCCTGCGCGCCGCGGGCTCGCTCGATCACCACAACCTCGGCCTCTTCAATTTCCGCGACAAGGCCGGCTTCGGCCATATTGCCTTCGAGGTCGGAAGTTTCGACGAGGTGATGCTGGGCGGGCAATACATGAAGAGCCGCGGCTGGAAGCCGCAAAACAAGCCGGGGCGCCACATCGTCGGCTCGAACACCTATTGGAATTTCGTCAGCCCATGCGGCGGCAACACCGAATATTTCTCCGACATGGACATGATGGACGACAATTGGCAGCCGCGCATTTGGCCGAAATTCCCCGGCGCGCATATCTGGGCGATGGAGTAGGGTCGACGCGAGCCGTCATTGCGGGCGGCGCGCCGCGATAGGCGCCGCACGAACCGTGTAATTGCCGCGAGCGCCGACCGCGACCGTTGGCGAGAGCAAGCGATTACCCCTCGCTCGCGCCGAGCAGCACGCCTTCGAAATCCGCGAAATGGTACTGGCAGAGCGGACAGCTCTTTGCGAAGAGCGCCGTGCGGGCGCGCATCTCGGGGCCGTAATCCACCGGGAACGGCGCGAGATAGGGGTTGCGGCTCTTGATGCGCTCGATATCGGCTTTGAATTTTTCCAGGCTCTCGACCTTGAAGCCCATATGGTCGAGCGACGGCGGCATGATGCCGGTCGCGTCGTAGTCTTTGATCTTCCACGGCATGACGACCAAGGTCATATGCCCATCGGTCAGATAGTGGTTGGGATCGCCCGGCTGCTGGTTGCGCGGCTCGAGCTCGAAGACCGTGCGATAGAACTCGGCCATCGCGTCGGGCCGCATGGTGCGCAGCGCGAAATGGCTGATGTACCGCGGGTGGATGTTGTCGCCGCTCTGCTCGGCATAGACGTCGGTGCGATTCTCCATCTCTTGCTGCGAGATGTCGAAGACGTTGCCGTCGGGGTCATGCGCCGAAATGCCGGCATAAGGCCGGTTCGACGGCCGCTTCAGCCAATTGACCTCGGGGAATTCCTTGAGGCGGTCGAGCGCGGTTTGTGCGTCCTTCACCTCGAAACCGAAATGCTCGAGCCTTCCGCCGCGGCCGGGCACGCGCGGATTGACGTTCATCCCGACATAGCCGTCGCCGATCACCGCCGCGCCCTCGGCGCGATAGCCGCTCGCCTGCTTCATGCCGAAATACGCTTCGTAGAAGCGCGAGCTCAGCGCGAAATTCTCGCTGACGATGGCAAGGTGATTGAGCTTGGCGAACATGGCGCGGCCTCCAGCTTGAGTCTTTTGAGCGTGGCGCGATTATCCGTCCGCGCGGCGCCGACCGCAACCCGGCACGTTTCCGCTTCGCCGTCAGAGCTTGAACACCCGCTTGGCGTTGCGGTGGTAGAGTTTTTCCTTGTCGGCCTCGGGCAGCGGCAGCGCGTCGACGACATCGACCGAATCGCGCACGATCTCGAACGGCCAGTCGCCGGCGAACAGCACATTGTCCGCGCCCAGCATCTCGATCGTCATCAGCAGCGGCAGGCGGTAATTCATCCCGCTGGTGGTGACGACGATGTTGTCGCGGAAATATTCGCTCGGCAGCCGCTCGATCTTGCGCGCGAGGCCGGCCATCTCGATCTCCCAGAGATAGCGATTGTCGATCCGCTCGAGGGTGAAGGGGATGCTTTCGCCCATATGGCCGATGACAATCTTGAGCCGCGGGAATCGATCGAACACCCCGCCGGCGATCAGCCGCATGACGTGCGTGCCGGTCTCGATCCCGTAACCCCAGGCGACGCGGAAGCCGGGCATGCCGAGCGGTCCGGCCATGCCGGGGCTGGGCTCGCGCGGATGAAGGTAGATCGGCACGTCGAGCGCCTGCGCCGCCTCGAAGATCGCCCAGAATTTGCGGTCGTCGAGATATTCGCCATGCGTGTGCGAGTTGACGATGCCGCCCTTGAGGCCGAGATTCTTCACCGCGCGGTCGAGCTCGCGGGCGGCGTTGTCGGGCGCTTGCGGCGCGATCGCGGCGAGGCCGGCAAAGCGCGTCGGATGGGCGCGGCAGGCGGCGGAAAGGCGATCGTTGACGAGCTGCGACAGCTCGCAGCCCTGCACCGGATCGAATGCCTGCACGCCGGGCGAGCCGATGATGATCACCTGCATGGCGATCCCGTCCTCGTCCATCACCGCGATGCGGCGCTCGCCGAGATCGATCAGGTCGCGGAACATCGCGCGGCGCGATTCCGAGACCGGGCCCGCGAGGCCAAGCTTCTCGTCGAGCGCGCGCGCCGCCGCGGCGACTTCGCCAATCATGAAGCCTTCCTCGACCGCGATGCGCTCGCGGCTAGGCGGCCTCGCCCTTGTCTCGGCCATCAATGCGCTCCGCCGGGCGGTTGCATTCCCAGGGCCGCGGCGCCGGCATTGACATAGCTGGTGTCGACGCCCCAGGCGACGTGGTTGCCCGCCGCGTGCACGTCGCGCCAGAAGCGCTGGATCGGATTGCCGTCCATGATGCCGCGCGCGCCCGAGACCTCGAACAGCCGATCGACCGCGCGCATCGCCAGCCGCGACGCCAGCGTGAAATTGCGCCGGATCGCGACGATGTCGGCTTCCTGGTTCGGCAGGCCGTTCATCAGCTTCTCGTCATTGTCCTTGGCGAGCAGATAGGCGGCGTCGATCTCGGCTGCGGCCTCGCCGATGTTGCGCTGCGCGCCGTACATCTGCAGCACCGGATCGCGCACCGGACCGGCGGCGCGGGCTTTGGCGAAGTCGGTGAAGCAATCGAGCGCGCCGCGCGCGATCCCGATCAGCGGACAGAAAATCCCGAACGGGAAGGCGACATAGCCCGGCTCGCGGAACATCACGCCCTTGTTGACCTTGCTGCCGGGCGTGTTGCCGGCGGCGAATTCGGCCGCGCGCACGGTATTTTCCTCGCGCACGAAGACATCGTTGACGACGACGTTGTTGCTGCCCGAGCCTTTGAGGCCGACCGCATTCCAGACATCGCGTACTTTGAACTCGCCGGGGCCGAGGAGGAAAAAGCGGATATCGGGCGCGCCCGAGCCCTCGAGCGATGGCACCGGCGCGCCGAGGATCGCCCAATCGCAATGATCGACGCCCGAGGAAAAGCTCCATTCGCCGCTGAGCCGGAACCCGCCCGGCGCCCGCGTTACCTTGCCGACCGGCATGAACGAGGTGCCGATCTTGGGGCGCGGATCGGCCTTGTAGAGCGCGTCCTGCGCCTCGCCGGGGAACATGCCGAAGACCCAATGATGCTGGATCAGGAGGTCGAAGCACCAGCCGCTCGAGCCGCACACGCGCCCGACCTCGGTAACCACGTCGGCGACCGTCATCCAGCTATCGATGCCATAGCCGCCGCGCTCTTTGGGGATGATAAGCCCGACCAGATCGGACTCCATCATCGCCTTGACGTTCTCGGACGGCAGGTGGCGCAGCTTCTCGGTCGCGCTCGCATTGGCTTTGGCGACTTCCGCGACCTGCTGGGCGCGGGCGATGGCTTCGGCGTGGGTAATCGTCGGCATGGCGGTTTCGATCCGTTGTCTCGGTGGAACGCCCGATGCGTCAAGTTCCTAACACGAATCCCACGGCGCAATCCACTAACCGCTGCGGGAAGCTTGGCCGCCGGCAAGCGTCCGGTCTAGACTCTTTCCGAAAAACGGGAGGAAGCCATGACCGAGCAAATACCCGAGCATGTCCATCTCGTCGGCAGCATCGCGCTCGACAGCGTCGAGGAGGTGTTCCGCACCGCTGGCGCGCTGCTGGGGCGGCGACTGAAGCGCGTGCCCGATGGCGAGCCCGGCGGCCGGCGGCTGTGGATCAGTTGGCAATATCCGCTGCTGCGCGCCAACGCGTATTTGCAGACCGACGCCAGCATGGGCCAGGCAGGCATGTTTCCCAAGCTGCGGCTCGCCGATGGCGTCCGGTCGGAGGATATCCATTTCGGCGAGCTCGGCTATGCGCGCGAGGCGCGCGCCTCCTATCAGGATTTCCTCGCCGCCCGATCGCGCGGCGAGCTGCCGGCGGCGGCGCGCTTCCAGGTTTGTTTCCCGACGCCGATGGCGGTGATCGTGCCGTTCTGCGTGCCGCAGGACATTCCGGCGATCGAGCCGGCCTATGAGAAGGCGATGCTCGACGATGTCGCGCGGGTGTGCGCCGCGATCCCGCACAACGACCTCGCGATCCAGTGGGATGTATGCATCGAGATGGTGATCTGGGATGGCCAGCTCGCCGCGCGCTATCCCAGGGAAGGCACCGCGCAGGCCGATATCCTCGCGCGGCTGAAACGCCTCGGCGATGCGGTGCCGGGCGATGTCGAGCTCGGCTTTCATCTCTGCTACGGCGATCTCGACGCAAAGCATTTCGTCGAGCCGATCGATGCGGCGAAGATGGTCGAGCTCGCCAACGCGCTGGCGTCGTCGGTCCAGCACCCTATCGCGTTCCTGCACATGCCGGTGCCGATCGCGCGCAGCGACGACGCGTTCTTCAAGCCGATGGCGGGGTTGAGCCTCGCGCCGCAGACCGAGCTCTATCTCGGCATGGTGCATCCCGAGGACGGCGCTGACGGCATCAAGAAACGCGCCGCGGCGGCATCGAAATATGTCAGCGGCTTCGGCATCGCCACCGAATGCGGCATCGCCCGCCAGCGCAAGCCCGAGCTGGTGCGGAGGATTTTGGCGATCCACGCGGAAGGATCGAAAGAGCCTGCGGAATAACCCTCTCCGCCCGCTTGGGGGGAGAGGGTGCGAGCGCAGCGAGCGGGTGAGGTGGGTGCCGAAGCACACCTCACCCTCCCATCGCTTTGCGATGGGCCCCTCCCTCTCCCCGCTTCGCGCGGAGAGGGGCTAAGGTCGCGGAAACTCAAACCACCACGGTCATCGCGTCGTAGCTGTAGATGCCGTCATAGAGCGCCCGCATGTGTTGCGGGCTCCATTTCTCGTCGACATGTTGTTTTGCGGTGTCGGCGTTCTTCAAGGCATCCCCATGCAGCCGCTCTTTCTGGTCGACGGCGGCGAGGACGATGTGCTTGGTACGCTCCAGCCGCGCCGCCTCGTAACGCTTGAGCGCGGTCTCGACATCGTCGAAAGTGTCGAGGCAGCGCGCCAGCACATAAGCGTCCTCGATCGCCATCGAGCCGCCTTGCGCGAGGAACGGCAAAGTCGAATGACAGGCATCGCCCAAGAGCGTCGCATTGCCGACACTCCAGCGCGCCAGCGGCCAGCGCACCATCAGTGCCCATTTGAATGGCTGGTCGGTCACGGCGATCATCGCCCGCGCGTCGTCATGCCAACCGGGAAAATCGCCGAGCCATTCCGCATGCGTGCCGCGGTCGTACCAGGATTCGTGTCGCCAATCGCCGCGCTCGACCACGGCGATCACGTTGAGCATCGCGCCCTTGCGCACCGGGTAATGCATGATGTGCGAGGTCGGCGCGATCCAGCCGCCATGTCGCATCAGCGCCGGCTGCAGCGTCTCTTTGGGGCAGAGGCCGCGCCACGCCATGAAGCCGGTGAACTCGGCTTTGTCCATGCCGAACAAACTCTGGCGCACGACCGAATGGATGCCGTCGGCGCCGATGATCGCATCGCCGACGACGCGCTCGCCGCCCTCGATCGTCAGCACGACGCCGCGCGCCGACGTATCGAAGCCCACGCAACGCGCGCCGAGGCGGATCGCTGCCGGGTTCTCGCGCAATACCGCCGCCCGCAGCATCTCCTGCAAATCCGCGCGATGCATCGTGTAATGCGGCGAGCCGTAACGCTCGCGCGCGCTGCCGTGATCCTGCATGCGCCAGCGCTCGCCGGTGTTCCAGAGCCGGAGATCGACCGTGCCGGCTTCGATGCCGATGCGTTCGAGCGCGTCGCCGAGACCGAGCGCGCGCAGCACACGTGAGCCATTGGCGGCGATCTGGATGCCGGCGCCGAGCTCGCTGAGCGCCGGCGCCTGATCGAAGACCTGGACCGGAAAGCCCCGGCGCTGCAGCGCCAGTGCTGCGGTGAGGCCGCCGATGCCCGCGCCGATAACGAGGACGCGGGGCTTCAAGGTCATCTCAGCGATCGAAGATCGCGACCGCGCGCGTCCAGCCGGCCGAGGCGCCGCGAATTTTCACCGGAAAACACGCGATCGTATAGCCGTCGGGCGGCAGCGCTTCGAGATTGTGCAGCTTCTCCAGGTGGCAATAGCCGATCTCGCGTCCGGCCTTGTGGCCTTCCCAGATGAGGCCGGCATTGCCGGTCGCCGCGAATTTCTCTTTGGTGTGAACGAAAGGCGCGTCCCAGCTCCAGGCGTCGGTGCCGGTCAAGCGTACGCCGCGCTCCAAGAGGTACAGCGTCGCCTCGCGCCCCATGCCGCAGCCGGCGGCGACGTAGTCGGGCTGGCCATAGGCCACGCCGGCGCGCGTATTGACGACGACGATCTCCAGCGGGTTCAATTTGTGGCCGATGCGCTTCAGCTCATCCTCGACATCCTTCGCCTGGACGACATAGCCGTCGGGGAAATGCCGGAAATCGAGCTTCACGCCGGGCTGGAAGCACCAATCGAGCGATACCTCGTCGATGGTGATCGCGCGCTCGCCCTGGTTCATCGTCGAGTGGAAATGATAGGGCGCGTCGAGATGCGTGCCGTTATGGGTCATGAGGCGAATCCATTCGATCGCCCAGCCCTCGCCGTCCGGCAGATCGTCCTGTTCGAGGCCAGGGAAGAATTGCGTAACCTCGCCGGCCGTCTGCTTGTGGGTCTTGTATTCGATCTGCGGGCCATAGCCGGGCGGATCGGAGGCCACGTCGTTTTCGAGATGCATCGAGAGATCGACGAGCTTGCGCGCCATGCCCCACCTCGTTTCCTGCCGCCTCATTCCTTCGCGTGTCCGAGCATATTAGACTGCGCGCATCCGAAAAAGGGCCACGCAAAGGGGCGGCCATGATCTATCGCGCCGAGCAAGGGAATATCCGGCTGCTGCTGGCGGGCGATGCCATGCCGGCGCGCGCGCTGAAGCCCCATGACGAGCCGCAATATCGGGCGCTGCTCGGCCTCATTCGCGGCGCCGGCGCCGCTTTCGCCAATCTCGAGACCACGGTGCGCGATCCGAGCGAGGGCACGCCCAATCTCACCCAAGGCACGCCGATGTCGACGCCTCCGGCGTTGCTGGAGGAGCTGGCTTGGATGGGGCTGGGGCTTTTGTCCTGCGCCAACAACCACGCGACCGATTATGGCGACGACGGGTTGTTGGCGATGTTGGCACACCTTCGGCGCGCCGGGCTGGCGCATGCCGGCGCCGGCGCGAACCTCGCCGAGGCGCGCAAGCCCGCTTATCTCGACACGCCCGCGGGGCGCGTCGCGTTGATCGCGGCGACGACGTTCTATCCGCATTGGACCCGCGCCGCCGATCAGCGTCCGGACGCGCTCGGCCGGCCGGGCGTCAACCCGCTCGATTTCGCGGTCAGCTACACGGTCGATGATGCAGCTTTTGCGGCGCTCGCCAAGCTCGGCGAGAAGCTCGGTCTCAACCAAGCGCGGACACGCCAGCGCGCGATGTTCTTCAGCGCCCAGGAAGCGCCCGAAGACAGTGCCGACACGCTGACCTTTCTCGGCCAGCGCTTCTTGCGCGGCACAGGCTTCTCGGTCGCGACCAAGGCGAAGGCGCCCGATGTCGAGGCCAATTTGCGCTGGATCCGCGAAGCCAAGCGCCAGGCCGATTTCGTGATCTTCTCGCTGCACAATCACGAATTCGGCGCCGCCGGCGCAAGCGCCGCCGCGACCAATGTCGGCATGGAAGAGCCGGCATCCTTCGTCGTCGATGTTGCGCATGCGGCGATCGAAGCGGGCGCCGATGTCGTCGCCGGGCACGGGCCGCATCTCACGCTCGGCGTCGAAATCTACCGGGGCAAGCCGATCCTCTACAGCCTCGGCAATTTCATCTTCCAGAACGACAACGTGCCGGTCTTTCCCGCCGAGGCCTATGCGCGCTTTGGGCTCGACGACAACGCGACGCCGACCGACTTTCTCGACGCCCGCACCGGCAACGAGACGCGCGGCTTTCCGGCGTCGCCGGAATATTGGCACGGCATCGCCGCGATGTGCGATTTTCGCGGCGGCAAGCTCGCGCGGCTCGATCTCCATCCGCTCGATCTCGGCCACGGCACCAGCCGCGCGCAGCGCGGACGGCCGATGCTGGCCCAAGGCAAAACCGCCGCGGCGATCCTCGATCGCGTGCGCCGGCTCTCCGAGCGCTATGGTGCCGCGGTGGCGATCGAGGGAGAGGCTGCATCGCTGCGGCTATCCTAAGGGCAACGCCGGCTTCCGCCGACTGAGTCACGATACCTGACGCAGCGGCGCGACTTTGCGATCCGAGCGCTGATCGAGCCGCAAGGTCAGGCAGAAGGCCGAGCCGCCGCTGCGATGATAGGCGCCGAGCGGCGTCGTATGGACGCGATAGTCGGCATCTTCCAGCCGCCGCCGCAAGCCCGCGCTGCAGGACGACATCACGATGTCATTGCCCAGCTTCACCGCGTTGGCGCAGAACACCGCCGCATCCTTCGGGCCGAGCTCGATGCGCTGCTCGGGCGCCACGCGGTCGTGAATCTGGCGCAGGCCTTCGGCCGAAAACGCCGCGGGCACATACATGACCTCGCCGCGCGGCAGGGGGCTGAGTGCGGTGTCCATGTGATAGAAATGCGGATCGACCAGCTCGATCGGCAGCGCTTCGAGGCCGTAGGTCTCGCTCACGACGCGCGCGGCCGCGCGGTCCGAGCGCGGGCCATAGCCGGTCCAGAACATCTGGCGCGCGCTGTCCCAGACGCAATCGCCGGCGCCTTCCAGCCGCACGCCTTCGGGCATGGTTCGCACGGCGTCGATGATCCCGCGTGCCCACAGCTCGCGGAAGCTGCGCTCGTAATGCGCCGCTTCGGGCTGGCGCTCGGGGTAACGGAAATTGGCGAGCAGCGCCACGCCGTCCATCGCCACCGCCGCATTGGCGGTGAAGACGAGATCCGGCAGGCCCTCGGCCGGCGGCACGAGCTCGATATGAGCGCCAAGCCGCGACAGCGTTTGATGCAGCCGCTTCCATTCGCGCCGGGCGGCGAGGCCGAGGCTGCGCGCATGGCGAGACCATTGGGCGGGGTCCATCCAGGGATTGATGCTGTAGGTGACGGCGAAATGCTCGGGCGCGCACATCAGGATGCATGCCCCTTCGTCGCGATCGAGA
>Ga0307373_10010203_pt1 | contig 13881 bp, 11 predicted proteins | sample OX2MG_FD_202534 | JGI IMG/M metagenome (GOLD analysis project Ga0307373, IMG submission 202534) | Soil microbial communities from Risofladan, Vaasa, Finland - OX-2 | ecosystem: Environmental > Terrestrial > Soil > Coastal area > Acid sulfate soil | place: Finland: Risofladan, Vaasa | collected... | reverse complement strand
CTGAGACTGGCGCGATCTGAGACTGGCGCGATCTGAGGCGTGCCGGGCGGGCGGCTAGCCGAACAGGGCCGGCAGCGTGCCGCAGTGGGTCCGGCCGAGCTCGTCCAGGCCAACCGAGAAGCTGCCAGCGACCTCCAGCGCGGTCCCCCCGGTCGTGCCGATGGCCGCGGCCGGCACGCCCGCCCCGGCGCACAGCGCGGTGAAGGCCGCCTCATGGCCGGGTGCGACGGCGACGAGCGCCCGGCCGGCCGACTCGCTGAACAGGAACGTGAAGTCGTCACCGGGCAGCGTCACCGTGGCGCCGACGCCGCCCGCGAGGCAGGATTCAGCCAGCGCCACGGCGAGGCCGCCGTCGGAGAGGTCGTGCGCCGCGGCGAGCAGCCCGCGCCCGGCCGCGGTCACCAGCACCTGCGCCAGCGCGTGCTCCGCCGCCAGGTCGACCGCGGGCGGGCGGCCGCCGAGGTGGCCGTGCTGGACCCAGGCCCACAATGAGCCGCCCAGCTCCGGCCTAGTCTCGCCCAGCAGCATCAGGCTCGCGCCAGCCTGGCTGAAGGCGGACGACAGCCGGCGCCGCACGTCGTCGTGCACGCCGAGCACGCCGACGACGGGCGTCGGCTGGATCGCGGCAGTGCCGGTCTGGTTGTAGAAGCTGACGTTCCCGCCGGTCACCGGGACACCGAGGGTCAGGCAGCCATCGGCGAGGCCGCGGACCGCCTCGATGAACTGCCACATGACCGCCGGGTCCTCCGGCGACCCGAAGTTCAGGCAGTTGGTCACCGCCAGCGGCCGGGCGCCGGTGGCGGCCACGTTGCGGTACGCCTCGGCCAGCGCCAGCTGGGTTCCCGCGTACGGGTCGAGCAGGCAGTATCTGCCGTTGCCGTCGGTCGCCAGCGCGACACCGAGGCCGGTCGCCTCGTCGATCCTGACGACGCCGGCGTCGTGCGGCATCGCGAGCACGGTGTCGCCGCGCACGTACCTGTCGTACTGCTCGGTGACCCAGGTCTTGTCGGCCGCGTCCGGGGCGGCCAGCAGCGCGAGCAGGGTGGCGCGAAGCTCGGCCCCGCGGGCCGGCCCCGAAGGCCGGGCCAGCCGCGCCGGATCGTCGGCGGTCAGCGCGTCCTGACTGTCGGGCCGCCGCGCCGGGCGATCGTAGACCGGGCCGTCATCGGCCGCCGAGCCCGGCGGAATGTCCACGACCAGCTCGCCGTGCCAGGTGATCTCCAGCCGGTCAGTGTCGGTGACCTCGCCGATCACCGTGGCGGGGACCTCCCACTTCGCGCAGATCGCCAGGAACCGGCCGGTGTCGGCCGGTGTCACGATCGCCATCATGCGTTCCTGCGACTCGCTCATCAGGACCTCGGCCGGTCCCAGTGATGCGTCCCGCAACGGCACCGCGTCGAGCCGGACAGCCATCCCGGCCTTGCCGCCGGCCGCCAGCTCGGTCGTGGCGCAGGCCACGCCCGCGGCGCCGAGGTCCTGGATGCCAACCACCAGGTCCGCCGCGTACAGCTCCAGGCAGCACTCGACCAGCAGCTTCTCCATGAACGGGTCGCCGACCTGGACGCTGGGCCGCTTAGCGCCCTCGCCGCCCCCACCGATCGAGGCACTGCCACCGAACGAGGCGCTGGCCAGCACCGAGGCCCCGCCGATGCCGTCGGGCCCGGTGCGCGACCCGAACAAGATGACCTGGTTGCCGGTCCCGGTAGCCGCGGCCCGCTTGAGGTCGGCATGCCGCAGGACACCCACGCACAGCGCGTTAATCAGCGGGTTCCCCGCATAGCAAGGGTCGAAGGCCAGCTCGCCGCCGATGTTGGGCAGGCCGAGGCAGTTGCCGTAGAAGGAGATGCCGCCCACGACGCCGGGCAGCACTCGCCGCGTGTCCGGGGCGTCCGCGGGGCCGAACCGCAGCGCGTCCATCACCGCCACCGGGCGCGCGCCCATCGCGAGGATGTCGCGCACGATGCCCCCGACGCCGGTGGCCGCGCCCTGGAAGGGCTCCACGTAGGAGGGGTGGTTATGTGACTCGATCTTGAAGGTGACCGCGTAGCCCTGGCCGATGTCCACGACGCCCGCATTGTCCCCGATGCCGGCCAGCAGCGCATCGGTCGGCGGCGCCTTCTCGGCGAACTGGCGCAGGTGGCGGCGTGAGGACTTGTAGGAGCAGTGCTCGCTCCACATCACCGAGTAGATCGCCAGCTCGGCGTCGGTGGGCCGGCGGCCGAGCAACTCGGCGACCTTTCGGTACTCCGCGTCGGTCAGGCCGAGCGCCGCATACGGCTGGCTCCGGCCGGGCGTCGCCGCGGCGCGGCCGACCGTGTCCTGCGGCCCGGGGTTCCGCGACCCGGGGTTCCGCGACCCGGGGTTCCGCGGCCCGGGGTGGTTCCGCGGGACAGCCACGTCCGCGCTCACGCGGCCACGACCGCTGCCAGGATCGAGGCGAAGAACCCGAGCCCGTCCGCGGACGGGCCGGTCAGCGCGTCGATGGCGTGCTCCGGGTGCGGCATCAGGCCAGCTACGTTGCCGGCCTCGTTGACGACTCCGGCGATGTCGCTCACGGAGCCGTTGGGGTTGCCCCCGGCGTAGCGGACCAGGACCTGGCCTCGCGCGGCCAGGTCCGCCAGCGTGGCCTCGTCGGCGACGTAGGCGCCCTCACCGCTCTTGAGCACCACGGTCAGCTCCTGACCGGCGGCGTACTGGCTGGTCCAGGAGGTCCGGGCGTTCTCCACCCGGATCTGGATGTCCCTGTTGATGAAGCGCAGCCCACAGTTACGGGTCAGCGCCCCCGGCAGCAGGTGAGCCTCGCAGAGCACCTGGAAGCCGTTGCAGATGCCGAGCACCGGAAGGCCGGCCCGGGCCGCTGGGATCAGCTGGGTCATCACGGGCGCGAATCTGGCTATCGCGCCACACCGCAGGTAGTCGCCGTAAGAGAAGCCGCCCGGCAGCACGACGGCGTCGACGCCCTGGAGATCGGCATCCCCGTGCCACAGCGGGACGGGAAGGCCGCCGGCCAGCCGGACGGCCCTGCAGGCATCATGATCGTCCAGCGAGCCGGGAAAGGTAACGACGCCGACCCTGGCGGTCACAGTCTTACTGTCCGGGAGCGCGGGCGTCCTGGAGAGGGGCGCATGCACGCAGGCTACCGGCTCAGCCGGCGTCCCTGAGCCGCGGCTGGGGAACCATGGCCGACGGGGCGTCAGACCGCCAGGCGATCCGCTTGTGCAGCATGACCACGGTGCCCTGACCAGGTCCGCTGCTCAGGGTGACGTCATCGACGCACGCGCGCATGATCGCCAGGCCCCGGCCGGACTCGGGCAGCTGGGCCACGCTGCGCCTGCGGGTCAGCCGCCTCGGCCGGCCTATCCGGCGGCGGAGCGTCAGCGAGGTGGGCGCGGGCAGCGTTCGGTGGCGGCGGTGCAGGACCGCGACGGGGTGAACCGGGCGCCGCACTACCGGCCGGCGGGGCAGCGCGGCCGGGTCGAAACCGCGGCCCCGGTCGATGACCTCTAGCTGACAGCTATTGCCGAAGACCCGGGCGACAATCTCGTAACCGCGGCCCTGGCCGGAGTGCCGCAGCACGTTGGTGCATGCCTCGGTCACAGCCAGCAGCAGGTCGGAGATGCTGCCATCGTCCACGCCCAGCCGACCGAGGGTGTCACCCAGTACCCGGCGCATGACGGGCACGCTGAGGGCTTCCCGGGGAAACAGGAGGCAGAATCGAACGTCTGCGGTCGGCTCCCCAGTATGCGTCACGCGAGTTCGCATCGGCTCCTTCGCCCCCGGCTGCTGGAAGTTACGCGCTGTTCATATTGTGAGAGTTTCCCGTGCGGGGCCGCGGTAATCATGAGGTTGGGCGATCTCTGGACGAATACTCCGTAACGGCAGGTAAACACATCTATCTGGTAAGCCCGCCGGGGACAGTCTGAAGCCGCGGCCGACAGCGGAGAGTCAGCATCGACAGCACGGGGGTTAGGACAGCACGGCGAGCACACCACGGAGCCGCGGGGTCAGCGGGGACGCCACGACGGCAGCGGGATCAGGATGGCTCGACGGAGAATTCCTCGATGACCGGATTGGCCAGCAGCTCGCCGGCCAGCTCGGCAACGCGCTGCGCCGTCGCCTCATCGACCGGCCCGTCGCCGGCCAGTTCGACCTCGAAGCGCTTGCCCTGGCGCACGGATATCACCTGGCCGAATCCCAGGCGATGACAGGCACTGGCGATCGCCTCGCCCTGCGGATCGTGGATCTCGGGCTTTAGCATCACGTCAACGACAACTCTGGCCACGGAAGGCAGCGTACGCGAAGCGGCCTTCCAGCGCCTTGGTCCAGCTCCTTGACCGTCCCTGCCGCGTGGCGGGTACTGTCACAGCGAACGATCCGACGATCGGCCGGCACGGGCACGCCCAGGTCGGCGGTCAGCATGCAAGGAGTGGCACGTGACCGTCAACGATGCCGGGCGAGCCGCCTCCCGCAGCGGCGGGCGCGAATCCGCCCAGCCGCCAGTTACGCGGGGGGGCTCAGATGAGCTCATCCAGCTCCTCACTCCCGAGGGCGAACGGGTGGAGCACCCTGGCTACCCGCTCGAGATCTCCGCGGCGGAGATCAAGTCCCTCTACCGGGACCTGGTCATCGTTCGCCGGATCGACTTCGAGGCGATCGCGCTGCAGCGCCAGGGCGAGCTCGGCATCTGGGCATCCCTGCTGGGCCAGGAGGCGGCGCAGGTCGGCTCGGGCCGCGCGCTGGGGCCACGGGACATGGCCTTCCCCACCTACCGCGAGCACGGAGTTGCCTGGTGCCGCGGGCTTGACCCGATGAAGCTGCTGGAGCTGTTCCGCGGCGTCAGCCACGGCGGCTGGGATCCGAAGGCGCACAACTTCCACCTGTACACAATCGTGATCGGCAGCCAGACCCTGCACGCCACCGGCTACGCGATGGGCATCCAGCGCGACGGCGCCGTGGGCGAGGACGGCGAGGCCGTGATCGCCTACTTCGGCGACGGTGCGACCAGCCAGGGCGACGTCAACGAGGCGTTCATCTGGGCATCGGTCACCAACGCGCCGGTCGTGTTCTTCTGCCAGAACAATCAGTGGGCCATCTCCGAGCCGCTCGAGCGGCAGAGCCGCGTGCCGCTCTACCTGCGGGCCCAGGGCTTCGGCTTTCCCGGTGTGCAGGTCGACGGCAACGACGTGCTGGCCTGCCTGGCCGTGACTCGCAAAGCCATGAAGGCGGCCCGGGAGGGCCAGGGCCCCACCCTGATCGAGGCGTATACCTACCGGATGGGCGCCCACACCACCACCGACGATCCGACCCGGTACCGGCTCTCGGCCGAACTGGAGTCCTGGAAGCTCAAGGACCCGATCGCCCGGGTGAAGCAGTACCTGATCCGCTCGGAACTGGCCGACATGCGGTTCTTCGACGAGATCGACGCGGAGGCGGACGAGGTCGGCGCGCGCGTGCGGAAGGCATGCCAGGAGATGCCCGACCCGCGCCCGCTGTCCATGTTCGACAATGTCTACACCAGCCAGACGAGACCGCTCGAGGCCGAGCGCGCCGAGTTCGCCGCCTATCTCGGCTCCTTCGTCGGCGAGGAGGCTGCGCGATGACCACGCTGACCCTGTCCCGCGCGCTGAACGAGGGCCTGCGCAAGGCGCTGGAGAACGACCCCAAGGCCCTCATCATGGGCGAGGACGTCGGCAAGCTCGGCGGCGTCTTCCGCGTCACCGACGGCCTGCAGAAGGACTTCGGCGAGGCGCGGGTGATCGACACCCCGCTGGCGGAGTCGGGCATCATCGGAACCGCGATCGGGCTGGCGCTGCGCGGTTACCGCCCGATCTGCGAGATCCAGTTCGACGGCTTCGTGTTCCCGGCCTTCGACCAGATAGTTTCCCAGCTCGCTAAGATGCGCTACCGCTCGCTGGGCAAGCTCACCCTGCCGATCGTCATCCGGATCCCGTTCGGCGGCGGCATCGGGGCGGTCGAGCATCACAGCGAGTCGCCGGAGGCGCTGTTCGCGCACACCCCCGGGCTGCGCGTGGTCGCCTGCGGCGACCCGGCGGAGGCCTTCACCATGATCCAGCAGGCGGTCATCAGCGACGACCCGGTGATCTTCTTCGAGCCCAAGCGCCGTTACTGGGACAAGGCCGACGTCGACATCGCCGACGCGCTGGCGGCCGCGCTGCCCATGGACCGGGCACGGACCCTGGCCGTCGGCACGGACGCGACCGTCCTGACCTACGGCCCGATGGTCCGCACGTGCGCGGAGGCGGCCGTCGCGGCCAGCAAGGACGGCCGGTCTCTCGAGGTCATCGACCTTCGCTCGCTCGCCCCCCTCGACACCGAGACGATCTTCGCGTCGGTCCGCCGGACCGGCCGGTGCATCGTCGTGCACGAGGCCGTGGTCACCGGCGGACTGGGCGCCGAGATCGCCGCCCAGGTCACGCAGGAGTGCTTCTACCAGCTAGAGGCCCCCGTGCTGCGGGTCGGCGGCTACTCCACCCCGTACCCGCCGTCCCGGCTCGAGGAGTACTACCTGCCGGACCTGGACCGGGTCCTGGACGCCGTCGACCGCAGCCTCGGCTACTGAGAGGGCCGCATGTCAGAACTCAGGCAGTTCAAGCTCCCGGACGTCGGAGAGGGCCTCACCGAGGCGGACATCGTCGCGTGGCACGTACAGCCCGGTGACACGGTCAAGGTGAACCAGATCATCGTCGACATCGAGACGGCCAAGGCGGTCGTGGAGCTGCCCAGCCCGCACGCGGGCATCGTGTCCCGCCTCCTCGTGGCCGAGGGCGCCACGGTGGACGTGGGCACGCCGATCATCGCCATCGAGGTCGGTGCCACCGCCGTCACGGACGCTCCGCCCCTGCAAACCAGCACGGCGGCCGACCTGGTCCCCCCGCCGCCGGCCGAGGCCATCGCCGAGCTGGCCGCGGAGCCGGGCCCGGTCGGGGCGCCCCGACCGGAGCGCCAGGCCGTTCTCGTGGGCTACGGCGTCAAGCTCGGCGCGACGACGCGGCGCGCCCGCAAGCCCGGCGCCACGCCGGGCCGGCCCCAGCCGGCCGCGCCCGGCGGTGCCAGCGGCGCGGCCCAGACGGCAGCAGTCCGTCCCGACGGCGTAATGCTCGCCAAGCCGCCGGTGCGCAAGCTGGCCAGGGACCTCGGCGTGGACCTGGCGACGCTCACGGGAACGGGGCCGGGCGGCTCGATTAGCCGCGACGATGTCGAGGCGGCCATCTCCGCCAGGGCCGGCGGCGCGGCCGGGTTCGCGGGCAGCGCCATGGCCGCCGGCCCGGCAGGCACGGCGCTGCCGCGCGAGGAGCGGATCCCGATCCGGGGCGTCCGCAAGCACACCGCGGCGGCGGTGACCGCCAGCGCGTTCAGCGCCCCGCACGTCACCATGTTCCTGCAGATCGACATCACCCAGACCATGGAGGCCACGGCCCGGCTCAAGATGATGCCGGACTTCGACGGCATCAGGGTGTCACCGCTGCTGCTGGTGGCCAAGGCTCTGCTCGTGGCCGCGGCCCGGCACCCGATGATCAACTCCGCCTGGGACCAGGCCGCGCAGGAGATCGTGGTGCGCCGCTACGTAAATCTCGGCATCGCGGCCGCGACCGACCGCGGGCTCGTGGTGCCCAGCATCAAGGACGCGCACGCGCTGAGCCTCCCGGATCTGGCCCGGGCGCTCACCGACCTGGCCGCGACCGCCCGGGCAGGCAAGTCGACGCCCGCGGACCTGGCCGGCGGCACGATCAGCATCACCAACGTCGGTGTCTTCGGCGTCGACACCGGCACTCCGATCCTGCCGCCGGGCGAGACCGCCATCCTCGCGTTCGGCCAAGTCAAGGATGCGCCGTGGGTGCACGAGGGCGAACTGGCCGTGCGTAAGGTATGCACGCTGGGAATGTCGTTCGACCATCGCGTCGTGGACGGCGACCTCGGCTCGGCGGTGCTGAGGGACGTGGGCTCGATGCTGACCGATCCGCTGCGGATGCTGGCCTGGTCCTGACCCAGGCCGCTTATCCCTGGCGCCGCGCGGGCGGCGCCCAGACAGGAGCTCGATGATCAGGCACGTCGTGATGTTCACCTGGAAGCCGACTGCTAGAAGGACTCCTCGGGCAGGTCCATGACGTCCAGCGACGTCGACTCGACGATCTCGCGGTCCGCGGCCAGTCGCGGCAGCACCGTGGCGGCGAAGAACCGCGCGGCGGCGACCTTGCCCGCGTAGAACGCCCGGTCGGCGGGCTCGGCGCCCTCGTCCAGCCTGGCCAGCGCCACGTCCGCCTGCCAGGCCAGCAGCCAGCCGATGATCAGGTCGCCGAGCGCCAGCAAGAGCCGGGTGGTGTTCAGCCCGGCCCGGTAGATCTCGGCTGGCTGGGCCCGGCTATCGGCCAGGTGGCCGTCCATGGCGGCCACGATCGCCTTGATGTGGCCAACTGCCCCGGCGAGCGCGGTGCGCTCGGCCTTCAGCCGTCCGTTGCCGCCCTCCGCGGCCGCGAACTCCGCGATCTTGGCGGTCAGCTGGGCCAGCGCCGCGCCCTGGTTCCGGACGATCTTGCGGAAGTACAGGTCCATGCCCTGGATCGCCGTCGTGCCCTCATAGAGACTGTCGATCTTGGCATCCCGCAGGTACTGCTCGATGGGGTAGTCCTGCAGGTAGCCCGAGCCACCGAGGGTCTGCAGCGACTGGGTCAGCTGCTCGAAGGCGCGCTCGGAGCCGACGCCCTTGACCACCGGCAGCAGCAGGTCGTTGAGCGCCGCTGCCTGCTCGTCCCGCTCGCCGCGGCCGGCCGCGACCTGCACGGCATCCTGCATGCTCGCCGTGTAGAGGACCAGGGCGCGCATGCCCTCGGCGTAGGCCTTCTGCAGCATCAGGCTGCGGCGGACGTCGGGGTGGTGCATGATCGTCACCCGCGGCGCGGCCTTGTCGGACATCCGGGTGAGGTCAGCGCCCTGCACCCGGTTCTTCGCGAAGTCCAGGGCATTCAGGTAGCCGGTCGACAGGGCGGCGATGGCCTTGGTGCCGACCATCATCCGGGCAAACTCGATGATCATGAACATCTGCCGGATGCCGTCGTGCACGCCGCCGATCAGGGTGCCGACCGCCGGCTGGTCGGCGCCGAAGGTCAGCTCGCAGGTCGTGGAGACCTTCAGGCCCATCTTGTGCTCGACCCCGGTCACGTAGACGCCGTTGCGCTCGCCCAGCGCGCCGTCCGCGCCAACCTGGTACTTGGGCACCAGGAACATCGACAGGCCCTTCGTGCCGGGCCCGGCACCCTCGGGGCGGGCCAGCACGACGTGCAGGATGTTGTCGGACAGGTCGTGCTCGGCGCTGGTGATGAAGCGCTTGACGCCCTCGATGTGCCAGGTCCCGTCGCTCTGCTGGATCGCCTTCGTCCGCCCCGCGCCCACGTCCGACCCGGCGTCGGGCTCGGTGAGCACCATCGTGTACGTCCACCGGCTGGCGACCGCATGCTCGGCGATCCGCCTCTGCTCGGGGGTGCCGAGCTCCCACAGGGCCCGGGAGAAGGAGCCCACGCTCGCGTACATCCAGACCGCCGGGTTGGCGCCCAGGATCAGCTCGCCGACGGCCCAGCCCAGCGACCGGGGAACGCTCGTACCGCCCAGCTCGACGGGCAGGTCGAGACGGAACCACTCGGCGTCGATAAACGCCTGGTATGACCGCTTGAACGCGGCGGGAAGCTGGACCGAGTGCGTCGCCGGGTCGAAGACCGGAGGATTGCGGTCGGCCGAGACAAAGGACTCGGCCACCGGGCCGGCCGCCAGCCGGTTGACCTCGTCGAGGATGCCGCGGGCGGTCTGTTCGTCGACCTCCGAATAGGGCTCGCGGCCCAGCAGGTCCTGGCGCCTGAGCACCTCGAACAGATTGAACTCGATGTCCCGGAGGTTGCTTTTGAAGTGCCCCATCGTGCCCTCCCCGCAGGCGACGGCCATTCCAGTACTAGCTAGTAACATACCTCGGCCTACCGGCTGGTAACAAATACCCGGGTGTCAGCTATCGGCCCGGGTGACCCGGTACCCTAAATCCTATTTGCCCGATTAACGAGCCAGCCCGAGCCATGGCCGCGCAAATTTGCCGTGCCGATCTGGTGACCCGCCGAGGCAGTTAAACCCTCGGTCCCGCGGGTCGCGTTAGCCTGCACCTGGTGGGATCTCTGGGGGTTTGATGACTGACGGTGACGGCTCGCCAGGAGGTGGCCGGTACGGCGGCGCCCGGCACCGCCCAAGGCCGTTGCCCGCACAGCAGCGGCTGATGGCCCAGATCGCAGCGGGCCGCAAGGCCCGGCAGCAGCGCACCTTGCTCGCCATCCTCGGGGGAATGTCGGCGCTGGTCCTGTTCGTGTCCGGCGGCGCCTGGGCGCTGACCAGCTACGTCACCGGCCACGTCGGCCGGATCAGCGCGGGGACGTCGGGAACCCCGAGCAGCGGGCCGCTGAACATCCTGGTCGCGGGCGTGGACATCCGGGCCGGACTATCCCTCCACCAGCAGGTCCTGCTGCACGTCGGCCACGCCGTCAGCGATAACTCCGACACGCTCATGCTCGTGCACGTTCCCGCGGACCACAGCTACGTCCAGGTGGTCAGCCTGCCCCGCGACTCATGGGTCAACATCCCGGGCCACGGCATGAACAAGATCAACGCAGCGTTCGGGCTCGGCGGGGCGCCGCTGATGGTGCGCACGGTCGCCGCGGCCACCGGCCTGACCATTAACGACTACATCGAGGTCAACTTCCTGGGCTTCGTCAAGGTCGTCGATGCTCTCGGCGGCGTCAACATCTGCCTGCCCTTTGCCGTCAACGACGCCTACAGCGGCCTGCGCCTGTCCGCCGGGGTCCACCACGTCAACGGCATCACCGCGCTGGAATTCGCCCGCGACCGCCATTCCTTCGCGGCATCCGACCTGGCCAGGATCGGCAATCAGCAGCAGTTGATCGCCACGCTGCTGAGCCAGTCGGTGAGCACGGGAACGCTGAGCAACCCGTTCGAGCTCCGGCGGCTGCTGTCCTCGGTGACCTCGGCGATCCGGGTTGATCAGGGTCTCAACATCGTGAGCCTGGCCAGTCAGCTACGGGGCATCCGGCCGCGCGATGTCGCCTTTTCCACCGTGCCGCTGGCCAACCTCAACTACCTGACGCCGACCGGGCAGTCGGCAGTGCTCTGGAACGCCAGCCTGGCCAGCAAGCTGTTCTCGGAGCTCAAGAACGATCAGCGCCCCGCCGTCGTCCCCAGCGCCCGCGCCCGCCCGCGCCACCGGCCCCGCGGCGGAAAGAGCCCTCGCGCCCACGGCACTCACAAGAGCCCGACTCCAGCAAGCCCTTCTGCGGGGCAGAGCTCTCCCCCTGCCCCGGAAAAGTCCGGAGCACAGGCGGCCTGCCGGTAGCAGGCGGCCTGCCGGTAGCAGGCGGCCTGCCGGTAGCAGGCGGCGTTCGCCACGCTGCGGATAACCGCGCCGCGTCGGCCGGGTGCCTGGGGAAAATCCTCCACTCACGAAATCACCTGGACGCTTCGCGGATATCAGCCAGCGGGCGGAAATGAGGTGCCGGGGTCTGAGTCGCGGAACGTGGCATCCGGACCGGGCTCTCCGAACGTGGCGGCAGGGCCCGGCTCAGGGAACGTTGAGCTGCCCGTCCCGGACGGCGGGAACGTCGTGCCGGCGCCTGGGTCCGGGTAGGTGGCCCCCGGCTGCGGGAAACCCGGCGGGGGCGGATCGGCGAAGGGCGTGCTGCCCGGGCCGGCCGGGCCGCCGGGCGCACCCGGCGTTGGGCCTCCCGGCCCCGCCGGGCCGCCAGGTCCTGTCCAGCCTGTCGGCTGGGCGGCCAGGTTGATGCCGTTTTCCGCCTCATGAGCGGAGATCTCGCCGATCAGCCGGGCGATCTGGTCCTGCGACTGCGCAGTTCCCCGGCCGGTCTGCTCCGCGTAGACCAGGGCACCGAGGTTGCGCAGCAGGGTATCGGCCCGCTTGTTCGCCTGGGCCTGATCCAGCCGCGCCTTGCCCTCCCGGGCGGTCTCCTGAGCCTGCTGCGCGAGCTGCGTCGCCTGCGCCTTGACTCTGTCCATCAGTCCCATATCTGCCTCCACAGGCGCCCGGATACCGTGACCCGGACTGCCGACAACGTGACGAGCCACCATCACTGCGCTATGCCGCCAGCCTACGCCGCGCCGCCGCAGTCAGCCCGTGGCCGCAGCCAGTTCGGCGGCGGCGCCCCGCCTGATCGCGACGTTGTCGTTGGCCACGGTGATGAGGCGGCAGCCGTTGTCCCGGTACAGCCGGCCGGTGGGCCCGTCGGTCGCGTGCACGCCGGCCGGCTTACCGGCCGCGGCGCACTGCGACCAGACGCTTTCGAGCGCGGGACGGAGCACCGGATCCCGCGGGTCCAGCGCGCAGCCCAGCGCCAGCGACAGGTCGCGCGGGCCGACGTAGACCCCGTCCACGCCCGGCACGGCCAGGGTCGCCGCGAGCTCGTCCAGCGCCTGTCGCGACTCCACCATGACGATGCACAGCGGAAGGTCGGAGCCCGCGAGCACGCCACCGGCCGACCGGTAGCCATCGGGCGGGAACCGGCAGGCCCCGGCGACTTCCCTAGCCTGGTGGGCCGAATCGACATTCGGCACGATAACGCCCTCGCAGCCTAGGTCGAGCGCCCGGCCGATGTCGGCGGGATGAGCGTGCCGGACCCGGCCGAGCGGGGCAGCGCCCGCTAGCCGGATCGCCGTGGTGAGCTCCGGGAGGTCGCTCTCGGTGGCGCCGCCGTGCTGCAGGTCGATGCAGACATAGTCGAGCCCGGCGGCGGCCAGCGCTCGCGCGCTGACGGCACTGGGGACCGACAGCCATCCCCCGTACACCACATCGCCCTGCCGGACGCGGTCGCAGAAAGTTCTTATGGTCACGGGCTAAGCCAAGCACACCGGCCAGCGCCCGTGGGCTCCGGTGCCAGCTACCAATGATCCCAGCGATCAGGCCGACCCCGTGAGCGCGAGCGCGCAGAGCGCCAGCGCCATCGACAGCGGAACCGCGATCACCCCGAGGCGGCTGGCGTGCGCGATCGACGGCTCTGCGCCGGCACCCCGCGCGGCTCGCAGCCACAGCAGCCAGGCCAGGGAGCCCGTTACGCAGAGGTTCGGGCCGAGATTCAAGCCCACCAGAAGCGAGAACGGGTGGCTGGGCGCCCGGGCCGCCAGCAGCGACGCGGCCGGCAGGTTATTGAGCGCCACGGTGGCCAGCCCGGACACCGCCGCGGTGGCCCAGCCATCGAGGTGCGACAGCAGGGTCGCGGGACCCGACCACGCCCGGCCCACGGCGCCCAGCGCGACCGCCACGCCGAACAGGCCGATCAGCACCGGCAGGCCCAGCACCTCGCGCACCTCGCGGGGCTGCTCCCGGCCCTGCGCCAGGCGGATCGCGGCGGCGGCGGCCCCGACCAGCGCCACCGGGATCGCCGGCGAGCTGAGCGTGACCACCAGCACGGTGGCGACCAGCACGGCCGCCAGGCCCACGCCGAGCACTGGCCGCTCCGCCGGAACCGGGTGCCCGGCCCGCCCGGTCCAGGCCCGCAGCGACCGGCGCTCGCCGACGCCCACCACGACGGCCGTGACGACCAGGGCCGCCAGGGCGGGCAGCCACATCCGCGCGACGAACTGGCCGCCGGTCAGGTGCAGGTGACCCAGCACGATCAGGTTGGTCAGGTTCGAGCCGGGCAGCAGCAGCGAGCCGGCGTTGGACAGCAGCAGGCAGGCGTACAGCAGCGCGGGCCCGGCGGCCCCGTCCCGGCTGGCCGCGGTGTAGACGAGGACCGGCGTGAGGAAGGCCACCGACGTGTCCAGGTTCAGCGTCACGGTGACCGCCGCGATGATCAGCACCGCGCC
>Ga0307373_10010202_pt1 | contig 13882 bp, 17 predicted proteins | sample OX2MG_FD_202534 | JGI IMG/M metagenome (GOLD analysis project Ga0307373, IMG submission 202534) | Soil microbial communities from Risofladan, Vaasa, Finland - OX-2 | ecosystem: Environmental > Terrestrial > Soil > Coastal area > Acid sulfate soil | place: Finland: Risofladan, Vaasa | collected... | reverse complement strand
TCACGACCGGGACCTGCGCTTCCGCATCAAACATGACGTTCCAATCTTCAACCACTCCTTCAGCCAAATCGCCAAGGAGTAAGTTGACCTGCAAAAGCGCCGCGGGGCGACCGGCCAGGTGTCAGACTCCCGCTGGCGCAAATGCGCATCCGTCACAAGGCACGCCTCGATCTTTATGTCGGCTCGACCCAGATCCATCTGATCGGGAAAGACCGCTGGGACGATTATCCGACCTGGCGGCGCGAGACGAGCAAGGGGCGTTTGCGTGAGCAGGTGAGCGACGCCACCATCCGTTTCGAGCCGTGATGAGTTTAGCGGTCAAAAAGCGCTACATCAGGGCGGACCAACTGTTTCAAGGCAGACCGTCGCTCGCGAAGATGCGCCGCGACGCGTTCAGTCCGGAGGAATAGCGAAAACTTCATACCGTCGGGCGATCGTGGGTAACGGCCGCAAACCGCCCGTCAAGCGACTGGTATCGCACCGTGGCCTATAATTTCGTGCTGATCATGTGCAATACCGGCTTGCGCCCCTCTGAAGCAAAAAACCTTCGCTGGCGCGATGTGTCGATCCGCAAGGACCGCGAGGGGCGCGATGTCGTCGTGCTGAGCATTACGGGCAAAGGCAAGGCGCGCGGGCTGATCGCCCCGGCCAGCGTCGCCGATTATATCGACCGCATTCGCACCACCGCCAAGGCATCCGAGCCGGACGATCGGGTCTTCACGACCCACACCGAATAGCCAGTCACTCCAGCCCGCGGAGAACAGCACCACGAAGAAAGCCGAAACGCGGGACCACGAGCAGGCCGAGGACGAGATCACCGACCCCAAGGTCGCGCGCATCGCCAAAATCAGAGAGCAGGGCCGGCAGTTCGAGAGCGGCGAAAAAGCCCGTGACACCTCGCGGAATCTCGATCGGGGAGGACGCTCGTGATAAGGCGGCTTGTACCGCATCTGCCGACCGACCCCCGCGGTTATGCTACCCGGCTGTAATCGAGCGCCGGTCAGATCGCCGAACTGAGCATCGTCGGTCTCCTTTCCTGTGCCACTATGCCGGGGACGCCTGCGTCCACGCGCTGGCTTAGAGCGTCGCCGCTCAATTCCAGCTACCGACTTTGTGGCCCATGCCCGTCTTAAGCGCGTCGGTGCTTGCCGGGCGGGCCGCCAAAGGCAAGGATGGCGAAGGTTTCGTCGAGGAAGGGGGATTATGCTTACCTTCAGCGGCGGAGTTGCCCGCAGCCTCTAGCGGCCGCCCAGCAAAGCGATCGTGACGGGGTGCCGGGTTCGACGCAGCCCGGACGAGCCCGGCGTTGCGGCACCGTCATAAGGATCGGAGCGTATCCGTGAGCTCCGCCGGGCACATGTTCGTCGCTCGGGAAAGGGAGGAAAGCGATGATGCGGGGTCTGCCGCCGCTGAACGCGCTGCGCGCCTTCGAGGCCGCGGCCCGCCGCTTGAGTTTCACCCGCGCGGCCGAGGAGCTGAGCGTCACCCAGGCGGCGATCAGTCACCATATCAAGGTCCTGGAGGAGGATCTTGGCTTTCGCCTTTTCCGCAGGATCAACAACACCCTGATCCTGACCGAGAAGGGCGAGGCCTATCTGCCGTCGGTCCGGCAGGCCTTCGAATTATTGTGCGAGGGCACCGACGCGGTTCAGGAGCACCGGGCATTTCAGTCGCTGACACTCAGCGTGTTGCCCAACTTCGCGCTGCGCTGGCTGGTACCTCGCCTCGCCGAGTTTCAGCGCGATAACCCGCGCATCGAAATGCGCCTGCTGACCGCCTATCGCGGGACGGATTTTCTGCGCGAAGACATCGATGCCGCGATCCGGCTCGGTGCCGATTGGCCGGATCTCAATGCCGATTACCTCTTCGGCTCGGCGATGTTCCCGGTCTGCAGCCCGGAACTACTGGCGCATCATCCCCTCGATAAGCCGCGCGATCTTGCCAAACACACGCTGCTGCATGTGTGCGGCGCGCCCGGCGACTGGCCGTTGTGGTTGGCAGCGGCGAGAGCGCCCGAAGTCGCGGCCGACCGAGGGGCGAGCTTCGATACCTACGCGCTCGCGATGGAGGCGGCCTCACATGGCTGTGGCGTCGCCATGGCACTCAGCGCTTTTGTCCAGGAAGATCTTGCGAGCGGCCGCCTCGTCGCGCCGTTTTCGCTACGCGTGGAGCACAGCGAGGCCTGGTATTTTCTGTGGCCCAAGGCGCGGACATCGCACAAGGTCTCGCTCTTTCGCTCATGGTTGCTAGCCCGAGCGGGGCGGACGCGCGCCTCGATTGGGCACCCCGTCGCCGCCTCCGCGGCGCGGTGACGGGTCCGCGAGCGCCCTATTTTCCTTTGGGGACGCTCAATTTTTGCCGGTTGTGACGGCTGGGGGGGATCCCTAGGGTACCTCTAACCTAGCTCCCAGGAGGCGAGAATGGCACGCAACGGCTACCTCATCATGGACAGCGACCTCCATATGATGGAACCGGACGATTTGTGGACGCGCTACCTCGACGAGCCGTTCCGCACCTCGAACCCGCCGCGTTTCTTCGGCGGTCAGCAGGAGAAGCTGGCGGAGAGCGCGGAAGACAAGGGCAATGCCGACGCGATCATGGGGATGGAGGTGCAGGGGCTCGCGATCCCGGCCCACGCGACGCAGGTAGGAGCGACCGTCTCCAGCCGCGAACTGCAGCGTCGCAGCCGCGCCCGGCACCCGCATTTCCAGATCGCCAAGGCGCGCGGCTACGATCCGTCATCGACCCTGACGGCGATGGATATCGAGGGACTCGATGTCGCCGTCATGTATGGGACGCGCGGGCGGCAGATCCTGTGCCATGACGATCTCGCGCCCGATTACGCGGCGGCGCTGGCGCGCGCCTACAACAATTGGGCCGCCGATTACTGCAAGGCCGACCCGCAGCGCCTCAAATTCGCCGCGCAATTGGCAATGCATGACGTTCCCATGGCCGTCGCGGAGGCGCGCCGCTGCGTCACCGAACTAGGCGCCGTCGCGGTCATCGGTACGCCCAACCCGATCCACGGCCAGCATCTGCATGACGAAGCCTGCGAGCCCTTGTGGCACGCGCTCGAAGAGCTCAACGTGCCGGTTGGCTTCCACCCTACCGGTAATACCGCGCTGAAGGACGATGCCGGGCGCCGCTACGTCGGGCATGCCAATTTCCACCCGATCGCGCATGCGATCCGCAACCCCGTCGAATTGATGGGTGCCCTCGCCAGCATGACGACCGGTGGAATTCTCGAGCGCCATCCGAAATTGCGCGTCGCCTTCCTCGAAGGGACGGCGGGCTGGCTATACTGGTGGCTGTGGCGCCTCGACGACCAGTGGGAGAAGTTCGGACCTGGCTGCGAGAATCCGCTGTCGATGCTGCCGAGCGAGTATTTCAAGCGGCAGTGCTATATCGCGCTCGATGTCGATGAGGAACCAGCTGTTGATGTCGTCAACAAGATGGGCCCCGAGTATTTCGTCGTATCGAGCGATTACCCGCATTCCGATGGCGCATTCCCGGAGGCGCTCCAGCAATTCTTCAGCCTGCCGCTCAACGACGAAGCTCGGCGGAAGATCTTGTGGGACAACTGCGCCCGGCTCTACGCGATCCAACGGCCGGCAGCGCCGCTGACGCGCGAGGTGACGCAGGCCTCGGCAGCCGAGTAATTGCGTGGCGGGGCCGCGCTTGACGGCCTCGCTCCTCGATGCCTACCGTTCGAGCCCGCATGCTGGCGCGCGATGCGGACCTGACTGAGGGTCCACATCGGCGGCGGTAACAAAAAACGCCGCCACAAGTTGGGGATGGAAACGCCATGCGTATCACCGGTGTGGAACCCATCATCGTCGAGGTACCGACGCGCGAGCCGGTTAGCGGGGTGCATGGCGTCACCCGGGCACAGCGCAGCGTGCTGGCTCGGATCGCGACCGATGCTGGCATCGAAGGCTGGGGCAATGTCGATCCCAGCCCCGGCTACACCCTGATGTCCGCTGACGATGTCCATTCGACAATTGCGGCGATGGCGCCGGCCCTCATTGGCGCCGATGCAATGAACCTCAACGCCGCGCTTGCCGCGATGGACGGCGTCGTCTCCGGTTGCCACGAGGCTAAGGCAGCGGTGGAGATGGGGCTCTGCGATGCCAAGGCGCGGTCGCTCGGAATCCCGGTCCATTCGCTTCTCGGCGGGCGCCTGAAGTCCGAGGTGCTGCTCAACGCCTGGATCGGGACCGTGCCGCCGCAGCAGGCCGCCATGGAGGCGCTGGGCTGGGTCGAACGGGGTTTCCTCTCGGCAAAGATCAAGCTGGACGGCGCCGATCCGGAGGGCGTCCGGCGCGTTGCCGCGGTGCGCGCGGCAGTCGGGGGCCGCATGGCGCTGCGCGTCGATTTCAACGAGAGCCTGCCGATGGAGGATGCGGTCGGCTTTATCCGACAGCTCGAACCCTATGACCTGGCGCTGGTCGAACAGCCTTTGGAGCGGCACCGCATTGCCGACCTCGCGGAGATCCGGAGGGGTATCCGGATCCCTCTGATGGCTGATGAGAGCGTCGTCGGGCCGGCATCGCTGATCGATATCATCCGCCGCGAGGCCGCCGATATCGTCAAGGTCAAGGTGATGAAACAGGGCGGATTGCTGCGCACGATCGAGATGGTGCAGATCGCTGCGGCGGCGCAGATCAAGGTGGTGATCGGCCACGGTTTCGGGCTGACGCTGTCGACGATAGCCGAGGCGACCGTCGCTGCAGTATGCGGTGCCGTGATCGACGGCTGCGAGTCGGTTGGGCCATTGAAGATGGCCGCCGATGTAGTGAGCGAGCCGATTGGGCTCGAGCGTGGGGTTATCAGGATCAGCGACCTGCCGGGTTTTGGAGTTACCATCGACCCGCAGGCGCTTGCACGGGCACGGAGAGCGTGATGGCGGGGATGGAACGTTTGGGGGGACTACGCAGAAGGGGATTTCTCGGCGGGATGCTGCTCGCGCCCCTGGTCGCGGCGCGGCCGGTAGCCGCCAGCGCGGCCGAAGATGCCGCAAAGATCGCCGCTGCAAAAAAGGAAGGGAAGGTCGTCTGGTACGTATCGATGTTCGACGTCGGGAGCGCCGAGCAGGTCGGCAAGGCCTTCGAGGCAAAGTATCCCGGCATCACGGTCCAGGTCGTGCGGGCAACGGCCGGCGTCATTTATCAGCGCGTGTTGCAGGAAGCTCAGGCCGGCGTTCATGCCGACGATGTGTTTTCCTCAACGGATGAGGGCCATTACCTTAACTTCAAGGAAAACAAAGTGATCCGGCCTTATTTGCCGGTCGATGCCGATAAGGTTATACCGCGCTTTCAGCATATCGATCCCGACAATTACTACCAGATTGCTACAGTCGGGGTGATGTTGTTGGTGCGCAATACGCAAAAAGTACCGCTGGCCGACGCCCCGAAGAAATGGAAGGATCTGCTCGACCCCAAGTGGAAGAATAAGATTGCGTTCGGACACCCGGCGTTTTCCGGCTATGTCGCGACCTGGGTTCTGTCGCTGACAAATCTCTATGGCTGGGATTATTTCGTTGAGCTGAACAAGCAGAACCCGCTGATCGGCCGTTCCGCGAACGATGCGATAACCGAACTCGATTCAGCCGAGCGGCTAGTCGCCGCCGGTCCCGATTCGACGACGCTTAAGAGCAAGAACCGGGGCAATCCCATCGATCTCCTCTATCCCGAGGATGGCTCCGTATTCATGACCGCGCCGTCGGCAATCCTGACCAAGGCGCCGCATCCTCATGCGGCCGAACTGTTCATGGATTTTTTCATGACGCAGGAATATTCACAGATCCTGGCGCGCAACGGATATTCGCCACTGCGCGCAGATGTCGCGCCGCCGAAGGGGTTGCGTCCGCTTTCAGAAGTGAAACTTATCCGCCCTCCAGCGCAGCAGCTGAAGACCGACATACCGAAGATCATCGAGAAATTCCGCGCCACCTTTGGGGTGTGACGGCAACGCGATGGTCACCGCTGCTGTCGACGCCGAAGCCGGAGCGAAAGCCGCAATCCCGCGCCGCTGGCGCGGGATTGGCTGGGTTGCCTGGCTCCCCGTTCTCGTCATCCTGTTCATCCTGGTCGTCTATCCGATGGTCTGGCTGGTGCTCAGAGCACTGCAGTCGCCATCGGGGGTGGGGTTGACCCTTCATAATTTCGTGGTTGCCTTCTCGACGCTGCGCTACCTGACCGCGATCCGAAACTCGGTCGAGTTGGCTGGTTCCGTCGCGTTGGTTGATCTGGTGATCGCCGTTCCGATGGCGTGGGCGGTTGTGCGCACCGACATGCCGGCAAAGGGCCTCGTGCGCGCCTCGGTCCTCGGAGCCTTCATCACCCCGGGGTTCCTTGGCGCCATTGCCTGGACATTGCTTGCGGGGCCGAATGCCGGTTGGCTCAACCGATGGTGGATGATGCTGACCGGCGCCGGCACCGGGCTGTTCAACATCTATTCGCTCGGCGGTCTCATCTTTGTGATCTCGCTCTACACCTATCCCTACGCCTTTTTGTTCGCGACGACGGCGCTCGAGCTGATGTCCTCCGAAATGGAGGAGGCGGCCGCCATTCTCGGCGCGGGCACATGGCGGATCATGCGCATGATCACTCTGCCGCTCGTGCTGCCCGCGCTGCTCGCGGGGTTCATCATGGCCTTCCTCGAATCGATGGCCGATCTCGGCGCTCCGCTGCTGCTCGCGATCCCGGCGCGCTTCCAGGTCATCACGACGCAGCTCTTCCAATTTTTCGAGTATCCCTCGCAGGTTGAGGTGGCTGCGGCGTATTCTCTGCCGCTGCTTGTGATCACCGGCGCGCTGCTGTTCGTTCAGCGGCGGCTGCTCCGGCGCAAGGGCTTCGCAACGTTCACCGGTAAGGGTGGTGCGCAGCGGGTGATCCGGCTCGGCCCCTGGCGCTTTCTGCCGCTGGCTTGGTGCCTGTTCGTCGCCACGCTGTCCCTGTTTCTGCCCGGCTTCATCCTGCTGTCGGCGGCGCTGGCCAAGGCCTGGGCGCGCGGCTGGGCCTGGCAGAATCTGACCTTTGACAATTTCCGGTTCGTTCTGGTCGAGCATCCAACGACGCCGCGAGCCATCGCTAACAGCTTCATCTTTTCCTCCGTCGCGGCCTGTGCCGCGATCCTGCTCGCCTTTCTCATTGCCTATATCGTCAACCGACGCCTGTTCCGCGGCGGCTGGGTTCTCGGCTACATGGCGATGATGCCCTATGTGATCCCGGGCATCGTGCTGGCGATCGGCTTTCTTGCGGCCTATGCCCGCCCGCCGTTCGAGCTTTACGGCACGGCATGGATCATGATTTTCGCATTTACGTCGCGGTTTCTCCCGATCGCCTATGTCACCAGCGACGCCTCGCTGAAGAGCGTGCATCCCGAGTTGGAGGACGCGGCTCGCATCGGCGGCGCCGGACCCTTTCGCACGCTTGTGGAAGTGACGGTGCCGCTCATCAAACGCGGTATTTTCGGTGGCTGGCTGCTGGTCCTCATCGCCGCGCTGCGCGAACTGTCGACAGCGATTTTCCTGTTTTCTGCAAATACAAAGGTGATGACGACCGTGTTGATCGACTTGTCCGAGGAGGGTGATTTCGAGCGGCTTGCGGCCCTCGGCGTTGTCATGCTGACCTTGACTTTGGCGCTAGCGCTGGTCGGCTACCGCTTGGTCGGGCGCCGGCTCCTGGCCCGGGCGGAATAAGCCAGTGGCCAGGGTCGCCATCGAGGGGCTGAATCGCCGGTTCGGCGATGTCGGCGCGGTCAACAGCCTCGATCTGACGATCGAGGATGGCGAATTGATCTCGCTGCTCGGTCCCTCCGGCTGCGGAAAGACGACGACGCTTCGCTTACTGGCGGGGTTTCTCGCGCCCGATGGTGGTCGCATCGTCGTCGACGACAAGGTGCTCTCGGCCCCCGGGAACGTTGTGCCACCGGAACGCCGTGGCATGTCGATGATTTTCCAGAGCTACGCGGTCTGGCCGCACAAGACGGTGTTCGACAATGTCGGGTTTGGCCTGCGGCTGCGTAAGCGCCCGCAGGCCGAGATCGCCAAGCGGGTCGGCCGCATGCTCGATCTCGTCCGGCTTGGCAACCTAGCCACCCGCTATCCGGGCGAGCTTTCGGGCGGCCAGCAACAGCGCGTTGCGCTCGCTCGCGCGCTGGTGGTCGAGCCCTCGATTCTGCTTCTCGACGAACCGCTGTCCAACCTCGACGCGAACCTGCGCGAGGAAATGCGGTTCGAGATCCGCCGGCTCCACGACGAAATGCGGATCACCAGCGTCTACGTCACCCATGACCAAGCCGAAGCGATGGTCACCTCCGACCGGATCGCGGTCATGAATCATGGACGCATTGAACAGGTGGGCACCCCCGAAGAGATTTACGAGCACCCGCGGACGGAGTTCGTCGCGACCTTTATCGGGCGGACCAATTGCCTCTCGGCGGTGGTCGTCGATCGGCGGTCGGTCCGGTGCGGCAACCTCACGCTCGCCGTGAACCCGAATGGCGGGATGCCGGCGCCGGGCTCGCCGGTGGTGGTATCGATTCGCCCGCAGGAGATACTGATCGACCCGCAAGGCGCCCCGCGCAGCCCCGAGAGGGGCAATTTGCTCGACGGTCGAATACTACGGCACGCCTATCTCGGTGAAGCGCGCGACTATCTCGTCGCTGTCGCCGGCGCCGAGGTGACCCTGCGGGTGGTCACCGCCGCAAGGCAGATGTTCAGGCCTAACGAAACCGTCCGTCTGGCAATTGCGGTTGATGCCTGCCGCGTCATCCCGCCAGCGATTTGACCAGATATAGCGGGTCCATCCTGCGCAAGCCGGCGCGGGGCTGATATGCCGGGCCTGATTTTGATGTGCGGCGAGAACCTATCGTCGGCCTCACGCTGACGCGGCTCACGCCGAGGGGTCAAGCGCGCAAATCTCCCGCAGGTGGGCCAGCTCGGTCGGGATAGGGGATGTAGCTGCGCATCGTGCCCTTGGTTCGGTGCGAGAACAGCACCGAGAAGCCGTCATCCATGTTGCGCAAATCCTGCGGCAGCATGAGCGGCACCCCCGCTTGTGCAATGCTGGCGCTGTCGCCGCCCGGCGCGCCGCCGGCGTCCCGGTTCAGACCATAGGACAGCACGGCGCGTGCGCTCTGTCCGGTACGCGCTTCGAGACCTATTCCGCCGTGACGACATCCTGCGGCGCGAAGGACTGCAGCACGCCGGCATTGCCGAGAAAGCTTTCCCAGCGTTCCTTGTAGAGAGGATCGAATTCAGTTCCTTGTTGTCGGGGGTGATCTCGCGGAAACGGCCGGATTTGACGACCAGCTCCTCGCAGTCGTTCATGACACCGGCGGCCCTCATCTCTTCGACAAGCTGGCGGAATTCCGTTGCCGGCTTGCGAGCTGGGCGCGGACATGGCCGAGCGATCCGCCGCCCGGTTCCGTGAGGCGCGAGTACATCGCGAGCGCCGCGATCAGGTCCTGGGCCGACTCGCTCCAATACGGTTCCTGTACCTGCACCCGCACCAGAGCTTCGGCGAGACCGAGCGCATCGTCTGGAAAATCGTTGCTCTTGGGATCGAGCGCTGCGACCGGGTTGAACCCGTGCGAGCCGAGCCGTTCACCGTCATTTTCCGCGCGCCTTTGCCCTCATTCAGGGACAGAAATGTTCAGCCCCTTCGTTCGGTCAGCGCCATCTGGTCTGCCGGGGGGCCGAATTGATCGCGACCAACCGCCGGCGGGCGAGGATACGAAGGAGCACGGCCAGAGTGGTGGTCACCCGCGCCGGGCCAAGCTCCAGGCCCGCGCTGGTCTCTTCAATCAAGACAGGCGGGGTCGGCTCGCAGCACGCGGCGGGCGAAGCGGCGGAATTGGGTAGCGATCATTGACGGATCGGTCATGTAGTCGTGTGCGTCGCGCGCGAAATCGGGATCGATCGGCGATAGCTCGCCGATGGCGCGCGCGCGAACCTGCATCTTGACCGCGCGCTCGAAACACAAGGCCATCCAGGCAGCTTCCTCGATGGACTCGCCGACCGTGGCAAGACCGTGGTTGGCCAAGAGCACCGCGCGCTTTGGGCCAAGCGCCTGAGAAATCAACTCGCCCTCGAGTTCGGTGACGGGATTGCCCGGCCATTCCCGCAGGAAGGCGCAGTCGTCGTAAAACATCGTCGCGTCCATGTGGGCCACGGCGAGCGGCTCGTCGACCATCGAGAGCGCCGCTGTATAGGGAGCATGGGTGTGGATGCCGCACCGGATGTCGGGCCGCAACTGATGCATCTTGATCAGAAAGCCGACTGCCTTGGGCGGTTTGCCGTTGCCGTGCAGCACCTGGAGGTTGCCGTCCACCGTCAGAATATCGCCGGGCCGCACCTCTTCGAGCCCCACGCCCATCGGCAACGTCAAAAAAACATCGGGCTCCGCCGTTCGCACCGAAACCAAGCCAGGCACAACGGTGTCGTGACCATCGGCCGCAAGGATGCGGCAGGCAAGGGTCAGTTTCTGGGGGTCGGTCCAGCCGGAATCGGCTCCGAGCTCCGCCTCGTTGTAGAGCTGGCCGAGACGCCCCGAGGCGCGGGTCCGAAGCGTTGCGATGTCGTTTGCCATGAAGTTGCCTCCCGTCGTGCTGGATCTTGAATCCGTGTACGCCAACTGCCTGCACCAGCGGGAAGCGGCAATCGACGCCGTCGCCGCCGTTTGAGATTAGGTCCGCGGTCTTAGGTAAGATCGCGTGGCGCTCGCCCGCCGATGTTCATGCCGAGATTTCGGCGGTTCGCGGCGGCGCGAAGGCCTTGACCGGCGGTGCCGCGCCTGTCCAGCGCTCGATTTCAACAAGCCCCGTTTGCGACCGAGCCGGGACCGTCGTCGCGCACCCGACGAACCCGCCGCCGGCTGCCAGGAAGCGCGGCAATTGCACCCGGGCCTCATGGAACAAGCCTGCCGACGACCAGCCTTGCGAACCGCCCATGATGGCCGTGTCGCCATGCTCCCTCCTGACGCGCTTGATCTCGCCCGCGACGAGGTCGAGCGCCCGCTCCCACTTAACCGGCACGAAGCGCTCACGGCCGCGCCCGGCGCCGCTGCCGGGCCCGCGCGCAAGCCATCCCTCGCGCACCATCGGCCGCGCGACGCGCATTTCCGAATGGACCGCCGCAGGGATCGCTTCGATGAGCCGCGACGGGTCGGGATCGAGTTCGAACGGCGTGACACCGACGACGCGGCCATCCTCCACGACGGCGTTGAACGCGCCCCAGTGCGAGTGATTGCGGACGAGTATTTTTGTCATGATGCCTCTCGCGGCAGGCGTCTAATTCTTCGTCGCATTGCGCCCCGACCTCAGCCGGGTAACGGCGTTGCGGTCAAGGAATTTGCCGTTCCAAGTGAATTTTCGCAATGCCAGGTCTTTGGTCCTGCGGCGGCGATCAAAACAACGACATGCCTTGGCTGCCCGCGACCGCCCCGAGGATCGTGATGACGCTAAGCGCGAGCAGGACCCAATGCGCGCGCTGCAGCAAAGTAAACGCGGCGTCGGGAGCAGTCGTCGCTCGCGCATGGAACCAACGATGTAGAACGAGCGGCTCGATGACGAACAGCACGAGGCTGAACAGCAGCCACAGACAGACCATGGCATGCATCCACCAGAACTCGGCCGATCGGAACCGATCCCACAATCCCAGGCGCTCGGTCATATAAAAGCCGGTGAGCGCGACGATGACGGTGGCGATCCGCGCGTGCCAGACGAACCGTCGCTCGATGGCCTCGAACACCAGAAGCCGGTTCGGGCCGGCATCGCCGCACCGAATGGCCGGCAACATCACCGTCGTGACCATCGCGACGCCACCGATCCAGATCACGACGGCGAGAACATGCAATGCCCGGGCGATAACGACATCATCCATCTCGGACCTCGACTGGTTCATCGTCTAACGAGAATTCCTTGAAGGACCGGATTGATCCTCCGAGCATTGCGCGAAGCTGGCGGCGCCATGGGGCCCTCAGGACTGGCCCGCCGCTCTCAATGGGCGATCAGCACCGGGATCGGGGCGGCGGCCAGCACGCGCTGGGTGAAGCCGCCGAACGCCCACTCCTGCAACCTTGAGTGGCCTTATCCTCCCATGACGAGGAGCGCCGATTGATCGCCCGCTGCGGCGAGGCGGGGCTCGGCAGCGTCGCCGCGCGCGTCGAAGCTCAGCCGTTGGGCGACCGCTTTGAACCCATGTCATGCCAGATTGCGCACGAGCCGGTCTCCGTCATCGTGGCGGTCTTTCTCTTCCTCGACCGTCATCACGACAATTTCCTTGGCGCATGCCAGAAAGGGCATGGCGTAGGCGACGGCCCGGGCCGCCTGCGGCGTCGGCTTCCATGCGATCGGCACCCGGTCTGCCATTGTCACACGGGTGCGGCGGTGCTCGGGATCAACAGCGGTCGGCCGGTTTCCAACAGCACCGCCTCGATCGTCGCACGCGCGGTCGCTTCGTCACCGGGGGCACCGCGCGATGCCACGACCAGATCGGCGGTCATCGCGTAGGTCGCCACCCAATGCGGCCGCTGACCTGTTTCTACATGCCACTGAGCGGACCACGCCGCCGCGCCTGCCGTCTCGGCGATGTCGGGAATGTCCTCGCCGGCGCAAAATTCGGTGAATATCCTGTGCGCGGAAGCCTCCCGTTCCTGAATCTGCCGCTCCAAATCCTTGATCAGGCTTTCCAGCAACATACCGCCGGCCTCAGCACCGACCATCGTATTGACGGCGACGGCGAGCGGATCGACCCGCACATGCAACGCGTCGATATGCGCGGCAAACCAGCTCTTCCTTTCCGGCATATCCCATATAAACGTCGTCGGCCTCGCGCATCGAGCAGGCGGGCGAGCTGACCTCGACAGCGCATCCATCATTAGTTTGGCTTGTCATTGGGCCGTTTCCTCCAGCGTCACCGACCACGATCGGGCGCGATAGCGAAAGGTGAGCCGCATGCGTCCGCAATCGTCTCCTTCGCCGCGTTCCACGACGCCAAAGACGATGCCGCGCTTGATCTCCCGCCAGAAGGCTTCCGGCGAGAGGCCGAGGCTGCCCGCGACGAGTTCCGCGTCGACGACGAAGCCGTCCGCGGAGAGGCTAACCGCCTCGGTCATCGGGCCGATGCCGAGGTCTGCGTCGACGAAAAAGCGCATGCCGGGCGCATGTGCTTCGTTCGAAGCTCTCCCTTCCGAGCGGCAATGCCTAGTTCGAGGCTGTCCGGGATGCGGTGAGCGCGGTCGAGGAAATGCGGCGCCGCCGCTTCCGGGCAGATTTCCCGCGCGGTCTCTGCGAAGATTTCGAGCCAGCGATCGAAATGCGGCGTATCGATCGGCAAAGGCAGGTGGGCGATCATCGGCTGGCCGTGATAGCGGCCGCTCATAAGCGCGACCGACGACCAGAAGGCGCACATCTTCACTATATGGCCGTCCCAATCGCGCACCTTGCTGGCGAAGACCGGGCCAACGAGCGGATCATGGCGAGCGCGGTGACAAAAAGCCCGTACGAGACGCTCGATCATCGCCTCGTCGATGCCGGTGCGCGCGACGATGTCGGCGACGATCAGTTCGCGGCTTGATGCGCCCGATGGCGGGTCTACGCTCATCCTTGCCTCGTCAGCGGATTTGGTGGTTCCTTGCCTTCACTCCGTTAAGATATATGTTATATGCATATTATGAAGTCAACGGCCGGGGAGGCCGATCGCGCGAGGATCGTCGAGATCACCGACGGCTCCGGCACAACCTCTGGCGGCGGCCGATAGCCGAGCGTCGATAAGGGCGGGCCGGATTGGTTGCAGGTTGCGCGGCGGGAAATGCCTAACGCACTCGGACCCAGTCGCGTGTGGGCGACACTTGGCCGCGGCATCGTCAACGAGGTC
>Ga0307373_10010201_pt1 | contig 13884 bp, 11 predicted proteins | sample OX2MG_FD_202534 | JGI IMG/M metagenome (GOLD analysis project Ga0307373, IMG submission 202534) | Soil microbial communities from Risofladan, Vaasa, Finland - OX-2 | ecosystem: Environmental > Terrestrial > Soil > Coastal area > Acid sulfate soil | place: Finland: Risofladan, Vaasa | collected... | reverse complement strand
GTCGCGGTGATCCATCCGACGCGAGGCTCCTGCCTGCTGATGTGCACAGACACTTCCTTGGCGGCCGTCGAGATCATTCGCCTCTACGGCCTGCGCTTCAAGAGCGAGCCTACGTTCAAGCAGGCGGTGCGGCTGATCGGCTCGTTCAGCGACCACTTCCGGATGTCCGGCATGAAGCCGCTGCGCCGCCGCAGCGGCAACCAGCACCTCCATCGTGCGTCGCCGGACTAGCGCGACGCCGTCAGGCGCAAGCTGCACGCCTATCACGTTTTCATCCAGGCGGCCGTCGTCTGTCAGGGACTGCTTCAGTACCTGGCTGTCGCGTTCCCGCAGCGCGTCTGGGCCTCCTTCGGCTCCTGGCTGCGCACCATCCGGCCCGGCATCCCGCCGTCGGAGCTGGTCGTGGCCAATGCTCTGCGCCACAGTATGCCGGAATTTCTCCTGAATTCCGCCTCAGGCAACAGCTTCGCGAATTTCGTCATCGAACGGCAGGACAGCGATCATATGCAGGCGTTCCGGCTCGCGTCCTGAGCCGGGATTGGGGCAGAACTCCGGACTCGCGAGATAGTTGTCTTGCATGCGCTCTCGGGCAGCCTGTTGGCCACGGCTATTTTGCCGGCGACTTCATGGCAATTATTATGGGAAGGCTAATAAATGCTCGATCTTAAGAAACGCTGAACCCCGAGGACCAAACGGCACCCCCCCGACCCAACCGAGCGCCGGAGTCAATCTTGCGCGGGCGCCGACGGTGGCGTCCATCCAGAGGTCAGCCCGCAGAATCAACGACGCAGGGCACTACGCGTCATTGACCGAGCGGCGCATCGCGCCATGTTGGCCGCCACGCCGCCACGCCGCCACGCCGCAACGGAGACAGATCCCACTGCGCACCCGGAAGGAGAGTTCGCCCCTCACACCGTCCGCACGGCCGGGAGACCGCATCCTGGCAATCGTCGTTGGCCTGCACGCCGAGGCGCGGCTGGCCCGGCGACTCGGCGTCTCGGTGTTTGTCGGCGGCGGCACGGCGGCTGGTGCCGACGCCGCCGCGGCACGCGCGGTCGCCGCCGGAGCCACGGCATTGCTCAGTTTCGGCCTGGCCGGGGGATTGGACCCGGCGCTGCGTCCCGGCGATCTTGTCGTGCCGTCGGCGGTGGTCAGCCGCGGCGTGGTGTTCAACGCCGATGCCGCCTTGGCGGCACGCATCGGCGGCACGGCGTCGGACCGCTTGCTCGGAGCCGATGCCATCGCCGCGGATGCCGCGGCCAGGCGATGCCTGTGGCAGCGGACCGGCGCCGCGGCCGTGGACCTGGAGAGCGGCGCCGTGGCGCGTGTCGCGGCGGCGCATGGCCTGCCCTTCGCCGTGCTGCGTGCGATCTGCGACCCGGCGGAGCGCGACCTGCCGCCGGCCGCACTGGTCGCGCTGGATGCACGCGGTGCGATCGGGCTGGCGCGGATAGCGGGTTCGCTCGCATCCCGCCCTGGACAGATCCCCGCGCTGCTGCGGCTGGCGGCCGACGCTGCCGCGGCCCGCCGAACCCTGGCCCGGCACATCGCCACGCTCCGTCTGTGATGACACGTTCCTGTCATTGTCGCGATGCAGCGACGGAGCAATCTCCCGCGGGGCGCGGGTTGCTTCATCGCTCCGCCCCCAGCGATGACACGGACCGCAGCCGGCCGATACACCCTGACATGAGCCCGTCCGGCCGCCGGACCTTGTGATTCGGACCGCGTCCCGATCCGGCCCGATCTTGCATCCCCCCACCCAAGCAGGAGGTCGCAGCCCGCATGACCCGGATCGGCAGAATTCTCGCCTGGACGGCGGCACTCATGCTCGGGGTGCCGCTGCTGCTGGCGGCGCTGATCCTGATCGCCGGCAATACCGGTCCCGGGCGTCGCCTGATCGAGCGGCTCGTCCCCAGCCTCACAGGCGGCGAAATCCACCTCGCCGGACTCGCCGGACGCTTCCCGGACCGGCTGCGCGCGGCACGGCTGCAACTCGCCGACAAGCACGGCGCCTATCTCACCGTTGACGGCCTGACCTTCGACTGGTCGCCCACGCGGTTGCTGCACGGGGTGCTCGACATCGACCGGCTGGACGTGCAAACCGCCGACTTCGCCCGCATGCCGGTGTCAAGCGGCCAGAGCAGCTCCGGCTTGCCGGTGCGGGTGGCAGTACACGACCTGCGCGTCGGCCGGCTGGCGCTCGGCCCGGCGATGGCGGGCCACAGCGTATTGCTCTCGGCGACCGGCGCCGGCGCGCTCGACTCCGTCACCGAGGGCCACGCCACCCTGGCGGTGCGGCTGTTGAACGGCCAGGGGGACTACACGCTCATCGGCAGCGCCGGCGTGCACCGCCTCGAGGCCACGATCACGGCGCGCGAGCAATCGCACGGGCTGATCTCGGGCTTGGCCGGGCTGCCGGAGCTTGGCCCGGTCACCATCGACGCCAGACTGGACGGGCCGCGCAACGCGGTCGCCGCCAGCCTGACCGCCAGCGGCGGCAAGCTGCGCGCGCATGCCACGGGCACGCTGGACCTGGTGCGGGGCGCCGCCGACCTGACGGTTGCGGCGACCGCGCCGGCGATGGCGCCGCGGCCCGACATCGCCTGGCGGGACGTCAGCCTGGACGCGCACATGCAGGGCCCGTTCACCCGTCCGGAGCTGTCCGGGCACCTGCGGATCGACGGATTGCGGGTGGTTGGGGTGGGCATCGGCCGGCTTGCCGCCGATCTCGCCGGCGATGCGGGGACCGCGCGCCTGCATGCGGCGCTGGATGGGCTGACCCTGCCGGGCCAGCGGCCGGACCTGTTCGCCGCCGCCCCGGTGACGATCGACGCGACGGCGTCGCTCGATGCCCCGGGGCGGCCCGTCGCCTTCACGCTGCGGCACCCTTTGCTGCAGGCACAGGGCGTGGTCCGGACGGCGGACGGGCTCGCCGCACACGTGTCGCTGACCCTGCCGGACCTCGCGCCGGTCGCCGCCGCGGGCGGCACCGACGTGCAGGGGCGCTCCGCGCTGACCCTGGACGTGGCCCGGGAGGGCACGACCACGACGCTCGCGCTGCGCGGCACGATCGGGGTGACCGGCGGCCAGCGCCAGGCGCGGGCACTGCTGGGCGACGCAGCGCGGGTGGACCTGGCGGCAAGCCTGAACGGCCGGGACGCGCGCCTGACGCGCCTGCGCGTCACCGGCCGCGGGGTTGCCGTGTCGGCGCATGGCCGCCTGGCGGACGCGCGCGCCAATCTGGACTGGACGGCCGCCATCACCGACCTGTCCGCGCTGGCCCCGGCATTGACCGGCCGGATCGACGCGTCCGGCCAGGTCAGCGGCCCGGAGAACGACCTCGCCGCCGCGGCCGAACTGCATGGCACCATCGGCGCCCGTGGCGTCGAGTCCGGACCGGTCACGGTCAGCATCGCCGCCCGGGGCCTGCCGAACCGCCCAAGCGGCACGCTGACCGCCCAGGGAGCCCTGCTGAATGCCCCGATCGACCTGGCGCTGACGGCCAGCCGGGACGCCGGCGGCATACGGCTGGCGGTGCAGCGCGCGGATTGGCAGAGCATGCACGCCGAGGGCACGCTGACGCTGCCGGCCGGCGCCACGATCCCGCAAGGCACGCTGCGGCTGCGCATGATGCGGCTCGCCGATCTGGCGCCCTTGCTGGGCCGCAAGTTGGCCGGCAGCATCGAGGCTGCGCTGGACTCCGGCCCCGCCGTGGCCAGGCTGACGCTGACCGCCCGGGGCCTCGCCCTGCCCGGCACCGCCGCGGTGTCGCGCGCCGCGCTGGACGCCACCATCACCGGTCCGCAGGGCGATCCCTCGCTGCAAGCCACGCTGACGGCGGAGGGGATCGCCGCCGGCGGGATTTCCGGTGCCGCCGCCAAGCTGGAGGCGCATGGCACGCAGACCGCGCTGGCCGTGACGCTGTCGGCCAGCGCGCCCGGCCTGGCCGGGTCGCCGGCACGGGTCGATGCCGCCGCGACGCTCGACGTGGCCGCCCGTTCGGTCACAATCGGCTCGCTGCACGCCGCCTGGAAGCGGCAGACCCTGCGCTTGCTCGCGCCGGCCAGGCTGGACTTCGCCAATGGCGGCGCCGCGGTCGGGCACGCGCGGCTTGGGCTGGGGCAGGCGGTGCTGGCGGTGAACGGGCGGATCAGTCCGACGCTCGACCTGATCGCCAGCCTGCGCAACCTGCCGGCCGGCATCGCCGCGGTCGCCTCTCCCGGGTTCGCCGCCGACGGCAGCATCGCGGCGGAGGCGCGCCTGACCGGCAGCATTGCCCGGCCGGAGGGAACAATCCGGCTGACCGCCACCGGCCTGCGGCAACGCAACGGCCCTGGCCGGGCGCTGCCCGCCGCCAACCTGACCGCCGGCGCGACGCTGAACGGAACCAGCGCCCGACTCGACATCCGGGCGACCGCCGGCGCGTCGCGCCTGACCCTGAGCGGCACGGCGCCGCTGGTCGCGGCCGGGAAGCTGGACCTGCACGCCGGAGGCACGCTCGACCTGGCCATGCTCGATCCGATCCTCGCCGCCGAGGGCCGACGGCTGCGCGGACAGGTGACCCTGGATGCCATTGTCGCCGGCACCGCATCGGCGCCACGGGTGACCGGCACCGCGAGGCTCACCGGCGGCGACGCGCAGGACTACCCGTTGGGCGTCCACGTCACCGACATCGACGCCACGCTGCAAGCGGACGGAGACCGCCTGCGGCTGACACGGTTCAGCGGGCGGGCCGGCCCGGGCACGCTGGGCGGCAGCGGCACGATCGGCCTGGCGGCGCCAATGCCGGTCAACCTGACCTTCATTGCGGAAAACGCCCGGCTGGTCGCCAGCAATCTGCTCACGGCGACGGCCGACTCGCACCTGAGCGTGCGGGGCGCGCTCGAGGGCAATCTGGCAGTCGCGGGCACGCTGACCCTGCGCCGCGCCGAGATCCAGGTGCCCGACAGGCTGCCGGCCAGCGTGGCGGTGCTGCCGGTGCGCAATGCCGGCGCCCCGCCGCCGGCACCGCCCGCGGCGGCCGGGCCGGTCCCTGACATCGCCCTGGACGTCACGTTGATTGCACAGGAGGCGTTCATCCGCGGCCGCGGCCTGGACGTCACGCTGGGCGGCACGGTTCACCTCGACGGCACCAGCGCGCACCCGTTGCCCAGCGGTGGGCTGACCCTGCGCCGCGGTACATTGAGCCTGGTCGGACAGACACTGACCTTCACCGCGGGCAGCATCGACTTCACCGGTGCCGGGATCACCGACCCGTCCATCCACCTTGTCGCCACATCGAGCACCAACAGCATCGCCGCGACGCTGACGGTGGACGGCAGCGCCAAGGACCCGAAGATCACGCTGTCGAGCGTGCCGCAGCTTCCGCAGGACCAGATCCTGGCGCAACTGCTGTTCCAGCAAAGCGTCGGCAGCCTCAGCCCGTTCCAGGTGGCGGAGATTGCCGCGGGCCTCGTGCAACTGTCGGGCGCCACGTCCGGCGTGGGCGATCCGCTCGGCGGCCTGCGCAACGCGCTGGGCCTGGACCGGCTTTCGGTGGGTTCCAGCAGCACGGGCGCTCCCACGCTGCAAGCGGGCCGCTACCTGGCGCCGGGCGTATATATCGGTGCGTCGCATGCGGCCACGGGCGGCGGCACGCAGGCGACGGTGCAGATCGACATCGCCAAGGGGTTGAAGGCGGTCACCACGGCCGGCTCGGGCGCGGGCTCGGCGACGGGTGCGGCGAGCACCGGCCAGGGGGCGAGCGTCGGGTTGACCTATGAGTTCCAGTATTGAATGTCGCCTGGTGTGGCTGCCGCTGCACGACCGCGGAGGCGACGCTGCCATTATACCGACCGCCCGTGATGATGACCCGTCGAGCGAGGACCGCGGCCAAGGCGTCGCCGCCATGAAAGCAGGGGTGACGGATGTGTCAGCGTCGCGCGCGGGTGTCAGGTCATCGCCAGTGCGGCGGACTGGGCCCGACGGCGGCGGGCGCCAATGGAACGCATCGCCGCGTACTGGATCAGGAACAGGCCGAGCTTGCTGACGATAGCGTAAGCCGACATGAACGAGGCCCAGGTCGCGACGCTGAAGCTTAAAGCGGCGATCACGTTCAGCGCCGCGGAAAAAAACATGAGTCCCGACCAGACGAACCCGAACATGACGGCGATGTCCGGCACCAGCTCCCGGGCGATCGCCGGCAGGTAGCGGTTCATCCATCCGGGCTTCAGCATGGCGGCACCGACAGCGAGGTAAACCAGGCTGGGCTTGAGCATCATGAAGCGGGCATCGTTGGCGATCAGTGTCGCGCTGCCCGAGGCCACGACAAGCACCAGGCTCACCCATTGCATGGTGTCGATCGGCTGTTTCCGCGCGACCTCCCAGGCGATCTGGCCGAATCCCAGGACCATGCCGAGGGCAACCGCGAGCGGAATGTTCCTGGTCAGCAGATAGAGGATCAGGAACACCAGCGTCGATGCCATGTCGAGCAGCAGCAGTTTCCCCGCGGCCCACAAATTCTTCATGCGACGTTGGCTCCTTGTCCGATCCATCGGGCCGAACGGGTTCTGCCGGCGATGCCCGGCCGCGGACCCTCGGGCACGGCCGAACCCGGGATGTCACGCAATGCGGCTGGCGGCTACTCGGCCGCGCGCGTCTGCCGCCGCGCCAGTGCGGCGCGATCCAACTTGCAAGCCTCCCCGCCCTTGAGGATCGCCACCAGCTTGTCCTTGTCCTGCAACAGGCTCACATCGGCGACCGGGTCGCCGTCCACCAGCAGCAGGTCGGCGAGGAAGCCCTCGCGCACCTGGCCGGCCGCGTCGCCCAGCCCCATCAGCTCGGCGCCGTAGCGGGTCGCGCAGACCAGCGCCTCGCTCGGGCTGTAGCCGAGATGCCGCACGAAATGCGCGATGTCACGCGCGTTCTCGCCTTGCGGCGTGCGGGCAAAACCATAGTCGCCGCCGATCACGACGCGGATGCCGCGCTTCTTCATTTCCGGATAGGCGCGCGACGCCGCTTCCAGGCCGAGTTCGATGCCGCGGCGCACGCCCTGGTGCAGCGTGCCCTCGGGCGCCTCGTAGGCAGCGGCGTGCAGCAGGCCGATCGCCGGACCGACGAACACGCGGTCCTTCACCGATTCCAGCAGGTCGAGCGCTTCCTCGTCGGCATGCTCGCAATGGTAGATCACATCGACGCCGCAGCGCACGGCGCGCTTCACCGATTCGGCGGCGCGGCAGTGCGCGTTGACCATGCGGTGGAAGTCGCGCGCCACGGTGACGCCGGCGCGGATTTCATCCTCGCTCATCACGGTGCGCGGCAGGGCGCCGGTGCGCGTGTGGTCATCGCCGGAAATGTTGAGCTTGATGCTGTCCACGCCTTCCCGCACGCAGAGCCGCGCGAGCTTCGTCACCTCGGCCGGGCCATCGGCGAACATGGCGAAGCTGTCGCGGAACTGGTGCGCGCGGCGCTCGTCGCCGAGGCCGCCGGTGACGGTGATCTCCGGCCCGCAGGCGCGCAGGCGCGGGCCAGGCAGGTCGCCGGCCTCGATGGCGTTGCGGATGACCACGTCGATGCGCAGCTTGGCGCTGGCCGCGCTGTAGGCGCTGGTGAAGCCATGCTCCAGCAGGATGCGGGCGTTGCGCGCAGCGATCAGGGTGTGTTCCTCGGGCGGCGTGTCGCCGAGGTCGGTGGGGCGGGCACCGTTGACGAACGTGATGTGGGCGTGGCCTTCGACCAGGCCGGGCATCAAGGTCATGCCGTTGGTTTCGATCGCCTCGGCGCCGGCCGCTTCAAGCTGGCCGCGACGGGTCGCGACGGCGCGGATGCGGTCGCCCTCGATCAGGACGTCGGCCGGGAACGCGGGTACGCCGGAGCCGTCCCACACGCGGCAGTTCTTGAACAGCAGGCGAGCCACGGTTGCCTCCCTGGTTGGTGGGAGGAGCGTAGCGGATCGGCGGCGGTTCGTCTCGCCGCCGACGTCCCCGGTCATGCCGACTGTCCCCCGCCATGCAACGAAGGTCGGGCGTCGGCCGTCATGGACGAACGCGCAACGTCCCGCCCGGCCCCCTAATGCGCGCCCTGCAACGGCATTCCTCTCGCCACGGCGTTGATGTCGTAAGGCTGCTCCGCCAGGGTCTCGGCATCCCACATGCTGCGCTGGATACCGAAGAAATCCCCATCATAGACGTGGATGGCACCGCTGATCTTCGCCAGCGGGTTGACCACGGAGTGGATCACGTCGCGGCTCAGTATCGCGACATCGCCGGTGCCCAGGGCAGTGCCGCCGGCCGCCTCGATCTGGTATTTCGCCGGGTTCGGGACACGGCGCCAGAACATGTTGTCCTCCCGCCCGCCATACATGCCGATCACCGCCGAGAGCAGGTGGTTGTGCGGAAACGTGACCTGATGGGGCCCCCAGGCGACGTTGATGACCGTGAGGTCAGTGGCATGATGCAGCACCTTGATCCCGCCCTTGTCCGGCTCGCCGAGTTGGCGAAACAGCGAAGCGGGGTCGGCGACGGCGCGCGCCACCACCTCCCTCATTGCCTGGCGGGACTGCTCGGCGAGCGTGACGCGGAGATCGGCGATGAACTGATCGAGGTCGAACATGGTCGTTGCCTCCTTCGCTTGCCGGGTGACTGCATGCGACGTGTGTCTTGCGGAGGGGAATGCCGCCTGGCCGGCGGCCGTCGCCGGCGCCATGCGCATTGGTAGCCCCTCGCGCCAAGGTCTCCATCCAATTCAGACGCATTCGCCGCCGCGACGGAATGCTCTTGCGCTGGTCATTCTCTCGCGCTGGTCATGGTGCCGCTTGTTGCAGGGTGCCGCCGATGTGAGTGCTGGTTTACGATCCGCCGCGCAGTTTCGATGCAGATGCCTACGGCAACCTCGGCGCGCTCTGCATGCTTCGAGGTGAATGCTTCACCGGCCGCACGCTCATTGTCGGGCTGACGACAGACGGCCCGGGGCGGCGGCAAGGCGATTTCCAGGAGCGTGCGAGTTGTGATCGGGCGGCCCCGAACGACAACGCCCTGCCGGACAGGCAGGGCGTGTTGACGTTTCCTCGGGGACCTAAACTTGGCCGGCAGGTTGGCTACCAGGCAGTAGCCTGGCTGTCCAGAATTTTTCTATGCTGCGATGCAAAATATCGCTTGCACACGAATGACCAATCGCCTAGGTTGTGCGTCGCAGCAATGCGGCCCCTGGCCGCGCTGTCTGCTTTCTTGGACGTTTCCTCCCTAAACTTGGCGGCCCCATAAGGGCCGCCATTTTTTTGTCCGGCTGGAAGCCAGGCCGCCCGTGCCGCCAGGGCATGGCACCAATCCCCCAACCGGACTAGCATCATCCGGCGAATCCCGACGCTCCAGCCCCGGAGGCAACCATGCCGTTCGACGAAACCGCTGGCCGCCCCGGCCGCCGCCCGTCCCGCAACGTGCTCGGCGGCGTGCTGGAGAGTTGCTCGGTCCGCCCGCTGACCGGCTTCTTTCGCAACGGCTGCTGCGACACCGCGCCGGAAGATGTCGGCAGCCACACGGTCTGCGTGGTGATGACCGAGGGGTTCCTGGCGTTCAGCAAGCGCAGCGGCAACGACCTGTCCACCCCGCACCCGGAATTCGGGTTCGACGGGCTGAACGCGGGCGACCGCTGGTGCCTGTGCGCGCCGCGCTGGCAGGAGGCGCTGGAGGCTGGCCAGGCACCGCGAGTCGTGCTGCGCGCCACCGAGGCCGGCGCCCTGCGCTGGTGCGCCCTGGAGGACCTCAGGCGCTTCGCCGTCGATCCGGCCTGACGCAGGTCATGCACGACGCCGGGCCGGCCGAAGTGGACCAATTGCTGGCGCGTGCCCGCGCGCTGGTCCCGCGGCTGGCCGGGCGCGAGGCGGCGACCAACGCCGCCCGCGACGTGCCCGCCGCGACTGTCGCCGAGTTCCATTCCGCCGGCCTCCTGCGCGCGCTGCAGCCGCGGCGCTTCGGCGGCTTGCAGCAATCGTTCGGCGTGTTCTCGCGCATCATCGAGATCCTGACGGAAGGTTGCGCCTCCAGCGCCTGGGTCTATGCGGTCCTGGCGGAGCACCAGTGGATCATCGCTTCGCTGCCGGAACAGGGGCAGATCGACGTGTGGGGCGACGATCCATCGGCGGTGGCGTCGTCCTCGCTGGCGCCGCGCGAGACCGCAACGCGCGGCGACGGCGGCTGGCGCCTGTCGGGACGCTTCCCGTTTTCCAGCGGCTGCACGCACGCGCAATGGGCGATCATCGGCGCACGTTGCCCGGACGCGGCCGGCAATGTCGCGACACGCTACCTGCTGGTGCCGATGCGCGAGATCGAGATCATCGACGACTGGCATGTGCTCGGCCTGCGCGGTACCGGCAGCCGCACGCTGCTGTTGCGTGACGTGTTCGTGCCGGCGCATCGCTCAGTGCTGCTGCGCGACCTGCTGGAGGGCACGCCGCCCGGCGCGCGGGTGCATCCCGAGTACGACATCGTGCGCGCGCCGCGTGGCTACCTGGTCGTGTTTTCGCTGCCGCCGGTGGGCTTCGCACTGGGTCGTCGCGCGCTGGCGACCGCCGCCGCGGCGCTGTCCGGACGGCTGTCGCGCGGCGTGACGCGGCTGGCGGACTCGGAGATCGTGCAGTTGCGCCTGGCGGAAGCGGCGGCCTCGATCGAGGTGGCGTCGCTGGTGCTGGAAACCCGCCGCGAGCAAAGCCTGGCGGCGCTGGCGTCGGGGCGTGCGATCACGTTGCAGGAGGTGGTGCGCAATCGCCGCGATCTTACGTTCGGCATGCGACAGATTCGCGATGCGGTGCAAAGTTTGTGGGAGCTGTGCGGTTCACGCGCGGTGCAAGATGCGGATTCGTTGCAGCCGATGCTGCGCGACGTGCTGACCATCGCTACGCATCAGGCGTTCAGTCCGTTGGCGACTCTGGTGCCGTACGGGCGCTTGCTGTTGGGACTGCCGCCGGGGTCGGGCGAGGCGTAGGCGACGCAGCGCGCTATCCCGCCGGAACGCGTCCCGTGGCCTGGCCGATCACGTATGCAGGAACATCCGCGCCGCGGCGAGCAGGGCGCCGGCAATGATTCCGGTGATGCCGATCTGGCCGGCGACGATCGCGGTCACCATGACCCAGGTGGTCGGCAGGCCCTTCACATAGCCGCGCAGCTCGGCGATGTCCTCGCGCAGCAGCGCGACGTCGGACTTGGTCGCCATCTGGTGGTCCATTCTTGCGCTCAAGCCGGCAATGTCGAGCTTGATCTCGGCGACCTCCGCCTTGGTCGCGAGTTGCGCGATGTCAACTTTGATTGCGGCGACCTCCGCCCTGGTCGCGAGTTGCACCACCTCGGCCTTGGTCGCCAAGGACGGAAGCACGGTGCGTATCTCGGCCACCGCGACGTCAATCCGCGCGATCGCCGCCGTATTGTCGCGCATGGCTTCTTCCAGCCGAGAAACCCGCTGTTCCATGCCGCGATCGTAGGGGTTGCCGCCCGCACGTTCAAGCGTCGAATCCGGCACAATGCTTCTCCATACAACTGCGTGCGGACGATCGCTTCCCGGCACGCCGCACTTGCTCTATTCGGTAAAACTGAACCGATGATGAATGCGATGTCCGATCCGACGCTGCCCGCCGAATTCGCACTGATCGCGCGGCATTTCCGTCCGCTCGCCGGACCGGGCGCGCTCGATCTCGGCGACGACGCCGCATTGCTGCTGCCGCCACCCGGGCGCGAGCTGGTGCTGACCGTTGATGCGATGATCGGCGGCGTGCATTTCCTGCCCGACGATCCACCGGACCTGGTCGGGCGCAAGCTGCTGCGGGTGAATTTGTCGGACCTCGCGGCGAAGGGCGCCACGCCGCTCGGCTACCTGATGACCGTCGCCGCGCCGCGCGACACGCCGGACGACTGGTTCGCCGGCTTCGCCGCCGGCCTCGCGCAAGACCAACACGCATTCGCCGTCTCCCTGCTTGGCGGCGACACCACGTCCACGCCCGGCCCGATCGCCCTGTCGCTGACCATCATCGGCCATGTCGCACCGGGAACGATGGTGCGACGGGCCGGGGCGCGGCCGGGCGACGGCGTGTGGGTCACCGGCACCATCGGCGACGGCGCGCTCGGCCTCGCGGTGGCGCAGGGGAGGCTCGCCGATCCCACCGGCCACCTGCACCGCCGCTACCTTCTGCCGCAGCCGCGCGTCGGGCTGGCGATCACCGGCGTGGCGTCGGCGGGCATGGACGTGTCCGATGGGCTGGTGCAGGACCTCGGGCATCTGTGTCGCGCCGGCGGCCTCGCCGCCACCATCGACGCCGCGCTGCTGCCGCTCTCGCCGCCGGCACGACAGGCCGGCGCGGACTGGCTGCCCACCATCCTGACCGGCGGCGATGACTACGAACTGCTGCTGGCGGTCGCGCCCGACCAGGAGGCCGCGCTGCGCCGGGCCGCCGCGGCCGCCGGCATACCGGTTACCCGCATCGGTGGCTTCCGTGCCGGGCCGCTCGGTGTCATGGTGCATGGCCCCGACGGGAAAACGCTTGCTTTCGATCGGGGCGGCTGGAGCCATTTCTAACCGACCGGGGGCGCGTCGAGAGAATGAACAGGAACGTCTGGCTGCTGTTCTGCTGTCAGGCGCTGATGAACGCCATCATGTCGGGCCAGACGGTGATGGCTGCGCTGATCGGCCATTCGCTGGCGGTGGACAAGGCGCTCAACACGCTGCCGATGGCGATCCAGATGACGGCGATGATGTGCGCGTCGATCCCCGCCAGCATGGTGTTCGCGCGGCTCGGCCGGAAGCCGGGCTTTTGGCTGGGCTGCCTCGGTTCGCTGGCCGGCAGCGCGATCTTCGCGCTGGGCGTCTGGTACGGCAGCTTCCCGCTGTATTGCCTCGGCGCGGTGCCGGCCGGACTGGGCTGGGGCATCGCGCAGCATTTGCGCTTCGCCGCCGCCGAGGTGGCCGACGCGGAGGCCCGCCCGCGCGCCATCGCATTGGTGATGACCGGCGGCGTGCTGGCCGCCATCATCGGGCCGGAGCTGGTGAAGCGCACCAACATGCTGATCCCGCCGCTGGCGTTCCTCGGCACGTACGCGTGCCTCACGGTGCTGCCGGTGATCGCCGCGATCCTGCTGCTGTTCACCAGGCTGCCGCCGGCGGTGCGCGCCGAGGGTGCGCCGGTGCCGATCCGCGCCATCCTCGCACGGCCGAATTTCGTCGCCGCGGTGGTGTGCTGCATGGTCGGCTACGGCACAATGAACCTGGTGATGGCCTCGACCCCGCTGGAGATGATGTTCTGCGGCTTCGGCATCGGCCCCAGCGCCGATGTGATCCGCGCGCACTCGATCGCGATGTTCCTGCCGGGCTTCGTCACCGGCCGGTTGATCCAGCGCCTGGGCGCGCATCCGATCATCTTCGCGGGCGGCGTGCTCACCCTGCTTTGCGTTGCGGTCAACGTGGCGTTCAGCCCCAGTTATGCGACGTTCCTGGTGGCGCTGACGCTGCTTGGGGTCGGCTGGAACTTCATGTTCGTCGGCGGCACAGCGCTGCTGACCACGGCATACGAGCCCGCCGAGCGGGTGCGGGTTCAGGCGACCAACGACTTCATCGTGTTCGGCACGGTGGCGTGCACGGCGTTCACCTCCGGCGCGGTGCAGGCCACTGCCGGTTGGGCGGCGCTGAACCTGACCGTGGTGCCGCCGGTCATCATCGCGGTCTCGTTGCTCGCCTGGCACTGGCTGAGCCGGGCCCGGCTGGCGCCGGCGCCGGTGTAGCGGCGGCCGGCGGCGAACGCGGCTAAGCAGAATCCGGCGGGTTGACCAACGGATGGCGCTCTGGCTCACTGCCGGCACCGATTCGCAGGTGCAAAGCATGGCTGGAAAATCGCCGCTCACGGCAACCGACGAACAACGCGCTGCGCTC
>Ga0307373_10010199_pt1 | contig 13885 bp, 12 predicted proteins | sample OX2MG_FD_202534 | JGI IMG/M metagenome (GOLD analysis project Ga0307373, IMG submission 202534) | Soil microbial communities from Risofladan, Vaasa, Finland - OX-2 | ecosystem: Environmental > Terrestrial > Soil > Coastal area > Acid sulfate soil | place: Finland: Risofladan, Vaasa | collected... | reverse complement strand
GCAACAAGATCAGGTAGGGCACGACGAAGGCCCATTCTTCGTCGCTGACATCAGTTGGATAAGGTGTTCTAGTTTTCATCCTTCATTGTATCACATTTTGAAGTCGAGTCCCTAACAGGCTCTAGATTTCACCGCCAACTTCTTTGGCTCGCCCCGCGCACTCCTGCCGGTCTATGCCAGCGACATTCTGCATATTGGACCGCAAGGATTGGGTCTGTTGATTGCTGCTACCTCTATTGGGGCTGTTGCATTGACGCCTTTTACCGGACGTATCGGGCGTATTATGCGGCAGGGGCTGGGTATCGTGCTGGCAATTATCTTGTGGGGTGCCTTTATCGTTGCCTTTGGTTTCGCTCCTGGCCCATTATGGCTCTCCGTCATTTTCCTGGCTGGCGCGGGTGCCGCTGATATGGTAAGCATGATTTTACGCGGCGTCATCGTACAATTGACAACTCCCGACGAATTTCGTGGGCGTATCCAGGCAGTCAACTCCATGTTTGTCGTAGGTGGCCCCATGCTCGGTCAATTCGAGTCTGGCCTCGTCGCCGGTATCTTCACCCCTGAGATTTCCGTCATCAGTGGCGGCCTGGTCTGCATTTTTGCCACTATCGCCATCGCTGCCCTCGTCCCTGGCCTGTTGCGCGTCAAGGTTGAGTAATTTGTTATCTCAAGCTTGACAGAAGTACCCCACCTTCCTTACAATATAGACATCCGTTGAATACTCAATAAGTGAGTATAAATATTGTGAATAGGGACTTAGCGGTTGGGTTTTACCAACTTCGTAGAGCTTCCTTATATTTGAGCGTGAGGAGACAGATATGTTTTTCAAACAGCAGGCTCAGACGCCCTCGACCTTATCTTATCAACTGAATGTCGCAATGGCGTGTTGTGGGCTTATATTGCTTATTACCATGCTGCTCGCCGCCTGTGGCGGAACTCCAACTGGCAATACCTCAACGGCGAAAGGGAAAGTCTCTGTTCTCTACGCGGGTTCGTTGGTGAACCTGATGGAGAAGAAAATCGGCCCGGCCTTTACCCAGGCAACGGGATATTCCTATGAAGGTGAAGGCAAAGGCTCTACCGCACTTGCCGCTGAGATCAAAGGTCACCTGCGTACTCCCGATATTTTTATCAGTGCCTCTGCCGCCGTAGATAAATCATTGATGGGGTCGGCGAACGGCAATTATGTTTCCTGGTATGCCACATTTACCCGAACTTCGATGGTGATTGGATACAGTCCACAAAGCAGATTTGCAGCGGATTTGCAGGCCGCCGCCAATGGTAACAAATCGTGGTATTCGGTGTTGGAAGAGCCTGGAATGCGTATTGGGCGCACTGACCCCGCACTTGACCCGAAAGGCATTAGCACCATTATTCTGATGGAACTGGCCGAAAAGTATTATCATCAGCCGGGGTTGACTACGAAGATACTTGGCAGTAATGACAATGCCAGTCAGATTTTCCCTGAAGAAGAATTGACGGCACGCCTCGGCTCCGGTCAGCTTGACGCGGGCTTTTTCTACCTCAACGAAGTCAAAGATCAAAACTTGCCCTATATCACGCTCCCAACGCAGATTAATCTCAGTGATCCCAGTATGAACAGCGCTTATGCCCAGGCTAGCTATACCGACCCGAAAACCAGTAAAAAGACAGTTGGCGCGGCTATCGCTTATACAATTACCATTCCTGGCACCAGCAAGAATGCGGCGGGGGCTATCGCTTTTGCCGATTTCCTGCTATCATCGCAAGGACAGACGATTCTGCTGGGAGATGGACTGTTGCAAACCACTCCCGCACTTTATGGAAATATCTCAGTCGTACCGGCTCAGTTACAACAATATTTCCATAGCTGAGGAAAGGGAGAGTGTCTTTATGGGCCGTAACGCCGGACGTAGCATATTAGCAATTTTGGGCGTGCTGTTGCTGCTCTACCTTGTCAGTCCGGTGGGATACTTTCTCTTCCAGTTGCCCTGGCGTGCTGTACCAGGGCAACTTGCCGACCCCACTGCGATTTCAGCGCTAGTCACATCGCTATTAACAGCGACGGTTTCTATTGTTGTTATCGCCGTTTTTGGTGTGCCACTTGGCTATATACTTGCTCGCAGGACTTTCACTGGTCGCGGTATACTCACCCTGCTGGTGTATCTCCCGCTCGTGTTTCCGCCAGTTGTCAGTGGTATACTTTTGTTATTGTTGTATGGTCCCTACGGCCCGATTGGCGGCCCGTTTACGAATGCTGGCTTCGAACTGGACTCGTCTTTTACCGGCGTCGTCCTTTCACAAATATTCGTAGCTTCGCCGTTTGTGATTATCGCGGCGCGTTCCGCGTTTGAAGCCGTAGACCCGGCGCTTGAGCAGGTGGCAATCACATTTGGCAAAGATTCATGGGAAATTTTCTGGCGTGTGAATTTACCGGTGGCGCGTGCCGGTGTTATCGCGGGACTCCTGTTGGGCTGGTTACGCGCCCTCGGTGAATTTGGCGCGACAGTGGTTATGGCCTATCATCCCTACACCTTGCCTGTTTATATATTTGTCCAGCTAAGTGGAACGGGTGTGGATGCCGCTTTGCCATTGGCCCTGTTGACTTTAGCTGTCAGCTTCGTAGGAGTAAGCTTCGTACTCTGGACGCAACATATCAGCAATCGAAGGAAAGTGGCATGAAAAGCGTGATGAGAGAAACCAACGATACTACAAAAGCGCTTGCTTTGGAAGCTCAATATCGTGATGAAGTGGCGCCAACAATTCTCGCTGGCGATGGCGAGAACATGCTTAGCGTCAACTTGCATCATCAACTTGGAGCATTTCAGCTTGCCATTAATTTTCAGGTTCCTCTCGGCCTTATTGTACTGCTTGGTTCATCCGGTGCCGGCAAGAGCCTCACCTTACGCAGCATTGCCGGATTGCTGCATGCCCAACAGGGGCATGTAGTGGTAAATGGACAGGTGTTATTTGATAGTGCAGCAGGCATACATGTGCCGACACAGCTACGCCATATCGGCTACGTTCCCCAGCACTATGCTCTTTTCCCACATCTCACTGTCGCAGAGAACATTCTTTTCGCCTTGCCCCCGTCACCGGCACGAATAAGTTGGCAGTATTGGCGCAAACAGCGAGCCGTCCGCCGGACACGAGTAGCTGAACTTCTGTCAATTCTTGAATTGGAGGGTTTGGAGCGCCGCTACCCTGTTACACTTTCTGGGGGCCAACAACAACGGGTTGCCCTTGCGCGAGCTTTGGCAGCAGAACCGCGCTTGCTCTTGCTTGATGAGCCATTCAACGCGCTCGATGCCGCCGTGCGCGAGCGTTTACGCGATACGCTGAAGCAATTTCATCGCCGTTTTGCTATTCCCATTGTGTTGGTCACGCACGACCACGCCGAAGCCCAGCAGCTTGCCGATACCATTGTCGTTGTGCAACATGGACAGGTTGCGCAAGTAGGGTCCGTCAACGATATCTTTTACGCGCCTCGTACCCCTGACGTAGCGCAATTAGTTGGTCAGCACAACGTATTTACCGCCCAATTTGCACCACCTCCCAACCAGCAAAAGTTTGCACCACCAGTGGCCTTACGTTTGCAGCCTCCAGTACCATCTAGCTCTCAATCTTCGATTGCATCATCTCAAAATAATGAACATGGTTGGCTTCCTTTACCAGGGGCAGATTTACCGCCAATACCATCTATCGTTGGGAGCAAAGTTATTTCAGGCTGTATACGTACCGATGAGATAGTGGTACGTCGTCGAGGTGCTGGCAGCGTACCTCCCATGTGGACCGCTCAAGGTTCTGTACAATGGGTAGGTGTCTTGCAAGAAGCGCAACTGTACGGCCATATGGTGCGTCTCCTCATTCATCCATACGTGCCAGGGTTATCGTCAGACGGTCTTTTCATTGCAGAAAGTGTTCTGGAAGTCTACCTCAGCCGAGGGCAGTGGCGCGATGTTGAGGTGGCTTCCGGTCAACAGCTGGTACTTGAGATACCGTCAAAAGCTATTCATTTGTTTGAGAGATTGGCAATTTAAAGTTTGCAGGAACATAAGAACTATAGCTCATCGAAAAGCTTGCAATTTTGTATGCAATCAGGCATAATGCACGTCAAGTATTCTTGAGCAGGAGTTATGTAATTCATGTTGGCAAAGGTACAGAGTTGCGCGGTAATTGGCCTGGAGGGTGCGCTCGTCGAGGTCGAAGTAGATTTATCCAACGGATTGGCAGCCTTCACCATTGTTGGTCTTCCTGATGCCGCTATTAATGAATCGAGAGAGCGAGTCCGTTCAGCGATCAAGAATAGCGGCGGTCTTTTCCCCTATAAACGCATCGTAGCGAACCTTGCCCCGGCAGACTTACGCAAAGAAGGGCCGGCTTACAACCTTCCTATAGCCATAGGTGTGCTGGCGGCATCGGGGCAAATCAACCCGGATAGTAATATAGAACAGGGCCTTTTCCTCGGTGAACTCTCTCTTGATGGCAGTTTGCGTCACACAAACGGCATCCTGCCAATGGTGGCTTTAGCGTGTGATAAGAAGGTCAAAACCGTCTTTGTACCAGCGGCGGATGCTATGGAAGCGGCGCTAATCGAGGGCGTGTCAATTTATCCAGTCGAGACGCTTGGTCAACTGATTGCGCATTTGAATGGTGAACGACGGATTGAGCCGTTTATCCCTAATCCGCATATCCTCGACAACTTTGAAAACGTATATTATGGGCAGGATATGGCCTCAGTACGTGGGCAGGAACATGTTAAACGCACATTAGAGGTTGCGGCAAGCGGAGGCCACAATATATTGATGAGTGGCCCTCCCGGTTCTGGCAAAACACTACTGGCACGTACCATGCCGTCCATTCTGCCTCGTATGACCATCGAAGAGGCGCTGGATGTCACGAAAATTTACAGTGTGAGCGGCATGTTGCCCTCAGATATGCCGTTAGTCTTGCAGCGCCCATTCCGTTCGCCGCACCACACCACCAGTCACGCGGGACTCGTCGGCGGCGGCCGTATTCCCCGGCCCGGCGAGATTAGTTTAGCCCATCGCGGTGTTCTATTCCTCGACGAACTGCCCGAATTTGGACAAAACGTGCTGGAAGTATTGCGCCAACCCTTGGAAGATAAAGTTGTGACCATCTCACGGGCGCAAGGCTCAATCACCTATCCCGCCAATTTTATGCTCGTCGGAGCTATGAATCCGTGCCCTTGTGGCCAATTTGGAGACCCTGTAAAGGAATGCACCTGTTCGGCCACTGCCATCACGCGCTATCAGAAGCGCATCAGTGGCCCCTTGCTCGACCGTATTGATATCCATGTCGAAGTCCCCCGCGTAGATTACGAGAAACTGGCAGATAAACGACAGGTGGAGAACTCGGGGACCATCCGCAAGCGTGTGCAAGCTGCCCGCGAACGCCAATTGCAACGTTTCAGAGGCACCAAAGTTACCTGCAATGCTGATATGGGGCCAGCCGAGGTACGCACGTTTTGTGATGTTGAGCCGTCAGCCGAAAAACTCATGAAAGCTGCCATGCAGCAATTGCACCTCTCGGCGCGTGCCTACCATCGCGTGCTGAAGCTGGCACGTACCATCGCTGACCTTGCTGGGAGCGACTTGATTGCCGCAAACCATGTTGCAGAGGCGATTCAGTATAGGCCGAGGATGGGCATGTAAACGAAGGCCCTTATAGTGTGTTCATTTGCTGAAAGAAGGCTCTTCTACTTTCATTGTCCGTCACCATTGCTCGCTCGTTGCTGTGGAAGAGCTACTAATCAAGGCATATTAAACAGCACCTCGTTTGTTCTGATTGCTGGTAAAAGATACCGCCTGTGAGCAAGTGTGAAAGAAGCGAATACTCATCCAATATGAACTTTCGGGATATCTAACCAATCAGTCCATCGACTTGATGAACTATCAGAAGGCGGGAAGAGAGGGATGGATTGGCAACTACCCGCCCGGAAAGCATACTGTCGCAATATCACCGCTCATTTGCTAGAAACTGGCTCTATATTTACAGAAGACTGGTAATTATGGACGAGAGGGATGTTGCATGATATCCACTACGCTAGGTGCTGCTTTTCTGGCTTGTACTTGAGACATTGCCCTTGTGTATATCTTTGTGGACTCAAGGGTACTATGCCCCATCAATCGCATGAGGATTAAATCAGATGTGCCGTTAAGAAGTTGAGTGACTGCAAACGTATGTCTAAACCTATATGCATGACAGTTTTCTACGTGTGCGGCTTCTCCTAATGCGTCTAAGAGCTGCTGTATCATCCTTACACTAAAAGGTTCACCGTCCCTACCGACAAACACATACGCACACCCATCGCGTCTACGTTCCCTGTTCAGATATCTTCTCACTGCTAAGCTGGTTTCTTGACCTATGCCTATTGTGCGTGTTTTTCTACGCTTGCCCATGACGTAAATGAATGACTCACTACCACGGCCTAACGTCAAGTGTTCAATACGTAACCCTGTTTCCTCTTCTGGTCTATCCCCATCGTAAAACAACTCTGATATCCTTGCACCTGTATTGAGCAGCATATGAATGATCGCCTTATTCCTATGTGGATGATTAGTTTTCTCACAGGCACGTAAAAGGTTATTGATATCCAACTCTGTGAATATCTCAATTTCTGGCTGTACAACTTTTGGCATCTCGATACGACGTACCATCTTTTCACGTACACCCATATCCTCATCTTGTGAACACCAATTGAGGAACCCTTTTACAATTTGAGCTTTATGGTGTCTAGTCTTCTCACTGTCTTTCGGGTTAGATGCTACGAACTTCTGAACGTGAGGGATACTAATTTGGGTAAGGTCGGTGAGGTTACTTTCCTTATAGTATCGTTCAAATTTGGTGAGGAACGTATTGTACCAGGAATACGTATCCTTTGTGATGCTGTTCTGTTTTGACGCTAAATACTCTTCAATTCCAGCCTGAATATTCATGAAAAACCCCCTCAATAAACAAGCGCGTATTGAAGGGGAAACGGGCTAGATTGGCCTTAATAACCTGTACAGTAAAAGTATCTTCAACCAGCCTGTAGAGAGGTTTTAGACAATGCCGGTGGAGAGAGTCGAACCCTCAACCCTTGCGGGACTTGTTTTTGAGACAAGCGCGTATACCATTCCGCCACACCGGCTCGTTCGTGTGGATGTATGATAACGCATCAGGGCTGAGATGTCAAGAGTGAATTTTCCGCTTCTTCCTCCTCCGCTCGACCGAATTTTCCTATGGTGCGGAATTTCTGGTAACGCTGCTCCAGGAGTTCGTCTACGGGCAGGGCTTTCAGTGCTGTGAGGTTTCTCACCAGCGCCTCTTTGAGACTTTCCGCGGCGACCCGGTGATTGTGGTGCGCACCACCAAGCGGTTCTGGAATCAGTTCGTCAACCAGTTCGAGGGACTTGAGTTCGCGGGCGCTGATACGCATGGCATCGGCGGCTTGTTGCGCGAACGCCTTATCGCGCCAGAGAATGTTCGAGGCCGCTTCAGGCGCAACAACTGTATAGATGGCATATTCCATAATCAAGACCCGGTCAGCAACGCCAATTGCCAGAGCGCCACCACTACCGCCTTCACCAATGATTGTGGTGATAATAGGCACATGCAATTGCGACATCAGATAGAGGTTTGCCGCGATGGCTTCACCCTGTCCGTGTTCCTCATCTTCCAGCGCGGGAAAGGCACCCGATGTATCAATCAGCGTGATAACGGGAAAACCGAATTTTTCGGCTTGCCGCATGAGACGTGCCGTTTTGCGATATCCCTCCGGGTGCGGCATGCCCATATTGCGATATTGCCGTTCTTTGTTGTCGCGCCCCTTCTGCTGCGTAATCAGCATCACCGTCTGACCCGCTATCGTGGCTGGCCCCGCGACAATGGCGTGGTCTTCGTTAAAAAGACGGTCGCCGTGAAGCTCGAAAAAGTCGTCGCACATGAGGCGGATATAGTCTAGCGAGTAGGGCCTGTCTTTGTGACGCGCAACCTGCACGGTCTGCCACGCGGTAAGATTGTTGTAGATTTCCTCGGTACGATGGCGCAGTTCGCGTTCAGCATCTTGCAATTGCCTGTGTTCGTCGGGCTTGAGACGGTCGCCTTTGCGCTGCAAACCTGCGATCTTTTTCTCTAAATCCGCCAGAGGTTTTTCAAATTCCAGGTCGTAAGCCATGATGAATCCCTTACCTTCCATCCTGCTCAATGTGCGTAGGAGCGTTCGTCGTCTGTGTCGTCGCCATCGTTGCCGTTGAATGTTCGCGCCCATCGTAAAAATGGAGCAATTTTGTTAGCGTATAGCGCAATTCGCGTCGGTGGACGATGGCATCAATCATACCGTGTTGCAGTACAAATTCAGACGTGACTGCTCCCTCCGGCAGTTTTATATGCATGAACCCTTCAATGACACGCGGCCCCGCGAAGCAAATAAGAGCGCCGGGTTCAGCAATAGCAATATCGCCCAGCATAGCGAAACTGGCGGTAACACCTCCCGTGGTGGGGTCGGTCAGCAAGCAAAAATATGGCAGCTTTGCCTCACCCAATCGCGCCAGCGCAGCGGACGTTTTTGCTAATTGCATCAATGAAAACATGCCTTCTTGCATACGAGCGCCACCGGACGTAGTACAAATAAGAACGGGCATATGCTTTTCGATGCCGAGTTCAATGGCACGCGTAATCTTTTCACCGGCAACTGACCCCATGCTGCCGCCCATAAAGCGGAAATCCATGATAGCCAGTGCGAGAGGCAGCGTATCAATGGTCGCGTGACCAATCACAACTGCCTCGTTCAAGCCCACACTTTTGCGCTTCTCTTCCAACTCTTCCATGTAAGATTGTGAACGAGTGACAAAATGCAGCGGGTCAACCGAAATCATGTCGGCATCTAGCTCGACAAAACTATTGGGATCAACCAGCAAGTCAATACGCTCGTAAGCGGTGAGCTTGAAATGGTAGTTGCAGCGCGGACAAACCTTCAGGTTTTTTTCCCAATCGCGGCCCACGAGCATCTCTTTGCATTTTGGACACTTGACCGCGAGCGTTCCCACCGACCATAGGCCGGGGCGAGCCGAATGTGCCCCGGACGTTTGAGTAGATGGAACGGCAGCTTCTTTTACCATGAACAAACCTCCTCGTCAGTCTTGCGCGAAGAGCGCGGCAACGAAACTTTGTGGGTCAAAGGGTGTCAAATCCCCCAATTTTTCACCGGTGCCAATAAATTTGATGGGGACGCCCAGATCATCGGCAACCGCAAACGCGAATCCCCCCTTAGCGGTGCTATCCAACTTTGTAATGATGACGCCGGTTAAGCCAATATCGGCGGCAAATTGACGCGCCTGCAGCAGCGCATTCTGGCCGGTTGTTGCATCCATTACGATCAACAACTCGTGTGGGCCGTCGGGAACAAACTTCTGGATGATCTTGTTGATCTTTTTCAACTCCTCCATCAGATTGTACTTCGTATGGAGGCGACCAGCAGTATCTACAATCAGCACATCGCTCCCGCGTGACAGCGCCGCCTGGATGGAGTCATAGACCACCGCGCCTGGATCGGAACCGGGATTCTGACTGATAACCGGTACGCCAACGCGCTCTCCCCACACCTTCAACTGGTCAATTGCTGCCGCACGGAAGGTATCGGCGGCTGCCAGCACTACTTTATGTCCCTCGCTGGTCAGGCGATGGGCCATCTTCGCGATGCTAGTAGTCTTTCCCGAACCGTTGACGCCAATCACCAGCATTACCGTCAGTGGAGATTGTTTGGAGAAGCGCAAGGACGATGACTTGCCAAGCAACTTCACCATTTCCTCCTGTAGCGCCGCTTTGACCTGCGACCCCTTTGTGAGATGCTCTTGTTCCACACGTTCATGCAGGTGAGTAATCAGCCAGTCACTGGTGCTGGGGCCAACATCGGCGCTCAAAAGTGCCTCTTCCAGGTTATTCCAGAGGTCGTCGGTGATATCATCTTGCTTGAAGTTATCGCCCATCCGGTTAAAAAGTTGGCGGGTGCGGCTCAAACTATTCTTGAAAATGTTAAATCGCTGTTCAGACACGATCTCGCCTCCTACCTGCTCTTGAGCAGCGTCGGGCTGATTTTTAGGGTCTTCCTGAGGTTGCTGCTGTTTCTGCCCAAAGAATCGATTGAGCACGTGTATTCTGACTCCTTTTATATGCCAGGGCAGTGCTATTCCTGCCCTGTTGCTTTTCCTGTAATGAAATTGCTATTTTTTTACACCCTAAAAGGAGGGTTGCTCACCATTCTGTCACATCTGAAGAATGGCGATTGCCCTCTCATGTTTTTATGCCCTCTTCTGCCCTACATAAGACAAAAGGCAAAAGAAACGCTTCGCGCCTTTTGCCTCGTCGTTCCACCAGAATCGGTGGCAGCGATTGAGCATACATCGGTACTCACCCGGTACCGGCAAAGGTCACTGCTACCTAAGAGCAACGTCCCCTGCTGATACCACATTGGCAAACTTACTGTCGTCCACTACGATATGAGTGGAGCGACCCGTCGCTAATAGGTTCGTTAATGATGATGTCTCCATTACGGATTTTGATGTTGTACAGGCAAGAAGGGTTGGTGCAAACCCAGGCCTTGTACTCGATGGAAGCTCCCTGGCTACCGAAATCCGAAAGCGGAACCAGATCACCTTCACTACATTTGCGACACCGGGGAAATGCATTTTCCACGAAATCGCCTCCTTCCTTCTCATTGGAGGATCGTTCTCATCTTGCTGTACACAGAGTAAGGCAAGACGAGGAAGTTAGCCGAGGGGGAGCCTCCGCCGCTGCATCCGCATCCCCACAGCAGTCCATAAACCATACCGCCGCTATCATATCACAAATTGCTTACGATGTCAGCACTTTGATGAAAAATTCTTCATCTTGCTCTCGCAAAATCCTCCCGGCCTGTTTCACCCGACCGAGATAATCATACAATGCAATCGCGACACCTATTAGCTCGTGCATATACTTGCCATATCCACTTGCTAGCAACCTGTGCTTTGTGTTCTAAGCATAACAGGTAGCACCAAATCCGTCAAGTTTTCAGCCATGTATGCCTATGTATCTATATACCATTGTTGCGCAAAAAACCGCACTTTTGGAAATTTCTTCACCTTTTTGTCTCTCATCAACGCAGGAAATCCTCTTTTGTCTTACATCACCATTCCGCTACAGAAAATTGCTGAAATGCCGATTGGAATAGTGCTAGAACTGTGGAATAGTGCCGATTTTTTGCACTGTATGCTCCTGGTTTACGCGCTATATCCCGCGTCCTTCATCGTTTGGCACGATAATTGCACTGAATATAAGTGGGAGAGCAAATTGTAAGAAAGATTTCTTCTCACCGAATGTTTGAAGAAGATTTGTATGAGATACATTTCGTGTTTGACAGAACGCATTATGAAGGAGTACTGGTAATGGGAGCAAGAAGAATGACAACCGCTTTTCGTGCAGAGGGAGTGGATGGCCTGGATCACGTACAGAGCTTACAGAGCTTGCAATGTGGGCAAGTTGAGGTACCCGTACTGGCTCGCAAGAAGAAATCCGCAAAGGACGCTAACTCTTGTGACGGCAAAAATTTTGAGCATGAGACGGGATTTTTAAATGAGTGGACTGTGGAAGATGAGGAAGATGGGGAGCTTGAAGATGAGCGTGACGAGGAAGAAGCTGATCAACGCGGAGTCCTGGATGACCCGGTTAAACAATATCTCAAAGAAATCGGCTCATTTCCCTTGCTAACCGCCGGACAGGAGTTGGCGCTGGCAGAACGCATTGCCCGTGGAGACCAGCATGCACGCGAGAAGCTTGTTGAAGCTAACTTGCGCCTGGTAGTCAGTATCGCCAAGCGTTATGCCAATCAAGGCTTGCCCCTGCTCGATCTGGTGCAGGAAGGCAATGTTGGACTCATGCGGGCAGCCGAAAAATACGATTACAGGCGCGGTTTCCGTTTTAGTACCTACGCCACGTGGTGGATCCGCCAGGCGATCAGTCGCACCATCGCGGAAAATGCCAGGACTATCCATATTCCAGTTCACGTTGTCGAATTAATTTACAAAATCAAGCGTATTGCTCGCCAGATGTACCAGGAGCAGGGTATTGAGCCCCTACCGGAACAACTTGCCCAAGCGGTTGGCCTGACCAAAGATCGCCTGATTGAATTGCTGAGTGTCTCCGAGCAGCCTGCCTCGCTGGACTCACCGATGGCCGACGACGAACAATATCACCTCGCCGACACCATCGAAGATACCAGTATGGTAGCGCCAGTGGATGAAGTCTCACAACGGTTGCTACGTGAGTATATTGAGCAGGCTATGCTGATATTGAACGAGCGCGAGCGCACCATCATCGAACTGCGCTACGGTTTGCGCGATGGTCACTATCACAGTCTCGACGATGTGGGCGCGATCTACAGGCTCACCCGCGAACGCATCCGTCAGATCGAAGTCAAAGCCCTGCGCAAATTGCGTTACCCCGAACGGTTCGCCAACGACGCTCGCAACCTCGCCCATGCATAATACACTTTACAGGATGGGAATGAACAAGCTACCTGCAAATGCCCGGTATTTGCAGGTAGCTTGTTCATTCCCATCCTGTTCTTTTATACCTCGGAGGCGACTCCGCCTGCCATCATTTGCAGGTAAGCGTAAATGAATGGGTCAACATCGCCATTGAGGTAGCCAGCGGTATCGCTGGTCTCGTAGTTTGTGCGATGGTCTTTGACGATATTGTACGGGTGAATCGTCACGGTGCGAATCTGCGAACCGAAATCGGCTTGCACATTCTCACCTTTGAGTTTCGCCGTCTCCTCTTCGCGTCTTCTCAATTCACGTTCGTACAGACGCGCCCGCAGCAGTTTCATCGCTACTTCACGGTTTTGCAACTGCGACCGCTCATTCTGGCATGTCACCACGATACCCGAAGGAATGTGGCGCATGCGAACAGCCGAATCGGTTTTATTGACGTGCTGGCCGCCGGCACCGGTCGAACGATAAGTATCTACCTCGATATCTTCAGGACGTATCGTAATCTCGATAGCATCCTCGATATCTGGCAATACTTCAACCTTCGCGAAAGATGTATGGCGGCGGTGCGCGGCATCAAAAGGCGAAAGCCGGATGAGGCGCTGGGTGCCAATCTCAGAACGGAGATAGCCATAGGCATAGCGGCCCGTTACCTCAACGGTGACACTTTTCAAGCCAGCTTCTTCACCCTCGCTATAATCATAAATCTCCGTGCGGAACTTGTGTCCTTCCGCCCAGCGCAGATACATACGCAACAGCATTTCCGCCCAGTCTTGCGAGTCCACGCCGCCGCTACCGGCATGAATGCTGAGAATAGCGTTACGTTCGTCGTGTTCGCCGCTCAACATCAGCGCGAATTGAAGCTTTTCAACCTCTTGCTCGATAGCCTGGGCCGATTGCGCAACTTCCGCCTGCATCTCTTCATCCGGTTCATCCTCCATCAACTGAGCCAATCCGTGCAGGTCTTGCAGTTGCGCCGCGATACCCTCCCAGGTGTTCACCTCTTCGCGCAAGGCATTCAACTGTTGCATCTGCGCCTGCGCTTTGCGGTTATCCGACCAAAAGTCTTCGGCGAAGCTTTCCGCTTCAAGTTTGTCTATCTGTGTTTTTTTCGTAGCCAGGTCAAAGACGCACCATTGTTTTCTGGATGCGCTCCAACTGGCGTTCAATCGTATTGGTAAGTTCACTCATAGGCTATATTCTAACACGTTTGTGCGGTTTTTGTACACAGTGCGAGGAGATGGGGAGATGGCGTACCCTTGTGGCATTGGCTCCAGAAAATAGGAAAAAGGGGTTGCCAAAGAAGCATGGAAAGAGGATACTGCTTTCAAACGAAATGTTGTTGTTCAAGCAGAAAGGAATATCCTCCCATGAAT
>Ga0307373_10010197_pt1 | contig 13886 bp, 20 predicted proteins | sample OX2MG_FD_202534 | JGI IMG/M metagenome (GOLD analysis project Ga0307373, IMG submission 202534) | Soil microbial communities from Risofladan, Vaasa, Finland - OX-2 | ecosystem: Environmental > Terrestrial > Soil > Coastal area > Acid sulfate soil | place: Finland: Risofladan, Vaasa | collected... | reverse complement strand
ATCCTGGCTGCTCTTGTCTTCAACCAGGATGATAGCGTGGTTGAGTTCGAGCAGATGCATGTAGAGATTTGCCTGTGAAACGGCCTTGTCTACCGTCTCACAGGCTTTACGCGCCTGATCCAAATTGTCGGTCAACGACAGAAAAGCGTCATGGTTGATGCCTTTGATCTCAACCACCATGTGTTCATCGTTGATGTTGAGGATAGCGTCTGGGGAGAAATAGACTTGGCGCTCAGGGTCATAATGCGTCAAGTCCAGTTCGTTGTACATGCCGTTGTACTTGACTACGTTCCCATATTTTTCAAAGAGCTTCTGCCAACGTTCATGTAAATTCCATCCGTTCTCAAACACGGCCTGTTGCTTCCACTGCCAACGCGCAAGCTCAGGCGTGACCGCTTCACCAGGAAACAAATCAGCCAGGACGTAGCGGCGCGTACACCACTCGGATTCACTGACAAGCAAGCTCGAAGCGTGCAATCCGGTACGGGGCGCTTGTGACGCCCCATACTTGAGGTACAAGTCCTGGAAGTCCAGGGTGATGAGGGCTGCGAGTGTTCGCAGCCCTGGATTCGAGGAACTAGAAATCATTATCGCGTTCGCTCACTTTGGAGGAGCTTGTCGCCACGGCGGCGGGTACAACGGTTGTGCCAGCCGGCGGGCAGGCGGTCATGACCATTTGGCGCACGGCGTCTTGGGTGGGTACAAGCGCCTTAGCGACATCAGGCATGGGCGTTGGGCCTTTGGGGAGGATGGTATATTTGGTGCTTTGGCCCGCGCCGATGCGCTCCACGATCAGGCCGTACTGACGAATATCATGCTCTTTGTCCTCTTGATAGAGGCTACGTAGGAACTGGAGAACGGTTCCGATGGTTCCAAAGGCTTTTAATTCGAGGATGCGTAGTCCGCTTACTTCGAAGTCCGTCCCGTCTTTTTGGTACGTGACCGGAACCCAAATTCCGGATTCATTCTTCTGCTCGACCGTGCTGACATACACCGGGAGAAAAAACACGGTGCTGGCATTGAGCTTTTTGTCGCCAGCCTTGGCGGCGTCGCAATGCAAGCATTCACCGCCGTTTTCCGTGCCGCACACGGCGTTGACGGACTGCTTAGGATCGACCTGGTTGAACTTGCTGTGCATCGCCAGCACGACGCACTGACTGAGATTGAACAGCGGGCGGATTTTGGCCTTCTGGCCGTCATTCAAACGGAGGAACGTGGGGGTAAAGTTGCCGGTTGCGCGCTCGGACGCGCGGCGTGTCTCTGAATCCATCATCGCTAGAACATCTGTAACCATTGTTGAAATCCTTCTTTCTGAACTACTCAAACTTTCAAATGTGTCAACCAGGGCGATGAGCAAGCTCTTGTCAAAGGAAAAAACGCTGTAGTACAGTCAGCAGTCCACTTGCTCATCACCACGAACGCATTGTACCACGATTGTGATATCTTGTCAATACTTTTCAGAAGAATTGACAATTTCTCACAACAATGCTATACTACGAACACGAAAATTTGTTTTGTGGGAAGGATGAAACACGATGAAAGAATTACCGCCCTATCGTCGCTACGAAACCCTTGCAGGGGTTGAATACGAAATCCTGAACAGCAAAAAGACGGCGTACTATACCGTGCCGCTGGTCAACGGAAAAGCGGCGGGCTGCGAATGTAAGCACGTCAAATTCGCAGCCGGATGTCACCACCAAACACGAGCCGAATTGGAAGAGCGCCTTTACCAGAATCATCTGCATAGTCGCGCCGAAACCGTGCAGGAAAAGTACATAGACAAGCCACTGAACGGCGTGCGCGGCTTTTCGTTGATGCGGTGATTCCCGTGCAGAGGTAGCGCATTCTCAACACAAACAGGCCGAAATTTGCTACTCCCTGCCTGTCCGATTTTCAGATTATGATTGATAAACCATCTCAACAAGAAACGAGGAAACCTGATGAACAAACCCCGACTCTTAGACTTGTTTTGTGGCGCGGGTGGCTGTGCAATGGGGTATCACCAGGCCGGTTTTGAAGTGGTGGGCGTCGATATCAATCCCCAGCCACATTATCCGTTCGCATTTGTTCAAGCCGATGCGCTGACGTATCCCTTGCAAGGGTTTGATGTGATTCATGCCAGCCCGCCGTGCCAGGGATACAGCAGATCACGACATATTGTCAGAACGGTAGATCATCGCAAAGAACATCCGATGCTTATCGATATAGTGCGAAATCGACTCCGACAAACCGACTTGCCGTGGATTATTGAAAATGTCCAGTATGCGCCTATGCCACATTTTCTCATGTTATGTGGTACTCAATTTGGACTAAAGATGTACCGCCATCGACAATTCGAGTCGAGTCACCTGTTGATGAGTCCAGGCCGCTGTCAACACCCACATGAGTTGTTACCTGGCTACATGTGCATTTACGGACATCATTGCCGAGGACGGCAAATAGGGAAAACAGGAAATCACTACAAATTATTCCCTGTAGCAGAAGGGCGGATTGCGATGGGAATCGACTGGCACATGACACAAAACGAGCTTTCACAGGCGATCCCGCCCGCCTACACGCGCTGGATCGGCACTCAACTCATCGATATTATCAAAAGAAACGAGGAATAATTATCATGACACCATCTCCACTACTCTCAACAACGTCTCCATTTTTCCGTGGCATGATGCCACTGCCGCCGTCCGTTAATGGTAGCTACAAGCCGCGTGGCTACAAGCAGGCAAATCAAAGCGGCATTGCCGGAACACCTGAACTGTCACAGTTCAAACGCGACGCCGCGCTGCTACTCAGTCAAGCAGAACATGACTGGGTGATCATCAATAAGTTGCGCGAAAACAACGCCAAACGCGCTATGACGCCGCTAGCGGTGGTCTTGCGCTTTTTCTTTCCGACTGAATGGAAACGCGACCTCGACGGGCCGATGAAAGCGGCTATTGACGCGGCCTTTGCGCGCTTGGAGCTTGACGACCGGCTGGTTGTCAGTATTCAAGCTGAGAAGCTGGTTGACGCACTCAATCCGCGCTGCGAGATTGAAGTGCGCTGTGTCGTTCGATAATACTGGAAAACGGGGGTTTTTCACCATGCTGAACTGTCGAATCCAGCTTCTTGAACAGGTCAAAGACGGCTGGCATATCCGCTTTGGGGGCGATGCTGATGATTTCTGGTTTATGCTTTCCAATTTCAAGAATGAGCAACGGAAATCCCAAACCTATACCTGTTTTTATAATCCGAAACTTTTTAACAACAAGGGTGGCTGGTACTGTACTGACGACATCCTGAAAAAGTACGCCGGTGACTTCTCTAATTATCAAGTTGTGCGCGCACAAGCCGAGCAGGACTATCAATCAAGCGGACGCGCGGAGGCGGACAGGCGCAAAGCTGAGGAAGCGAAACGCAAAGCGGAAGAAGCCAGGAAACGCTGGGGACAAAAACACGACACAGGATGGGGAGAATATACCGGTTCCGGTACGGGCTACGCAGGATATGAACACGAGAAGCAGCAACGCGAACAGCGCGAAAAAGAGTGGGAAGAAACCGAACGCCGCCAGAAGCAAGAACAACGCAAACCAAAGCGCGTCAACGCCAACCTGACTATCGAAGAGGCGCTAACCGAACTTGGCTTATCTCCCATTATCCCTCTCCAGAAATTGACGGAAAAAGAAGTCAAGACCGCGTTTCGCGCCAAAGCTCTCATCGTGCACCCTGACGTGGGCGGGTCACATGAGGCAATGGTCAAACTCAACAATGCCTATCAATTAGTGCTTATTTTCGTACAGAAAGCAACCGTATGACGACATTTACTGAAGATCGCGCCTCTACCGCGCACCAGCAGGACGCCAACGCGCGCGCGTACATCACAGCACTGCTTGCCCACAATCCGATTGAACAAGGCGATGTGGGCAAGTGGGCGCAGTGCTGTAAACATCTGGGAGCGAGTTATCAGGGCAATCCTGACAATATTGAATTTGTCTATCAAACATTGCTCAAAACACAGCCTGGATTGCGCGAACTCATGGCTGAAGAACATCCCTTGCAAGGGGATACGGGCGGCGGCGTGCCTGAACTGCCTGATAGTGCCTATCTCGCGCCTGACCTTGCGCGTGGCGCAAGTCCCTGTCTTGACCTCTATCTTGCCTACTCCAAACGAGTGTCACCGGAGGGCTATGAGTATTTTCATGAGGCGTGTTTCTTGTGGACGTTATCTGTCGTGGCGGCGCGGCGCGTGCGTATTCCGCTCGGCAATGACTATACGCCGCTGATGCTGGCGATGTGCGCGGAAACCAGCCTCTACAAGAAAACAACGACGGCTAAAGCGGCGATGAAATGGCTGTATGAATGCGATTTGGGATTTTTGTTAGGCGCGAAACGCACGACTCCACAAAAACTCATCTATGATATGTCCGGTATCATTCCCAAGAATTTCTCAGACCTCGATAAAGACAAGCAAACGCGCGTTGAGCAACGCTTAGCGTTTTCCGGTCAACGCGGCTGGTATAACGACGAATTGGGCAAATTCATCAAAGGCACGATGAACGAAAATTCCGCTATGGCCGACTTCCAACAATTGTTGTTGGAAATGGACGGCTGCGAGCCGCTCTATGACAACAGCACCATTAGCCGCGGGACGGAAATTGTCGAGAAACCGTATCTGGCTCTGCTTGGCAGTATGACCCCAGCCAATATTGCCAAAAACGCGAAACGCGGCGCAGAGTTCTGGGCAGATGGGTTCTGGGCAAGATTTGTGTTTATCTGCCCTCCCAAAGATACCTCTATGGATGCGCCCTTTGATATTGGCGATATTCCCGTCCCTGGCTACCTCATACAGCGTCTTGTCGAGTGGCATAGCCGACTGGGTGTCCCTATCGTCGAGATCAATCCGGTCATCGACAACAAAAACAAAGATACCGGCAAAGTCGATATCACCCGGCATGATTCCTTGCCAGAAGTCACCTGTCAACTGGGAGCCGGTGTCTACGATGCCTGGAGACGCTATAGAAGCGCGCTCAAACAAATTGTGACCGGCTGGCACATGGTTGACCTGAACGGCAACTACGAACGCTTGCCAACAAAAGCCATGCGCGTGGCCGCGCTCCTTGCCAGCTTTGAAAACGACGGGATTATCGAAATGCGCCATTGGGCCTTAGCGCAGGCTATTGCCGAACGATGGCGCGCTGGCTTGCACGAACTGTACGCGCAAGTCAACACCAGTCGCGAACCAACTGCCGCTGCCACATTGGAGGATGAAATTTCGCGCCATATCTACCGCCTGGAAAGCGACAAGCACCTGCACCCATCGGCGGCTGATTTGCGCAACTACATCAAACAGCAGTCAGTCGCAAAAATACAAGAAACCTGCGATGCTATGGAAAAAGCCGGTATCCTGACCAGTGAGAAAACCTCGCACACCAAACGGTATCACTTGTTACCTGTAGAATAGGTTCCTTGCAAGGGAAGAATAGACGTTCTAACTAAAGAAGTCAAGATTTAAAGATTTAAAGAGAGATATAATAATAATCTTTAGATTATTCTCAGCTCTTCCCTTGCAAGGGAACTAAAGATAATTTTTTCTAAAGGTAGAGCCGTCAGTAGTTCTTTAGCTTTAGTTTCCCTTGCAAGGAAACCAGCAGAGAGAGGGACTTGACAATGCACTCAAAAGTAGTTTATAATGAACTCATGGAGAGTAACAAGAATAACACCCAAACATTTTTATCTGTTCGTTTGTCTATCGATTTACGAGATAGATTAAAGCAACAGGCAAAGAAAAACAAACGCTCAATGCACGCTCAAGTTCTTTGGGTGCTAGAGCAATATGTTGTTCAGGAAGAACAACAGGAAGAACAAAAGGGAAAATCATGAACCAACAATTGCAACCCGTCGAGTACAGCAACCAACGTATTCTCACTACTGAACAACTGGCAGAAGCGTACAGAACGGATACTAACAATATCCATAAGAATTTTCAACGCAACAAAGATCGTTATGCTCTGGGGAAACATTACTTTTATCTTGAGGGTGATACTCTTAATCAATTTAAGCTCTCACTGCCTGACAATTTGGCAGGTAGTCGCACCCCGCAATTGTATCTTTGGACAGAGAAGGGCGCGTTGATGCACGCCAAATCTCTGAATACTGATCAAGCCTGGGCGGCCTATGAGATGTTAGTCGATGAGTATTACCGCCTGCGATCTATATCCTTGCAAAGCGCGAGCGACTTGATATCAATCATCAATACGCCTGATGATGTGGAGTTCAACCGCAAAATATCTCATATCCGTCGTATCCGCCGTCTGGACTATCCTGCTCAATCCAGATTGACATCTATTCCTCGCCCTGAATTGTCTTTAAGTCAACATATCGTGCGTCAAGTCACTCGACTACAGCAAACCAGAAACCTTTATCCCACGGTAGCAGACTTGCGGAATTATTTACCAACTTCTAGCGTATCGGCAATTCAGGCAGAATGTGATAATCTTGTACACACCGGTATTCTCACTTTTGAGAAAAACGCTCGTACCAGTCGCTATAAGCTTGCCTAACAGCAAGATCGGAAGGGAGGTGATGCTTAAAAAAGAAGAACCCTCATCCAGCACGCAAAACCGAATGAGGGTCGTCTGAGTCTACCCGTTGTCACACGTATAGACCTGTGAATAGTATAGCACAGGATAGAATCTGTATGTCGCAAGACACAAAGAAAGTGAGTTTTCCAATGGCTATCACAACAACCGAAACAATGACCGCAATTGATACCGATGAAGACCTCGGAGAGGGCATGAACGCCTTTACGAACGCCAGCGGCGCGTTGGTGATTATTCAGGATGAACGCAAGCCTGTCGAGCGTCAAGTGTACGTTCATCTGACACCTGCGCAGGTTGATGCGTTGAAAACGATGCTGAACAAGTAGGATTAGTAGGCGATGATTTCGTGACATCACGAAATCATCGCCTTTGGAAAGGACAAAACACCATGAAAAATCAAAAGCTCCAACCGTCATCACCATTTGATACCATCCGTCAAGTGAATAAAAATGGGCAATCCTATTGGAGTGCCAGGGATTTATCCGAGATACTTGGGTATACAAAGTGGCAGCACTTCGAAGAAGTAATCAAAAAAGCTATGACTGCTTGCGATGAAAGCGGTAAAATTATTGGTGACCATTTTACCGGCGTCGGTAAAATGGTCAAGCTAGGATCGGGTGCTGAAAGAGAGATTTCAGACTATCACCTCTCACGATACGCCTGTTATCTTACTGCGATGAACGGCGATCCACAAAAACCGGAGATTGCTGCCGCGCAAACCTACTTTGCGGTAAAGACGCGAGAAGCGGAAATAGCCCCGCCCTCCAAACGCAAGTACACGCGCAAACCTGTAACATCTGTTACAGAGCCAGAACGAATCGGCGCGCCTCCGCAGTGGGAAAATGATCCGCCCGCGCGCGTTCATGCCTACTTCATTGACAACCCTGATATGTCAGAAGTCGAGCAAATGCTCAATGATTATCTAACGCATATGAACAAGCCCATGTCGATTAACGAGATGCGCGCGGAATCATCGGCGTTGGGCGCGATTCCGATCAAACTGTTTCGAGACGCATTGGAGGACTTGACTGATTTCGGGACACTGGAGATCAAGAAACGCGGCAACGAACGTTGCTATCTTATCCCTGACTATGTCAAGCCAGCCACCCGCGCCATCGCAATTTATGAAGAAGAAGAGTAACCTCCCATGACAGAACTGCATAGCCTCATCGAGCAGCGCGCGCCCACGCGACTGACACAGGTCGCCTTACACCGGACGGACGGGCCGGAATATCACGGCCCCTGCCCATGGTGTTTTGGGCGCGACCGCTTTTTGTGCTGGCCCTTTGCGCCGCGGCCACACTATATCTGCCGCGTCTGCGAGCGTTCAGGAGACGCGATCCAATTCCTCAAGGACTTTTGCAATATGACCTATCCTGAAGCCTGTGCTGAACTTGGCATCGAAACAGGTAGCACGATCTCCCATGCCGCGCCGATGTTCTTCGACGATGAACCGCCTTGCAAGGCGTGGCAGGACTTTGCCAGAATGCTCATAGAAAAAGCAGAGAAATACTTATGGAGCGACCAGGGACATACCGCGCTGGCATATCTCAAAAAGCGCGGCTTTGTCGATGCGACCATACGCAACGCGCACCTCGGCTACATTCCGTTAGCAAGGGATGGGAAGTGGTTTACGCGGTCATTTGCCGATTGGGGATTGACCGATGAGATGCTGAGCGAGAAACAAAAAGAAAAAGGCAACGTCAAAGTACCGCCCGGTATCCTGATACCGTGGCAAGCAGATGAGCAGGTCTGGAAGCTCGCTATCAAGCGTTTTGAGGCGAAACTTGATGAGATGCGCTATGGTCAGGTTGTGGGCAGTAAAGACGCGCTTTTTGGCTCTGACGGCCTTGCAAGGGGCAAGCCAGTATTGTTATGTGAAGGTGAATTCGACGCCCTTAGCGCCTTGCAAGAGGCGAACGACCTTATCTCTCCAATTGCAACGGGATCGGCGGTCAAAGGTCGCTTGCCACTATGGATTGCCAGAATAGCGACGTATGCCAGCCAGGTACTGCTCGGTTTTGATAGCGACAATGCCGGTTCAGAGGCTATAGCCTACTGGCATGATATCTTTGGCGACAAAGCGGTTGTCTGGCCGCCCTACAGCCACGACATCAACCAGATGTTACAAGACGGTAAGAATATCAGGCAGTGGGTAGAAACCGGCCTGAGCATCGCCACAACGCCACTACAGCCCCTTGCAAGGGAAGTGGTAGCGGAACCATTTATCTGCTCAGGCTGTCAATGTGACCTGAACAATCCTGAGATCAATAGATTCGTCGATGATGACGAACACTTTTATTGCGAGAAGTGCTGGCAAGCTCGGTAATCACCGCCGATGCTGGCCTGCTCACTATGTGGAGGACTGAATACCGCGCTGTTGCCAGGAAACATCTGCTATCGTTGTCAGTTCAACAGCCTGAAACCGGCAATTTTGACCAAACCTCAACCACTTTCCTCAACCTGGATATAAGCACGCGCAGAGCCACGAATCGCACACAAACAGGCGTCCTGGCTTGCCCTATGTTCTATCTTTTCTGCATTTCCTATGCTATACTGGTGTTGGTAGAACAGATGTGAAGAGATGTCACAAGCTATGGCATCTTTTTGTGTTCGTGACAAAACCAGAAAGGATAGAACATGCCAATTATTGTTGATCACGAGGAATATTTCACCTTGCAGGAAGCCCAGGAGTTTCTGGGCGTCTCTCAGCAGTCGATAACCAACTACGTCAAGGCTGGCAAGCTTACCCGTTACACCAGGGAGCTTGCCAAAAATCAGAAATTTTATAAGAAGTCTGAGCTACAGAAGCTCGTCGAATTTCATCCGGAAAAAGAAGAATAGCCAACAAATAACGCCCTTACAATTTTCCTTGCAAGGGCGTCTTGACGGGCGGGCGGCGTTTAGTGTTTCTTCGCTTTGCGCCGCTTCTCCGGTTTCAGTCCGCCGCGCCACATATCAAGCAGCATCTGCAATGATTGTAGGATATCAGGCGCGACCGCAAGGCCGGTCACTTCTCCCTGTTTGGAAATACCAATTCCCGTGTTTTTGTCGAGTACCGCATGTTGTTGCATGATAGATTCCCTTCTATGCACAATATCCCCCACACTTATCTACAGAGGATACATCTACTATACATCTTCTCTATCCCCAAAATCAATATGAGTAGAGAATTCTGAACACATTCTCAGGAACGATTCACCTGCTCCCGAAACGCTCTGACCGCTTCGCGCACGTCAGGCGGTAACGCGGCGCACGACTGACAAGCAATCTTAATTTGGACTGAATGAAACCCCTCCTCTGCTACTGTGATATGATTATCACAAGTTGGCAGACCACAATACCTACAGAGCGTCTCTGCATATTCTTCATTGCAGACACGATTTCTCTTGATTTGCATACATCTGCTGTTTGTCTTTTTGTCTGGCAATTCCACAACTACCACGCCGTACCGTTTGCGCGGCGGCTTTGGCAATTCGTAAAACGGTTTTGGGTTGGTCATCCTGCCATACTCCTTACTTCTTTGGCCTGTCGCCATTCGGCAAATTTGCCGTAAACGATATCCAACATATCCGACGCTTCACCTTTGGTTACGAATAGAGGATCGTAGACAAGGCCAAAGCGCGCTTTGTACTTTTCCAGTTTTTCGAGTTGGACTGCGGACGCGGGATCGCCGCGCCACGAGGCGGTTCGGTCAACCAGCTTTGTGGACTTTGGATCCGCAAGCAGCATACGCGCTTTCTTTTCGGCCTGTTGCTGCGCGTAGTCCAATGGCATGTCTTCTGTCCAGTACTGGCCTTGATACAGAGGCGCGAGCTTCGCGACGACGCGGTAATAGCCGTCAAACGTGTCAGAGGGGACAAGGGCGATGCGATGCCGTTCTAATCCGACCTCCAATACAAATTTGCCGTCTGGTCGTGGTGTCCAGGTCAACTTCTGCATAAGGTCAACCTGCACATCTTTGATGCGCGTTTCTTTCAGTTTGCGAATCTGCTTTTCGCGCTCAGAAAACTCTTGCTCTTCCCTTGCAAGGGCGTCATCGACGGTTTCGTTGTCGAGTAACTTCTTGCCCAAAGCTTTACTGAGGTTTTGCGGTTCTAAGCGATGCTTTAAGCAATTGTCGGTCAAGTCAAGGATAATGCAATCGGCTTTGCCGGGAGCCAGGCGCAGGCCACGTCCAACGGCCTGAACATACAGGCTGCGTGACTGTGTCGGACGCGCCATGATGATGCAGTCGCACAGCGGCTCATCCCAGCCCTCTGACAGCACATTCACCGTGCAGAGGACGTTGATACTCCCGTCGTGAAACGCTCTGAATAGCCGCTTACGTTCGTCTAGCGCGGTCACGCCACATACAACGCCCGCGGGTATCCCTTGCAAGGAAAACGTTGCTGCGAGATGCTCCGCGTGCGCGACGGTGACTGCAAAACAGGCGGCGCGCCGCCCTTGCGCGTGTTCCTGGTATGCCTCAACGACGCGCTGGTTGCGGATAGGCGTGTCTACCGCCTCCGCCAGTTCTTTTTCGTTGAAATCGCCCATCTGGGTGTGGAGATTGTCGAGGTTTGTTTCGGTTCTAATGGCGATGGCGCGCACATCACACAGGTACTTATCCGAAATCATGTCGATGATCGACGCTGAATACAATGGAGGCTTATCGATGATAGGCTTACCATCCAAACGATCTCCAGTAGCGGTTATCATCAAAACAAAAGCATCTGGCAAGGCTTCTAATACCCGTTGATACCCGTCAGCAGCTACATGATGTGCCTCGTCAACAATAATCAATCCATAACCAATGGCTTGAAGTCTTGTTATATGTTCTGGTCTGCTAATAGTAGCAATGCTAGCAACGGTCATCTCCCCACCATACTGATAGAGACCAGAACCAACTTTGCCGACGATCGCCGTTGGTTTAATCAAGTGGTACTTGTCAGCGGCCTGATTAAGAAGAGTGTCCGTATGAGCAATAAAAAGCGTGTTCAGGCCATGCAAGCGATTTAATGTTTCAATGACTTTGACCGCAATGATCGTCTTCCCCGATCCTGTAGGCAAAATCAAAAGCTCTCGATTGCGCGGGTTTTGAACATATGAGTTCAAAACCCGTTTAACAGATTCTTCTTGATAAGGACGAAGCTCTATCTCCATCACACAATACCTTTCCACGTTTTATCCAAAACAATCATAGAAATGTTTTTGTTTGTTACGTGATAGTGCGATGCAAGAGCGTGTTGACCTACTCCCTCAACATAAAGTCGGCGTATTTCTCTTACTTGATCTTCTGTGAGTTTAGCTTGTGAATTGGAGCTTCCTGATTTGCCTCTATACCCATCAAAATGATGTCCGCCTGGATCAGCCAGTCTTCCTTTTTTCTTGCAATCTTGCATATTGTCTTCTGGCGTACCAGGGAAAAGATGCTGCGGATTTACGCATAGAGGCGTATCGCATTTGTGAAGAATATGCAATCCTATAGGAATTGAGCCAAAGGTAAGCTCATAAGCCCGTCTATGAGCAGATACACCTTTACCTTTTTCCCATGTTCGTCCGTATTTTTGTCCCCTAGAATTGGATCTGGTGCTACCCGTCCATAACCAGCATGAATCGGTTTTCTGGACTTTTGACCAGAAACGAGCTTGCTCTGATTCAGTAAAGTTCATCACGCGATACACCAGCGGTTCGTAATTGTGGAGTAGTACACCTGTCTCCAGGCGTTCCCCATGCGGATACGGCCAATTTGTAGGCCGTCTTTGGTGGCAATTGCGAAGACGGCGCGTTTTACTGTCTTCCCAGATTTCGGATTGTACACATCTACTGCTGTCTGATTTTCCATGATTGCTCTATCCTCAATTCCTTTGGTACAATCTTGTGGCAGTACCAATACAAAAACAGCATTTCAATCGCGTTGATGCTGGCAAATAGCCAGCCGTACCAGTTCATTCAGCCTCGGTAATCTGCTCCCGAAACGCCATATAGGCGTCGAGATCAGATTGCTTGATGCGATAGCTGCCGGTCGCGCCGTTGGTACGGAACGCTTGCAACTTGCCCTGGTGAATTTTGCGAATCACTGTCATGCGGTGCAGTTGCAAGATGCGCGCCGCGTCGCTGACCGTGTAAATGATCGGCTCGGCAGCCGGGGTTGATTGCTCCATAATGACTCCTATCATATTCGCTCCCTTTCTGTGTAAGATGTCCCTAGTATAGCATTGTTGTGAGAAATTGTCAAATATTCTTAAAAGTATTGACAAGATAACAAAGTTGTGGTACGATATCCCTAGATTGAAAAGCAGTCCAAAAGGAGATGAAACCCAATGGAGAATATCCTCTATATGACCCTCACCGGCATGTTTCGCGTTGTTGAGCAAGACGGCGCGTACTATCCACAAGAGCAGTCCCTCTATTGCTCTTCCTACGCTGCCGGGCGTATTCGCTCGATGGCGACTGTGACCGACCTGATCGCCGCCGGTCAGGTCATTCAGGGTCACGGCTGGAAGTCCTACTTCCTGGGCTATCAGCAATTCTCTTCTCTCTCCAAAGGGTTCAAATCTTTTAAGTCTCTACAAGCGGCGATCACGTTTGCTGACAGAGAGGAACGCCGCTATGCCTGATCTCTGGACGACTAATACGCCGCTGTGCCGTGACTGTGAAACGATTGTGCTGCAAAAGACAATCCCTGGCTATGTCGCGCAAGAGGCCGTCACAACAATACGCAGGGCGGTGGTCAATCGTGGCGACACGGAGATACATGACACACCACTCTGCGCGCAGCACGCGGCCTGGGAACGCTTCACAGCGGACGTGCTGGGACACCTCGTCCGCGAGCGCCAGGCGGTGCATGACGCGCCAGAACGGGGGCGGCATGGCTAAAATCTTACGAAAGGAGAATCACCTGAAACACTTACAGAACCTCTATCCTGAGAGTCGCGTCGAGAAGAAGCGCGACGAATTAGACCGGCTGGCAAGCGCCTACATCACGGCCCTATGTGGCTATTTGCCTTGTATCGATCACACGGCAAAGACTGGACAAGGGCTGGCAGACGACATTCTGACGCTCTTAGAGCAGATTGCCGAAGTTCAGGCAAAAATCGACGGTGCAAACACCCAGCCCTTGCAAGGGGATGTGTCGCCTGAACCGCCCACCGCGCTGACGGATGCGCAGCGCGAACACGTCAAACGCTTGTGCCAACGGTACGGCATAGGCGTGTACCAGGAAAGCAACGGGCCAATGTATATCTCCCATCCATCGTTGGGAGACAGTACCCTACAGGCGGCTAACGAGTCGGAACTTTATCAAATCGTGTGCGAATTAGCAAAGAA
>Ga0307373_10010196_pt1 | contig 13886 bp, 11 predicted proteins | sample OX2MG_FD_202534 | JGI IMG/M metagenome (GOLD analysis project Ga0307373, IMG submission 202534) | Soil microbial communities from Risofladan, Vaasa, Finland - OX-2 | ecosystem: Environmental > Terrestrial > Soil > Coastal area > Acid sulfate soil | place: Finland: Risofladan, Vaasa | collected... | reverse complement strand
GGGAGTTGAGGCCGGGGCTTGGAGCATGGACCCTTGGGGGTTCCTCGCCCAGGGCTCGAATGACGATTGCGGGCTCGGCTGAGGCTGCGCTTCTGCTGCACCAAACCCGCATTCGTCATTTCGACCCCTTCGGCGTTGCTCAGGGCGGGCTCCGGGAGAAATCCCAAGGCGCCCATGCACTCACCCGCGGACGGTGTAAGGGCCAAGGGCCGAGCACGAGATTCCTCGTGCGGCAGCCACACGCGGGAATCACACCCGGGACCGCGCAACTACGGTGGACGCGAATCACGCCCGAAAGAAGAAACGGCGGCGCGGGTGCTTGTTTCAGACGGCGGGTTTGGATAGGTTTGGGTGCTCGACCCGGAAAACATTCCACATGAATAGCATCATCCAAAAGCTCGAAGATCGAGCCCTGCGTACCGACCTTCCCGAGTTCCGCGTTGGCGACATGCTGCGCTTGCAGGTCAAGGTTCGCGAGGGCGAAAAGGAACGCATCCAGTCGTTCGAAGGCGTCGTGATCAAGATGAATCGCGGCGGAAATCGCGCGACCTTCACCGTACGCAAGGTCTCCTACGGCGTCGGGGTCGAGCGAATTTTCCCGCTGCACTCGCCCCGGCTCGAAAAGATCCAGGTGCTATCGCGAAGCCGCGTGCGCCGCGCGCGTCTCTATTATCTGCGCGGCAGGCAGGGCAAGGCCGCACGCCTCGATACTCTCGCCTGATCCGAATACGGGTTTTAATTTTCGCGGCCGATCGCCGTCATTCGCACGTGCCCATCGAAGTGGGCGCCCTCGCAGATAGTCAGGCTCTCGCTTTCGATATTGCCATCGACGCGCGAGTTCGGACCAAGCACGACGCGCTTGGCTCCCGCGATATCGCCTCGCAGCTCGCCCATGATCAGCAGGCGCGGCGCGCGGACTTTGCCCTCGATCGTCGCGCCTTCTGAAATCACCACCAGCTCCGCCGACGACACCTCGCCACGGAAACGCCCTTCGATTCTGACCGGCTCGCTGAACACCAGCCGGCCCGAGACGTTGACGTTGCGCCCGACCGCGACGCGGGTGCGCTCTTCGACCCACGACGCCGCTGGTTCGTTGGGAATGTTGGTGGCCGGCCGCGCCGCGCCGCCCGCATTGCCATGTCCATTGTGCTCGGGGGTCATTTCACTTCCGCCGGACACCGATCATGGCGCAGGAAATACATGACACGCAACCGCGTGTCCTCCGCGTCCGGTAATCAGCGCGGGCTCGACGGTCCGGCACTGATCCTTCGCATAAGGGCATCGCGGATGAAAGGCGCAGCCCGAGGGCGGATTTACGGGACTGGGCATCTCGCCGGGCAGCTTGATGCGCTCGGGCTTGCCGGCGGGATCGACCGTGGGGATAGCGGAGAGGAGTGCGCGAGTATAGGGATGGCGCGGGTCGGCGTAAATTTCTTCGCGAGCGGCCAGTTCGACGATCTTTCCCAGATACATGATCGCGACGCGGCGGCTGATGTGCTCGACCACGCGCAGGTCGTGCGCGACGAATAGGTAGGTCAGATGCAAGCGCTCCTGCAAGTCCTGCAGCAGGTTGATAATCTGCGCCTGAATCGAAACGTCGAGCGCAGAAACCGGCTCGTCGAGCACGATAAAGCGCGGACCGACGGCGAGCGCGCGCGCGATCCCGATCCGCTGGCGCTGGCCGCCGGAGAATTCGTGCGGATAGCGGTTCATCGTGTCCGCGCCGAGCCCGACCATCTCGAGCAGCTCCGCGATGCGCTTTTCCTTTTCGGCGCCGCGCGCGAGCTTGTGAATCTCGATTCCTTCGCCGACGATCGCGCGGACCTTCATCCGCGGGTTGAGCGACGCGTACGGATCCTGGAACACGAGCTGCATCTCGCGCCTGAGCGCGCGCAGCTCCGCGCGGCCAAGCGTCTCGAGATCGCGTCCGTCGAACCAGACCGTGCCGGCGGTCGGCTCGATGAGCTTCAGGATCAATCTTCCGAGCGTGGATTTTCCCGAGCCTGACTCGCCGACCAGGCCCAGCGTCTCGCCGGGAAAGATCTCCAGATTGACTGCGGTCACCGCCTTGACCGTCAGCCGATCGCGCGCGAACAATGCGTCGCCGCCGGCCGCAAATTCCTTGCTCAGATTTTCGACGCGGACCAGCGCCGCACCCGAATCGGGCGAAACGGCGGAAGCGCGCGCCGGATCAGACGCGGATACAGGCGACATAATGATTGGGCGCCTTCGCCTCGAGCGGCGGCACGGTTTGAGCGCATTCGGGAATCGCAAGAGGGCATCGCGGATGAAACCTGCATCCGGAGGGCGGTCGCAGCGCGCTCGGAATCGAGCCGGGAATCGCCTGCAACCTTTCGCGGCGCGCGCCGTCGATTCCGGGAATCGACGCGAGCAGACCGCGCGTGTAGGGGTTCAGCGGATTTGCAAACAGATCGCGCGACGACGCCTGCTCCATCACGCGCGCGGAATAAAGAATCGTCACTTCGTCGGCGTACTCGGCCACAATTCCGAGATCGTGCGTCACCAGAATCACCGCCAATCCCAGGCGGACTTGTAGCTCGCGAATCAGATCAAGAATCTGCGCCTGAATTGTCACGTCGAGCGCGGTGGTCGGCTCGTCAGCGACCAGGACTTTCGGATTGCACGCCAGCGCCATCGCGATCATCACCCGCTGGCGCATCCCGCCGGAAAGCTGATGCGGATAGTCGGCGATACGCCGTTCGGGATCGGCGATTCCGACCATCCGCAGCGCCTCGATCGAGCGTTCGCGGGTCTCGCGCCGCGCGGTATGCTGATGCAGCCGGACCGCTTCACCGATTTGGCTGCCGATCGTGAAGACGGGATTGAGCGAGGTCATCGGCTCCTGGAAGATCATCGCGATCCGCGCGCCGCGAATCGCGCGCATCTCAGGCTCGGGGAGCTTCAGCAGGTCCTTGCCCTCGAACAGGATTTCACCGCCGATGATTCGCGCGCTCTCGGGCAGTAGGCGCATGATCGAGAGAACTGTCGCGGTCTTGCCCGAACCCGACTCGCCGACTATCCCCATCAGCTTGCCCGCCTCGACCGAGAAGCTCACGCCGTCAACCGCGCGCACCTCACCTTCGCCGGTGAAGAACGAGGTGCGGAGCGATTTGACTTCGAGTAAGGGCGCCACTGGTGCGTTAGGGTAGCATCGCCTGCGTATGCGGGACCAGACGGCCTGCGCGGCCCGCGCTGTGGCGGGCCGCGCCCCCTCCTCTGATCAGGCATCAGGATGCGTTCGAGGGGTCCATGCGATCGCGTAGATGGTCGCCCAGAAAGTTGAATGACATTACCGCGAGAAAAATGAAGACGCCGGGAATTAGAATCCACGGATAGCGGGCCAGGCTTTGCACGTCCTGGGCTTGCGCCAGCAGGTTGCCCCATGAGGCCGCGGGCTCCTGGATTCCGAGACCCAGCAGCGAGAGCGCGCTTTCGCCGAGGATGAAGCCCGGGATCGAGAGCGTGGCGGCGACGATCGCGTAGCCCATCACCGAAGGAATCACGTGGCGCGTGATTATCCGCCAGCGCGAGGCACCGAGCGCGCGCGCGGCTTCGACATACGGACGCGAACGCACCGACGCCGCCATCCCGCGGATGATTCGTGCGAGCCCGGCCCAGCTTATGAAGCTCATGATCGCGATAATCATGAAGAAGGTTGCGGTGGTGCTCATCCCGGCCGGAATGATCGCTGCGAGCGCGAGCAGGAAGTAAAATGACGGCAGCGACATCTCGATCTCGGACCATCGCATGATCAGATTGTCGGTCAAGCCGCCGACGTAGCCGGAGAGCGCGCCGATCGTGATGCCGAGCGAGAAGCTGATCGCGACGCCGATCAGTCCGACCAGCATGCTGACGCGCGATCCGTAAACGATCCGCGAGAACAGGTCGCGGCCGAGCGAGTCGCTGCCCATCAGGTAGAAAGGATCTTTGGGCGAGTCGGTGGTGAACAGATGTCCGCGCGAAAGAAGATGCAAATAAGTGCGGCGCGCGAGATCGGGCGCGTAGTTGCGCTCGACCGGATCTAGCAGGCGCATCGGATGCGTATAGAAAAATCCGCGCGACCAATCGGACGGCGCGGCCACATGCAGACCCATCGGCGGACAATCGGGCATCGCGCGATTCTGATAGGTGTCGTCGTAGGGCGCGAAAAACGGCGACGCGGCCGCGAACAGATAAAACAGCGCCAGACATAACGCCGACGCGCGCACGGTCCAGGACGCGAGCCGCCACTCGCGCGCGACGCCGGTGGACCGAACCGGCACCGCCATCGGCTCGGGCAAAAGCTGGGGCGGCAATTGCGGCATCGCGCTCATTGCTGCGCCGTCGAGGAAAAGTCCACGCGAGGATCGACCGCGACCAGCGCGATATCCGCGAGCAGGTTACCGGCCAGCAGCAGCACGGTGCCGACCAGCACCGATCCCATCACGAGGTAGATATCGAGTTGGCGCACGGCGTCGAGCAGCAGCAGCCCGAGGCCCTGCAGGTTCATCACCGCCTCGACCAACGCGGCGCCGCCGAGCAGATCGCCCAGCGAGTATCCCGCCATCGTGACGAACGGATTAAGCGCGTTGCGCAGCACGTGCTTGTAGATGACGACGCGTTCTGAAAGTCCCTTGGCGCGCGCGGTGCGCACAAATTCAGCGTTCTTGATCTCGAGAATCTGCGAGCGCATCAGGCGCATCAGCCCCGCCATCCCGGCCAGGCCGAGCACGAATACCGGCAGGATGAGATGATTGATGCGGTCGGCGATTTGCGACCAGAAGTCGAGCGTTGAATAGTCCACCGAATAGGTTCCGCCGATCGGAAACCATCCGGTTTGCAGCGCCACCCACATCATCAGAAAGGCGAGAAAGAAATTCGGCACCGACATCCCGAAGAACGCGAGGAACGACAGCACGCGGTCCCAGATCGAATTCTGGTTTACCGCAACGATGATCCCGATCGGGATCGCGACGATCCACGCAAACAGCATCGCGCACGCCGACAGGATGATCGTGTTGATCGCACGCGTGGTGATGAGCGAGGTTACGCTGACGCGGTAGGCGAGCGAGATGCCGAGATTCAGATGAAGCACTGACCACAGCCATTTGACGTAGCGAATCAGGAGCGGCTGATCGAGGCCGAACTGCGCCTCCATCTGCTTGATCACCTGCGGCGAGATGCGCGGGTTGAGTTTCAGGGTCGAAAGAAAATTTCCCGGCACCAGCGACATCACGAGGAACGACAGGAACGTGATCCCGACGATCAGCGGGACCATGTTGATGAGCCGGCGGATTAGAAAGCGTCCCATGCGCCTGCGGCTAGCCGCGCAGCGCGGTCCGCGCGCGGCGCTTCAGTTCGGTTTGAATTCGATCCATTCGGGATGGTACAGCCCCCAGACTGTCGGCTGGTAGTTCTCGAGCGAATTTTTCCACGCGGCGTAGCGCGTTCCGCGCACGGTTTCGATTATCGGCAACTGATCATGCAGGATTTCCTGGATCTTCCAGTAGTAGGGCGCGCGCTTTAGCGGGTCCATCACGGTGGTGCCCTGGTCCATCAGAAGATCGATTTCCGCTTCCCATGGTGTGGCCGGAGTTTTCTGATCCGGATACCAGATGTGCAGGTTGCCGGACGAGCGCAGGAAGTCGGCGCCGTCGTTGGGCTCGAAGCCGCCGGTGAAGCCCATCAGGATACAGTCCCAGTCGAAATTTGAGTCGAGCTTTTCGACCAGCGTCTGAAAATCGAGCGGGCGGAAGTTCACCTGGATTCCGAGCGTCGAGAGATCCTGCTTGAGGATCGCGCACATCTGCTGGCGCTCCTGCGAATCGGCGTTGGTGGTGAGCGTGAACACGAGAGGATTGCCATGGGAATCGGCCCGCACGCCGGGCCGGATCATATGATAGCCGCCGGCTTCGAGCAGGCGCGCGGCCTCCGCCAGATCGTAGTCGTAATCTTTCAGGTTCGGGTTGTGAAAGATCTTGTTGGCCGGCGAGATCTCGGCGACTGCGGGCACCGCGAGGCCGTGGTAGCACAAGTTGATGATCCCCTGCTTGTCGATCGAATGCGCGAACGCGCGCAGAAAATTCGGATCGGTGAACCAGGCGAGTTTCGGATCGGTCACGCCGTCGTGCACGAAATGTTTCGGATTGCGATTGAACGAGAAGAACAGCTCGCCGGTGTCGATGCCGATCTCCTGGACCGTGATCCCGAGCGCGCGCGCTTTGTCTTTCAGATCGATCACGTCCTTGGGCCGCGGGCCGTACACGTCGGTCTGCCCGGACAGGAACTTCAGGTAGTCGGTGTTCTGATCCTGCACGATCATGATCGCACGGCCGTGCAGGCGCGGGAGCCGGCCGCCATGTTCATCCTTCATCCAGAAATCGCGATTGCGCTGGTACTGCACGACCTGGCTCTGAAGGTAATGCGTCATTTTGAATTGGCCGTCGCCGATGATTTGATTCGCGGGAGTATTGATACCCCACATCTGGTTGTACTTCCCTGCCACGTAAGCCGCGCCGAGCACGTGCTCCGGCATCACGGGGATTCCGGCGGCCTCGTACAGCAGAGGAGCGAACGGCCGCGGCAGATGCATCGCGATGGTGTAGTTATCGACGAGCACCGTATCGATCGGTTTGTCGTCGATCATCAGGCCGGGGCGGATACTGTTGGCCACTTTCGGATCGTAGATAACCTTCATCGTGAAGGCGACATCGCGCGCGTCGAGCGGAGCGCCGTCGAACCACTTGAGTCCGTGGCGCATGTGGAAGGTGATGGTTTTCTGATCCGGCGTGATCTCCCAGCTTTCGGCGAGAGCCGGTTCCGGCAGCAGAGTTTTTACATCGACGCGGATCAGGGTCTCGAACAGATCGCCGATGATTGCGCCGGAAGTCGCGTCGGTGACAAGGATCGGGTTGAAGGTGCGCGGGTCGGCGGAGGTCGCGTCGTAGAGAATCTGCTCGCGCGCATGATCGCTCTTCGGACGATTGACGCGGCATCCGGCGGCGCACGCGAGCGCGGCAAACGCGAGCGCGGCAGCGGCGCGCAGGAATTTTGTTGGACCCGCTGGCATCGGCTTTCGCCCGCGCCGCTTCGATGCGGACTCCGGGACGTGATCAAGATTAGCTGGCAAATGGGACGAGCGTAAGCCGCCGCCGATGCGGCTGTGGTGGGTTCGTTTGGTAATTTTACGACCTGATGCCGATCAGGGACTGCGCTGATTCGCACGAGAATTTCGCGAGTTCGCTTCGTTTAAGCGCCAAATTTGGTACTCGATTTTTCGCCGGCCAGGGAGAGAATCGGGGCGTCTCAGGTGGCGGGTGCTAGATCGAAAACTGCCGGCGGTATTTGGCCGTTCACGATCGGGCGATCGTATTTGATCGTCAGATGGCTGTGTGCGGGCGGGAAATCGGCTTCGACTACGTAGGGAAACATCACGCCGCCGATATCGTGATAGTCGCGATAGCGAACTTCGTAGTCGATATGGCCGGCCGCGTCGCGGCGCCGGACCATCGCGAGGTTGCCGTCCGCAAATCCGAGCTCACGCGTCGCGCCGCTCCCGTCGCGCCACGCGCCGACGGTCATGGTGGCGGCGCTGTCCGCGTCGGGATTCTCGGTGGTGATCGCGAGCGGCGCACTTGCGGCGATGCGCGCGGTGCCGGGGGCGATCCCGAGCAGCAGCGTCACCGCGTCGGCGGGTTCCATCGGAATTTGCACGAACTGCTCGAGGGTCGCGGCGTTGGCGGCGGCGCGGATGAGCTTGTTCTTCGACGGCTCGAAGATTTCGAGCTGGCCGCCGTGGGTCGCCACGATCAGAGCGACCCCGAATGGCGACATCGCCTCGACCCGCAGGCTGTCGGGGCGGCTGACTGTTATATTCTCGCGCGCTTTGGCGTGGCGATCGGGCGCGCTGTACTCCATGATCGCCCCAGTCTGCATCGAGGTGAGCGCGAGGTCGCGCTCGGCCAGGCGCGCGGTCATCGCGCGAAGCTCCGCGGATTGACTCGTCGGCGCGGAGGCGGTGATTTGAGGCGCTTGCGGCGGCGCGACGGTTGCGCACGCGGAAAGGACTAATCCCGCAACCGCGGCGAAGCGGAGCAGCAGCGGCGCGAGGCTCGGGCGAGGCGCGCCATCCCTAATGCCCGGCGGCATTCTGTGAATTCTCGAGGACCTGGATCTTGTCTTTCAGGCGGGCGACCTGTTCAGGCTCCTGCGATTTCCTGAGCGCGTCCTGATACTCCCGCGACGCCGCCTGCTGCTTGCCGATTTTGCTGTAGGCGTCGCCGAGATGCTCGGTGATAGTGGGATCGCTGTTGGTCAGGTTGACGGCGCGTTCGAGCTGCTCGACCGCCTGCGGATAGTCGCCCTTCTGGTAGTAAACCCATCCGAGGCTGTCGATATAGAACCCGTCTTCGGGCTCGATATTGAGCGCGCGCTTGATCAGCTTCTCGGCCTCGTCCAGGTTCGTGCCCTCTTCGGCGTAGGTGTAGCCGAGGTAGTTGAGCGCCTGCGCATTGGCGGGATTGATGTCGATGGCCTTCTTCATTTCGACCATTCCGTCGGAGCGCTGTTTGTCCTGATCGAGCACGGCGCCGAGAGTGAAATGATACTTGTCGTTCTTGGGGTCGAGCGCGACCATCTGGCGAGCGATGTCGATCGCGTCGGGGTAGTCCTTTTTTTCCTGATACACGCCGATCAGGAAGCCCAGGATCTCCGGGTCGTCGGGTTTCTTGGCGAGCGCCTGTTTTAGCGCCGCGATCGCGGGGTCGTAGTTGTTCTGCTTGTCGTAAACATAGGCAAGCTGGAGGCGCGACTCGACGTAATGATCGTCGGAGTCGGGAATCTTGTTGAACTGATCGACCGCGCGATCGTTCTCATTAAGTTCAGTGTAGGCGGTGCCGAGGTAATAGCGCACCTCGGTATTGTTGGGCTCGGAGCCGAGCACCAGATTGAATTCCGTGGCGGCTTGATCGAAATCGCCGCGACGGAAATAGAGCAGCCCAATCTTGGTGCGGGTATCGACAGGATTGGTCTGGATTCCTTCGAGTTGCTTCAGCTCGCCGAGCGCCTGATCGTACTTTTTCTGGCCGACGTAAACCGCCGCCAGGCGATTGCGCACGAACTCGTTGTTCGGATTTATCTGGATGATCTTCTTGTAATACGCGGTCGCCTCGTCGGGCTTGTTCTGCAGAATTCGCAGAGTCGCCAGATCGAGCATCACCAGCTCGGAATCGGGATTAAGCTCGAGCGCCTTTTGATAATATCCGTCGGCCTGGTCGTACTTCTTTGCCGCCACCATCACGCGGCCGGCGTAGTAGTAGCCAAGAAACGAATTGGGGTCGAGCGCGATCAGACGCTGAAAGGTCTGATCGGCCTGATCGAAATTGCCCTGCTTGGCGTAGAGCGTGCCGAGATACAGATAGGCTTCCTGGTTCTGCGGACTTTCCTGCAGGACCTGTTTGTAGTCCGTCTCGGCGGTCGCGTCGTCGCCGAGCGCGCCGCTGATTCCGGCGGCCAGCAGGCGCGCGTCAACCGAATCGGGCTTATTCTTGAGCGCTTCATTGACCTGCGTAAGCGCTTCCTTCAGGCGGCCGTCACGCACGTAGAGCGTCGCCAGGCGCACGCGCAAAGTCGAGTTGGTCGGATCGGCGGCGACCGCGTCTTCATATCCTTTGAGCGCGGCTTCGTGGTCGCCTTCATCGGAGGCGTACTCCGCGACCAGGAACGCGCCCATCGCTTTCGCGTCGGACGGAATCTCGACGGTGGGCGCGCCACCGAACGGATTGGCGCCCGCGCTGCTGACGGTCTGCACCGGCATCCCGCGCAATTCCCGTATCTGATCGCATCCGGCGACCGTCGCAAGACAGACGATCAGCGCGGCGAGCGCGTAGTTGAAAGTTCTATTCATGTGGAAACGAGGGGTTCGGGAAATATTCACTTACAGCTAACACCACGGATTCCTGATGGTCAACGTATGGGCGCGCGCGGCGCCCTGAGCACGATCATATTATATGCTATGCGGGCAGGGATGCGACCGCATAAACGGTCGGCAGCACCGGTGTCGGCCGCTTGCCGATCGGACAGCGCTCCGATACAGCCATTCCTCTGACTTGCCGTCGTAATCGCCTGCGAGAACCGCGTTGCCGATCCAGGAAGACCCACCACAAGCACTACGACCGGCCTCGAGCGAGGTTTCCACCGACCGCCGCTACCGTTCGCGGATGCCGCGGCGCGCGCTCGGACTGCCCGCGCTCGTCTGCCTGATGTACCTGGTGGTCTCGGGCGGCGCCTACGGCCTTGAAGATGCAGTCGGCGCCGGAGGGCCGAGGCTGGTGCTGCTATGTCTGGTCGTGCCGCTCACACTCTCGCTTCCGACGGCGCTGATGGCGGGAGAACTAACCGCGCTGATGCCGCTGGAGGGCGGATTTTACTTCTGGGTCAAGCGAGCTCTGGGACCGTTCGCCGGCTTCGCGGAGGCGTACCTGACAATCCTCTACACTGCGGTGGACATGGCGATCTATCCAGTGCTCTTCGCGGCATACCTGTCGTTCCTCGTGCCGGTCGGACCGCTGGGTCAGGTCGCGATCGGAATCGGCGTGGTGTGGCTTTCGGGCTTACTGAATATCGCCGGAGTGCGTCCGGTCGGCGAGGCCTCGATCGTGCTGGCGATAATCCTGATCGCGCCGTTTGTCGCGATGGTGATCCTCGGGTTCGGGAAGATCGCGCACTTTGCGATGCCGACGGCGCCGCTGTTCGGCGCCGATCCGATGGGCGCGCTGGGCGCCGCGCTGATCGTGGTCATCTGGAATTTCGGCGGATGGGAGAACCTGAGCGTGGTCTCGGCCGAGATCGAAAACCCCCGGCGCAACTATATCCGCGCGATCGCCGTCGCCCTGCCGATTATCGTCGCCGGGTACCTGCTGCCGCTGGCGGTATGCCTGTCGGGCGCGACCGGCGCAGCGAACTGGCGCGAAGGATCGTTCGCGCAGCAGGGCGCGCGCCTGGGCGGCCCGATTCTGGGCGGCGCACTCGCGATCGGCGGCAGCGTGATGGCGTTCGCGGTGTTCGAGGCCGCGATGCTGTGGGTCTCGCGGATGCCGTTTGTATTGGCGCGCGAGGGCTATCTGCCTGCGCCGCTGCGCGACATCTGGGCGACGACCGATACGCCGGTGAAAGCGATCCTCGCCGCGTGCGTGGTCTTCACGCTGCTGATTCCGCTCGGCTTCGTCGCACTGGTGGTGCTCGACGTATTTTTCTACATGGCTGCGCTCGCGCTCGAAATGGCGGCGCTGGTGCGGCTGCGCGCGCTCGCCCCGAATCGGGAAGGGATGTTCACGATTGGTGGCGGAAGAGTTGGCTTATGGCTCACCGCCGGACTGCCGCTGGCCACATGGATTGCGACCTTCGCACTCGCGCTCGGGACCGGCGACGGACAGCGCGATTTCATAATCGCGTTCGTACTGTCGCTAACTGTATGGCCCGCCTACGCGCTAACCCGCCGCCGCTGGGGCGGACCCGTCGCACAGACAGAACCCGGTCCGACTTAGAACTTACGAGCTGGCCGCTTGATGCGCCTGGATTTCATCGCGGACTTCGCGCGTGGCGATCGCGACACGCCGCGCCGGGCGGGCGCGCATCCGTCGAGGAAGACATTCAGCGCGTTTATGAAACGTTCTTCGAGCGGCTCGGTCCGGTCTTTCCACCATCCGGATATCCAGTTTTCGGCGATTTTGATCACCATCCCTTCGAGCATCTCGGCCAGGTGCAAAGCTTGTTGATCGGATCGAATTTCTCCGCGCCGCTGTCCTTCGGAAAACAGTTCTTCGTACCAATCGTAAAGACGCAGCGATTTTTCGCGCAACGGACCCTGCGGGTCCGACATCATCCTGGAACGGGTTGCGACCAGCGTGTAGAACTCCGGGTCCGCATCCCATGAACGCGCCCATTCGAGCATGACGTTCCGGATACGGTCGGGCACGCTCGAATCGTGGCGTTCGAGCTCGGCCTTTACCGTGGCGATCGAGAAATCAAGCTGCTCGAGGGCGAACTCCTGCATCAGCGCTTCCTTGGTCGGGAAATAATTGAAGAAAGTCGCCTCGCTGATGCGCAGCCGCGCGACGATGTCCTGGACGCGGGTCTGTTCGTAGCCGCGCTTGCGGAACAGCGCGATCGCGGTCGCGAGGATGGCCCGGCGCTGCTCCGTTTTCTTTTCTTCGCGTAAACCCATGAGCCTATGACTTACACAGCAATAGCGGCGAAGGGAATTCCTTCGCGCCGTCCGCGAATCAACTCCGCAGGCGCTTGACTGCATTGACATGGTTAACTCTATATCTATAGTTAACCATAATATTATGCTCAACCGCAATCAACAATTCAAAGAACCTTCAATAGTCGTTCCGGCCGGGAACCAGATGAATTCAGCTACGCTGACGCGGCGCGCGGCGGCCGCGATCGAGGCGCTCCTGAAGTACCGCGGGTTTCCGTTGATCATTGCGGTCCTGGCGGCTCTGGTGATGCTCCCCGCGCTCGGCGGAGGTTGGCAGTTCGACGATTATTTTCAGCGCGCCACCCTCCTTGGTTACGGCGATTCGAGGCCGATTAATGTCTTCGTGCAGTACATCGATCGCGCGCACAACCTGAAGCAGATGGATTTTGGCTCGATGCCGTGGTGGGGTTCGCTGGACCTGCATCAGGCGTTTTTGCGCTATGCGAGCACGCTTACCATGATGCTCGATTATCGCCTGTGGCCGAACCATCCTGCTTTGATGCATCTGCACAGTCTGCTCTGGCTCGCGGCGGCGGTCTTCGCTGCCGCCCTGCTCTACCGCGAATTGTTCGGTGCAACCTGGGTCGCAGGACTGGCGGCGCTGCTCTATGCGCTCGACAGCGCGCACGCGGTGCCGGCAGAGTACCTCGCAAATCGCAATGCGCTCATCGCCTGCTGCTTCGGGTTCTTCAGCCTTCTGACGTTCGTTCGATGGAGAGAACACAGACGGCAATGGGATCTGTGGCCGAGCCTCCTCCTGCTTGCGCTGGCTCTTTCGGCCGGCGAGGAGGGACTGGCGACGGCAGCTTACCTGTTCGCGTACGCGCTGATTCTCGAACGCGGAACGCTGTGGACGAGAATCCGTTCACTCTTGCCGCATACCGCAGTGTTCGGCGCCTGGGCGATTGTCTATCGGCTCGGCAACTTCGGCTCGAGGGGCTCCGGCTTCTACCTGGACCCTATGCACGACCCGCTCGGTTTCGCCGCGGCATCATGGCGGCACGCGACATTTCTGCTCATGGGACAATGGACGCCGATCCCCGCGGAACTGAGTCAGATTTCAGCACCGGGCACGCCGGCGGCGGTGCACATGCTGATCTTCGGCGTGGTGATCGTCGCGATCCTGGCGGCCCTTTTCGTCCCGCTGGCGATACGCGATCGGATGGCGCGGTTCTGGTGCGTGGGCGTGCTGTTGTCACTGGTGCCGATCGCGGCGGTCGGCCCCGAGAATCGCTTGTTGGGTTTCGTGGGCTTGGGTTCGATGGGTTTGCTCGCGCAGTTGACGCACGCAGCGTTCACGCGCATTTCCGCCGTGCCCGCGCCCCGGATTTGGAAAGGATTCGCGCAAGCGGCGGTGATCATCCTGCTGCCGCTTCATCTACTGGCCGCACCGCCCCTGGGAATCATGCGAATGAAATACCAGGATGCGGTAAGCGCGCGGATGCTGCGCGCGATCGCGAGCGTGCCGAGCGTTCCAGGGATCGCGTCACAAACTCTGGTCCTCGTGAATCCGCCCGAACACATTTATCTCGTGACCGCGATACCGACCGTGAAGCAGCTCGAGAAATTGCCGGCGCCGCGGCGGATCAGGGCGCTCTCAGCGGGATCCGCACTGGAAATCACG
>Ga0307373_10010194_pt1 | contig 13888 bp, 7 predicted proteins | sample OX2MG_FD_202534 | JGI IMG/M metagenome (GOLD analysis project Ga0307373, IMG submission 202534) | Soil microbial communities from Risofladan, Vaasa, Finland - OX-2 | ecosystem: Environmental > Terrestrial > Soil > Coastal area > Acid sulfate soil | place: Finland: Risofladan, Vaasa | collected... | reverse complement strand
ACCCGACTGAGCGGACGGAACGAGATTTTCAATACCGACATCATAATCCAGGGAAATTAAAAAACCCATATTGAAAATATATTCTGCCCTCATATCTATCCCCCAGTCCCCGGCTTTCATGACATCGGTGGCACTATTCCCAAAGGCAATCTTCCCGCCCCGGGACTGGCCATATACTGCCCTGGCAAAATAAGGCCCTGCCCCAATGAGGAAACAGCCTGGCCCTGCCTTTGCCTGGTACATGATATCGAGTGGAACCTTTACATAAACTATTCCCTTCCTGTAATTACCATAAGTCTGGTCCTGGACCCTTACCCCAAAAGCGGATAATAAAAATTCAGGCTGGAGGAAGAGGGGTCCGTGAATGTCAACGTTGGCCACCAATCCCCCAAAGGGGAAAGCAAGACTACTGAAAGTCGGATCCCAGGCAACATAACCACCCGTTGTGCCGCTAGCCTGGTAAGACTCCCCGTCAAGCCCATAACCCGCAGTCAGGCCAATGCGGAATGCCTGCTGGGCATCGCCAGGGGATATAATGCACATGAGCATGAGGCAGGTCCATGATGGATAAAGCAAATATTTTTTCATATAAATTTTTTTTACTGAAAATGGTATTTGAATCAGTATTTATCACTATTTGATTATTCAACCCCCGTAGCAGCCCTAATCACTTGAAATTTCCCCTGCTGACCCCAGTTGAACTTTTTACACTGATTATCCATATTGCTTATGGAATCCTGTAAATATCAGCTGGGGTAAAAACTATTTTACAGCGGATATCTCAAGCAAAGACCAATGCCTCTTTATATGTAATGGAGTTGCTTTCCCAAAGTAATGAATAATAAATATATATATAATATTTTATTATTAGAAATCTGCAGAAGTATCCCTTAACTTAATTGAGTACAATTTGTAGTTTTAGGGTATTGCATCCACACTCATTAATTTTCCCTCCATTTAACCCAGCTGAGAAGCCTGATCTGCAGGACATCGATTTTATATTCACTTCAGCGGAAAAACCCAGGGTAAACCACCGGGATTCTGGCATAAAGCAGACCAACCGGAAGCAGGTATTTTGCTATTCGAAGTAGTTTTATCGGTATCTATTTTCCCAATGGGGCATTTTGCATTGATGCGCTTAATCTGGGGTTTTAACAAGGGATTTAGCCTGATTGACTACCCCCGGCCGATGTTCATGTATGCAGGTTAACCCCAGGTCCAACCTGGCGGTGCTTCTGGTATGCTTCAACCAGGTCCGGTTCGTTTTATACTTTCCGGTATCCTTGTGCACTGGGCTGATTCAACAGCTGGGTTGCGGTAATCCCCCTTATTTGTGATACTTTCAACCCCCTTCCCCTGCATCTTGCATTTTTGGTATTTGTTCAAAATAACGCCTGCGTTATTTTTGCCAATCATCTGATGGGACTTTTCACTGGTCATTTCTGCACTTAGCATCCAATTGCCCCGGATATCACCTACTGCATTTTGTCGTCATAGCAGTGTTCTGTCTTTTATTTTGGCTATACCTCATCCAGGAGAGCTGTACCTGGGGATCAACAGTTCATCTTAAGGGCGGAAATGGCTAGGATTCTCCGGGTAAAATATTTTTTATGGGATAAACAGAAATGCAGCAGGCGGCCGGAATTCCGATCGCCTGCTGCATTTAAAAAAAACAGATGTTTACCTTTTCATTTCATCGATCTTCATCGGTGGAGTCAGATACTGTTTATCTTTTTCAGTAACCAGGGCCTTGGCCAGGTTAAAATGGGCAGACTGCCGGATATCATCACAGGAAGCTCCGATATGAATAGTATATGTTCCTGCTGCAGCTACCCAGGAAGAACTGGCGGTGTTATAGGAAGCCAGGTCCCCGGGGTGAAGCGTAAAGTGGAAAGTTTGGGACTGGCCAGGTTGCAAAAGCCTGGTCTTTCCGAATGCCTTCAATTCTTCAGCTGGTTTATCCAGTCCACCGGAAGGGGCACTGAGATAGAGTTCCGCAACATCCTTTCCGGCTACCTTACCGGTGTTGGTTACTGTTACAGATGCGGACAGACTATTGTGGAAAACAGGACCCGATAGGTGGAGACCACTGATGCGGAAATCTGTATAGGATAGGCCATAACCGAAGGGATAGGCAGGAGTGACATGGAAGGTAGTATAATACCGGTAACCTACATAAATCCCTTCCTGGTAAATCACCTGCGTAGGATGACCTGCGGGTGTTCCTGGAAAATTCTTAGCGGATGGTACATCCTGGTATTGCATGGGGAAAGTGACTGCCAGCTTGCCCGAAGGATCTACTTTTCCACTCATGATATCCATGATGGCATTCCCTGCTTCCTCGCCCGGTTGCCAGGCAAGCAGGATGGCGTCTACCTGATCCCTCCAACTGGAGACATCAATGACCCCTCCAATATTAAGGACAACCACTACTTTTTTGCCTTTTGCATGAAATGCCTTGGCTACGGTATTGATCATGTCCTTTTCCTTACTGGACAGGTAATAATCATGGGGAAGCTTCCGATCTGCTCCTTCCCCAGCATTCCTGCCCAGGGTGATCACGGCGATATCAGCCAGGTTTGCTTCATAATCGGCAAGTTCCGGACTGATGGTCATTTCCGGTATGGGGGGCGGGAGCATGAAAAAGGAAGTTAGCCGGGGGGCGCTTCCCTTGGAAATATATATATAATGCTGATAGGCACTGGACAGACTATCCTCGGCTTGATAACCCGCATTCTTCATCCCCTCAAGCAGGCTGGTGACAAAAGGTTTATTCACATTGCCACTGCCCGTTCCGTTGGCTATCAGGTCATAGCTGGTGTTGCCAAAAGCAGCTATGGTATGGATTCCCGTCAAGGGAAGGGCATGATTTTCATTTTTCAATAGGATCATACCCGCGTCTGCACCCTCCCTGGATACGGCGGCATCAGCCTTCAGGTCAGGGTGACTAGAGAATGGGTAATGTTTGAATTGCGGGGATTTCAGGATGATCCTCAGAATATCTTCCACGTTCTGATTAAGCTGCTTCATGGTGATCTTTCCGGCTTTCACTCCATCCATTATTTTCGAGGATTGCATGGGAGAACCAGGCATCAGCAGGTCATTGCCTGCATTCATCTGGGCCACCGGATCATGACCTCCAAACCAATCCGTCATGACAAAACCCTTGAATCCCCATTCTTTCTTAAGTATATCGGTAACCAGATCCCTGCGCTCGGAGGTATAGGTATCGTTGACTTTGTTGTAAGAAGTCATCACGGTCCAAGGCCTGGATTTTTTCACTGCGATCTCAAAGCCACGCAGGTAAATTTCCCTAAGAGCCCGTTCACTGATTATTTCATTGATACTATTTCGGTTTGTTTCCTGGTTATTGGCCACGAAATGCTTGATGGATGTACCCACTCCATTAGACTGTAGGCCGTTCACCATGGCCGCAGCCATGTTGCCGGCAATGACCGGGTCTTCTGAATAGTATTCGAAATTCCGCCCATCCAGCGGATTACGCTGGATATTCATGGCTGGTCCCAGTATGATGTCTACCCCGAATGCATGCACTTCCTTACCGAAAGCGACACCGACTTTTCTGACCATGGCGGTATCCCAGGTGGAAGCAAGTAGGGTGGCTACCGGAAATCCGGTGGCGTAATAGGTTCTGGAACTGTCATGATTCCGGATGGGGTTAATGCGCACTCCAGCTGGACCATCCGACATAGTGATGGACGGGATGCCCAGCCTGGGAATTGGTTGAGTCCTGCCAGCAGCACCTGGAACTTTTTCTGGGATCCGGTCTGCATTCGGATTAGAGGGGGGCAGGTGGAAACTGCCGGCACTATCCCTTCTTTTATTGATCATTTTGCGTATCGCAGCAGGGATCCGGAATCCCATGCCCACCACCAGGCTGGCCTTTTCTTTCAGGGTCATTGCGGCAACGACGGCACTTAGCGGAGCCTTGCCCAGTTGCGGCAGTTTGCTTTTGGTTGGAGTCTGGGCAATCACAGCCATCGGTACCCCAAGGACTAGGATTAAAAAGAGTAAATATTTCATAGCGGATCAAATATTTAGGTGAATGGTGAAAAGTTAGCTGATTTGTAAAATTATTTATTCCATTGAATGCTGGCAGATGACCAATCCCTGGAATTCGGACCGATTCGGATGATGAATTTGCCCGGATCCCAGCTATAGCTCAGATCCTCATGAAAATATTTCAGGTCAGCAGGAGTAATGACAAATGTAACCTGCCTGGACTGTCCCGGTTGCAGAAAAAGTTTCTGAAATCCTTTCAGGTCCTCCACACTCCGGGTTACCTCAGCTACGGGCTGGCTGATGTATAACTGAGGGGTTTCCTCACCGGGATATTTACCGGTATTGGTAATCTTGATGGTAGCAGACACCTGATCATTCCCTGTTGCCACAACCTTATCCAAATGCATTTTACCGTAATGGAACTGGGTATAACTTAACCCGAATCCAAAAGGATACAATGGATCGTTGGTCACATCCAGGTATTGAGAAGTGTATTTCTGCCCGTATTGATATGGGCGACCGGTGTTTTTGTGATTGTAATACACCGGAATCTGACCCACACTCACCGGAAAACTCATTGTGAGCCTCCCTGATGGATCATATTTTCCAAACAAAATATCAGCAATACCATTTCCTGCCTCAGTTCCTCCATCCCAGGTTTCCAGTATGGCTGCACAATGGGCATTTTCCCAGGGCAGGGTAAGGGGTCTGCCGTTGACCAGCACCAACACCACCGGTTTGCCTGTCTTCACTAAGGCTTTCAGGAGGTTTTCCTGGCAGGAGGGAAGCCCTATCTTGCTTCGGCTGGCAGCTTCACCAGTCATATTTGAAGATTCTCCGAGTACGGCAACGATTATATCTGCCTTTTCCGTCGCCCGGAGGGCTTCATCCAGCTGTGCCTGAGGATCAGCCCGGCTTTGCAGGGGTTGCAACCTGGACACATTTGCATCCAGTTTATGCAGCATAAAAGTATCATCGGTGATATCGGCCCCCCGGGCATAGATGATCTTTAACCGGTTTCCCGCAGCTGCAGTGATACCCTGGCGGATACTGACCACTTTCTCCGGATCCCCTGCCAGTACCCAGGTGCCCAACAGGTCTGACTGATCGTCTGCCAGTGGTCCGATCAGGGCAATTGTTCCGGACTGCTTCAGTGGCAGCGTCTGACCGGCATTTTTCAACAGCACACAGGAATGCTCAGCGATTTTACGGGCTGTATCCAGACTGGCGGCGGTCAACATGGCATGGGATGCCCTGTTTTCATTGATCCGCAGGTAAGGGTTGGCAAATAATCCCAGCTTGTATTTGGCGTCGAGAATCAGGCGGCAGGCATTGTTGATTTCGGCCATGGTGACTTTACCTTCCTGAAGTGATTTTTTCAGGGTCGTCAGAAATCCTTCCCCGACCATGTCCATATCTATGCCGGCCCGGAGTGCCAAGGCCGAGACTTTTTGCAGGTTACCAAGCCCGTGTTTTGAGAGTTCATTAATGGCCGTGTAATCACTGACCACCAGGCCTTTGAATCCCCATTGTTTCCTCAGTAAATCAGTCATCAGCCAGTGATTAGCGGTGGATGGAAGGCCATTGATATCATTGAAGGAACTCATGACGCTCCCCGCTCCGGCGTCAATGGCTGCTTGATAAGGAGGAAGATAATACTGGTACATCTTGATCCTGCTCATATCCACCGAATTATAGTCCCGACCGCCTTCGACGGCACCATACAAGGCAAAATGTTTGACACAGGCCATCACCGTATTTGTATCTTGTAAACTGTTCCCCTGATAACCATGTACCATTGCCTCAGCAATTAGGGAACCCAGCCAGGGATCTTCCCCGGACCCCTCGGCAACCCGTCCCCACCGGGGATCACGGGAAATATCAACCATGGGAGAAAACACCCAGTCAATGCCATCGGCGCTGGCTTCGGTGGCGGCAATCCGGGCAAAAGATTTAATGAGCGCAGTATCCCAGGTGCAGGATATCCCCAGGGGAATGGGGAAAATGGTCCGGTGACCATGGATTACATCCAGTCCGAATATCAGCGGGATATGCAACCGCGATTCCTTCACTGCAATTTCCTGCACTTTACGGGCGGCCGAAGGAGTATAAATATTAAATACCCCGCCTACTTCACCCTTCCGTATTTTATCTTCCAGGTTTTTGCCGGCGGTTGGACCCGTCAAAGCGGAATTATTTCCGGTGGGCAGGTTAAGCTGTCCGATCTTTTCCTCCAGGGTCATTTTATCCATGAGCCGGCGAACGAAGACATCCATTTTTGAGTCAGGCGAAACTTGCTGACCAAAGCTATTGAGTGTGGTAAGAGCTATCAGCATTCCCGCCAGCCATATTGTATATTTGGTCATGTAAAGGGTAGATGAATTCAGGTAGAATATTTTGAAGCCAGCGGTATCAGAAATTATTACAATATATTCACTGGTGCATCCGGAATTGCTGCGGAAACCGGAAAATAAATGTAGCCCATTTTTATATTTTCCAAGAAATTTAGTTATTAACGGAAAAAGGGGCGGCATTCAGCTTACACAGATAAATACCAAGGGTTATCCCGTTCATACCGGTGGCCCGGGGGTTGATTTGGGGAAAATCGTATTCTTTGCTATTATTAGGGGCAGTTTAACCATTTAAACGCGTTTATATGTATCGATCCATGGTTTTGATATGCTTTAGTCTGGTCGTTTTTACAGGGCTTCAGGGTCGAAATATTCCCTCGCCCTGTTCCCGGATGACCGGCGTTTTCAATGTCCGTGATTACGGAGCTACTGGAGATGGCAGGCACCTGGACAGCCGGGCCATTAACAGGGCCATTGCCGCTTGTTCCAAAGCTGGCGGAGGGGTTGTGGAGTTCCCGCCCGGAATTTATCTTTCAGGCAGCATACATCTGGCCAGTCATATCCGGTTGTATATCGGATCAGGGGCCACCATCCTGGGTGCACCTGCAGCAATGAAAGCGTATGATATCGCAGAACCTTTTTCCGGAAAGGCTTATCAGGATGGGGGACATACTTATTTTCATAATAGCCTGATCTGGGGGGAGGGCCTGACCGATGTGTCCATCACCGGCATGGGGACAATCAATGGGGGAGGGCTGACCCGAAATGACAAGGATGTGGGTCAGGGTCCCGTAGGTAATGGAGACAAGGCAATTGCCCTGAAATCATGCCGCAATGTACTGATCCGGGATATCACCATCCTTCATGGCGGCCATTTTGCCATGCTGCTGACCGGCTGTGACCTAGTCACTATTGATAATGTGACGATTGATACTAACCGCGATGGAGTGGACCTGGATTGCTGCTCCAATACCATGGTGTCCAACTGCAGGATCAATTCTCCGAATGACGATGGCTTATGCATCAAGAGTTCCTATGCACTCCAAAAAAAGATTCCCACCCAGAACCTCATGATTACCAATTGTGAGATATCGGGATTTAAAGAAGGTACCCTGGTTGATGGGAGCAGACAATCTGCCCATAATGGGTATGCGACCGGGGGACGCATTAAATTTGGTTCAGAATCCAATGGTGGATTTTCCAACTGCACGATCTCCAACTGTACCTTCACCCATTGTCTGGGCCTGGCCTTGGAGGAAGTGGACGGGGGCATTATGGAGGGAATCAGCATTTCAAACCTGACGATGCAGGATATTTCCAGGTATCCTATATATATTACCTTAGGCAGCAGGAACCGGGGGCCTTCGGGAATCACCCAGGGTATCATGCGCAATATCAGTATTTCAGATGTGATTGGGACCGAAATGGATTCCGTGAGCGGGATACAGGTTACCGGAATGCCCGGAGATGATATTGAAGGGCTGAGCTTGCGGAATATCCGCTTTTCCTTCAAGGGGGGAGGCACGGCCGCAGAGGCAGTCAGGAAATTTCCTGAACTGGGCAGTGGCTATCCCGCGCCAAGCTGGCTTGGTCCTACCCCTTCCTGGGGCATTTTTGTCCGCCATGTCAAAGGACTTACCCTTTCCGGGCTTTCATTAAGTACCGATAAACCGGACTTGCGGCCTATCCTGATTTTTTCTGATGTGGAGGATGCGGATATTAATCGATTAAAAGCTCCCGTACAATCCGGGATCCAAGCAGGTATATTCAGGAAGACAAGCGGGCTGACCATTGAAAACTCACCGGAACTAAAATTTTCCAGGTAATCATCCTGCATATTTCCAGGGCTTTTGCAGGAGCCAGGTTACGTTAAGGTATTTTTCAAGCAAACCATGAATTGATAATTATTAGCCATTTCATAAATATTAAATATTAAATTTTAATATTTAAATAGTTTATAATTTAATTTATTAGCAAAATAATTTATGTTTTTACAATGGATTGCATTTTAACTGAAGATATCAACAGGTCATGGAATAATTCCGCTGAAATTCAAGTGTATCAAGACTTTCAAAATACTGACTATTAAATTAACGGGACACTATTTAGGTCAATATGTGATGGAGAAAAAAGAGTGACCACATAGATATATTATTTTGCGTAATGTAAATGAAACGGCTATATCCATTTATTTTTATAGGCGAGTCGGATCAGCTGCATCCTTGTATTGACATGAAGCTTCTGATATATATGGGCGATATGTGTTCTAACTGTAGCCGGGCTGATGAATAGCTTTTCCCCTATTTGCCTGTATTCAAGTCCTTCCACAAGGAATTTTAGGATTTCAGCTTCCCTGCCGCTCAGGAGGTTTCCGCCCAACGGCACGCCTTGCGCAACGGATCCCTGGGAATCGTATCCTTTCAATAACTGAAGCGTTTTGCGGGCTATGGCAGGTGACATAGGTACTGCGTTAAATTCCACCACATTGCGGATGGCCTCGGTCAGGTTCATGGAACTGTCTTCCTTAAGCAGGTAGCCACTTGCCCCGGCCCTAATGGCTTCAAATATTTTATCATTATCGTCAAAAACCGTAAGGACTATGAATTTAATCTGTGGATACAGGATCGCTCCCACCGCTATGGCCTGAATCCCATCCATATCCGGCATTTCAATATCCATAAGCACAACACCCGGTAATCGATCTACCTCTACCCCCCTCATCTTTTCCAGAAACTGTTTGCCATCGTTAGCTTCAAAATCCACCCGTAAATCCACTGCTTTGTAAAGTTTTTCCTTGACCATGGTTCGCACGATCTGCTTATCATCTACAATGGCTATCGAAATCATCAAATATGTCTTTTAATTTGATCCGGTCCTAAAATGTGAATTTCAGAATCTGCGGCCATCGGTAGGATTACCCTGTTAACTCCCTATAAGGTTATCCTTTACCTGTCAAGCTGGCAATATTTATTAATTTTAATTAATGAGTGAATCTTAGATGCTAAACTATGGTGATTTGGGTTATTTGAGTTCGACCCAAGATGGAATCTTAAATCCAGACCACCAATACAACAAATGGACTATTTCTCTTTAAGAAGGGTTATTTCAGAACCCTGTTCAAGGGAGATGATATTCAATAGATAACCCGCCTCCTTTGCACGGAATTGCATGTTTTTTAACCCGTTTCCTGCAGTGGCCGCGCCGGTATTAAAACCCCTCCCATTGTCCTGGATGGAGAAATACCTGGTATCGCCGCTTACTACCGTAATGAGAATCCTGGATGAATCGGCATGCTTAAATGCATTTTGCAAAGCTTCCTGAAGGATACGGAATACCTGGAGCGCCTCCGTGGGAGAAAGTTTACTGTCCTTTTGGATCTCATCCCTGAATTTTAGCTCGACACCGGGATAATGCCGCCCCATTTTTGTGGCATATAATTTAAACCTGTCTGTAAAATCTGTCATGTTGATGAATTCATTATTCAATACCCAGATGGTCTCCTGTAGAAATCCCAGAATTCCGTGAGCATTATCGGATACATGCTGCAGCTTTTGTGCGGTACTCGGTCTATCTGAAAATTCCTGCAAATGATCGACGCTCGCAATCAGGGCTGTTGTATAGGCGCCAATATTATCATGGAGGTCCCTGGAGATTCTTTCTCGTTCATGTTGGACAGTGCGCTCTATTTCCAGTTTCCGAAGCTGCCGGTTGTATTTCCACTTGAAATAGGAATACATCAAGAGTCCAAGCAGTCCTGCCATAAAAAGTATGCTTAAACAAATGAACCATCCCTTCCTCCAGTAGGGAGGAGTGATCCTTATGCCTATCTGTTTAAATTCACTGAACCCGTCTTTGGAACTATGGCTTGCAGCATATTGAAAGGTGTAGTAGCCAGGCGGTAAAACATATCTCGCATAACCATAATTACCTGAATTGACCCAGTTCTTATCGATGCCGACCATCCGGTATTGATAGGTATAAATATCCTGGCGGTAACGGCCCATTGTGCTAAATGTAAAGGACAATACGTCTTGCGAATAGGGAACTGTGATCTGATGAAGATCCCATGCCGAAGTATCCCCGTCCCAATCCTCATCCATCACCTTAATATTGGTAATAATTGGCAGGGGCTGATCATTCAGTCTGAGAACGGAGTTTGGGAAAAAGCTGTTAATGCCATTGACGCCACCAAAAAAAAGTTCCCCGTCATTTGCCTTTGCACAGCTGTTATTATTGAACTCATTTCCCTGAAGTCCATCAGATGCATAGATGTTTACAATTTTACCGTCTTTCTTCAAACACGATAACCCCTTGTTTGTACCGCACCATATATTTCCCTCATCATCCTGCAAAAGGCTATAAATGCAATTGTCCGCCATCCCTTCATTTTTATTATAGGTTTTTCGGATGGTACCTTTGGAGTCATCCAGTTCGTAAAGACCGTTTTCAGTGCCCAGCCAGATATTTCCTGCCTTATCCTGATAAAGACATTTGGATACACTGTTTTCATGGAGCTGAAAAACATTTATCTTATTGAAATGTTTACCCTTTACCAACAGGTATATACCGTTGCATCCGAGCCACAGCTGTCCTTTTCGATCCATGATGCCGCAGGTTGAAAACCTGTCTTTAAATATGGACTTAACAACTATTTTGCCATTTCCATAATGTATCAGCAAAACTTTCTGAAGCGAATTAAACAATGCCGTGGTATCATTTAGAACCTGAACGTTGCTATAATACGTCACAAATGAAGGCTTGATTAATTTCTGTAAATAAGGTGGAGAAGGCGAAAGGGTAAATCGCCTTCCATCTAATATATAAGAAGAGTACTTGGAAGTGGTGAATAACAGGTATTGGTAAGGCCTGATCTTCAGGATGCTGCTGACCAGAACCTGACCCATTCCGGAGGGGAAGTTGATTTGTTTGATAAGTCGTTGCAACGTATCATAAAGCATCACACCCCCATAAAGGGTTCCGGCAATGATAAGATCTGCCTTTTTATCCACATAAATACTTCGAATGAAATTATTCTTGTTATCCTGCGTTCCATAATATTTAATTCCGAGGTCATTTAAATTTATCTTTGTGATTCCCTCCGTTAGCGAAAGGGCCCATAAATGATGGAAATGGTCCAGCATGAGCCTGTTAATGTACCCGGTCTGACCGAAGGATTCATTTTGAAGATTGACCACATGCTGCAGAAAATGCCCATTTTCACCATTGACCAAATAAATTTCATTATTGACTGATGTGAAGAATTCACTATCGTGAAAATTACAGAGTGTCTGGTAATTGATCTGATCTGCACGGATTTGTCCAGGGTAATGGCTAAGGAAACGAACCGTCCCGTCTCTAAAATCTCCCTTATATAAGCCATTTGAGGAAGCTATTAGCAAATGATTGCTATCCAATGGGCTATAGGAATGAAAATCACCATAGTTGGATGGAAAATTTATAATCCTGATCTTATGCTCGTTGGTAATGCCGACTTCACATATTCGACGCGTAGAAAAATTTAATAATATTTTTGTTCCATACTGTTGTGTATTATTGATATCGATTCCATTCCCCTTCGCCAATATTATTGGCGGTATGGGAATGGAATCAACCACTTTATGGGTAACCTCGCTTATACCAATTAAGCTTCTTTTTTCAAACCACCAGCACCATACAATTCCCTGCCATTCTGCCACAGGAATGACGGGGTTATTCCAAAAGCTGCTATTTTGATCCTGCAGTTGTTTTGATAGAGGTATATAATATTGAAAAACGGTTTGAAATTTATCCGTCTTACTGCTATAGCAGCTGATTCCATTGCTATAGCTCATCCATATTGTTCCATCCCTCAATTTCAAAAAATGAATGTAACCGGTCTCAGGTAATCCTTTACCGGAAGTTCCCTTTTGTTCCGGAATCAATTTAAAATCCACTCCATCAAAGCGTTGCAAGCCTGCCGCGGTACTTATCCATAAAAATCCCTGATCGTCTTCCACCATGTCCAGTACATGGCTTTCCAGCAAACCCTCATTAACATTGTAATTCTGTCCGCTGAATTTACTTAAGGGTTGGGCGCACCCACATACTTGTAGCTGGATAAAAAAAAATAAAATAAGTAAGCTATATACAGAAAAGTGATGCAGGAATTGCCTGAGCAAGGTGGTTAGGCCCGGATATCGTTCCATCCTATTGATAAAAAAAATCATTAATTGAAATTCCGAGGAATCCCATGTCAGTGGACCGAAGGGCACTAAAGTCATTTTTGATAGAACGCGATGTCATAAAAACCTGCTGATTAAGGTGGGAATCAACCCAGGGGAGGGCCCTTGACCAGTTTAATAATCGTTTATAACATAATGAAATTTCAAAATCATACATATGTAGTATATAAAAAAAGGATCATAAAAACGAATTTCACGCAGCCTTTAATCTGGGAAGTATGGTCATCCATTGGAAAAAAATCACGATTTCAAAGCAAATCCGCATAAATATATTGGGATACCATCTTTTTTTAAAACAGCCAAAGGTATTTATCCGGTTAAAGTTCAGCACCTTATGAATTCGTCCTTTAAATGCAATGTGCAGAATTAATTCCAAACCCAACATTTTTTTATTCGAAAATCACATTTTATGAAGAAAATTTTACTTTCTGTCCTGAGTTGCTTGCTGTTTTGGGCTGCTGGTTACGCCCAGAATTCCCCGGCTACAGCCTATTCGATGGCTGAGAATCATGATACTTCGGGGTCAATAATCAATAGTGACTCCGTATATTATGCCCTGACCACCACGACCGATGCCAATAACCTCACCATTTATTTTACCTCTACCAACGGCCAGGCCATGTGGGCGTACTTGTATGATCATAATGGCACGACCGTCCTGGGATCGAAGTATACCTATTCCACAGACAGTTTTAGTGTGGGTGGCCTTGCTGCCGGTACCTATTATGTTGAAGTATATTCCTATTACGGCTCTTCCTCCCTTCCCTATACAATAGGGAACGAAGTGCGGCCCCCGGCCCAGAGTAACGATCTTGAACCGAATAACAATCCTTCTGAAGCCGATGTCCTTCTTCAGGATGACTCGGTACAGGGTCATGTAGCTTATTATTATAATAATATGATCGATACATCCGACTGGTATAAATTGGTTACCAATGGCAATGGGACCATCAAGATCAGGTATACCAGCTGGAATGGAAGTGCACTGATCGCCACCCTGTATGATAATACGGGCACGAATCAACTTGGGACGCAATATTCCTATTCGACAGACAGCTTTAGCGTAGGAAGCCTTGGTGCGGGGACCTATTATGTCAAGATAACGTCCTATTACAATGGAGCCATACCGTATTCCCTTTATGACAGCCTTGTTTCAATTGGGGGAAATGATCATGAACCCAATAATAATGCTGCTGAAGCAGACACGCTGTTGGTGGATAGCTCGGTTGCCGGCAATGTCGGTTATGTGTATAGCGGGATAATAGATTCTTCGGACTGGTTTAAAATTCATAT
>Ga0307373_10010192_pt1 | contig 13889 bp, 9 predicted proteins | sample OX2MG_FD_202534 | JGI IMG/M metagenome (GOLD analysis project Ga0307373, IMG submission 202534) | Soil microbial communities from Risofladan, Vaasa, Finland - OX-2 | ecosystem: Environmental > Terrestrial > Soil > Coastal area > Acid sulfate soil | place: Finland: Risofladan, Vaasa | collected... | reverse complement strand
GTCCCGCTGCTCTCGGCTCAGATGCGCGAACTGGGGGTGGATTACCTGTTCCACCAGATCGAGCTCCCCCTGGCCGCGGTGCTCGCGGGCATGGAGGCCGAAGGGGTGGCGGTCGATGTCGAATACCTGCGCGAGCTCGGCTCTGAGCTCGGCGACCAGCTCGCCCAACTCGAGACCTCAATCTGCGCTCAGGCCGGCTATCAGTTCAACCTCAACGCTCCCCAGCAACTGGCCAAGCTCCTGTTCGAAGACTTAGGGCTCCCCTCCGGGCGGCGTACCAAGACCGGATTCTCCACCGACGCCGACACCCTTGAGGCCCTGCGCGAGCGCCACCCGGTGGTGGCCCAGGTGCTCGAGCACCGACAGCTCCAGAAGCTCAAGTCAACCTACGTGGACGCGCTGCCCGAGCTCGTCGATTCCCGGACCGGGCGCATCCACAGCTCGTTCGGGCAGGCCTCGACAGCGACCGGTCGGCTGAGCTCGTCCAACCCCAACCTGATGAACATCCCGATCCGCTCGGAGCTCGGCCAGCGCATCCGGCGGGCCTTCCGAGCCGGTCGACCGGGTCACCGACTGCTCTCCGCCGACTACTCCCAGATCGAGCTCAGGGTGGCGGCGCACCTGTCCGAGGACGCCCAGCTGCTGGCCGCCTTCGGCGCCGGCCACGACATCCACGCGGCCACCGCGGCGCGCGTGTTCAAGACCCCGATCGAGTCCGTGGACTCCGCCCAGCGGCGTCAGGCCAAGATCGCCAACTTCGGCTCGCTCTATGGCCAGGGTGAGTATGGGCTGGCCCAGCAGATGGGAATTCCGGGTTCGGAGGCGCGCGAATTTCTGCGCGAGTACTGGCAGACCTACGCCGGCCTGCGGGCCTGGCTGGATTCGGTTCGGGAGGCGGCTCGAAATGACGGCCTGGTGGTCAGCGCCACCGGTCGCCGCCGCGTCATCCCCGACCTGCGCTCGCCCAACCACCAGCTGCGCCAGGCGGCAGAACGGATGGCGATCAACTTTCCCATCCAGTCCTTGGCCGCCGACATCATCAAGCTCGCCATGGTCGCCATCGAGCGCGAGCTCGCCTCGCGCCGGCTCCAGGGCAGGATGCTGCTCCAGGTCCACGACGAGCTCGTCTTCGAAATCCCAGAGGAGGAGTCTGCGGACTTCTTGGAGCTGGTGCCGCGGCTCATGATCGGAGCCTACGAGCTCCTCCCGGGACTGGCCGTGGAGGCCAAGCTGGGGCTGAACTGGGCGGACATGGAGCGCGTGGCCTAGAAAAGTGCCCGAGCTGCCCGAGGTCGAGACGGTGGTTTGTGACCTGCGCCCGGCGGTGGTCGGGCGCAGGATCGAGCGCGTTCTGCACCTCAACCCTCTGCTCCTGCGCCAGCGTGAGCCCAGGCCGGCGGGCGAGCTCCTGGTCGGGCGCGTGATCGAGGCCCTGGAGCGGCGCGGCAAGTACATCATCTTCCGATGCGGCGAGCGATTGTGCCTGATCGTCCATCTGGGTATGACGGGACAGCTGCGCTTGGTCCCCGCGGGGCATGAGCTGGCTCCCCACGTCCACCTGCGCCTGGAGTTACAGGGCCAGCAGGAGCTGCGCCTGCGCGACCCACGGCGCTTCGGGCGCGTCCTGATCGGGGAGGAGGAGGATCTCATCGCCCAGGGCGCGATGCCGCGCCTGGGCGCGGAGCCGATCGATCCAGGGTTTGACGGGCCCCTCCTCGGCCGCCTGCTGAGTGGGCGGCGGGCGCCGATCAAGAGCCTGCTCTTGGACCAGCGAATCGTCGCCGGGGTTGGCAACATCTACGCCGATGAGGCCCTGTTCCGGGCCCGGATCCACCCCGCCCGAAGCGCCGCCGGTCTGGGTCCACGGCGCCTGAGCCGGCTTGCCAGCGCGCTGGCCGGGGCGCTGGCCGAGGGCATCGTCCACCGCGGCAGCACCATCGCCGACTACCGCGACGCCTGGGGCGAACGCGGACATCAGCAGGACCGGCTCCAGGTCTACGGCAGGGCGGGCCAGGCCTGCCTCAACTGCGGCTCGCGCCTGCGCTCGATCCGGCTCGGAGGCCGGACCTCGGTCTTCTGCGTTCGGTGCCAGCGTTGAATCGGGCCCTTCTCGCCATGGCTGCCCTGGGCGCCGGCTTCGTGGTTTTAAGCGGGGTCGCGGCGGCGGGGTTGACCCACAGCCTGGACCGCACCATCGACGCCTGGGGCCAGCACCTGTGGTCGCCGGGGGTGGAGCCGGTGCTGCGCCTGATCGCGCTCCTGGGTGGGGTCGAGGTGACCACCGCCCTGGCCCTGGGGCTGTTCGTCTGGCTTCGCCGTCGGGGCTTTAAGTCCGAATCGTGGGCGCTGTCGGTCTATCCCCTGTCGGTTGGCCTGGAGGTCGCCTACAAGCAGCTGGTGCACCAGGTCGGGCCCAGTCCCGGCCACGCCGACGGGCCCAGCCTGAGCCTCTTCTTCGTCCACCTGGTGCCGTACAGCTTCCCCAGCGGGCACCAGGTGCGGACCGTGGTCGTGTACGGCCTGATCGCCTTCTGCGTGCACCGCCTGGCGCCTCCTGGGCGCCTCCGCCGTGCCGTTTACCCGGCGCTGGCGGTCATGATTGGAGTGATGGCAGTAGACAGGGTGGTGGTCGAGGCCCACTGGGCCTCGGACGTGATCGGCGGTCTGCTCCTGGGTGGCGCCGCGCTGGCTGCGGCCGTGGCCTGGATGGACGTACCGCGCGAGGTCACGTGACCGACGCCGCGGTGGTGCTGCTCATGGTCTCGCTTCCCGGGCGCGACGACGCCGAGCGTCTGGGGGAACAGCTGGTCGAAGAGCGTCTGGCCGGGGCGGGTTCGGTCGTGCCGGGGATCCACTCCTTCAGCTGGAGCCAGGGCCGTCTGCAGCGCGAGCACGAGTCTCTGCTCCTACTCAGGACCACCGGCGAGCTCTCGGCGGCGGCCCAGGCCCGGATCCTTGAGCTCCACGGCGGGGAGCCGGCGGACCTGATCGAGATCCCGGTGAGCGCAGTCTCACCGGCCTACCTGGCCTATCTGGCCCAGGCCGTGGACTCGACTCGGGGAGAGCGGGCATCCAGCGCCGGCTCCCCCTCGGACCCCGAGCCGGGCGGTTGATGCGGCCCTCGAGCTATCCCATGCTCGACGCCGCCACGGCGGCGGCGACGGTGCTCGAGCGAATCTTTGTGCTGGGCCCAGAGGAGGTCCAGGTGGCTCAGCTGCGCGGACGCGTGCTGGCCGCCGACCTGCACTCGACCGTGCGCCTTCCCGGGCTGCCTCTGAGCGCGGTCGACGGTTACGCTCATCGCACGGCCGACTCGGGAGGATGGCTCCGCGTGACTGGGGAATCTGCGGCCGGTCGTCCCTACGCCCAGGATCTCGGCCCGGGCCAGGCGGTGACCATCCTGACCGGGGGCGTCGTCCCGGCGGGAGCGGACGCCGTGGTCATGGTCGAGGACGTGACATCGGAAGGGGACGGCATTCGCTTCGCCTCGACCCGGGCCGGGGCCAACATCAACCCGGCCGGCGCAGACGTGGAGGTGGGCGAGCTGGTGCTGGCCCAGGGTACCCAGCTGGGCCCAGCTGAGATCGCTCTCGTCGCCGCCCTGGGGCGGCGCTCGCTCCCAGTTCACCGCCGACCCCGGGTGGCCCTGATGTCGACCGGGGACGAGCTCTTGGAGCTCGGATGCGAGCCCGGACCGGGCCAGATCGTGGATTCCAACCGCTGGGCCCTAGGGGCGGCGCTGGAGGAGACGGGAGCAGAGGTGACGATGCTCGGGATCGCGCCCGACGAGCCCGGCGCACTGCGCGCCCTAGTCGAGGGCGCGCTCCTGGAGCACGACGTGCTGGTGACCTCGGGGGGGGTCTCGGTCGGCAGCCATGACCTGGTCAAGCCGCTCCTGGCCGAGCTCGGCCAGATCCACGTGGGCCGGGTCAAGGTGCGCCCGGGCAAGCCCTTCACCTTCGCCACCCTGGGCTCCGACAAAGTCGCCTTCGGGCTCCCCGGCTTCCCGGTCAGCTCACTTGTCACCTTCGAGGTCTTCGTCCGCCCGGCGCTGCGCCGCATGCAGGGCCACTCGCGGCTGCAGCGCCTCGAGCTGCCCGTGCAATTGGGCTACGACGCCCAGGCGAGCGGGGATCGGACCGACTTCCAGCGCGTGCGCCTGCAGGCCCAGGACGGCGTCCTGGTGGCGCACAGCACGGGGCGCCAGGCCTCCTCTCGACTGCTCTCTATGGTCGGGGCCCAGGGCTTGGTCCGCATCCCTCCGGGAGAGCGCGGGCTGCTTCGAGGCGAGGCGGTGACGGCGCTGCTGCTGAGCCTGGATTAACCCGCCGGGTCGAACGGGCGTTCGGCTTAAAATCGAATTCAGCCATGGCCGCCACCTTCCAACTCGACGCGCCCTTCAAGCCCGCGGCCGACCAGCCCCAGGCCATCGAGACCGTGGTCCAGGGTTTCAACCGTGGCCTGCGGCACCAGCTACTGTTCGGCGTCACCGGGAGCGGCAAGACCAACGTCATGGCCTGGGCGATCGAGCGCCTGGGACGCCCGGTGCTGGTCTTGAGCCCGAACAAGACTCTGGCCGCGCAGCTCTGCGCCGAGTTCCGGCGCCTGTTCCCCCAGAACGCGGTCGAATACTTCGTCAGCTACTACGACTACTACCAGCCCGAGGCGTACATCGCGCGCAGCGACACCTACATCGAGAAGGACTCCAACCGCAACCAGGAGATCGACCGCCTCCGCCACTCCGCCACCAGTGCCCTGGTCACCCGGCGGGACGTGATCGTGGTGGCCAGCGTCAGCTGCATCTACGGCATCGGGTCGGTCGAGGATTACCTGGGCGAGTCGTTCGAGATCCGGCCCGGGATGGCGATCCGGCGTGAGCTACTGCTGCGCAAGTTGACCGAGATGCTCTATGAGCGCAACGACTACGACCTCGCCCGGCTCCGGTTCCGGGTCCGCGGCGACGTCGTCGACCTGGTGCCGGCGAGCGAGGAGCGGGTCTACCGGATCGAGTTCATGGGCGACGAGATCGAGCGCATCCGCGAGCTGGACGCGGTTACAGGCGAGATCCTGTCCGATCGTGATCAGCTCCGAATCTTCCCCGCCAGCCACTACGTGACGCCCAAGGAGAAGCTGCTTTTGGCCCTGGCGGACGCCGAGGCCGAGCTCGAGGAGCGCTGCGCCTGGTTCCAAGAGCAGGGCAAGCTGCTGGAGGCTCAGCGGTTGCGCCAGCGGACCGGATTCGACCTCGAGATGCTGCGGGAGGCGGGCACCTGCGCGGGGGTGGAGAACTATTCACGTCACCTGACCCGGCGTTCGCCGGGCGAGGCGCCCTTCACCCTCCTCGACTACCTGCCCGAGGATGCTCTGATCTTCGTCGACGAATCGCACGTGGCCGTACCCCAGGTCGGAGCCATGCTGGGGGGCGACCGTTCGCGCAAGGCGGCGCTGGTCGAGTACGGGTTTCGCCTGCCCAGCGCCTTCGACAACCGCCCGCTCAGCTTTGCCGAATGGGAGGAGCGGGTGCACCAGGTGCTCTACGTCAGCGCCACTCCGGGCCCCTATGAGCTGGCCCACGCAGAGCAGGTGGCGGAGATGGTGGTGCGACCGACGGGGCTGGTGGATCCGAGCCTGGAGGTGCGGGGCACGGCGGGTCAGATCGACGATCTGGTGGGTGAGCTGCGCCAGCGTGCGCAGGCCGGCCACCGCTCCCTGGTCACGACCCTGACCAAGCGCTTCGCGGAGGACCTGACCGACTACCTGCGTGAGGTGGGCATCCGGGTTCGCTACATTCACTCCGATCTGGACGCCATGGAGCGGATCGAGGTCCTGCGCGACCTGCGCCTGGGCGAGTACGACGTGCTGGTCGGCATCAACCTTCTGCGCGAGGGCCTGGACCTACCCGAGGTCGCGTTCATCGCCATCCTGGATGCCGACAAGGAGGGCTACCTGCGCGCCTATCGCAGCTTCATCCAGATCATCGGGCGCGCCGCGCGCAACGTCGAGGGTCACGTGATCATGTACGCCGATCGGGTCACCGACTCCATGCGCCAGGCGATCGAGGAGACCGATCGCCGGCGCGCTCGCCAGCTCGCTCACAACCTTGAACACGGCATCACCCCCGAGACCGTGCACAAGGCGGTCTACCAACTGGAGGCTCACGAGCAGGAGGTGAAGGCCGACGCGGTCGAGCTCATGGCCAGCTCCGGCCTGCCACGCCCCGACGTCGAGGCCATGCTCCGCGACCTGGAACGCGAGATGTACCGGCTGGCCAAGGGTCTGCAGTTCGAGGAGGCGGGCCGGATCAGGGACCGCATCGCCTCTCTGCGCCGCCGCTTTCTGGGCGGGGATGCGGGCGAGGACGACGCCGATGTGGCTCTGGTCACCGCCGCCGCGCCCCGACCCCGACCGGCATCTCCGCGGCGCCGGGGACGCTAGGGGGATGGGGTCGGACCGCATCGTCATCCGGGGGGCGAGGGAGCACAACCTCAAGAACGTGGACCTCAGCATTCCGCGCGACCGCCTGGTGGTGTTCACCGGGCTCTCGGGCTCGGGCAAGTCGTCGCTCGCCTTCGACACCATCTACGCCGAGGGCCAGCGCCGCTACGTGGAGTCGCTCTCGGCCTACGCGCGCCAGTTCCTGGGCCAGATGGAAAAGCCTGACGTGGACATCATCGAAGGCCTCTCTCCTGCCATCTCGATCGATCAGAAGGGGACTTCGCGCAATCCTCGATCCACGGTGGGCACGGTGACCGAGATCTACGACTACCTGCGCCTGCTCTTCGCCCGCATCGGCCATCCCCACTGCCCAGTGTGCGGGCGCGAGATCCACAAGCAGACCATCGAGCAGATGGCGGCCCAGGTCGAGCGCATGCCCGAGGGCACCCGGCTCATGATCCTGGGTCCCGTCGTCCGCGGGCGCAAGGGTGAGTACCAGAGCCTGCTCGAGGACGTGCGCCGCCAGGGGTTCTCGCGCGTGCGGGTCGACGGCACCATCCACGAACTGGGCGCATCGATACCGATGCAGCGCTACAAAAAGCACGACGTCGAGGTCGTGGTCGACCGCGTGGTGGTCGGTCCCGATCAGCGCACCCGCCTGGTCGACTCGCTCGAGGTCGCGGCCAAGCTGGGTCAGGGCGTGGTCCTTCTGGTTCCCCTGGACGGGGGCGAGGAGGTCTCGCTGTCCCAGGACTACGCCTGTCCGTATGACGGCATCAGCGTGCCCGAGCCCCAGCCGCGGAGCTTCTCCTTCAACACCCCCCACGGCGCCTGTCCGAGCTGCGGCGGTCTGGGAACCGAGCTCGTGGCCGACCCCGAACTGGTGCTCCCAGACCCCGGCCGCAGCCTCAATGCCGGCGCCATCGCGCCCTGGCATCGCTCCCAGTTCTTCTATCCCGAGCTCCTGCGCTCGCTCTGCGAGGCGCACGGGGTGGACATGAACCAGCCCTGGCGCGATCTCGATCCCGATTTCCGCCGGATTCTCCTGGAGGGCACGGGAGCGGAGTCGGTTCGCTTCAGCTATCGCAACTATCACCGCACCCGGCGCACCTACAACGCCCCCTTCGAGGGGGTGTTGGTGAACTTGAAGCGCCGGCATTCGGAGACTGATTCCGACTTCCTGCGCGCCGAGCTGGAAAAGTACATGAGCGAGCGGGCCTGTTCGGCCTGCGCCGGGCGTCGCCTCAAACCGGAGTCGCTGGCGGTGACGGTGGGAGGCCTCAACATCGCCCAGGTCTGCGCCCTGTCGGTGCGCGACGGCGACCTCTGGTTCAAATCTCTGGAGTTGAGCGAGCGCGAGGAGCAGATCGGGCGCGGCATCCTGAAGGAGGTGGGCGAGCGGCTGCGCTTCATGCTCGACGTGGGGCTCGACTACCTGAGTCTGGCCCGGAGCGCGACCAGCTTGTCGGGTGGAGAATCGCAGCGCATCCGCCTCGCCACCCAGATCGGCTCCAAGCTGATGGGGGTGCTGTACATCCTGGACGAGCCCTCGGTGGGCTTGCACCAGCGCGACAACCACCGTCTGATCGAGACCCTGCTCCGCCTCCGTGACCTGGGCAACACGCTGATCGTGGTCGAACACGACGAGGACACCATTCGCGCCGCCGACTGGATGGTCGACATCGGTCCCGGGGCGGGGGAGCACGGTGGAAGGGTGGTCGCCAGCGGCACCGTGGACGAGGTCATGGCCAACCCCGACTCGCTCACCGCGGCCTTCCTGAGGGGGGACCGCCGGATCGAGATCCCGGCTCGGCGACGCCCCCGCGAGCGCGGCGAGCTGGTCATCGAGGGGGCCGAGGCCAACAACCTCAAGTCGATTGAGGCGAGGATCCCACTGGGCTGTTTCGTGGCCGTCTCGGGAGTGAGTGGCTCGGGCAAATCGTCGCTCGTGAGCGACGTGCTCTCCCGGCGCCTGGCCCAGCATTTTCACGGCGCCAAGGCCCGCCCTGGCCGCCACAGCGGCATCCGGGGCCTGGAGCTGATCGACAAGTCGATCGACGTCGACCAATCTCCGATCGGGCGCACTCCGCGCTCCAACCCGGCCACCTACACCGGCATGTTCACGCCCATCCGCGAGCTTTTCGCCTCTCTGCCCGAGGCCCGGGTGCGGGGCTACGCCCCGGGTCGCTTCTCGTTCAACGTCAAGGGCGGCCGGTGCGAGGCCTGTCAGGGGGATGGGATCATCCAGATCGAGATGCAGTTCCTGCCCGATGTCTACATTCCCTGTGAGGTCTGCGGGGGGAGCCGCTACACCCAGGAGGTGCAGGAGGTTCGTTTTCGCGGCCACTCCATCGCCGATGTCTTGGAGATGACCGTGGACGAAGCCATGGAGGTATTCGAGAACGTGCCCCGGATCCTGGCCAAGCTGCGCACGCTGCACGACGTCGGTCTGGGCTACATCCGTCTGGGCCAGCCGGCGACCCAGCTCTCAGGAGGCGAGGCGCAGCGGGTCAAGCTGTCCACCGAGCTCTCCCGGCGCGATACCGGGCACACCATGTACGTGCTCGATGAGCCCACGACCGGGCTTCACTACGCGGACGTGGAGCGGTTGCTGGAGGTCCTCCACCGGCTGGTCGACCACGGCAACACCGTGATCGTGATAGAGCACAATCTGGACGTGCTCAAGACCGCCGACTGGCTCATCGATCTCGGACCCGAGGGCGGGGAGGGGGGTGGCGAGCTGGTGGCCAGCGGGACACCGGAGGAGGTCGCGATGAACCCACGCTCGCACACCGGTCGCTTCCTGGCTCCGGTGCTGGCGCGTCAGGCGCGCCTGGAGGTGACGGCCTGAGCGCGTTCGAGGAACTGCGGGCGCAGCTGGCTCGGATCGCGGATCTGGAGCGCGCCTCAGCCCTGTTGGACTGGGATCAGGAGACCTACCTGCCTCCGGGCGGGGTCGAGGACAGAGCCAACCAGCTCGCCACGCTGGGCGGATTCACCCATCAGATGTTCACCTCCGAGCGCCTGGCGGGTCTGCTCGAGAGCGCCGAGCGCGAGCTCGACGGCGCCCCGCAGGACTCCTTTGAGGCCAGCCTCCTGCGGGTGACGCGACGCGATCACGAGCAGGCGCTGCGGCTCCCCGCCGCCCTGGTCGAAGACCTGGCCCGGGCCGGAGCGGAGGCGCGGCCGGATTGGCTGGCCGCGCGCGAGCAAAAAGACTGGTCGATTTTCCAGCCTCGCCTGGAGCGCAACGTGGAGCTCTCCCAGGCCGTCGCCGACTGCCACGGATTTGAGGTCAGCCGCTACGACGCCCTCATCGAGCGTGGCGAGCCGGGGCTCAGCACGCGCCGGGTGGAGGAGCTGTTCGAGCAGTTGAAGCAGGCGGTGGTACCAATGCTGGCGGCGATCCAGGAGCGCTCGGATCGAATCCAGGACGGCGTCCTCGACCGGAACTACGACCCCGCCCGCCAGATCCAGGTCTCCCTGGCGGTGATCAAAGAGCTCGGCTATGACTTCCACCGCGGCCGGCTCGACATCTCCCAGCATCCCTTCAGCGTCGCCTTCGGGCCCGGCGACGTGCGCATTACGACCCGAGTCAAGCGCAACGTCCGCGACTCCTGCCTGTTCAGCTGCATCCACGAGAGCGGCCACGCCATGTACGACCAGGGGGTGCCTCGCGATCTGGATCGGACGCCGCTCTGGGGGGGGGCCTCGAGCGGCGTGCACGAATCCCAATCCAGGTTCTGGGAGAACCTGGTTGGGCGTAGCCGCCCCTTCTGGCGTCACTTCTTCCCGCTTCTGCGCGACGCCTTCCCCGCCCAGCTCGCCGATCAGGACGCGGAGTCGTTCTACCGCGCCAATAACCGGGTGCGACCCTCCTACATCCGGGTCGACGCGGACGAGGTGACCTACAACCTGCACGTGCTCTTGCGATTCGAGATCGAGCGCGACCTGGTCGAGGGGCGGCTCGGCGCGGCGGAGGTGCCCGAGGCCTGGAACGAGCTCCTGGCGCGCTATCTCGGCCTGCCGCCGCCCGATCTGGTCTCCGGCCCCCTGCAGGACATCCACTGGGTTAGCGCCCCGCTTGGAACCTTCGTCGGATACACCCTTGGCAATCTCATCAGCGCCCAGCTGATGGATCGAGCGCGGCTGGATCTGGGCGACGTGGACGCGCTCCTGGAGGCGGGCGACTTCTCACCTCTGCTGGCCTGGCTGCGCGCTGCCGTGCACCAGCACGGAAGAATGTTCACGCCCGACGAGCTGACCCTGCGGGCGACCGGCGCGGGGATCGGGACAGAGTCCTGGATCCGCTACGCGCGAGCCAAATTTGGGGAGCTGTACGACCTCAGCTGGTAGTCGCCTCGCGCAGCGATGGGCGCCGTCCATGCATCATCGTGGCGTGTCCACCACTGCCCTGCCGGCCATCCTCGCCATCTGCGTGCTGCTCTTCGCCGAGGAGGCCGGGGTGCCGATCCCGCTGGCCCAGGGCGAGGTGGTGCTGATCGGCTCGGGCCTCCTTGTCACCTCGGGCCGGGTCCAGCTTGCTCCCATGCTCCTCCTCACCGCCCTGGCCGTGGTAGTGGGTGCGCTCTGCGGCTACGGCTGGGCGCGCCTGATCGGTCGGGAGCGCCTGAGGGGGGTCGCGGCCCGGCTCCACGCCGAGGGCTCCTTCGATCAGGTCGCCGCCAGGCTGACAGGCTCCGAGGTCGGCCTGGTCTCGATCACCCGGCTGGTGCCGGGACTGCGCGTTTACACCAGCCTGGTGGCCGGGGCGTCGGGCATGAGGCTGCGCCGGTTCGCGACCGCGCTGCTTCTGGCGGTGATCCCCTGGGTGCTCTTCTACACCCTGCTCGGAGTGTTCGTGGGGGTGCCTGCCGAGCACATCATCGGGCTCCTGGAGGGCACCGTGCTGCGCCTGGGAGTGGTGCTTTTGATCCTGATCGGTCTCTACCTGGGGGTGCGCCGCCTGCCCGCAACGCGTCCTCCTGGCCCCCTGCACCGTTCCTCGGCGGCGCGCGTCCTGGCCGCCTTGATGGTCGACCTGGGCGTGACCAGCCTGGTCCTGGTCGTGTTCGCCGTCCTGCTCGGGTTGGAGCAGAACACGGCCAGCGCGGCCTCTGCCACGGCGGTGGTGGGGGCCACCGCACTGGCCTACCTGGTGGTGGCGAGGCGGAGCACGGGAAGCACCCTGGGCGAGTCGATGTTCCGGGTCCGCTACCCCTGAGCCCGACCGGGGTGGCGGCCTCGGCCCGGCTGCCTAGAATCGGCGGCAGTGGTTAGCACTCCCGAGGGCATCCGGCGCCGGTTGCGGGCGGTGCCCGACTCCCCCGGGATCTACATGTTTCGCGACGGTGGCGGCCAGGTGATCTACGTGGGTAAGGCGCTGCGTCTGCGCGATCGACTCCGCTCCTATTTCGGGCCCGGGTCGCAGACCTCGCCGCGACTGGCCGAGCTCACCCGGCGCATCGCCGACTTCGAATTCGTCAAGGCCGCCAACGAGGTCGAGGCGCTGGTGCTCGAGTGCAATCTGATCAAGCACTACCGGCCGCGCTACAACGTGCGCTTGAAGGACGACAAGAACTACCTCTACCTGAAGCTGCCCGTGACCGAGGAGTTCCCGCGCGTGCATTACACGCGCCGCATCGCCGACGACGGCGCCCGCTACTTCGGTCCCTACACCAGCGCCCAGGCGCTACGCAGCACGGTCAAGAGCCTGCGCCAGCTGCTGCCCTTTCGGACCTGCTCGGACGAGGTCTTCAGCCAGGGCCGGATCTGCCTGGACTACCACATCCAGCGCTGTCCCGGTCCCTGCGAGCTGCGCATCACGGCGGCCGACTACCGGGCTCGGATCGAGCAGGTGGCGCTCTTCATGGAGGGCCGCTCGGGGGAGCTGGCGCAGGGACTGCGAGCGGAGATGGACGCCGCCGCCGAACGCCTCGACTTTGAGACCGCCGCCCGCCGCCGCGACCAGCTGGGCGCGATCGAGAAGATCGCAGATCGGCAGCGCGTGTTGGTCCACTCGCGCAGCGACGAGGACCTCGTGGCCTGGTCGCGCTCGGGACGCTCGGCCTACGTGGAGGTGGCGCACGTGCGCGAGGGCCGGATGGTGGGACACGACGGCCACGCTCTGGAGGGGGCCGCTGAGCTGGCCGACGAGGACGTGCTCAGAGCCTTCCTGCTCCAGTATTACGCCAGCGCGACCCACGTGCCGCGCTCGATCGTGCTCCCCGCCGTCCTGCCCCAGGGGGAGGAGGTGACGGCCTTCCTGAGCCATCGCCGGGGCGCGCCGGCAAGCCTGCACGTGCCCCGGCGGGGGCGGCTCAAGGCGCTTTTGGACCAGCTCACGGAGACCGCCCAGGAGGCGCTGGAGCAGGACCGGATCCGGGCCGCCTACGACCACGATCGCACCGGACCGATGCTTGAGTCGCTGGCCCAGGCGCTGGAGCTGGAGTCGCCCCCCCGGCGGATCGAATGCTTCGACATCTCCAACCTGCAGGGGGAGTCGGCGGTGGGCTCGATGGTGGTGTTCGAGGAGGGCCGGCCCTCGCCCGAGAACTACCGCAGCTTCAAGATTCGGCTGGCCGAGGGCCCCAATGATTTCGCCATGATGCGGGAGATGCTGCAGCGGCGCTTTGATCGGCTGGAGTCGGCCCTGCGCCGCTCTGCCGCGGGCGAGGCATTGGATCGCAGCTTCGCCAGCCGGCCGGACCTGGTCATCGTCGACGGCGGCAAGGGTCAGCTGGGCGTGGCGGTGGCGGTCCTGGAGGCGGCGGGCTTCGCCGACGTGCCCGTCTTCGGCCTGGCCAAGGAGCGCGAGGAGGTGTTCGCTCCCGGCCGCCCAGCCCCGATCGTGCAGGAGCACGACTCTCCCGGCCTGTTCCTGCTCCAGCGCATCCGCGACGAGGCCCATCGCTTCGCCATCACCCACCATCGGCGGGTCCGCACGCGACGCGCTCTCTCCTCGCCCCTAGACTCGGTCGAGGGCATCGGTCCGGCGCGCAAGCGGGCGCTCCTGCGCCGCTTCGGGAGCCTCGATGCCATCCGCGCGGCCAGCCCGGGCGAGCTTGCCGCCAGCGGAATTCCCGCCCGCGTGGCGGCGCGCCTTAAGGAATTGCTCTAATGAAACCGGCCCCACCTCGTCTGCTCCTGGTCTCGGCCCCGGACCGGGTCCGAGCCGAGGCCGACCTGGCCCAGGCCGGGTTCGAGATCGGGGCCGGCGAGCCGGCCCGGCCGGAGCGGGATCTGGCCCTGCTTTTGACTCAGCCCACGGCCGAGCTCTTGGCGCGCGCCGACGCCGCTGGACTTCAGTACACCCTGATCCACGTCGGTGCCGCGGACGGGGAACCCCAGGGGAGTTTTGAGCGCGCCCACCACCGGATCGGCCCCGAGGCCCTCGGGGCCCTGGCCGGCTCGCTCTCCAGCCGGCGCTCCGGCGAGCTCGAATTACTCGCCTT
>Ga0307373_10010191_pt1 | contig 13889 bp, 13 predicted proteins | sample OX2MG_FD_202534 | JGI IMG/M metagenome (GOLD analysis project Ga0307373, IMG submission 202534) | Soil microbial communities from Risofladan, Vaasa, Finland - OX-2 | ecosystem: Environmental > Terrestrial > Soil > Coastal area > Acid sulfate soil | place: Finland: Risofladan, Vaasa | collected... | reverse complement strand
CACGGATCAGGTCGTGCTGGTCACCGGAGGGGCGCGCGGGCTTGGCAAGGGAATCAGCCGCGCGTACGCCCAGCGCGGAGCGCGGGTGGTGCTCTGCGACATCAACGAGGCGGGCGCGGCGGCGTCGGCTGCCGAACTGAGTGCCGAGACCGGTCGTGAGGTGCTGGGGCTGCCGGCGGATGTCAGCGACGCAGACGACGTGGACGGCGTTGTCAGCGCTATCCTGGCTCGCTACGGCCGGATAGATCACCTGATCTGCAATGCGGGAATCGTGACCATCGCGCTCCTGGTCGACACCTCACCGCAGACCTGGGAGCGGGTGCTCGCGGTGAACCTCGGCGGAGTGCTCCTCTTCACGCGGGCGGTGCTGCCTCACATGCTCGCCGCCGGCAGCGGCTCGATCGTCAACATCGCCTCCCAGGCCGGAAAGCGTCCGAACAAGTACATCGCTCCCTACAACGCGTCCAAGGCCGGAGTGATCAGCCTGACCAGGACCGCTGCGGTCGAGGCCGCGCCGCTGGTGCGGGTCAACTGCGTCTGCCCGGGCTTCATCGACACCGAGCTGCAGGAAGAGGAGTACGAGATTGTCTCGGCCCTGACCGGTCAGCCCCGGGACGAGATCCGGCAGTCGTGGCTTGACGCCATGCCGCTGCGACGGATCCAGACAGTGGAGGAGGTCGCGGATGCAGTGCTCTTCCTGTCCTCGTCTGCGGCCGCCCAGATCACCGGCGAGGCGCTGAATGTCAGTGGCGGACTGGTCATGGAATAGGAGCCGGATGAACTCGGACGTCTTTGCGCAGCTGACTGCGGGCTATGACGGAGTCTCGCCCGCGCGGCGCAACCTCGCGCTATTCGCGAGGATGGCGCTGATCCGTAGTTTCGAGCGCAAGCTGCAGGAGCTGTTCAGCCGTGGCCGCCTGCCCGGATTCGTGCACCTGTACGTAGGCGAGGAAGCCATCGCGGTGGGTGCTTGCTCGGTGCTGGGCGGCGGGGACAAGATCACCAGCACCCACCGGGGCCATGGTCACCTGATCGCCAAGGGCGCCGATCCGCGGCGGATGATGGCCGAGATCATGGGGCGGACGACCGGGCTGTGCCATGGCAAGGGCGGTTCCATGCATATTGCCGACTATTCACTGGGAATCCTCGGGGCGAATGGCATCGTCGGCGGCGGCATTCCGATCGCGACCGGTTCGGCGCTGGCGGATCGTGTCCTGGGCCGCGATCAAGTGACGGTTTGTTTCTTCGGTGACGGTGCGGCGAACCAGGGCGTGCTGCTGGAGGCGCTGAATTTGAGCGCGATCTGGCAGCTGCCGGTCGTCTTCATCTGCGAGAACAACGGCTTCACCGAGTGGATGCGCACCTCGGATATCACTGCCGGATCGATCGCGGAGCGAGCACGGCCGTTTGGCGTGCAGTCCGCCACGGTGGATGGCAATGATGTGCTGGCTGTCCAGGCTGCGGTTGCGGAGGCGGTAGGGCGCGCCCGGGGCGGGGGCGGGCCGGCCCTGATCGAGGCGCAGACGTATCGCATGCTCGCGCATAACGAGGGCGAGGAGGCCTTCTCCGGTCAGTACAGGCCGAAGGAGGAGATCGAGCACTGGCGCGGACTCGATCCGATCGACCGGTTCGCTGCTGTTCTGGCGGAGGATCCGGATATCGGCGCGAAGGAGCTTGAGGATATTCGCGAGGCGGCCGCCAGGAAGATCGAAGCGGCGGTCGAGTACGCGGTCGCGAGCCCCGAGCCGGAACCGGCCGATGCCCTGACCGATCTCTACGCCCGGGCAGGTGCCTGATGCCCAGCATCTACATGGCCAATGCGATCCAGGCAGCCCTGGCAGAGGCGATGGCCGAGGATCCCAGCGTGATCGTCCTCGGCGAGGACGTCGAGCTCAGCACGATCGGCGCCACAAAGGGCCTGATCGACAAGTTCGGTGCGAACCGGGTGCGTAACTCGCCGATTTCCGAGGCAACAGTGGTCGGCTCATGCGTCGGGGCAGCCGCCTGCGGGCTCCGCCCGGTGATGGACCTGATGTTCTCCAGCTTCCTTTACATCGCACTGGACCAGGTCGCGAATCAGGCGGCCCGATTGCGTTACATGTCCGGTGGCCAGGTATCGCTCCCGCTGGTGCTGTTCGCCGGCACAGGTCCGTCGGGATCGGCGGCCGCGCAGCACTCGGAAAACCCGCATCCGCTGCTGATGTCGCTGTCTGGGGTCAAGGTGGTGTTCCCGAGCACGCCGGCGGACGCGAAGGGCCTGCTGCTGGCGAGCATCCGCGATCCGGATCCCGTCGTGTTCCTGCTGGACCTGATGCTGGCCGGGTCGCGGGGCGAGGTGCCCGACGGGGCCGAGGCTATTCCGCTCGGCCAGGGCGTAATCCGCCGTCCCGGTACGGATCTGACGGTCGTGGCGATCGGATCGGCGGTGCCGCAGGCGCTGACCGCTGCTACCGAACTGGCGCACGCCGGAGTATCGGCCGAGGTGATCGATCCGCGGACGCTCGTTCCGTGCGACTGGCCGCTGATCTTCGACTCCGTCCGGCGCACCGGGCGGCTGGTGATCGCCGATCCGGCCCGCCGGACCTGCGGCGCGGCCGCGGAGATCGCGGCCCGCGCGATGGAGTCCTGCTGGTCCAGCCTGCGCACGGCTCCGGTCCGGGTGTCATGGGAGGACGTGCCGATCCCGTTCAGCCCGGTGCTCGAGCAGGCGGTCACGGTGTCGTCGGCAAAGATCCGCGCGGCGGCAGCCGCCATGCTCGGCGCGAGTTAGGAGCCGGGCGGATGGATGTACTCCTGCCGAAATGGGGCGTCACCATGCAGGAAGCAACGGTGGACGAGTGGCTGGTCACTGAGGGCCAGCAGGTCCAGGAGGGCCAGCCGATCGTGCGGGTCGGCACCGACAAGGTGGATGCCGAAGTCGAGGCTCCGGCGTCTGGCGTGCTCCGTTCCATCCACGTGCCCGAAGGCGAGGTGGCCCCTGTCGGTGCCGTCCTGGCCGTGATCGATGAGTCGTAGCGACCAGCATGTTCCGCGGGATCTGACGGTGCTCGTCGATATCGGCAGCACATACACCAAGGCCGTCAGCGTCGACCAGGCCGGCCGGGTCGTGTCAGCTACCCAGGCACCGACGTGCCCGGATGATCTGCGCGCCGGATTCGAGACGGCGGCGCAGGCGCTGGGCGTGGCTGACCGGCGGTGTGATGACGCAGGTGCGGACAGCAGGGGTCACCTGGACCGGCGCGACACCGGCGCGGCAACCTTTGCCTGCTCGAGCGCGGCCGGAGGCCTGCGGCTATTTGTGATCGGAATGGAGCCGTCGCTCACGGTGCGCGCAGGCCAGCGGGCCGCCATGTCGGCGGGAGCACGGGTGGTCGGGACCGCATCCGCGGCGGAGCTTCCCAGGCTCACCGTCGCCGACGTGGTCAGCACGGGCGCTGACATCGTCCTGCTCACCGGCGGCGCCTCCGGGGGAGACCGCGCCGCGCTGGTGGCCGGGGCCAGCGCCCTTGCCCTGGTCGCGCCCGGCCTGCCTGTCGTGGTGGCCGGCAACGAGGATGCGTATGAGGCAGCAGCGCCATTGCTCGGCGACCGGCCGGTCGTCCGGTTCCTGCCGAACGTGATGCCGCGGGTAGGCGAGCTGCGGGTCGAGCCAGTGCAGGAGGCCATCCGCGAGATATTCGCGGATCACGTCATGGGGTCGGGACGATTCGGATCCGCATCAGAACTGGCGGGCATCGTCGCGATGCCGACGCCGGCGGCCGTGCTTGCAGGCGTATCCGTCCTGGCACGGCTCGGGCCGGACTTCCCGTGGCTGGCCAGGCCAGTGCTGGTGGACATCGGAGGAGCGACCACGGATGTGCACTCCGTCCTGGCCGACGGCGCGCAGCGGTCAGTGGAAGGTGATCTTGGCCTGCGCGAGAGCGCGATCTCGCTGCTGAGGGCGGCGCGAGTGGCAGGCCTGGCCGGAGCTTTGGAGGCTGAGCTGGACCAGGCTGTGCGGGTTCGGCATGAGGATCGCTCGCAGTTGCCTGCCAGTGCTCAGGAAGCCGGCCATGATCGGACGCTGGCCAGATTCGCGTGCGAGATCGCTCTGGAGCGGCACGCGGGTACGCTGCGCTTTCATCCCGGACCCGATGGCGGGTCGCTGCGCGCGACGGGCCGGGACCTGCGGGCAGCCACTTGTGTGATCGGCTCCGGCGGGATATTCGCGCGGCACGATCGCGCCGGGGCGGAGCTGACCGCCGCGCTACGGTCCGCGCGCGAGCGCGGTGTGCTCGTGCCAGCCGAGCCTGTCGTGCTGACCGACGCCCAGTACCTTGTCTGGGCGATTGGCCTGCTGGATACGCAGGTGCCGGGTGCCGGGGAGACGCTTGCCCGGGTCTGGGCTGCGGAGCGACAGGGCGACGTCATTGCCGAAGGGAGCTGAGCGGGCGATGACGGGCGCTGACGGCGAGCTGGTCCCGCGCGGGCTGCCGAGCGGGCACGACCTGGTGCGCCGCGGCCGGGAGATGGCGGCGTCGCTCAGCACGGGATGGGCACGCTACTGCCGGGAGCGCGGTGTCCGGTCCGAGCGGCACTACAAGCAAGCCTGCGCGAGCCGGGACGAGATTACGTACTACATCAATCTCGGCCTCAAGTCCTGGCCCGAGACGCGGGCGGCGCTGGAAGAGATCCTCGCGGCCTGCCGTGAGCGTGACCTGCGGGTCGATCGCGTGTCGCTGACCGCTGACCGCCGGATGGGCCTACCGCCGGATGCCCGGCGCGATGCCCTGGAAGAGACCGGGATCATGTTCTGGACTCCGCGGGACTGGCACGGTGCGGCCGATGACCTGGACGTCGAGCCGATTCTCAACGACCACGCCGTCGGCAGCCCGGCGTCGGTGGAGAACGCCTGCGAGGCGATCGCGGCCGGGTTCGGCTATATCGGTAACCTGTCCCAGCAGGCCTACCGGTATCCGGGCTGGTCCTCCGATGCCGACCAGATGATCGCCACAGTCATCGGGATGGGCGTGATCGCCGGGAAGAAGGATGACGGCGTCGTCCTCGACTCTTACATCGACGACGGTTTCTGCGCAACGTTCCATGACGCGGCGACGTCGCTCGCCTGGTGCATGCTGCACCGGCATATCGCCGATGACCTCGTCGGTGTCGCCTATGCGCCGAGCTACGGATCGACATTCGCGGACCCGATGCTAAAGCAGGCATTCGGCCTGGCTCTGGACCGGATTAACACCTCGCGCGTGCCGCCCTCGCTCGTGCACGGCGACACCAATTCGCTAGAGGCGTGGTACTCCCTGGATCGCAACGCGGCGATCGTCACCAGCGACATCTACTTCACCATTGCCAGCCAGCTCGCCCATCCCACCGGCGCCGCCGTGCATCCCACTCCGCTCACTGAACCGAGCCGGATCCCGACCGTCGAGGACATTGTCCAGTCACTAGAGATCGGTCGGGAAGCCGAGCGCCGGGCCCGGTCTACCCGGGATCTGATCGACTGGCGCCCGGTCTACGCAATGCGCGACCAGATTATGGCCGGAGGCGAGCGTGCCTATCACAGTATGCTGGATGGCCTGCGGCTGCTCGGCGTCGATACCAGCGATCCGCTTGCGCTGCTGATCGCGACCAAGCGGCTCGGCGCGGATGAGATTGAGAGGGCCTTCGGCGCGGGCGAGTCTGATAGCAGCTATCCGAGAGGGCGAGTCCCAGTCGTTCCGACCGACACCCTTCGCCGCGCGACCGCGAACCGTCAGCGGGTGATCGATGCATTGGCCCAGCTCTCGCCGCTGCCCCAGGTTGCTGGCCTCCGCGTCGTGGCGGCGAGCGGAGACATCCATGAGTACGGTCTCTACGTTCTGACTGGAGTGCTGCAGAGCCTTGGCTGCGAAGTGGTCGATCTCGGCACTAGCGTCGATGCCGCGGCGATCGCGGCGGCGGCTGCCGAGACTGCCGCGCATGCGGTGGCACTCAGCACCTACAACGGGATGGCGGCCAGCCTGACCCGAGATCTGCTGGCCGAGTTCGGCCTGCGGGGGCTCAGCACCCGGCTGTACGTGGGCGGCCGGCTCACGGAGGATCTACACGGCGCGAAGAACGTCGACGTCACCCGGCACGTTGCCGAGCTCGGCGCAGTGCCCTGCGCGTCCGTCGAAGACATGGTGGTCGACATGAGCCGGTCGGCCGCCCAGCTCAGAACTTGCTAATGGCCGCGGGCGACAGGGTAGGAGAGGACCGAGATCATGACACAGGGAAGCGCTCTGATCGTAGGGGGCGGAACCGGGATCGGGCTTGCCGCGGCACATCGTTTCGTGGCACGCGGGATGCCTGTCGGCCTGTCCGGCCGTCGCGCCGATGTCCTGGCCGCCGCCCGGGAGGAAGTCCTGCAGCGTCATCCGGGCGCGATCGTCGAAGTCGCGGCCGCTGATGGCGCAGCAGAGAGCCAAGCTCACGAGATGGTCAGGTACCTGGCCGAGCGCCTCGGCCCGCCGTCTGTCCTAGTCGCCAGCGCCGGGATCTACGAGGGCTGCGATTTCCTGGACCTGACCGAGCAGGCCTGGCGGCACACCATGACCACGACGCTTGACTCGACCGTCTTCCCCGCTGTCGCGGCGGCGCGTCTGATGGCCGAGCGTGGCGGCGGCCGGATTGTGCTCCTCGCATCAACGAACAGCTTCGTTTCTGAGCCGGGTTCCACGGCCTACAGCGCGGCGAAGGCGGCAGCCAGCTCGCTGGCGCGGTCGCTGGCCGTCGATCTGGCCAAGTCAGGGATTCAGGCCAACGCTGTCGCGCCCGGCTGGATCCACACCGGTATGGTGGATGACTTCGTGCAGAACGCGACGCCGGAGACGCTGGCCAATATCAACCCGCTCGGCCGAGTCGGCCTGCCGGACGAGGTGGCGAACCTGATCGAGTACCTGGCACTGGACGCGCCGGACTACCTGACCGGCGCGACGGTGCTGATCGACGGGGGCCAGACTGCCGCTGCTCCGTTGATATAACCTAAAATGTACAGGCTAACCGAAGTCACGGCTCGAGGTCCCCGGCGTACGCGATCCGGGCAATTGCGGAATCGCTGAGTGTCTCGCGGTCAGTCCCCGGAGGATACGCCAATGTCAGAAAGTTCTTCGATCGCTGATCATCCGCATGATGCTGAGGATGATGACTTCCAGCGGATAGGTCGGCGAGTTCTTGAGCTGCGCCAGGCGCATCGATATAGCCTGCGCGATCTGGCTCGGATGTCGGGCCTGTCGCCGTCCTTCCTCAGCCAGGTTGAGCGCGGTCGCGGCGAGCCGTCCATCTCCGCCCTGAAGCGCATCGCTTCCGCGCTCGAGGTCGAATTGCTGTATTTCTTCAGCTCGACAAAGGATGCGGAATCCAAGATGGTTGCTCGCGCGGGAACCGGCCAGCGGCTGCCCGCGATTAACGGAGTCGAGTTCCGTTTGCTCATCAATGAACCCGATAGCCGCCTGGAGCCTATCCACGGACGGTATGAGCCGGGCGGTCAAACCGGAGATGAGCCGATGGTGCACAACACCGCGCCGAGTGCGGTGGAGTGGGGAATGATCTTGTCCGGCCGTTTCAAGGTATGGGTCGGTGACGACGTCTTCATCCTGAACCCAGGTGACAGCATCTTCTTCCAGAGTTCCACGCCGCATCGCATCCAGAACATCGGTGAAGACATCGGAGAGTACATCTGGGTGAACTCTCCGTCATCGTTCTGAGTTCCGTCCTAGCCAGTCGGGCTCTGACCGCGCTTTGTCCACTGTCAGCGCACAATAATGTCCTCTAGGTATTGACATGTCTGCTGTGGACGAATAGCGTCAGTACTCATAGACGAGTACGTTCGGTGAGTGACGAGAGGTAGATGGTGATTCGGCCATCCTAGGTCGATGTGCGGCCTGGCAGAACGCCCGGCCTGATTGCCGCACCAGGTGCTTGTTCTACTCTTTTCGTCGCTCTGGTCATAAGTCGGAGACTGCAGGTGGCAACTGGGCAGGTCACGGTGGCACTAGTCGCCACTTTGGACACCAAAGGTCCAGAAGCAGCCCTGTTCGCGGATCTGATCCGGGCTCGAGGCGCGGCCGTGCGAGTGTACGACACCGGCATACGCCCGCGTGCCGATCCAGTCGTCCAGTCCGACGTCAGTAATGATGCTATTGCCCGGTCTGGCGGCATGACGATCGAGGAGGTTCGGGCGCTCGGAAGTCGCGGTGAGGCGATCGCGGCGATGGCATGCGGCCTATCCCATCTGCTACCAGAGGACTATTCCCGCGGACTGTTCGACCGGGCCGTCGTCATTGGCGGGCTGAATGGCGCGGTTCTGGGTGCTTTCGGACTTCAGCAGCTACCGTTCGGCGTCCCGAAGCTGATAGTGACGCCGGTCGCATCCGGCACCCGCCAGTTCGCGCCATTCGTTGGGACGTCGGATATTGCGATCATGCATTCGGTTGTCGACCTGCAGGGGGTCAATAGCTTCACTACCGAGGTGCTGAGCCACGCTGCGTCCTATATGACTGGCCCCGATGTTGCAACTCTAGCTGTACCTAAGGAACACGGTGGTATTGCCATAACTATGAATGGCAATACCACTCCCGTCGGCATGATGATTCTGAGCGAGCTTGATGGCCGTGGCTGGGACGTCGTGGCCTTTCATTCCAACGGCGTTGGCGGTTCAGCGATGGAGCGCCTGGCCGGCGAGGGCCGCTTCATCGCCGTGATCGACCTGACGACCAATGAGATCGTGGACCGCGAGCTCGGCGGCGTGTACCCTGGACCGCCGTCTCGCATGCGGGCGCTGGCGGACAGCGGTCTGCCGATGGTATTCGTGCCTGGCTGCGTCGACTTCATCAACCAGAATCCAGCCCTCGTCCCGGCAGACCGGAAGCGAACCCGGCACAGTCCGGGGCTCGACCTGGTTCGGGTGACGGCCAAGGAAGGCGAGCGGATTGCACGGATCTTCGCCGAGTCGGTGAATTTGCATTCCGGCCCAGTGGAGGTCGTGGCACCGACGCGAGGATTCTCGCCGTCGGCGGCTGACGACGGACCGCTCGCCGACCCGGCGGCGGACGAGATCTTCCTGAGCACCCTGACGTCTGGCCTGGATGCGCGCATCCGGCTGACTCGCGTAGACACACCGATCAATGACCCGGCGGTTGCGCGTGCCGTACTCGACGCTGTCGACCGTGTGCTGGCCCGGTCCGCCGACCGGGCCGTGAGCCCGACCACCGAAGGAGCCCCTCATGTCAGCTAGCGGCAAAGACCTGCGGATGCGTCATCTGCTGCACCGGGATACGGGCACATGCATCCTCTTCGCCGCCTCGCACGGCACCAGTACGGCGACGATCTTCCACGAGCTGAACCAGACTGCGGACAAGGTCGCCGCGGCGATCGACGGAGGTGCGGACTCGGTTCTCATCAGCCCGCCGATCGGCAGGCTGTGCGCCGGGATTCTCCGGGAGCGGCCGCATGCCGGGTTCGTTGCCAAGGTGAGTGCGACCGCCTATGAGAGCTTCCGCCGCGAGACACCGATCTGGTCGTCCGAGGCGGCGATGGTGGCCGGAGCGGACGGTGTCGGCATCATGATGCAGCTCATTCCGGAAAACGAGGAAGCCGTGATCCGGCTCGTGGCGGAGTACGGGGAGGAGTGCGAGCGGCTCGGTATGCCGTACATCGTAGAAGCCGAGCTCCCGGGGGCTTATCAGGCGAACGCCTGGATGCCCGATGATCAGGTCAGCTATTTGCGCCGGGCATGCCGGCTCGCCGAGGAACTCGGCGCGGACATCATCAAGACCAACTGGCCGGGCAGCGCGGACGGGTTCGCATCGATCGTCGCGGCGGTGACCAAGCCGGTCATAGTGGCGGGCGGTCCGCGGATCGACGACGCCCAGCTTCTGGAGATCATCGACGAGGCCATGCGCGCCGGCGCGATCGGTGCGTCGGTCGGGCGCAACATCTTCCAGTCGCCAGACCCGGTGCGGGCGACCGCGAACATTGCCGCGGTGGTCCATAACCGGACGGCCGTGGCCAGCGTCCTGGCCGGCGGGGTGAGGTAGACGATGAAATACGGATTCTTCCTGCCGAATTTCGGACCTTTTGGGAACGCCCGGTGCTTGGCTGATCTAGCGGAACGGGCCGAAGTTGCTGGCTGGGACGGCTTCTTCATCTGGGACCACATCCTGTTCTCGGCGACTGAAAGCTATGACGTGGCTGATCCATGGGTCGCCCTGACCGCCGCGGCGATGACAACCGACGTGGTCCGGCTAGGGGCCCTGCTGACGCCGCTATCCCGCCGTCGGCCTTGGAAGGTGGCCAGGGAGACGGTCACGCTTGACCATCTGTCTGGCGGCCGCCTGATCTTCGGCGCGGCGCTCGGCTTCCCGCCGGACACGGAGTTCCAGCTGTTCGGCGAGGTCTGGCCAGACCTCGATCGGGCCCGCATGCTTGATGCCGGCCTGGAGTTGCTGACCGGGTTCTGGTCGGGCCAGGAGGTCAGCTTCTCCAGCGAGGATTACCAGGTCGGTCCGGTGACCTTCCGGCCTCGTCCGTTGCAGCAGCCGCGGATCCCGGTCTGGGTCGCCGGGTGGTGGCCGAACAAGCCGCCATACCGGCGGGCGGCCCGCTGGGACGGCGTCGTCCCGGAGATGGCGGACGGCAGCCTGCCCGGTGTTACCGAGGTTGCCGAGATGACTGCGTACATCGCGAAGTACCGGGAATCGGATCGGCCGCTAGATCTCGTCGTCAATGGCCATGACTGCTGGCGGCACGAGCACGAGATGACGGACTATGCCGAGGCGGGCCTGACCTGGTGGCTAGAGCGGGTCGATTCGGACCGGGCCTTCTCGGTTCGGGAAGCAGAGGTACTCATCGACCAGGGACCGCCTCGGTAGCGGCATCTAGACGATAACCGAAATATCATGGCAAGAGCATGGGAAGGATAGCAGATGCGTGGTGTGGTGATCGACGCCGAATGGGCGCCGAAGAATCCTGAGGAAATGACCGAACGGCAGCGAGCCGACCACTGGGCGGTCTACGCAAACATGGCGTACCGCAAGCCGACCGCGACGCTGACCGAGCTGGCTGACCCGACGAGCCCCGGCCCGCAGGAGATGATCCTCAAGGTCGGCGCGTGCGGGATCTGTGGCTCGGACGTGCACATGTTCGAGACCGACGACGACGGTTACATGCTTCTGCCCTATCACCTCAAGGCACCGGTCGTCACCGGCCATGAGATCTCGGGAACGGTGGTCGAAGTCGGCTCCGAGGTGTCCGGATTCGCCGCAGGCGACCTGGTAGCGGTCGAGGAGATCCAGTGGTGCGGCCGCTGTACCCCCTGCCGGGGCGGGTACTGGAATCAGTGCCAGTACGTCGAGGATCTCGGTTTCACCATCGACGGCGGATTCGCGGACTACCTGAAGGTCGACGTCAAGCATTGCTGGTCGCTCAACGAGGTCGCTGAGCGGTACGGGTCGGCGGAGATCGCGCTCGAAGTCGGCGCGACCTGCGAGCCGACCAGCGTTGCCTACGAGGGCATCTTCACCCGGGCCGGCGGGTTCAAGCCGGGCAGCGCCGTCGCCGTGTTCGGCGCGGGCCCGATCGGGCTGGCCTCGACGGCCCTGGTCGCCGCTGCCGGTGCGAGCAAGGTGATCTGCTTCGACACCCTTGCGGGTCGCAGGCAGCTCGCCAGCGATATCGGCGCCACTCACGTCTATGACCCGGCGGCGGTCTCGGTGCCGGAGGTGATCGCCGAGCTTACCCAGGGGCACGGAGTCGCGATGGCCGTCGAGGCGTCGGGCAATTTCCCGGCGGTCATGCGAGGGGCCGAGCAGGCTCTGGCGGTCGGCGGCAAGCTCGCTGTCATCGGCATGGACGGCCGTCCGGCCGAGATGATGTTCATCGACCATCAGCTCAAGGCACTGTCGACCTACGGCTCGCTGGGCCACTGCGGGTCGTGGGACTTCCCCAACGTGATCGGCCTGATGGCCTCCGGCCGGATCGACATGCACAAGGCGATCACCAAGCGGCATCCGCTGGACAAACTGGTCGAGGCGATCGAGGAGACGAAGCAGCGCGCGGACGGCAAGGTGCTGGTCAAGCCCGGCATCACGAGCAGCTGACATGGCGGCCGACACCCCGGGGTCTGAGCAGAAGCTCAGCTGGGGCATCCTCTCGACGGCCCGGATCGCTGGCGAGGTCATGCCTGGCCTGCAACGGTCCGCTCGGAATACGGTGCGCGCTGTGGCGAGCCGTGATCCCGGGCGAGCGGCAGCGTTCGCCCGGGAGTACGGCCTGCCGGTCGCCTACGCGAGCTACGAGGAACTGCTGGCCGATCCCGGGATCGACTGCCTCTACATATGCCTGCCGAACAGCCTGCATGAGCACTGGACTAGGGCGGCGCTCGAAGCTGGCAAGCACGTGCTCTGCGAGAAGCCGCTGACTCCGACCGAGGAGCAAGCTCGCGGACTGCACGAGCTTGCCGTCCGGCGCGGACTCGTGCTGGCTGAGGCCTTCATGTACCGGCATCACCCGAAGGCGAAGAAGTTGCGTGATCTCGTCGCGTCGGGAGCGCTCGGCGGGATCCGCACGATCCGGTGCTCGTTCAACTTCATGGTCGGTGACCCGGCGGCCGACATCCGTTATGACCTCGGTCTGGCCGGCGGATCGCTGCTCGATGTGGGCTCGTATTGCGTCAGCCTTGCGAACTACGTGCAGGATGAACAGCCAGCCGAAGTCTCGGGGATCGCTAAGCATGCGCAGTCCGGCGTCGCTGAGCAGTTCTACGGAATCCTGACCTTCCGCTCGGGCGCGGTCGCGATATTCGACTGCGCGATGAACGCACCGCTCTCGATCAGGGCATCTGTGCTCGGCAGCGCGGGCGAGGCGGTCATCGAGGTTCCCTGGTATCCGCATCTGCCGCCCACGACGATCGACGTCCGCTACGCGGACGGCCGCAGCGAGCAGATCGACGCCAGCGGCGAGAACGCCTACTTCCTGGAGACCGAGGACTTCGCCGCAGTCGTGCGCGGTGAGAAGTCGCCCGAGGTGGCGCCGGCCGAGACGCTGCGCAACCTGCGGACCCTCGGTCGGCTGGCGAGCAGCGCGGAGCAGCACGGAGCAGGCAGATAGTCCCGCACATTCGATGGTTCGGTCCGACGGCATCAGGAGAAAGTCATGGAACGGTTCACCGGCAAGAACGTCATCGTCACCGGCGGCGCACAGGGAATGGGCAAGGCGATCGGGGAGCGCTTCGCATCCGAGGGCGCACGGGTCCTGGTCGCGGACCTGAACGAGGCGGGCGCGGCTGCGACGGCGAAAGAACTCGGCGGACTGAGCATCGGCTGCGACGTCACCAAGGCCGACCAGGTCCAGGCGATGATCGACCACGGTCTCGCAGAGATGGGCGCGATTGACATTCTGGTCAACAACGCCGGCACGATCACCATGAAGTCGGTGACCGATCTAACCGAGAACGACTGGGACATGGTGATGGACGTCAACGCCAAGGGCGTCTTCCTGTGCACCCGGGCGGTCCTGTTCAGCATGCTGGAGCGCAAGTCGGGTGCGATCGTCAACGTGGCATCCCAGGCAGGCAAGCGAGGTTACAAGCTCTTCACGCACTACTGCGCATCTAAGGCGGCCGTGATCGTGTTCAGCAAGGGCGTCGCCCTGGAAGTCGCCCCGCACGTTCGGATCAACTGCGTCTGCCCCGGCATCGTCAACACCGACATGATGGAGCGGGAGTACGCCTGGGAAGAGGCGATGACGGGCGAACCCAAGGCGAGCATCCAGGAGCGCTGGATGTCAGGTATCCCGATGGGCCGCTTCCAGGAGCCGCATCACGTCGCGGGCCTGGTCGCCTTCCTGGCGTCTGACGATGCGAGTGAGATGACCGGTCA
>Ga0307373_10010190_pt1 | contig 13890 bp, 26 predicted proteins | sample OX2MG_FD_202534 | JGI IMG/M metagenome (GOLD analysis project Ga0307373, IMG submission 202534) | Soil microbial communities from Risofladan, Vaasa, Finland - OX-2 | ecosystem: Environmental > Terrestrial > Soil > Coastal area > Acid sulfate soil | place: Finland: Risofladan, Vaasa | collected... | reverse complement strand
ATCGAGCTGATTACGCCGATTGCGATGGAGAAGGGATTGCGCTTCGCCATCCGCGAGGGCGGCCATACGGTCGGAGCCGGCTCCGTCACCGAGATCATTCAATAAAAGAGCAAATATGCTGCATGAAAAAATAAGAATTCGGTTGAAGGCTTACGATCACAGAGTGCTGGACCAGTCGGCTGCGGATATCGTTTCCACGGCAAAGCGCTCCGGGGCGCAGGTGGCGGGGCCGGTTCCATTGCCCACGGTCAAAAATAAGTACTGCGTCTTGCGCTCGCCGCATGCTGACAAGAAGTCGCGAGAGCAGTTTGAGATTCGCACCCACAAGCGGCTGGTGGACATCCTGGAACCCACCACGCAGACGATTGATGCGCTGACCAAGCTTGACCTGCCGGCCGGAGTTGATATCGAGATCAAGGCCTTTGGAAAAGAACACACCAAGTAGGTGGGCGAGCGAGGCCTCGGGCGGTTCGCTGAGAATTTGAAGTGTGGTGACGCAATTATGGTGAAGGCAATATTGGGCAAGAAGCTGGGCATGACGCAAGTCTTCAGCGAAAGCGGAGATGCTGTTCCCGTTACGCTCCTGAAGGCAGGTCCTTGCATTGTGGTTCAGCGCAAGACGGCGACGAAAGACGGTTACGAGGCCGCCCAACTTGGTTTGGTTGAGGTTCCGCCGCCTCGGCGTCTGACCAAGCCGCTGGAAGGGCATTACAAACGCGCCGGAGCGAACCCCTCGCGTTATCTGCGGGAGGTCCGCTTGGACGAAGGCGCCGGGGAAGTGAAGGTCGGCGACAAGGTTCTCGTGGACTTGTTTGCAGTGAACGACTACGTTGACGTGATCGGAACATCCAAAGGACGAGGATTCGCGGGAGTTCACAAGCGGCACCATTTTGGCGGCGGCGGCGGCGCGCACGGGTCGATGTTTCATCGGGCGCCAGGTTCAATCGGCTCGTCGTCGTTTCCGTCCAGGGTTTTTAAGGGGATGCGGGCGGCCGGGCACATGGGAGCGGGGCGGGTTACCGTTCGGAACCTGCGGGTGGTTCAAGTTTTGCCGGAAGATAACGCGTTGTTGGTTGAAGGCGCGGTTCCGGGGCCCGACGGCGGATATGTGATGGTGCGGAAAGCCCAGGCGCCGCACAAATAGAACCCGCCGGCACGGCGTATTGCGAAAGTCGAATTATGACAACTGTTGATGTGAAGAATCTGGAAGGGCAGACGGTCAAGCAACTGGAACTGGCCGACGAAGTGTTCGCTGCCAAGCCCAACACCGACCTGTTGTGGGAAGCCACCAAGGCCTATTTGGCAAGCCAGCGCCGCGGCACCCACTCTACCAAAAGCCGGGGTGAGGTGTCAGGCGGCGGCAAGAAACCGTGGCGGCAGAAGGGAACGGGGCGCGCGCGGGCGGGCAGCATCCGAAGCTCGCTGTGGCGTCACGGCTCGATTGCTCACGGACCGAAGCCGCGCGATTACACGATCAAGCTTCCGAAGAAAATGCTGATTGGGGCTTTGCGCTCGGCGTTGGCGGTGAAGTTTCAGGAAAACAAGATGACCGTGGTTGACCAGTTGAGCCTTCAGGAGCCCAAGTCAAAAACTTTTGTGGGGGTCTTGAATAAGCTGGAGGTAAGCCCCAAGATTCTGATCGTCAGCGACGCAAGGGATCGCAATCTGGAGCTTTCCGCCCGCAATGTTCAGGGCTGTGATTTGATGCAGCATCATGAAATTCATGCCTACCACGTGCTGAGCCACGATCGCCTGCTGATCTCTGAGGGCGCTCTGACGAGGCTGCAGGAGGCGTTGCGATGAAGAGGAGCGCTCATCAGGTGCTTCGCAAGCCCATCATCACGGAGAAGAGCGTCGATTTGAAGGATATGGCGCGCACGCTTTGTTTCCAAGTGCACGCCCGCGCCAGCAAGGGTGAAATCAAGCAGGCGGTTGAAGAGATGTTCGTGGAATTGCGGGACAAAGTGGAGTCCGTTCATACCGCATCCTTCCGCGGAAAAGTCCGCAGGCGCGGAAAGATGGAAGGGCGGCGGACGGACTGGAAGAAAGCCTACGTCAAGCTGCGGGAAGGGACGAAAGTTCCGGAGTATGCAGCGACGGTCTAGCAGACTGTTCTCGTTTGGGCGGACGGAAGATTATGGCCATTAAGACTTACAGACCTTATACGAAAACACGGCGGTACCAAACCACCTTGGGGTTTGAGGAACTGACGACTTCCAAGCCGCATAAGCCGCTCCTCGAACCGAAAGACCGGATTTCGGGGCGCAATAACCGCGGAAGGATTACCATCCGGCACCGGGGCGGAGGGCACAAACGCCATTACCGGGCCATCGACTTCAAGCGCGATAAGGCGGGGATCGCAGCGCGAGTGGCAACGGTCGAATACGATCCGAATCGCTCGGCGTTCATCTCGCTGCTGCACTACGCGGACGGCGAGAAGCGCTACATTCTGTATCCGCAAGGGCTGAAGGTCGGGGATAAGGTTGTTTCCGGCCCGGAGGCAGACATCGTGGTCGGCAACTCGCTGCCCTTAAAGAATATCCCTCTCGGCACCACGCTGCATAACCTGGAGTTGCGGCCGGGAAAGGGAGGGCAGCTCGTCAGGAGCGCGGGAGGCAGCGCTCAACTGGTGGCCAAAGAGGAAGATTACGCGCAAGTGCGCCTGCCTTCGGGGGAAGTTCGGCGCTTGCACGTGGATTGCACCGCGACCATCGGGCAGGTGGGGAATTCGGACCACGAGAATGTCACGATCGGCAAAGCAGGGCGTAAACGCTGGATGGGGATTCGTCCCACGGTACGGGGTGTGGCCATGAATCCTGTCGATCATCCTCTGGGTGGAGGAGAAGGCAAAACCTCCGGCGGGCGTCATCCTGTGACCCCCTGGGGACAGCCCACCCGCGGATACAAGACGCGTCGCAATAAGCAGACGGACCGCTTTATTGTGAGACGGCGCGAAAAGAAATAGGGAGGAAAGATTGTCGAGATCGCTCAAGAAGGGACCCTTTGTGGATGACCACCTCATCAAGAAAATCGAACTGCTCAACCGGCGGTTCGAGAAAAAGGTGGTCAAGACCTGGTCGAGGCGTTCGACGATTGTTCCCGAGATGGTCGGGCATACCATTGCGGTCCACAATGGCAGGAAGTTTATTCCCGTTTACGTTACGGAGAACATGGTCGGGCACAAGCTCGGAGAATTTTCGCCGACGCGCACGTTCAAGGGCCATAGCATGAAAGCTGCAACCGAACGCACTGCGTCGGCTGCCCCGCCGTCGCGCTAAGATTGCGGGATCGTGGCCGGAGGATTTGAGATAAACGATGGAAGCGAGAGCGACAGGGAAGTACTTGCGAGTTTCGGCGCAGAAAGCCAGGCTGGTCGTGGACCTGATCCGCGGGCAGAACGTTGGTACGGCGGTCGATACGCTGCGGTTCACAAAGAAGCGGGTAGCGGGGGAAGTCATCAAGATTTTGCAGGCTGCGATTGCCAACGCCGAGCAGAAATCGGACTCCGTGGATGTCGATGAGCTGGTGGTGGCGAAGGCCTACGTCAACGAAGGGCCGCGCATGAAGCGGATTCGTCCAGCCCCTATGGGGCGTGCATACCGCTACCAGCGCCGCATGAGCCACATCACGGTGGTGGTTGAGACCCGGGAGCCCCAGGCGTAGCGCCTGGATGATTGATAGCACCCGGCGTTGCGCCGATGAGGGCGCTCCGGCCGGGGGGTAACGCAGCAGGATTGCTGAAGGAGGTTGCTGGTGGGACACAAGGTGCATCCTTACGGATTCCGCCTGGGACATATCAAGACGTGGAAGTCGCGCTGGTTTGCCAAGAAGGGTTATGCAGATCTGCTCCACGAGGATTTGAAGCTGAAGCGCCAGCTGAAGGCTCAGCTTCGCAGCGCGGGAGTTTCTTCCATCGAGATTGAGCGGCCGGGAAATAAACTGAAGATCACGATCCACACGGCGCGCCCGGGGATCATCATTGGGCGCAAGGGCGCGGAGATCGACCGGCTGCGGCAGGAAGTTCAAAAGCGCACGGGGCGGGAAGTCTTGCCCATTAACATCCAGGAAGTGCATCGGCCTGAGTTGAACGCGCAGCTCGTTGCGGAGGCGATCGCGCTGCAACTCGAGAAGCGCGTAGCCTTCCGGCGGGCGATGCGCAAGGCAGTGGATTCGGCCCTGCGATTCGGCTGCAAAGGGATCCGGGTCAGGGTCGGCGGGCGCCTGAACGGCGCGGAAATCGCGCGATCGGAGTGGTATCTGCAAGGACGGCTTCCGCTTCATACTCTGCGGGCCGATATCGATTACGGATTCGCAGAGTCCATGACGACTTACGGTGTGATCGGGGTGAAGTGCTGGATTTACAACGGCGAAATTCTTGAGCAGAAGCACCGGCCGTCAAAACCCGCAGCGACCGTGGAGGTTGCCGGGCCGGTGGCTTAGAGTAGCGAGCTCCGCAATCCCCGGAGGCGGGAAGCGGGACCCAAGGTGAACGAATTATGTTGATGCCGAGCAAGGTGAAGTTCCGGAAGCAGCAGCGCGGGCGAATGTGCGGGAAGGCTTGGCGCGGCTCGATGGTATCTTTCGGAGATTTCGGGCTGAAAGTTCTGTCCCCTGGATGGATTACCGACCGGCAGATTGAGGCCAGTCGCGTGGCCATCATGCGTTTTGTGAAGCGCGGCGGCAAGCTGTGGATTCGCGTCTTCCCCGACAAGCCGGTGACCAAGAAGCCGGCGGAAACACGCATGGGGAAGGGCAAAGGCGCCCCCGAATTCTGGGTGGCGGTGGTGAAGCCGGGCCGGATCTTATTTGAAATCGAAGGTGTGACGGAAGCCGAGGCGAAAGCAGCTTTCCGGCTGGCGAGCGACAAGCTGCCTCTGCCAACCCGTTTTGTTGCGCGGCTGGAATCTTCACACTGAGTCTCTGAGGAGCACAAGACGTGAAACTAGAGAAGGACAAAAAATGGAAGTGGCCCGCTGAAAACATGCGGGAATGGACCGAGGACGAGCTGGATAATTCCGAGCGGGAGTTCTCCCATCAGCTTCTTCACCTGCGGTTCCAGCTCGCCGGCGGCCAGGGGGATGTGCTTCCCGTGATACGCCAGCTTCGGAAAGGAATTGCCCGTGTGAAGACGGTGCGGCGGCAAAAGGCGCTGGAAGCAGGCGCCCAAGCGGAAGCTTGAGGTTTTGCCAGCCCGAACGGGCATAGACAGAAGGTCGATCCGGAATGCCGAATCAAAAGCGACAACAAAAAATCGGGGTAGTCAGCAATAATAAGATGCAGAAAACCATCGTCGTGACGGTGGACCGGAAAATCATGCATCGGCTGTACAAGAAGGTTATTCGGAAATCGAGCAGCTTTCTGGTGCATGACGAAAAGGGCGAGTGTCAACTGGGCGACACGGTGCGAATCGAAGAAACCCGCCCGCTCAGCCGCCGCAAGCGGTGGCGAGTGATCGAAGTCGTCACCAGGGCGGTTCAGGTGGGTGCGGGCCCGGAGGCTGAACAATGATCGGGATGCGCACCATTCTGAGGGTTGCCGATAATTCCGGCGCCCGGAAACTCTCCTGCATTTTGCCGTTGGGCGGAAGCGTGGGGTTGCAGGCCGGGCTGGGCGATGTGGTGACGGCGGCGGTGAAGGAAGCCGCTCCTGAGAGTCCCGTCGCGAAAGGGACGGTGGTTAAGGCTGTGATCGTCCGCATGCGGAAGGAACATCGGCGGCGGGACGGAAGCTACATTCGCTTTGACGAGAATGCCGCCGTGCTGATCAACGATGCGGGTGAGCCGGTAGGGACGCGCGTCTTTGGGCCCGTGGCGCGCGAGCTTCGCGAGAGAAAGTTTTTGAAGATTGTTTCCCTGGCCCCGGAGGTTTTGTAATGGGTGTATCGCTGGATATTCGGAAGAACGACCAGGTGCAGGTGATTGCCGGTCGTGATAAGGGCAAGTCCGGGCGAGTGTTGGAAGTGGTGCCTGGAAAACGGCAAGTCTTTGTTGAGCACGCCAACATGATCAAGCGCCACACGCGTCCGAACCCTGCCAAGCAGATTCGGGGCGGAATTTTGGAGAAGGAAGGCCCTCTCAACGTATCGAACGTGGCCCTCCTTTGCAGTGAGTGTGGTCCCACACGAGTCCGTCATCAGCGGATGGCGGGAGGCGCCAGGGGCAAGAAAGTCCGGCAATGCGCAAAGTGCGGGAAAGTTCTGGACTCTTAAGGTCTTAGGAAGATTAAAGAAAATATGGCGGCGCGACTTAAAGATAGGTATCAAGCGGAAGTTCTTCCGGCATTGACCGAGGAATTTAAGTATCCCAATCCCATGGCGGTGCCACGCCTGCGCAAGATTGTGGTCAATATCGGCCTGGGCGAAGCCAGCCAGAACGTTAAGCTGCTGGACGCCGCGGTGCGGGAGTTGGGACAAGTGACGGGCCAGAAACCCGTGGTCACCAAGGCCCGCAAATCGATTGCGAATTTCAAGCTGCGCAAGAACATGCCGATCGGGACGATGGTGACCCTGCGAGGCGACCGGATGTACGAATTTTTCGACCGGCTCGTGAATGTGGTGCTGCCCCGGGTCCGGGATTTTCGTGGCCTGTCGACGAAATCTTTCGACGGGCGGGGCGGCTATACCCTGGGCCTCCGCGACCAGCTTGTTTTCCCGGAAGTGGAGTATGGCAAGGTTGAAAAGGTCAAGGGGATGAACATTTCGATTGTAACTGATGCGCGCACGGACGCCGAGGCGCTGGCGCTGCTCCGGCATCTCGGGATGCCTTTCCGCTCCGAAAGTCCGCGGCGGCGCGCTGGCGAAGATTCCAATGAGCAGGCAGGAGGATAACCGGTGGCACGTTTATGCCAGATGGCCAAGTTAGTTCGGAAGCCGAAGTTCAAGGTTCGCCACAGAAACCGGTGCCGCATTTGCGGCAGGCCGAGGGGTTATCTGCGGAAGTTTGAGATGTGCCGGCTCTGTTTCCGGCAGTTGGCGCTCCGGGGCGATATTCCGGGCGTGACGAAGTCGAGTTGGTAAGTGGAGTGAACGATCGCGGCGGCGGGAATCGGGCCGCGACGAGTTTGATTGAATCGGGAGTCTTATGTCCGCTGTTACTGATCCGGTCGCTGATATGTTGACGCGAATCCGCAACGGGTTTCGTGCCCGGCACCAGCGTGTGGATATGCCCTCGTCGAAGTTAAAAATTGAGATTGCCCGGGTCCTGAAGGAAGAAGGCTACATCAGCAACTTTAAGGTCTCCGAGGAAGGGAAGAAGAAGGCCCTCCGGATCTTCCTTCGATATGCAACCAACGGCTCGAGTGTCATCTCGAAGCTGGATCGGGTTTCCAGGCCCGGCCGCCGCTCCTATGTTGGCTCCCGCGAGGTCCCCAAAGTTCTGGGAGGGTTGGGAGTCAACATCCTGACCACCCCGCAGGGGGTTATGACCGGCAAGGCAGCGCGCCGCGCGAAGGTGGGGGGCGAAATCCTCTGTAACGTGGAATAAGCCCGAACCTCGGGCAAGGCTGAAAGTCATGTCAAGAATAGGTCGAAAGCCGATCGAAGTTCCCGCCGGCATTACGGTTCAGGCGGAAGTCTCCGTGGTGACGGTGAAGGGGCCGAAAGGCACCCTTCAGATTCCGCTTCCGCGAGGGATTCGTCTTGAAAAGCAGGACGGGTGGTATCTGGCCCATATGGAGAGCGAGGAGCAGGAAGCGCTGCGGGGAATGATCCGGGCGGAGGTCTCCAACGCCATTGTGGGTGTGAGCAAGGGCTTTGAAAAGCAGTTGGATATTGTCGGAATTGGCTACCGGGCAGAAGCCAAGGGGAAGACTGTGGTCTTTACCCTGGGTTACTCGCATCCCATCGAATTTCCGATCCCGGAAGGTATTTCGATCAGCGTCGAGAAGCAGACCCACCTGGCGGTTAAAGGAATCGACCGTCACCTGGTCGGCCAGGTGGCCGCTAATATCCGCGGCTTGCGTCCGCCTGACCCCTACAAGAACAAAGGGGTCCGGTACACCGGCGAGCGCTTGAAGAAGAAGGCTGGCAAAGCGGCCGGCGCTGCTGGGGGAACGGCAAAAGCTTAGGCCTGGGGAGGAATAGGAAACGGCATGTTGACCCAAGTTTCAAAGAACGCCCGCCGCCAGCGGGTTCACCAGCGAATTCGCCGCCGCGTGCGTGGTCTTGCACCGGCGCCCAGGCTGAATGTGTTTCGTTCGCTGAAGCACATTTACGCGCAGATTGTCGATGATGGCCGCGGCCACACTTTAGTTTCGGCTTCTTCCTGTGACAAAGAGGTTCGTAAGACGCTCAAGAGCGGCGGGAACGTTGCTGCGGCGAAAGCTGTGGGCCAGGTGCTGGTGGAGCGGGCGAAAGGTGCGGGGATTTCCCGGGTGGTATTCGATCGCGGCGGCTACGCTTATCACGGGCGGGTAAAAGCCCTGGCGGATGAAGCTCGGAAGCAAGGGCTGAAGTTTTAAGCCGAAGGAGAGGCGCAATTTGTCAGTTGGCATTGACCCAAGTACGTTGCAACTGAAAGACCAAGTGGTATCCATTAATCGTGTCACCAAGGTGGTGAAAGGCGGGAAGAATCTGAGCTTTTCAGCGCTGGTGGTGGTGGGAGACGGCAATGGCCATGTTGGCTATGGCACGGGCAAGGCGCGTGAAGTGCCGATGGCGATCCGGAAGGGAATCGAGTCGGCCAAGAAGTCTTTGCGCAAGGTGAATATCAACCAAACGACGATTCCCCACACCGTGGTGGGCCATTACGGGGCGGGCAGAGTTCTCTTGAAGCCGGCGCCAGCCGGCACCGGAGTGATTGCGGGCGGGCCGGTTCGCGCCGTGGTTGAGGCGGCAGGCATCCAGAACGTGCTGACCAAATCGCTGGGCACAACCAACCCCCATAATGTGGTCAAGGCGACGATGGAAGCTCTCCTGGGTTTGCGCAGAATCGAAGACGTTGCGGCCATGCGCGGCAAATTGGTCGAGGAAATTTAGGGAGGCCACAGGTCAGTGGGACAGAAGACAGGTACAATTCACATCAAATGGGTGCGCAGCGGGATTGCGCTGCCGCGCCAGCAGAAAGTGATGGTGGCGAGCCTTGGCTTGCGCCGTCTGAACCAGGTGGTGGAGCGCCCCGATACGCCGAATGTTCGCGGAGTTGTTGCGAAGGTCCCGCATTTGCTGCAGGTCGTTCCTGCTCCCGTAGCTCCTGCATGGACCGCGATGCCTGAATATGTGATTACGGCACCCGCCGCTTTGCCCAAACCACCAAAGGCGCGGGCCGAGGCGGTGGCCAAGGAAGCTTCGGAGGAGAAGGCCGTCCAAGCGCCTCCCGCAGAAGCCAAGGCTGCAACGGCGGCGGACTCCGCACCTCGCAAAAAGGCCGAAGGAGCTAAGAAGGGAGCTTCCGCCACTCCCAAGCGGGCGGGCGCGAAGAGTGAAGGGGAGAAACCCCGGAAGCGCAAGGCGGCGGAAGACAAGGAATCCAAGTCAGCGAAGAAAGGCAAGAAATAGCCGATATGGCCATACATCTTGGAACACTACGGCCTCCGCGCGGCGCTCGCAAGCATTCGAAGCGGGTTGGCCAGGGAATGGGCTCTGGGCACGGCAAGACGGCCACGCGGGGAAGTAAAGGGCAGCGGTCCCGTGCAGGGATGCGGATGCGCCCCGGATTCGAAGGCGGCCAGATGCCTCTGCATCGGCGCCTGCCCAAACGCGGCTTTACGAATATTTTCAAGAAACATTACGCTGTGGTGAACCTCCGGGACCTTGAGAAGTTTGACGCGAAGGAGCAGGTGACTCCCGAGCTTTTGATGGACCGCGGTGTCGTCCGGAAATTGCGGGACGGCCTCAAGGTTTTGGGCGACGGTGAGTTGAAAGCGCCCCTTCACATTGTCGCTCATCATTTCTCAGGGTCAGCTCTGGAAAAGATCCAGAAGGCCGGCGGAAAGGCTGAGGTCATCTCCGCATGATGGAGAATCTCAAAAGCATTACTGAGATTCCGGATCTGCGGAAACGCATCCTGTTTACGTTGTTGATGCTCGCGGTGTACCGCTTGGGATCTTTCATCCCGACCCCGGGGATCAACCCCGCCGTTCTGGAGCAGGCCATGCGCGGGCTGGGGAACACGCTCTTTGGACTGCTTTCAATGTTTTCCGGAGGCAGCCTGGGGCGCCTGACGGTTTTTGCCCTGGGGATCATGCCGTATATTACGGCATCCATCATCCTCCAGTTATTGGGAGTGGTTTCGCCCCATTTGGAAAAGCTGCAAAAGGAAGGCGAACTGGGGCGGAAAAAGATCACCGATTACACGCGCTGGATGACGGTAGGGTTGAGCGCGTTTCAGGCTTTTGGCATTGCCATCGCCTTGCAGCGCGAAACCAGCGCCAGCCTGCCCCTGGTGAACCATCCTGGCGCAGGCTTCATCCTCAGCACCGTGCTGACCCTCACCACCGGCTCGGTTTTCGTCATGTGGATCGGCGAGCAGATTTCCGCTCGGGGCATCGGCAACGGCATGTCGCTGCTGATTTTTGCCGGGATCGTGGTGGGTCTGCCGAAGGCCATCGGCAATCTTTACCAGAATGTTTTTGTCACCCGCGTATGGAGCTTTCCCGTTGTCCTCGTGCTTCTGGCGTTCATGCTGGTGATCGTGGGTTTTATTGTGTTTGTGGAGCGGGGGGAACGGCGAATTCCCATTCAGTACGCGAAACGGATTGTCGGACGGAAAGTTGTGGGCGGGGTTTCCACTCACCTGCCGCTCAAGGTCAACAGCGGCGGCGTCATGCCCATCATTTTTGCCGTATCGATTCTAACATTCCCGCAGACGATCGCTTTGTTTGCAGGGACCGAGGGCGTCTTTGGCAAGGCGCTGACATGGTTCAAGACGGCCTTTGGCTGGGGCGAGCCGCTTTACACGTTGACTTACGTCATTTTGATCATCTTTTTTGCGCATTTTTATCTTTCGATTATTTATAACCCGGACGAAGTGGCGGACAATGTTCGGAAACAGGGCGGTTTTATTCCGGGGATCCGGCCCGGCAAACGGACGGCGGATCACCTGGACGAGGTCCTGACGAAGATTACCTGGGTCGGGGGCTTCTACCTGGCGGTCATTGCTTTAATTCCAGAAATCATGCTGGCCGGGTTGCGCTTCAACCACCTGCCGGTGTGGATGGGTGGCGCGTGGTTTGATGCGCATTTTCCGGGATGGCTTCTGCATGGTCTGGCGATCAACTTCTATTTTGGCGGAACTTCCCTGCTGATTGTCGTGGGGGTGGCCATGGACACCATCCAGCAGGTCGAGGCGCAGTTGATCATGAGGCATTACGAGGGTTTTTTGAAGAAAGGTCGAGTACGCGGGCGGCGTGCAGTATCGTGAGTCCGAATAGGCAAAGAGAGGCGGATGAAGGCACGGCTGCTAATCTTACTGGGCCCGCCCGGGGCTGGCAAAGGCACGCAGGCGCGCGCCATTTCCAGGGAACTCGGCATCCCGCACGTCTCCACGGGGGATATCCTTCGCGAGGCTGCGAGGAAAGGCACTAGCATGGGCCTGGCTGCAAAGGCTAAGATGGATAAAGGGGAGTTGATCCCCGATGACGTGGTCTGCCGCATCGTGGAAGACCGCATCAGCGAGCCGGATTGCCGGGACGGTGTGATCTTGGATGGTTTCCCTCGGACCCTTGGGCAGGCTCGGTTCCTGGACGATTTCCTTCAAAGGAACGGGAGCGACCGGCCCTTGGTCTTGAACTTGCATTTGGAGCCGAAACTGGTCATCAAGCGGCTGACGGGACGCCGGGTGTGCCCGAAGTGCGGGGAAATCTACAACCTTTACCTTGATCCTCCGGGTAAGGATGGAATTTGCGATAAGGATGGGAGCCAGCTGATTCAGCGGCGGGATGACAACGAAGAGACGATTCGACAGCGTTTGCTGGCCTACGAACAGGAAACCGTCCCTTTGATCGACTATTATCGCCGCAAGAATGCTTTGCATGATATCAACGGAAACGGGGAACCGGAAGCCATCGCGGAAAGGCTGCTAAGCTTTTTGAAGAGCGCATGATTATCTGTAAGTCGGCTGCGGAAATTGAAAAACTCCGGCGATGTGGCAAGCTGGTCAGAGAAGTTCTGGAAGAGACGCGCGAGCGAGCGCAGCCCGGAGTAACAACTTTGGATCTGGAAGCGTTTGTGGAGCGGCGGTTAGCACAGGCCAGCGCCCGGCCGGCTTTTAAGGGCTATCGAGGATACCCCTGCTGTTTGTGCGCATCCGTGAACGAGCAGATCGTCCACGGCATTCCTTCTGACCGGTGTTTGAAGGATGGGGACATCGTGAGCCTTGATTTGGGCGTGATCATCGACGGCTATTACGGGGATGCCGCGCTTACGGCTCCGGTGGGTGAGATCTCCGAGCCGCTTCAGAGGCTTCTTCGCGTGACGGAAGAGTCTCTTCATCTGGCGATTGACCGGGTGCGGCTGGGAAACCGGCTGGGGGATGTTTCCTCAGCGATTGAGGGTTATGTGGTCGGCAATGGGTTTTCGGTGGTGCGGGAATTTGTGGGCCATGGGATCGGCCGCCAACTTCACGAGGAGCCGCAAATCCCGAATTTTGGACCAGCGGGTTACGGACCTGTTCTAAAAGAAGGGATGGTGCTCGCGATCGAGCCTATGGTGAACGTGGGCAGTCCCGGGATGCGGATTTTGGAGGACCATTGGACCGCCGTCACCGTGGATGGCGCCCACTCCGCGCATTTTGAGCACATGGTCGCGGTGACTAGCAACGGGCCGGACGTTTTAACACGTTTGTGACCCCTGGCGAAGGCCGGGGTCCGGGACCCACACAAGCGGGTTCGGAATCTGACGAGCGACGTTTATGGCTAAAGAAGAAGCCATTGAGGTGATGGCGACGGTGATTGAGTCGCTCCCCAATGCGATGTTTCGTGTGGAGCTGGAAAACAAGCACCGCGTGCTGGCCCACATTTCGGGAAAGATGCGGAAGAATTTTATCCGAATTCTTCCCGGCGATAAGGTCGCGGTCGAACTGTCCCCGTACGATTTGACTCGCGGCCGAATCGTTTATCGTTATAAGTGACCAGGTTGGCTTCAGATTCGGCGAAGCCTGGAAGTTGCAAGCGGCAGGTTGAGTTTAGGTATCACGCTTTCCCTGCAAGCGCAGGGAGGCGGAAGTAGAGGATAAGGATGAAAGTACGTTCATCAGTGCGAAAGATTTGTGCCAAGTGCAGATTCGTTCGGCGGGGCCGGGTGTTGCGGGTTATTTGCGAGAACCCCAAGCACAAGCAGCGCCAGGGCTAAACCGCTTCGGAAAGGATATTCGAACCGGCAGAACACTCCCTGGTGCTGAGGGAGGTTCTGGGTAAGAGTAGGTGGGAGGTTTTCTATGGCACGCATTTCAGGAGTCGATTTGCCGATCCACAAGAGGGCGGAAATTGGGCTCACTTACATTCATGGGATCGGGCGCGCCAGGTCGCTTTCGATTCTGGTTCGCGCCGGAATCGACCCCAACAAGAAGGTTAAGGACTTGACCGAGCACGAAGTCACCGAGATCCGCCGGACCATTGAGGAAGAGGGCGGGGTGGAAGGCGACCTCCGAAAAGAGGTTTCCTTGAACGTTCGGCGGCTAATTGAAATTGGTTCCTATCGGGGCATGCGGCATCGCCGCAACCTGCCCGTGCGGGGGCAGCGGACGCATACCAACGCCCGCACGCGCAAAGGTCCGCGCAAAGGAACGATTGCGAACAAGAAGAAGGCAGCAGCCAAGACCTAGGAGTGGTGAGGCCTCTCCAGCGGATGAGGCCGGGAGGTTGGACGGAGGAGCATGGCGAAAGAGACAGCGAAGGCAGGAAAGAAAAAGGTTTTCAAAAAGCGCGACCGCCGCGTGGTGCCGCATGGGGTGGCCC
>Ga0307373_10010189_pt1 | contig 13890 bp, 11 predicted proteins | sample OX2MG_FD_202534 | JGI IMG/M metagenome (GOLD analysis project Ga0307373, IMG submission 202534) | Soil microbial communities from Risofladan, Vaasa, Finland - OX-2 | ecosystem: Environmental > Terrestrial > Soil > Coastal area > Acid sulfate soil | place: Finland: Risofladan, Vaasa | collected... | reverse complement strand
CAAGTGTGCTCGGCCTGTGCTAAAAAACCCGCGCAACGCCCCTGCTGGGGGATCGTCTAACGGTAGGACAGCGGACTCTGACTCCGCGAGTCTAGGTTCGAATCCTAGTCCCCCAGCCAATCTTAGAAACCCTTATATAATAGGCACTTTCTAATGATCACTTCGGCGTAATGGCATCAGCCAATGGCATCACAGGATGGCATAGAAGTCGCTGGCGACGATCCTAGATCACTAAGGGGTATCAACCTATCGGGCAACGCGCTAAACGCGCTGTACGGCCTTCCCTGGGGCTGAGCTAGCCCCCGCCGACAAACTATCTCGGGCGGGCTGAATGGTATGCGGCCCTGAGGATTATCGTTCGAAGCGGCAAAAAAATATATGGTTTTATCTGGTATTTCCGCCTTCAGCTAAACGTTTGGTTTCGTTTGAACCGCCGAGGAAATCCGACACGATCCCGCGCTCGCGTTACCAAGCGCTCGAACCACCGCGAATGCAATCCATAGAAGCCGGGGGAGGGTCATTGGCATATCCGTGGGTGAGTGTCGCGAAATGTGTCGAGTCGGCAAGGCGCAGGTGTACCATAGACATAACCCGGCAAAGGCGGCGGGGGCGTCATTAGCGGCGGAGACGGCACAAACGGCGGCGCGTGATATACCGGCGGCGGGGGCAACGGGGGCGGCGGGGCCATCGCACCATAGTCCGGCTGGAAGACCGGAATGGGCTCGGCCATCGCCCTCCCAAAAGCCGCACGGTCAATGGCGTTCAAGTCGGCCATGCAACCCGCGTATATTTGGCGCGGGCTCGCCATACACTGGTCCACCTCGACTTGCAAACGTGTGGCGCAGGCACCGATAATAAACGCCTTCCTGGCCGGGTCTTTGTTTAGCGTGGGTGAATTCATCGCATCTACCCGCGTCTGGCAATATTCTCTAAGCGTTTCTCCTGGCGCCAGGATCACTTTACCGCCCTCTGCGGCCACGGTCTGCATGCGGCATCTTGCGTCCGGTGTCATGCCAGCGTAAGGGCCTGATTTCAGGACGAGAGCGCCTGCGCACATCTGGCCCGCTGTCTGCCTCGGCCCGCAGCTGGTCAATGCCCCGAGCAGCAAGCCCGCAGCGAACCCCAGGGGGACGAGCTTCACAGGGGGCATCTTCATGGTTCCATCCGCTGAAGACTTAACCGCAGTAGGATGCCACAAGTGAGTAGAAAAAGCCCATTTAATGGCAGTCGAAGCTTGGTTGCCGCTTACCTCTTGGGATGGTCTCTCCCCGTGAGATACGCGCCGCACGAGCCTTCCTTGGCTGGACCCGCCAGAAATTGGCGGACCGTGCAATCGTATCCCTAAATTCCGTAATTCGTTTGGAGCAGGCCATTGTTGATTCGAGGGCGAGCACCGTCGAAGCGGTCCGGCGCGCGCTCGAACGCGCGGGCATCGAGTTTCTATCTCTGCAAGGGCACGACGAGGGCGTGAAAGTCCGCGGTGGCCGGAAAAAGAAATAGTGGAGTGCTATGCTCGGTGCTTCGGCACGTCCTAGGCAGGTATCACGTGATACCAGAATTACAGCTCACGACTTGAGCCGTCGTGAACGCAGCGCGGGCAGATAACCAAGGCCATAAAATGCTTTCCGAGTGGCCATTGGAGTTCCGTTCCTCCAAAAATCACGCGGTCACACGGCTCACGCCCTCTATAGAGGGCGGGCGTGACCGTGACCGTGACTTTGTGATTTCTCGATCACGCGTGACTTTTGAATAACCTATTGGCGGCACGCTATTATTTATCCGAACGATCACGCGAAAATGTGTTTCGGTCACGCAATCGGTCACGCGTGACCAGTCACGGCAATAATCATGTCGTGCGACCGCTGTTTTACGCATCTTCTGCCTCACGTTTTATCGGGTCATAACTCAGCGTGCCACGGCGGCGGCCCGGCTTCGGCGCACGTCGGCCAGTGTGTTGCTGATTGCGGAAGGTCAACGCTTCACCCTTGGCGTTCTTTTCGCCGATGTATCGCCAAAGTACGCTCGTCGGATTTAGGCGGGTTAGATGCGCGCTATAAGCGCGCAGAGCTTTCTTGAATGCGTTCGGGTCGGTGTCGGGCATCTCCGGGGCCATTTCTCCCATGACCGCTTGCGCAAGCTCGCTACGTCTAGCGAGCGCTGCCTTTAGGCCCTCTAAAATCTTAGCCGCAACGGCGTCATGGCCCGCATACTGATCGCGTTCAGATGTAGCCGGGCTGCTCTCATCGTCCTCACCTTTGCTTTCGCTTACGAGCGTTAGGGCGAGCGATGTGATCGGTTTGCCATTGGGCTCGCTACCAAGCGCTATGGTGTCCGCGCGAAATTTCATCGTCCAATCGGCTTCATCGTCTTTTTGCTTGGTGCATCTCATATGCACCGCGCCGCCGGGTCCCTTCGTAAAATGGAGTACCGTATCCGCATCATCTTCAAAGGGTCCGCCGCCACGCGCGCCCTTGCTTTCGTCCTTGCCGGCGTGATGCACGATTATGTAGCCGCAACCGAACTCACCGCAAACGTCGCTTACGCCGTCTAGGAACTGGCCGACAGAGGTTGGCGAGTTTTCGTCGCCCGACATCGAGCGTCGTGCCGTGTCGATCATTACGTGGGAGATCGCGCCATCTTTTGCTATGTCACGCAGCACCTGGCGCACGAGATCGCAGCCCCGCAACGTATCCCATTTTGACGTGAACGGAACTAGCGCGAAGTCTCGGGCATAGTTCTCGCGGCTGAGCTTGCGCGTGTTGAACCATGCCTTGACGCGACGATTGATACCCCGGAAGCCCTCGCCCGCGAAGTAGACGACACGGCCCTGCTTTACCTCGCGGCCGTGGTAGTGCGTGCCGGTGGCGATGCTTAGCCCCATGTCGAGTGTGGCGAAGGATTTTTTGGTCGAGCGCTTCCCGTAGAGCAACGCATAACCGCCCTTAGGCAAAACACCGTCGATTATCCATGTCGGTTCAGGGATCGCGTCGAGCATACCTAGATAGTAGAATGCTCGCGTTGCTCCCCGCGGAAGCTCGGGGCTTGGGTCGATCTTTGGCTGCGCCGTAAATAGGCTGCGGTAGTCCCGAGACGGAGCGCGACTGCCAAGTTGGCCCGTGGCCGAGCGATAGCCGCTGCGGAAATGCCGCTCATAGTCGTCCCCTTCCCACGGGGGCTCGCACCGTGGATTGTGGTGCTCAAGTGCAATCTCAAGGGCTACGTCTTCGCTGAGCCCGTAGTCGTGTGCCATTGCACCCGTGGCAGCGAGCGTGTTGTTGCCGCCTTGATTCTCGATACACGGCGACGCTACTTCACCATTTGGCGTGGCGATGGTGCGAACAGATTTGCCAGCGCACCAATCCGTGAAAGCTTGTACGTTGCCGGAATCATCTACCACAACGAAGCGCACTGGTTCATCGGGCTTGCTTCGGTCGCGGCGGGTGCTTTCGCAAAGCCTGGCCTCGATATGTGCGGGCAATGCGATTGGCAAGCTTAGGTTTTCAACCGTGTATCGATTGCCTTCAAAGATCGAGCCGGGGCCAACAATCAACCCCCCGTGGCCGCGCACGTCGCCGAAGTCAGGGAGCGTGCCAGTGCTATTGCCGAACGTTTTCGTTGTCGAGTAGATCAGGTGGAGTCCGCCGCGTGCCGTGCAAGTTTCCAATGTACGCGGAAGCTCGCCGTGTTCCGCTTCGAAGGCGGCTAACGCGGCCTCAGCGCCGGGTTTATATAGATCGCCGTCGATAGCGATAAAGCCCGGCTGGATCGCAAGTCCGATGTTGGCCTCGGGATCATTCAGCCACATCGTTTGGACGGTCTTAGGATCGCAAGCGGCTTCGCCTTGCCAGCCTTTATGGAGGGGGCGCTTTTTGCCGGGGACGCACGGAAATACTTTCCATGCGCCGGTAATGCGACCGACTTCGGCGCACCACAGCGCCCACTTAGCTACGGGCGCATCATTCGGGGGAAAAGCTGGAAGGGCGGGCTTCGGTGTTGCGGTAGGTTTGGTCATATCGAGTTTCCTAGGCCAAGGTTGCCCTCGCGTCGTCATGACGCGGAGGGTCGGCGGGAAGCCCTATAATTGCAGTTGACTAGGCTGCGGGCTTCCCGACTTGACCAGCGGAAACAAGCTGAAGACAGCTAAGCGGGACCGAAGTCCCTATCAAAGCCACCGAAGCGGCTCCGATCTTGGTGGCGATAATGGTCGCCAAAATTTGTTTCACCGTCATACGCCTCTTTCACTGGTCCATAACGCCCGCAACGTCTGTTGCATGCATTCATCGCCATTGCGGCGGCGTTTTTTTCTTACCAGCGAAAGATGCGAGTGAGACTGCTTGATGCGCTCTCGTTGCTCGGAGCGCTCGGCGCGACGGGGTTGCTAATCCCTAGTTGATCGCGCCGCTAGGTGCCTCGCGGCATCCAGAGCTACTTTCTCACAAGACGGTCCGAGGCGGGGCCGAAACCACACGCCTTAGATTTTCGTCTCATGCATAGATATGGTAGTGAGCAGCACGTATTTCAATAGCCCTGCCAAAATTATTTATGACGGTGACTAACGGTTCTATTCATTGTTTCATTTCCGCCGCGATGCGTTGGACCGTACTAGACCCGACGCCTAGCTCGCGAGCAATCTTCAATATGCCCTTGTCTTTGCGCGCTAGCACCTTGCGGATTGCCGCTTCCGTCTTGGCGTCAATCTTGGGCCGCCCGAATGGCTTGCCACTCTTGGTGCCTTGCTCGCGCGCGCGCTTGACGCCAGCAGCTATGCGCGAGCGGATCATGTGCCGCTCGAACTCCGCGAATGCACCAGTGACTTGATAGATCAGCTTTCCCATCGGCGTTGTCGTGTCGATGTTTTGCTGCTCGATGAACAAGCCGGTATCTGCCGCTTCGAGGGATTGGATCGTAGTCAGCAAGTCGAGCAACGAGCGGCCAAGCCGATCAATCGCCCAGGTCATCACCACGTCGAACTTGCCACGACTGGCCGCCTTTAGCAGTGCGTCCAGTCCTGGCCGCTCGTCGCGGCCCTTTGCGCCGCTTATGCCTGCGTCCGAATACGTCTCGACGATCTCCCAGCCGCGCCGCTTGGCAATGGCCGTGAGTTCTTGGACTTGGTTCTCAACCGTCTGCTTGTCCGTGCTGACGCGAACGTAGAGTGCTGCGCGCATGATGCTGGTCATGGCATTTTCGAGCAGGAAGGGCCGCTGGTGCCGAGATAGCAGGACGTAAGTTCGCCCGTGACGGTATTGAGCCGCCATTGGTAGGAAGAGCCTTGCGCCGCAGCTGTCACGCCTCCTAGCCATACTCCCGGTCCATTCGCGGGCAGACTGTGCGCGATGATGAGCGCCGCTAGAATGATCGCAGTGGCGGCGATAGATGCAGGGGTGACGCCAGTCATTTCCGTTTCTCCTTGTTCACTCGGCTGCATTAATGCAGAGGGCTATGCGGAATACAAGTATATACGGCATGGCAAAATCGCCAAAGATTAACGCGAGCCTATCCGCGCCTTTGGCGGGTCGATTGCAGAGAGGGTTTCCGCATAGGCACCCCGAAGGATCGAGGGCGGTGGATGGGCTCGCTATACAAGCTGGCCACGACAGAGCCGGCGGCACCTACGATCTGGCTTGGCCCGCTGCGGCCCAGCGGCAGCCGCCAGCTAGCAGCGCACGAGTGGCGCTTGCAGGGACTGGTCGGCACTCGGCTACCGTTGAGCCCTGGATGGTCAGCCGGTGCTTCCAGGTAGTCCGCTGCGGCTGTCCTAAACCACCTCGGCGCGAGGCACTTCCGGGGGGCGGGTGCCTCGGTTTTTTCGCCGTAGAGGCGGGTCGCGTCAGATATTTATAGCTATTTCTAAAAAAAAGAATGAGCACGGCAAATTTATGGAAACTAAGTATCACGTGATACCAGCGCCGCCGTAATCCGAAAAAATAGAAACGGGCTGGCAGAGCGTCATGTGATACTGCGGCTAGGCACGGTTAGGGGCGCTGCAGGACCACCTTCGAGTGGCCCTTTTGCCATCTGCATAAATCAAGAATTTTGCACTCATCGACACAATGCGGACCTTGCGCTTTTGCTGATGGCCCCCATATCACATTGGTCCATGGGCGCACCCACGGCATCTTCCGCTTCACAACATTTGTGCCCTTGGAGATGAAACATGAAACCACAAGACGCCCTTAGCCCGCGTAATCGAATCACGCCGGGCTCACTAAATGTCATATACACAGCACCCGGCGGAGACTGGTCTCTGGCCGAGATGGACTTCGACGGCGAACCACGGGTGGGTTGCCGCTGGAACGGCGACATCAACGACCCCGACGACAAGGGGAACCCGCGCAGCCATAGTCAGGGCACTTGGTTTATTTTCCCTGATGCGATTGGAGTTCCCCTCGCGGCGATGGCTAAGACTTTCGGACATTCCGGCACGCCTCCGACTAACAGCTAGGTTAAGCCCCGGTGTGCGCGCCGGGGCCCCATCGGCCGTTGACGGTCAACGTTTCGTCTTGAGGTGATCGATTAACCGCCAAATCGAAGGGTCAGGCTGGAGCCGCATAGCGGTCCCCGCGAGCAACCCCTGCGAGGTGGCATTCTTGCGAACCGACGCCTCCACCTCGTCAGTGATAGCAAGAGCGAATGAAATCCCTGCGACGCCTGGCTTAGCGATGGGGATAACACGCAACGCGGATAAACCCGTGGGCGAGGGTCCGAGATGATCTAACGTAGTCATGGTGCCTCAGAGGAAAACGGGGAGCTGTAGTCTCATGTAATCTGGCCAGCGCAACCCGCGTCAATAATGTAGGCAGGTGAATTTAAGGGCGCAAGTAATCTCGGCCATCGGTGCAGAAATCAAGAATTTCGCACCAAAACTAGGCCATTGAAAAAACAGGGCTTTTCCGTTGCAGAAATCCGGTGCAGAATCGCACCATGATTTACGGCTATATGCGCGTAAGCGAGGGTAGGGCGCGCGCCGTGGCGCGCGGCGTAAAGATGGGACGCAAGCCGAAATTGACCGCACACCAGTAGTACGAGGCCGTCAAGCGCCGGAACCGTGGCGAGCCGATGCGCGAGATCGCCCGCAGCTACAACGTCGGCCACAGCACGATTTCAAGGCTGTAAGCGCATGTCTGAAAACAGCTCTATCGAATGGACCGACACGACATGGAACCCGGTCACCGGCTGCTCTAAGATCAGTGCGGGTTGCGACAACTGCTATGCAGCCCGGTTTTCGGAGCGGTTTCGCGGGGTGCCTGGACACCCGTTTGAGACAGGCTTTGACCTGACGCTAAGGCCAGAGCGCCTGACGCAGCCGCTTGCGTGGAAGCGGCCCCGGATGATTTTCGTCAACTCGATGAGTGACCTTTTTCACAAGGACATTCCCAAGGCGCACATCGCGGCCGTGTTCGACACGATGGAAAAGGCCGATTGGCACGTCTATCAGGTGCTCACCAAGCGCAGCTCGCTGTTGCAAAAGTTCATCAATGACCGCTACCGGACCCGCAAGGCTCCGTCGCATATGTGGTTTGGCGTGTCGGTAGAAAACGACCAGGCAACCTCGCGGATCACGCATCTACAGAAGGCGAACGCGGGCGTTCGCTTCCTTTCGGTCGAGCCGTTGATAGCGCCAGTCGGACAACTCGACCTTTCCGACATTGATTGGGTAATCGTTGGTGGGGAAAGCGGTCCCCGCGCTCGGCCGATGAACCCTGAATGGGCGATTGATATTCGCAACCAGTGCGTCGCCTCGCGTGTGCCCTTCTTCTTCAAGCAGTGGGGTGGCCGCTCACCCAAGACCGGCGGCAGGCTGCTAGAGGGTCGGGAATGGAACCAGTTCCCGACGAAGCGACGCGCCGTGCCGCGTCAGCCTGAGTTGCGGACAGTTGCATGAAAGACCGTTCTTTTAAATTCGACGAGATCGGTATTTGGTCGGAACTGAAGTTGGAGATTGTGGAGCAATATGGAGCAGCCTACACCAAGGCGTTTGCGGGCGCCCCGAATCTCAAGAAGTATTATATCGACGGCTTCAGCGGTGCTGGCGTCCATGTCGCGAAGAAAACCAAAGTGCAGATCGAGGGGAGTCCGACGCGCGCTTTGAAGGTGCAGCCGCCATTTGACGGATACTTCTTTATCGACCTCAACGCCGATAAGACCGAATATCTCCGCGCCATATGTGGCGCCCGGCGTGACGTTGATATTCACACGGGCGACTCGAATGAACATCTAACCAAGACGGTTCTGCCAACGATCCAGTATAAGAAATTCACGCGTGCCTTGTGTCTGCTCGATCCCTATGCACTGCACCTTGATTGGGAAGTCATATTACAAGCCGGACAATCTCAGGCCGTTGATATGTTCCTAAATTTCCCGGTCATGGACATGAACCGGAATGCTATCTGGCGACACCCGGAGAAGGTGCCGCAAGAAGGCATTGATCGCATGAACAAATTTTGGGGCGACGAATCATGGCGCAGCGCGGCCTATGTTGAGAGCAAACAGCAAAGCCTCTTCTTCGAGCCAGATAAAATAAAGCAAGCCAACGATTCTATCGCAGAGGCGTTTCGCGCCCGCTTAAAGAAAGTAGCTGGATTTAATTTTGTCCCTGCCCCCCTGCCGATGCGGAATAGCAGGAATGCGATTGTCTATTACCTTTTTCTCGCGTCGCCCAAGGCCGTAGCCGAGAAGATCATCACTGACATTTTTAACAAATATCGCTAGCTGTGATGAGCGCCATTTCCGATTACCTCCGCAAGATCGAGCACGCTCTGAAGGCGGGGAACGCGACCGAGCACACGCACCGGCCCGCACTGAAAGCGTTGATCGAAGCCCTGCGCCCGCAAATCACGGCGACGAACGAGCCGCGCCGGATCGAGTGCGGATCACCCGACTACATCGTGACGCAGAAGGGCGTCCCCCTCGGCTATGTCGAGGCGAAGGACGTGGGCGTTGACCTCGACCGCGCCGAAGAAAGCGAACAGCTCAAGCGATACCGTTCCAGTCTTCGCAACCTCATCCTGACCGACTATCTCGAATTCCGCCTCTACCGAAACGGTGAGCCGGTCCAGTCCGTCAGGTTTGCCAAGTGGCAGAAGAATGGCGTCCTTCGCCGGGAGCCAGACGCCGAGGCCCAACTTACCGCGCTGTTTCAGGCGTTTTTCGATGCCAAGGTGCCGAGCATCGCCAGCCCCCGAGAGCTGGCGGAGCGCATGGCACGAATGGCCCGGTTGCTGCACGACCTGATCCGACAGGCGTTCGCAAAAGAAGGGCAGAGCGGCGACCTACATTCGCAGCACGAAGCATTCCGCCGGGTGCTGATCGCGGACCTGTCCGTAGACCAGTTCGCCGATATGTATGCTCAAACGATTGCATACGGCCTGTTCGCCGCCCGATGCAATCATGTCGGAGCAGGCTTCACCCGCGAGCAGGCCGGGCGCGATCTGCCAAGGACCAATCCTTTCCTGCGCCGCCTGTTCAACACCATTGCCGGACCGGACCTCGACGAGCGGATTTCGTGGGCGGTTGACGACTTGGCGGAGCTACTGGCGAAAGCAGACATCGCCGCCATTCTTGCCGATTTCGGGCACACCACGGCCCGTGAGGACCCGATTGTCCACTTCTACGAGACTTTTCTTGCCGCCTATGACCCCAAACTGCGCGAGTTGCGGGGCGTCTACTACACCCCCGAGCCGGTCGTGGATTACATCGTCCGGTCGGTTGACGCCTTGCTGCGCCAGGCCTTCATGCTGACTGACGGACTTGCCGACGCGAGCCGCGTCAAGCTCAAGCGCACGAGACCCAGCGCGTCAGTCAAAGGCAAGGTCGTTGAAGAGACCTACGAGACGCACCGCGTCCAAATCCTTGATCCCGCCTGTGGGACCGGTACCTTTCTGCACGCCATCGTCGCCAGCATCCGTGAGCGCTTCAAAGCCAACGCGGGCATGTGGCCGGGTTACGTGACCAAGCACCTTTTGCCACGCCTTTACGGCTTCGAGTTGCTGATGGCTCCCTACGCCATCGCGCACATGAAGCTGGGTCTACAGCTCAAGGAGACCGATTACGACTTCGGTTCGGATGAGCGGTTGCGCGTGTTCCTCACCAACACGCTTGAAGAGGCCCACGAGATGACGGGCCTGCCGCTCTTCACGCAATGGCTGGCCGAGGAAGCGGCGGCGGCGGGCGAGGTCAAGAAGAACGTCCCCATCATGGTCGTCATCGGCAACCCGCCCTATTCCGGGCATTCTGCCAACAAGGGCGCGTGGATTTCGGGACTGATGGAGGAATACAAAAAAAGCCCGGAGCTAAAGAAGCCAGCACAGGGGAAATGGCTGTCAGACGACTACGTGAAATTCCTGCGGTTCGCGCAGTGGCGCATCGAGCAGACAGGCTATGGCGTGCTGGCGTTCATCACGAACCACAGCTACCTCGGCAACCCCACGTTTCTAGACATGCGCGCCAGTCTCATGGCGAGCTTCGATGATCTTTACGTGCTGGACCTGCACGGCAGCACCAAGCCGAAGGAAGTTCCCCCGAACGGCGAGAAGGACCAGAACGTTTTCGACATCCAGAAGGGCGTCGCCATCGCGCTTTTCGTCAGACGCACCACGCGCGCCAAAAGCCCCACCGTGCGCCGTGCCGATCTTTGGGGAACGAGGGCGGAGAAATACGCATGGCTGGCCGCCCACGATGTGACAGACACCCCGTGGGAAGACGTGACGCCCCACCATGCTCCGTGGTTTTTCGTCAAGCATGATGCTGACCGGTTGGCCGAGTATCAGCAGGGATGGAGCGTGGCCGACATCTTCCGGCCCAATGGTGATCCCGCGCCTGGCGTGGTGACGACACACGATGAATTTGCGATTTCATGGACCAGAGAAGAGGCAATTGCGAAGGTTGACCGCTTGCTGGCGACGGATACCGAGGCCGAGGCCCGACAGCTTTTCACCCTTTGCAGCCAAAGCCAATGGAGCTATGAGCGGGCGAAGCGCGAACTGGCAGACGGCGCGTGGCGCTCGAAGGTGACGCCGATCCTCTACCGGCCTTTCGACAAACGTTGGACCATCTGGGATTCCAACGTTGCAGTCCATAGAAGGGAGCGGGCCAACAATAATTTATTGCATAACAACATAGGTATTTTAATACCGAAGCAGACGAAAGATGTTTGGGGATGTTTAGTTACAGATTGCCCAGCAGCTCATAAATCGGCATCTGTTTTTGACCCAACCAGCATCATTCCGTTGTGGATATATCAGAATTATGAAAATGACCTTCTCGGCGACAAAGGCATAGGGAAAAAGCCGAATCTTGCTCCTGAGTTTATAGAAGCCTTACGTGAAAAGCTCGGCGGCGAAGGAACCTCGCCCGAATCCGTCTTTTCCTACGTTTATGCCGTGCTTTACTCACCGGGATACCGGACACGCTATGCTGATTTCCTTCGCCGGGATTTCCCACGCATCCCGCTCCCCAGCACTCCTGACCTCTTCCGGCAGCTTGCGGCCCTTGGGCATGAACTGATCGAACTGCATCTGCTACGTCGGCCTCTGCCTGTCATCACCGGCTACCCGAAGGCAGGGAGCAACCGCGTGGACAAGATCGAATTCAGGCCGGACTCGGAAAACCCCGAGCAAGGCCGCGTGCAGATCAACGCCGAGCAGTATTTCGAGGGAATGCCAAGGCGCATCTGGGAATATACGATTGGCGGCTATCAGGTCGCCCACAAATGGCTGAAGGACCGGAAAGGCCGCCTGCTGACCTTCGACGAACTACAGCATTATGGCCGCGTCATCGCCGCACTCAACGACACTATTCGCTTGCAAGCGGAAATCGATACGGCGATAAGCAACTGGCCCATGAAGTAGCGGCTTACGTAGGCAGGTACCAGTGCTGCTTCTGCGCTAGCTGTGTGTGTACAAGTGCGTCAAGCGTAGGCCCGGATACCGGACCTTTTCCATGATCCGCTGCAACGCGGCTAGATCGAGGCCAAGCGGCGCATAAACATCGAGTGTGAAGCCGCGTTCATGGCCGACGAGCCCCGCGATATCGGCCTGCGGCACCCTGGCTTGATCGAGGGCTGTAACGACGTTCTTGCGGAAGCTGTGAAACGATAGGCGAGGGCGGGTGACGCCAACGCCCCGGCGAAACTCAGTATACCGGCGCGTGAAGTACCAGCTTAACTTATCGTCCGGGCCACCGGGCTTCAGGCCGGGGAATAGTTGACCCTCGGGTAGCGCGTCGAGATAATCGAGCAGCCCACAACGGATCAACACGCTATGAACAGGAACGCGACGGATTGCGCTCCTGGTCTTGACGCGCTGGCCTTCCCCTTCTTCCGCGACATTGAAAAACCAGGTCTTGCGCTCGCGCTTCACGTCGCCTGTTCGTAGCTGACATATCTCGCCAAGCCGCATCCCGCCATAGAGCGCGATCAACGGTATCCAGCGCATTGCCGTCTCGGTGGTGTGTTCCGCCGGTCGCAAGCGTTCTGCTGCTGGCACGACGAACAGCGGGGCCTTGAACAGCTTGGTCAATTCGTCAGCCGTATAGGGTAGCCATTCCGTCGTGCCCTTGGCCGCTTTGGTCCGGCTTTGCTCTGTAAAGGGATTGGTGCCGTCGAATTTGCCGCGCTTGCGCGCCCACTTGAAGACCGCCGACAGCGCCGAGGCGTAGCGATTGAGCGTTTTATTGGTAAGGCGTTCTTCGCCACCGCCGAATTTTTCTAGGAGCTTTTCGAGCAGCAATTCCTTGGCCTTCGATGCTCGTCCCCAATGTGGATGCAGCGTGGCGATGGCGTTCAAGAAGTCAGCGGCCAGGGCGCGGTCGATTGCGCTCAGTGGCGCATCCTTGGCGTACTGTGCGAACAGCCGGAAAACGGCCTCATATTGTCCGCGCGTTTGCTCCGTTAGCGCGGCGCCCTTGTCGTGCTGTAGCTCGTCAATAAAAAGAGCAGCGATTTCAGAGAAGGGCGGATCACCATTGCCCCGTTGCCGGACTTTGGGACGCGGTGCGGCGACTACGGGCTTCAACGTCGCCGGATCAATCCCTTTGTTGCCAAGGAACGTCAACGGCGACTCGGATGGTTCCCCCTTGAGCGCGCGTAAGCGCCCAGTCAACGCTGCGATCTTGGCAACCAGGATGGCTTTGGCCATGAGCCGGTAGGTTTCCGTTTCCGGCATTAGTTCGACCCCTTTGCGCCTTTGCACGGCCGCCAACTCACCGGCAACAAGGTCAAAATGGTCGTCTTCAAGCGCTTCTTGATAGGTCCAAACATGAAGGTTGAGGCCCGCGACCTCGGGGCCTTCGTCGTGCTGGGGCTGACCAGTTATGACTATGCCGCGCTTAGCGTCATCTTCCATGCGTTCGAGGGTCGAGGAATACACCTCACGGGCCTGTTCCTCGATCTCGGCTAGGGTCAAGGGCACCTTGGCTTCGGCCCGTTCAAAGCGCGACTTCCACTCGGTGACAAGGGGCCAACGGGTTTGCCGTGCCTGGGCCAGCGATTGAGTGCCCAATGAGACAATGATTTTACTGAGGGGCTTCCCTGGACGCCGCCGGCCGTTCTTGGTCTTCTTGCCTTGGCTGATAAATGTGCCCCGAAGCGCCTTCGGAACAGCCATGACGAAGAACCATGTTCCGTCCTTATGCTGGCGCTTTAGGTAGCGGGTATCGCCATTTGCGGGTCGCTGGTCATTGGCCATGTTAGGGGCGATCCGATGGCATCACCGGATGGCACCACGCAATGGCTTAGAAGTCCAGGTTTTCCAATATAAATTAGGGGTACCAGTCGCTTACCGATGGCATGATTTCGGCTCCTAGTCCCCCAGCCATTTATAGATCACCGATTTGGTCGTCGGCCACACGTCACCGCCCGTCTCGGCAGTGGTTCTGGAACGCCGCGAAAGC
>Ga0307373_10010188_pt1 | contig 13890 bp, 9 predicted proteins | sample OX2MG_FD_202534 | JGI IMG/M metagenome (GOLD analysis project Ga0307373, IMG submission 202534) | Soil microbial communities from Risofladan, Vaasa, Finland - OX-2 | ecosystem: Environmental > Terrestrial > Soil > Coastal area > Acid sulfate soil | place: Finland: Risofladan, Vaasa | collected... | reverse complement strand
CGGGCATGGGCATAACTACTACGTGGATACCGGGCATCCCGTCATGCGAATGCTCGCTTGACGGTTCATTCACGATGTCTCAACCGATTGGGCCAGGCAATTATGCACTGCTATTGACTATCGACCCTATCGCTTATTCGTTTTCGGGGAACGGTTATACCTACAATCAGTCCAACTCAAACGAGATATTTCAAGTATCAACTGATCCAGACGGCAACATCACATTCTGGTACATGCAGGACGGAGGATTTTCGATGGACTTCTACGGTTCGGCTTTTGAGTCCACGGAGCGGATTGGAGGTGCCTTCCAGCAAGGAACTACTGGTACCTGGACGATGGCAGACCCCGTTTCAACTCCCGAGCCGTCGAGCTTCGCGCTGCTGGGGATAGGACTACTAGGACTGGCCATGCTCAAGCAGAGGGTTACGCTGCGCAGTCTCGCCTGAGCCATCCCAAGCAGGAATTGCATCTGTGTCTGGTCCTTGCAGGCTATCTGGGAATGACGGTAAGCCGATCGAGCCACCAACTCCGATAACAGACTTCCCTCTTCGACCGCATTGGCTATTTTGGCCGTCTCAGGTTCCACCGGTCCATCCGCCACGAGAGGTGCCAAGGCAAGGTAGAGTGGTATATGGCGATGGCCTGTGCTTCGGTGAGGTTGCGGATGTCGAGATCGGGATACGCACGCCATCGAAAGGACTGAATTTGTCACTAATCATGTGAACGAGTACATCCATTTGCTTCCCGCATTTCACGCGGGTATCATAGGTTTCCCATGCTCTCTTTGGCGCTGCGGAGACTTTTAACGGCTATACTGGCCCTTCTATTCCTTTTCGTATGCCTCCCTTTGCACGCCAGCGATGCTCCTGCAATTTTTCCCCTCAGTGATGTCAAGCCGGGGATGAAGGGCGTGGTTTACACGATTTTCCAAGGTGACCAAGTCGAGAAAGTCGACCTGGAGGTCATCGGTGTCCTGAACAACGCATTAGGGCCTAAGCAAGACGTCATTCTCGTCAAACTTCTCGGCGACAAGGCAGCGGAGACAGGCGTTGCTGCGGGGATGAGCGGCAGCCCGGTCTATATTGATGGAAAACTCGTGGGCGCGCTTTCGCTGAAGCTGGGAACCTTCACCAAAGAAGCCATCGGTGGCGTCACACCTATCGAAAATATGTTCGATGTGGAAAAGTCCGCCGCGATCCCGCCAGCGCCAAGCACAAATGCGCCGGTCAAGAGCAAGCCTATTGCGGCTATGCGAACCCCTGTGCCGGCGGAATTCGCCCAAGCCACGGCCGCTGGCGCCGGACAGTTTCTGATCCCCATCGAGACACCTCTTATTTCCACGGGACTCTACCCGGAAACGCTCGCCCGATTTGGCAGCGCATTGTCCTCGTGGGGCATGACAACCATGGAAGGTGGCAACGCGCCTCCCTCACCATCCGATCCGCAGATTCAGCCGGGTGACATGGTGGGCATTGATTTGGTCAGTGGAGACCTGTCTTTGAGCGCCGGATGCACGGTGACCACGATGGAAGGCAATCGCCTGTATGCCTGTGGCCATCCGCTTTTTGGATTTGGCTCCGTCGCGCTGCCCATTTCTCGCGCCCATGTTCTGATGACACTGGCCTCTTCAATGGCATCCACCAAAATTATCTCCACGGGTGGCACCATCGGAACGCTGACGCAGGACCGCCAGACTGCCATCATGGGAACGCTTGGCGCGGGACCGCCGATGATCCCACTCGACCTGACGCTCTCGACGCCGTCGGTTGAAAAGAAGTTTCATTTCGAGGTCGTCGAAAGCCCGGAGCTTACTCCGCTTCTGGTGGCCATTGCGTCTTTCAACGGCATTGTAGGCAGCCCAGCATATGGCGAGGGTTCAACGCTACAGCTCGATGGAACGATCGACATCAAGGGTCATACTCCCGTGGTCGTCGAGGACCTGTTTGCTCCCACGGACCAGCCCGTCCCGACCGGCTTCTTTGCGGCGACCGACGTTCAGGGCATCTTCTCGCGAATCTATTCGAATCCCTACGAAATCCCGGAAATCGACCGCATCGACTTGCACGTGAAACTGCTGCAAGAGCGGCGCTTTGCCGAGATCGATGGCGCCTGGGTTGAAAAGAGCGAGGTGCGGCCAGGCGAATCCGTTGCAGTGAAAGTACTGCTGCGCCCCTACCGCGGCGCTCCCTTCATTCAGTCGATACCGATCACCATCCCCCTGCAGACCTCGCGCGGGCCTTTGGAGCTGGTGGTCAGCGACGCCGAATTTTTGAACCGCAACGTTCAGTCGCTCACCTCCAGCTCTGAAGGGCAGCTTCCCGGCCTAGAAGAACTGATTAAGCTCGTCAACCGCGAGCGTCACAACGACCGCCTCTACGCCACCTTGCTCCAGGCCACCCCCACCATGCTGGTCGAAGACAAGGAAATGCCCAACGTGCCCGCTTCGGAACTCAACGTTCTCGACCAGCGGCAGAGTCCGGGCGGCGTCCGGCTTTTGCGGGAGTCCATTGCAGGTGAATGGTCGGCCGATATGCATCAAGTGATTTCAGGCGAGCACACACTGACGATCACGGTAAAGTGAAGCCCAGTCCAAAGGAGATACCCACTGATGGCGCGTCGAACTTCGTTCGTGTGCCTGCTCATTACTGTGCTCTTGCTGCCGGCCCTGGCGTGCGCCGAACACACGCGCGAATGGCGCCAAACGAATTTCTCCGAGTTTGAGAAGGGGACCGCGAACGGAGTGGCGGTCCGCAGCGACGGCAAGTTCATGCCCGCTCCCAAATTCGACGCCTTCGCGGCCCCAAACCTCGCTTACATCTGGCAGCTTCGCGTCGATTCGCGCGGGCGTCTTTTTGCCGCAGGCGGTTCCGATGCCAAGGTGCTACGGTTCGATGACGCCGGCAAAGCCACCACCGTGTTTGAGTCCTCGGAACTCACCGCGCAGGCGATTGTTCTGGACTCGAAGGACAACCTCTATGTGGCCACCTCGCCCGACGGCAAAGTGTATAAAGTCACTCCGGACGGCCAGAAGTCAGTGTTTTTCGACCCCAAGACGAAATATATCTGGGCGCTTGCGCTCGATTCGCAAGAAGACTTGTTTGTAGCCACTGGCGATAAGGGCCAGGTATTCGTGGTAAGGCCGGACGGTAAGGGCCAGCTTTTCTATCAGAGCGACGAACGTCACGCCAGATCGCTCGCCTTCGATACAAAAGGCGATCTGTTGGTTGGCACCGAGCCAGACGGTCTGATTCTTCGTATCAACATTCTGCGCAAGGCTGCGGAGACGGTTCCCACCGCGGGCGTGCCGTTCGTCATTTACGAAACGAACAAGTCGGAAGTCACTTCCCTGCTCCAGGATTCGAACGGCAATTTGTACGCCGCTTCCGTGGGAGACAAACCACGCAGTCCGGGATTTCCACGGGTCGTGCCGGGAGGAGTGCCGCCACAGGCGGGTTCCATCGTGGTCACTGCCCAAGGCAGCGTGGTAGCGCAGGGACGGCAACAAACGACGGCAACGTCGCAGGCCACTCCTTACCCGTTCCCCAACGCGCCCACCGGTGGCGCGGAGGTCGTCCAAATCGCGCCGGACGGCTCGCCAAGGACACTGTGGACTTCGCGTGATGACCTTGTCTTTGCCATGGCGCTTGCTTCCTCGGGGCATCTCCTCTTAGGAACCGGCGACAAGGGCACGATCATCGAACTGGAAGGAAACGACATTTATTCGAGCGTCGCCCAGACCGCTTCGGCCCAGGTGACAAGCCTCGTCGCCAGCCCATCGGGAGAGGTTTTTGTCGCTACGGCCAACGCCGGAAAAATCTTCACTCTGGGCCCCGGCTACGCGTCCCAAGGCAGCATCGAATCGGACGCGTTTGACGCCAAGATTTTCTCTCACTGGGGCAGACTCACCTGGTGGGGCGAAAATGGCGTCATGCAAGGCAAGGTTGCGTTTTATGTGCGTTCCGGAAACACGTCGAGTCCAGAGAACAACTGGAGCGCGTGGGCGGGACCATATAAAACGTCCGGCTCGGGCGAAGTGAGATGCCCCCCCGCGCGATTCGTACAATGGAAAGCAGTTTTTCTCGAACCCGATGGCGCTGGCACGCCCACCATTTCCTGGGTCAGCCTGGCGTATCAGCCCAAGAACGTCGCGCCGGTCATTAACGGCATTGCCATCCAGGATCCAGGTGTACGAGTTGTGGGTTTCCCGGCTCAGCCCAACGGCGTCGGAGGTGCAGCTGTGCCCTCCCAACTCCGAATGCCCAACCCCGCCGGCACAAACCCTTCGCCTCCGCCCGAGGTGACGATACGAACCAACGCCGAGGTTCCGCCTCAAGGATTCCAGGAAAAGGGCTACGAGAGCGTGCTCTGGAATTCCGCCGACGACAACGACGACGATCTCATTTATACGATTTACTATCGGGCCGAGGGCGAACGGACGTGGCACTTGTTGAAGGACAAGCTCACCCAGCGATTCTATTCCTGGGACACGACTTCCATGCCGGACGGCGCCTATTATCTGAAAATCGTCGCCTCCGATTCCCCGTCGAATCCTAGCGAGCAGGCTCTTTCCGCCGAACGCGAGAGCGACCGCTTCGAGATTGTGAACACGCCGCCCCAGGTTGAGAATCTTCAGGCTGTGGCGACCGCGTCGGCCGTCTCAATTTCCTTTGATGGGGTTAGTTCCTCGGACGCAATCGCGCTGGCCCGATACAGCCTCGATGCGGGGGATTGGCAAATCGCCCTTCCGGTCGGCGGGCTCTCCGATTCACCGAAAGAGAGCTACCAGATTCAACTGCACGCGGTACCCTCCGGCGAGCACACCATTGCGGTTCAGGTTACCGACCGGTTTGACAATGCAACGGCGGAAAAGACCACCTTCACCGTTCCGGCGCGAGCCGCCAAGTAAGTTACGCGCGGGCGCTCGCGCAGATCATCGGCGAAGGATACTCCGTCCTGCGCGATTCCCCACTTCTCAAATCCCCAACCATCTCGCCTGTGTGAAAGAGCCGCATGCCGAACTGTCGCGGGATGTACCGCGGCGGGATTCGCGCGGCACCATGCATCTTTCACCAGCCTGGTGCCGGCTAGGAATCGCCGGCACTCCAATCAGGAGCAGGAAACGCGATCCGCCAGAAATCCGGCGCGGGGGTATCGAATTCGATGGCTGTGTGAAAACCTTCGCGCGTCTCGCGGGGAGAACGAACAACCCTGCATGCCACTTTCTCTCTCGTTCCACAATGTTCCAGCACCAAGCGCGTGTCTATGGGGAAATTCTGGTCTATCACGATGAGCGCCCCGTGAGCGTTCACGCTGAGCGTGGTCACATCAAACGTCTTTGGCACGCCCTTCAGTGCCACATGAACCTTGGCTCGCACGCGCAACAGCACGCGCTGGCTGCGCCGCTTTTCCTCGCCGCCTGCGAGATGTCTCAGCGGGGCCTCGCTGGATTTCACTGGGTTTGCCAGCGCCTTGGGCGACACAACCTTTGGCAAATCCATCTCAGAATTCAACCCCCCAAAAATTGAGATCGGCTCCAACAAGTTCCACTCCCAAATCCCACCCGTCGGGCCGCTCGGTTCCCTTCCATACAACCACGCCATCCGCCGCCTGTTGCGTCACCAGATTCGTCACTCGCAAGCGCTGCGGCACGTTCATTTCCATCGAACTCACAAGCAAACAGCCGTAGGCGTTCACCACCCGCGTGAAGCCTGTTTCAAAGTGCAACGGCTGCGGTTTTCCGCTCCATTCGATAGTGACGGGCACGCGGCAATTCATGCGCGGGGCTCGTCGTTTGGTTGTTACCAGCGGATCTTTGGACCGGCCTTCCGCAAACACCATGCTGGTTTCATCTCCTCAGTTCCTACACAAAGTCCACATACAAAATGAAGAAGCGCCCATCCCCCACGCTTTTAGGCAAGACACTACGGTAGTGCGTCAAAAGCGCGGGGTCAATGGTACCGGCTAACAGGTGGGGGATTGAATCGATGCGGCGGCACAGATACCACGAATTCAATCTGCCGAAGCCAGTTGCGGTTTTTCTTTACCGGCTGTCTTGCCAAAATGGTTTTCCAGCCAAGTTTGGAATGAATCCATGTAGGTGTAAAACACCGGCGTCAGGTACAACGTAACCAACTGAGAGAATAGCAACCCGCCCACCACGGCGAGCCCCAGCGGCCGCCGCGAATCCGCGCCGGCTCCTGATCCGATCGCGATGGGGAGCGTGCCCATCAGCGCGGCCATCGTCGTCATCATGATCGGCCGGAAGCGGATCAAACAGCCTTCATACACGGCCTCCGCAGCGCTCTTGCGGCCTTCGCGCTCTTTTTGGATCGCGAAGTCCACCATCATGATGGCGTTCTTCTTCACGATGCCGATGAGCATGATTACGCCGACGAAGCCATAGAGATCGAGGCTCATTCCAAATATCTGCAGCGTCAGCAGCGCGCCAAAAGCGGCCGAGGGAAGCCCCGAGAGAATCGTAATGGGGTGGATGAAGCTCTCGTAAAGAATGCCCAGCACGATATAAATCACCAGGATCGCAAGCACCAGAAGAACCCCCAGCCCCGTCACGGACGACTGGAAAGCCTGCGCCGCGCCCTGGAACTGAGTGGTGATTGTTTGCGGCAGGCTTTGGCGCGCCAGCGCATTCACTTCGTTCACCGCATCGCCGATGGCTGTTCCCGGTTTCAGATTGAACGAAACCGTCACCGCAGGTAGTTGCCCCAGGTGATTGACGGCCAATGGGCCAAGGCTCGTGGTAAGCTTTGCGACCGCGCTCAATGGAACCAGACTGCCGGTGCTCGAACGGATATAGAGCAGAGAGAGAGCCGCCGGATCCCGCTGGTATTGATCTTCAAGCTCCATCACAACCCAGTATTCGTCGTTCGGGGCATAGATGGTCGAGACTTGCCGCTGCCCGTAGGCCGTATAAAGCGCATCTTCCACCTGCGCCGCCGTCACTCCGAGCGCGGAGGCCTTGTCGCGGTCGAGGTCCACATTCACTTGCGGATTCTTGATAAGCAAGTCGGTCGTTACATCCTGCAGCCCAGGGAGCGTTGCCATTTTTGCCGCGAATGCCGTCGCGTCCCGGTAAAGCTCCTCGGTGTCCGGGCTTTGCAAGGCAAGCTGATACTGGCTTTTTGTGATCTGCCCGCCGATCTGGATGGGCGGCGGATTCTGCAGATAAACGTTCATTCCCGGAATCGCGGCGAACTTGAGCCGCATTTCGCCGATCACTTCGTTGATCGTCGGGTGATGCGCGAACAGCGGAGTCAATTTGCGAAGGATGCTCCCAACAACCGGAGTGTCTCCGTATTTTCTGTCGAGCGCAGCCATCGTTGGGCTCGGGATTGGAGGACGGTCGGATGGATCCTTCAAATGGATGAACACGATTCCCGAGTTGCTCGCGCCGAACGATCCCACGCCCGAAAAGAAGTCCAGCCGGTTGGGATCTTTCATGATGATCCGGTTCAGCTCTTCCTGGTGCCGCACCATCGAATCGAAGGAGATTCCCTGCGAGGCCTCGCTGTATCCGAATATCTGCGAAGCGTCCACTTCCGGCAAAAATCCCTTGGGAATCACCATGAACTGCCAGGCGGTCACAACCAGAATGACTCCCGAAATTACCATCACGGTCAGCCGGTGCCGCAGCGACCATTGCAAGGAAACATCGTATTTCTTCAGGAGCCAGTCGAAGAAATGTTCCAGCGTCATGTACAGCCGTCCGTGCCGTGTCTCCTGTTGCGGCCGCAGAAACCGGCTGCAAAGCATGGGTGTCAGGGTCAGCGATACGAACCCCGAAATCAGGATGGCCACCATGATCACCACGGAGAATTCGTGCAGCAGCCGGCCCATGATTCCGCCCAGGAAGAGCACCGGAATGAAGACCGCGGCCAGCGAAAGCGTCATGGAAAGAATCGTGAAGCCGATTTCCTTCGATCCGTTCAGCGACGCCTCCATCACTCCTTCGCCCATCTCCATGTGGCGCACGACGTTTTCCAACATCACGATGGCGTCATCGACCACGAATCCCACCGAGAGCGTCATGGCCATCAGCGACAGGTTATCCACCGTGTAATTCAGCTCGTACATCACCGCGAATGTCCCGATAAGGGACATCGGCAGCGCGATGCTCGGGATCACCGTCGCGGATAGCTTCCTTAGGAACAGGAAGATCACCAGAATTACCAACACGATGGCCAAAAACAGCGTCGACTTCACATCGTTCACCGATTCCCGGATCGACACGGACCGGTCGTACAGGATCTGCATGGTTACCGACGGCGGGATGATCGACCGGAACTGCGGCAGGAGTTGCTTGATCGAATCCACTACGTCCACGGTGTTCGTCCCCGGCTGACGCTGCACAGCCAGCACCACCGCAGGCTCGTCGTCCACCCAGTTCTGGATCTTGTCGTTCTGCACGCTATCGAGCACGTTCCCGAGCTCATCCAGCCGCACGGGGGAGCCATTCCGGTAGGCCACGATCAGAGGCCGATATTGCGAGGCATGCGTGAGCTGGCCATTGGCTTGCAGCGTATACGCCTGGTGCGCTCCGTAGAGCGTCCCCGTGGGCAGGTTCACGTTGGCGTTCTGCACGGCCGTCGTCACTTCGTCAATTCCGATCTGCCGCGACGCCAGCCTCCGCGGATCCAGTTGAACCCGCACTGCGTACTTCGCCGAGCCAAACACCTGCACCTGCGCCACTCCCTCCACCATCGAGATGCGCTGGCCCAGCAAAGTCTCGGCGTACTGGTCAACCGTATAGATCGGCAGCGTCTTCGAATACAGCCCGATATAGAGAATGGGCCGGTCCGCCGGGTTTACCTTGTTGAAGGTAGGCGGTGTCGGCATGTTGGGCGGAAGCTGCGGGGCCGCCCGGGAGATGGCCGCTTGCACGTCTTGCGCGGCCCCATCAATGTTGCGGCTCAAGTTGAATTGAAGCGTGATCTGCGTGCTTCCCATCGAGCTCGTCGAAGTCATCGAGTCGATGCCGGCGATCGTGGAAAACTGCTTTTCGAGAGGCGTCGCCACGGCCGAAGCCATCGTGTCGGGATTGGCGCCGGGCAACGTTGCGGCCACTTGAATCGTGGGAAAATCCACGTTCGGCAGATCGCTTACCGCCAGTTCGCGGTAGCCCAAAATGCCGAATAAAAGGATGGCGGCCATGACCAGCGTGGTCATGATTGGACGGCGGATGAATAGCGCTGCAATGTTCATCGATGTCTACTCAGCCTCCGATCCCGCTGCCGGTGCGAACGGCCACTTTGATCCCCGGAATCAGCCGAAGCTGCCCGTCGGTGACCACGGTTTCTCCCGGCTTCACTCCCTGGGAAATTACGGAGTCTCCGCCGATCGTGCGCGATACTTTCACCGCGCGCTGCTCCGCCATCGATTCCGGCGTCACCACGAAGACAAAGTCCCCCGATTGCCCGGTTTGCACGGCCTGCGACGGCACCACGGTGGCATTCTCCTGCTCCGAAAGCCGCAGCGATACGGTCGAAAACTGCCCCGGCCAGAGCCGATGGTCCGCATTTGCGAATGTTGCTTTGAGCTTGATTGTCCCGGTGGTGTTATCCACGCTATTGTCAATGAATGTCAGGTAGCCCACTTCGGGCTTCGTGTCGCCGTAAGGCGTAGCCTCCACCTGCAATCGGCCCTTGGCCATGAATTCCTTCACCACGCCCAGATACTGCTCGGGAATGGCGAAATCCACATAGAGCGGTGTGATTTGTGCGATCACCACCAGCACCGGAACGTCATTTTGCTTCACCAGGTTCCCGGGCGTTACCCCCAGCGCGCCCGTGCGTCCGTCAATCGGCGAATAAATTGAGCAATATTGAAGCTGGAGCCGCGCGGCCTCCGACGCCGCTTCATCGGCGTGAACCGACGCTTTCTGCGCATCGGCTGTCGCCTTCATCTGATCGAACTGTTCCTTGGGCGTTACACCTGCGTCGAACAGCTTTTGATAACGCTGGGCTTGCACCTCGTCGAGTTCCGCCTGTGCTTTGTCGCGCGCCAGAGTTGCTTGGGCCTGGTTGAGTGCGGCTTCAAACGGCCGCGCATCCAGGCTGAACAGGAGCTGGCCCTTGGTGACGAAATCTCCTTGCGTGAAGTGCACCTGTTCCAGTTCCGCATTGACTTGCGACTTGATCGAAACTGTCGAATACGCCTCGCCCGAGCCAATGGCCGAGAGATCGATCGGTATGGTCTTCTGGACCGCTTTCGCAACCGTCACCGGGACGGCCATGATCGGAGCAGTCTGCGCGGTCTTCATGCCGCACCCGCTCATGAGAACGGCGAGCGCTGCGAGCGTGCCGGCAAAAACAGCTAGCTGGACATGGTTTCTATCCATGAATGATGGCTTTTCCCTCTCTCTATGATTGTCGTTTCGAAGGTTACAAATGCGGAGCAACCGGCAGCACTATTCGGCTGCACCGTACATGATACGCATCTGGTTCCAATAATATTACAAGATTAGACGTGGCAGTTTGCGAGAAGTTTCGAGTAAGTTCCACCTTTTCAGCTCTCCGCGGAACTGTCGAGAAGCCACAACACGTTCCCCGCCGGCCGAATTCTCCCTGCCGGATACTGGCTGGGTTTGGAATCGGGCTCTTTCCGAAGCGCGGCCATGATCGAGCGCTTAGCCGAGCCTGAGACGAGGAACAACGTATTCCGTCCGCTGTTGAGGACCACCGGGGTCAACGTCAGGCGTCTCGGAGGCTTCGCCGCCACTTCCACCGCCGCAACCCAGCGCCGCTTCTCTTCCAGCGCCGGAGACCCTGGAAACAAAGAGGCTGTGTGACCTTCGACCCCCAGTCCCAGGAGTTGCAGGTCGAAAGCAGGCGGCTCCCCGCCGAAGAATTTCCGCAATTCCGATTCGTAGGCTTCCGCTGCTTTTTCCGGCTGAGGCAAATCCGCAGCCATCGGATGAACGTTCGCGACTGGAATGGGCACATGCTCGATCAAAGTTTCCCGAGCCGTGCGGTAATTGCTCAACGGATCGTCCCACGGAACGCAGCGCTCGTCTCCCCAGAACAGGTGTACCCGGCCCCATGGCATCGGCCGCTCATGTTTTCCGGCCTCCGCCCACAGAGCGTAAAGCTTCGTGGGCGTGTGGCCGCCCGATAGCGCGATTGCGAACCGTCCCCGCTGCTCGACCGCCTCCTGTGCGATGCGCAACAGCTCCGCGAGCGCCGCGCGGCTCAGCGCGTTCAGGTCCGGGAAATTTCGCGTTTCCATTTTCATGGGTCGCCCCACGCCCTTCGGGGTTCTTTCCTGGGGCGCGATGATTCATTCCTTGGCTGCGGTTTTCACGGCGTGCCCGCCGAACTCGTGCCTCATCATGGCGAGCAGCTTGTTCGCAAAGGGCTCAGGATCCTGCGACCGGAAGCGCACATCGAGCGCACTGGAAATCACCGGCAACGCAACGCCAAGGTCCACGCCTTCGGTCACCGTCCAGCGTCCCTCGCCGGAATCGGTTACATACGCGCCGATGCCCTCCAGCGTGGGATTTTTCGACAAAGCATCCACCGTCAAATCCAGCAGCCACGACCGAATCACGCTGCCGAATTGCCAGATCTTGGAAACCTGCAGCAAATCCAGATCGAACTCCGCCTTGTGGCGCAGCAGGTCGAGTCCTTCGGCATAGGCCTGCATGATCCCGTACTCGATCCCATTGTGCACCATCTTCACGAAGTGGCCCGAGCCGGCGGGCCCCACGCGTCCCCAGCCCTTGTCCGGGCCCGGCGCGAGCGTTTGAAAGATCGGAGTGAGGCGCTTCACCACATCCGCATCGCCCCCCACCATCATGCTGTAGCCTTCGGCCAGGCCCCAGACTCCTCCGCTCGTGCCGCAGTCCACAAAATGAATCTTTTTTTGCGCGAGCGCCGCCGCGCGCCGCATCGAATCTTTGTAATAGGAATTCCCGCCGTCGATGATCGCATCGCCCGGCGCGAGATGCGGCGTGAGCAACTCGATCGTCTGGTCCACGGGCGCGCCCGCGGGGACCATCAGCCAAACGGCGCGCGGCGCCTTGAGCTGCCCGATCAATTTCTCGAGCGAATCCGAGCCCGTCGCGCCCTTATCCGTCACGCGCTTCACGGCGGCGGCGTCCCGATCGTATCCCGCGACGCGGTGCCCTCCGCGCACCAACCGCTCTACCATGAATGCTCCCATTTTCCCCAGGCCAATCATTCCAAGTTCCATCGCATCTCTTCTCCTAACTTTCATCCGTGGTAATACCGAAACCCTTGAGGTCCTCGCGAAGCTGGGCCGCATTTTGAAATTGAATCGTGTGCATGCCGAGCTCGCGCGCGCATTCCAGGTTGAGCCCGCGATCGTCGATCAGGATGCATTCCCCCGGCTCGCGTTGCGTGATTTTGAGTGCCAGTTGATAAATTCCCGCGTTTGGTTTCCTCACGCCCAGGTAGCAGGAGCTGAAGAAAGCCTCGAAATAATCCCGCAGATGAAATTCATGGATGCGGTAGTCGTTGATTTCGAGCGATTCGTTGTTGAGTGCCGCCAGCAGATGCCGCCGCGTGCGCGCCAGCTTCCCCAGAAACTCGAGCGATTCTGGAAAGGGTTGCGACTGATCGAAAATGAATTGTTTGAATTCCTCGATGGTGAACGGCCGTTCGCGATAAAACACCGTTCGACGCAGGTACTCCTCGAGCGTGGCGTGGCCGCTTTCAAGCGCGTTCAACATCAACTCGTGGCGATCTTCGAAATCGGCCCAGTCGAGATTGAATTTCTTGACGGCTGACAGCCGCGAACCGCGGTCCCATCCGTTCGTTAAAATCACGCCGCCGTTATCCCAGAACAGTGCGCTGATTTCCGCCATGTGTCTTCCGCTTCGCTCCCCTCGAACTGGCTCTCTGTAGAATTGAAAGAATCTCTATTATCCCCGTCCGCGTTGCGTGGCAGAAGCGGAATCTGGACGCGGTCAGCCTGGCGCAGTTATGATAAATCGAAAGCACATGGCGGCGCGCCAGCGCAGGACGAAACTCACGATTTTCACCATCGGACATTCCACCCGTCCGATCGGCGAATTGATTCACTTGCTCCAATTAAACTCGGTCCGGCGACTGATCGATATCCGCACGATTCCGAAATCGCGCCACAATCCCCAGTTTAATGGCCCGGACCTGGCTCAATCCTTGCGCGCGGCCGGAATTGCCTATACCCATTTGAAAACCCTGGGCGGCCTGCGCCATGCGAAAACTGATTCCCTGAACCGCGGCTGGCGCAACGCGAGCTTTCGCGGCTTTGCCGATTACATGCAAACGCCGGAATTCGCCGCCGGGCTCGCACGCGCGATGCAGCTTGCCGAAAAAAAGCCCAGTGCGCTGATGTGCGCCGAAGCGGTTCCCTGGCGCTGCCACCGCTCTCTCGTTGCCGACGCCCTTCTGGTCCGCGGCATTTCCGTCCGCGAAATCATCGGCGCTTCGCATCCCAGGGAACACAAGCTCACCCGTTTTGCCCGCGTTCGCGGCACGCAAATCACGTACCCAGTCGATCCGGCAGCCGTCGAGGAATCCCCCAAAAGGAGCCATGCCATGATTCATATCACCCGAGTCTACGACGAATCTTCCCATCCCAAGGGCACGAGCTACCTCGTCGAGCGCCTCTGGCCCCGCGGCGTGAAGAAAGAAGCCTTGCACATGGACGCGTGGCTGAAAGATGTTGCCCCGAGCGATGCGCTTCGCCGCTGGTTTGGCCACAAGCCCGAGCGGTGGGAGGAATTTCAAAGGCGCTATGTCGCGGAATTGCGCGCGCAACCGGAAGCTTGGAAGCCCATCCTGGAAGCGGCGCGGCAAGGGGACGTGACCCTGCTTTATAGCGCCCGCGATACGGAACGCAATGGCGCGCTCGTGCTCCAGAAATTCCTTG
>Ga0307373_10010186_pt1 | contig 13891 bp, 15 predicted proteins | sample OX2MG_FD_202534 | JGI IMG/M metagenome (GOLD analysis project Ga0307373, IMG submission 202534) | Soil microbial communities from Risofladan, Vaasa, Finland - OX-2 | ecosystem: Environmental > Terrestrial > Soil > Coastal area > Acid sulfate soil | place: Finland: Risofladan, Vaasa | collected... | reverse complement strand
GTGATCGGGATCGCGGTGCCGGGAACGACCGAGTAGCTGCTGGTCAGCACCGCCTGGCAGTTGACCAGCCCGGTATCGCTGCAGACCAGCAGGCTGGGGGCATAGTGGACGGCGGTGAGGTAGCCCGCCACCCCGATGCCGCCTACTGCGAGGCCAGCCAGTACGAGTGGGCCGAGTCGCGACGGGGCCGAGCTGGACCCGGCCGCGAGAGGCGCAGCGCCGGGGCCGTCGCCGGCGCTGACTGGCCCGGTCCGGCGGCGCCGGACCCCGCTCACGCGGTGGCTGCCAGCTTGGTTTCCAGTGCCTTTATCCGGGAGCTGTGGCAGACCGGGCCTGGCTTTTCACCGGTGACCAAACAGGTGGCGGCGGTCACGTAGTTGGCTCCGCCGAGCACCTCCTGAGCGATCACCGAATTAGGGTGACGGAGCTGCGCCAGGACCTGACTCCAGCTCAGCCCCTGCAGGTTGGCGACATCGGTGCCGGAAGCTTCGCTCCCCACCTGGGCCATCTTGCCGGCGTAGTCCACGAAGGGGTACCCCTGGGTCGAGTCGATAGTGGTAAAGGCCGTCGCCAGGACTCCGGACACCGTCTGCAGGTTGCGATAGGGTGCGCCGTTCTTGCCGATCGAGACGTTGCTCTGGAGTTCGCGGGGGTCGAAGACCAAGTACTTGCTGGTGAACTTGGTGCCATGGGCAAAGGTGAAGGTGGGGAGGTTGGCGGGGGAGTCGTACACCGAAGAACGGATGGTGTGCAGGCCCGACCAGGTGCCGAATGGGCTCAGCCCGATGATCAACGACCAACGCTGGAGGGCGCAGTAGGGACAGTATTCCGCGCCCACAAAGCCCACCTCCGGCAGGCCCTTGGCGCTGAGGGCCGCCGCCTTGTCGGCGGCGGGGATGTTGAGCGGGGTGTTGTTGATGTTTCCCCCGCCGACCGCAGTCAGGGTCTTGGCCGGAATCGTGGTCAGGGTGTGCACCAGGCTGGCTGGCGCGGGCGTCACCTGGGTGTCCTGTTTCAGGCCGCCCTGCAGGGACATCTCCAACACCACGACCACGATCACGAAGACCGCGACCACCCCGACCACCCCCGAGATGATTCCCCAGGGACGACCTGACTCGTTGCGGCGGTAGTTGCGTCCCTTCGATCGGCCCCGGGGCGGCGGTCGATTGGCGGCGGCGCGGGTGCCCACGGCTGCCTCCCGCATCTGCCGCCGGGCGGCCATTGACTTCTTGGACATGCTCCCCTGGATGGGACGGTTTGGTCGCTGTGGATCGTAGCCGAGGTGGCTTAGAGGTGCCTGGGTGCCAGGATCACGGTCGTCGGGTCACGATACCGGATCACCCAGCCCTCAGCGCGCAAGAAGGTGGCAGCCGGCGCCGCCCGCGGGAGCACCGCCAGCCGCGGATGGAGCGCCTGCAAAGTCCCCAGGGCACCGGCGTTGAGCACGGTCAGTTGCTCGCAACGCCCCAACCCGGTACCGGCGAGCGGCACCGGGTCGTCGACGCAGAGTAGATGGTGGTCTGCGGGAAACTGACTGCTCAGGTAATCCCCAAAGAGTGGGGTGGTGAACCAGCTGCCAGCGGCTGGGTGGTCCGCTAACCAGTGCGCGGCTCGTACCGGCAGGTGGGCGGCGGTCTGCCCGCTCACCCCGCTCCCCCGGGTGAGTGCCCCCAGCCCGGAACCGAGCACCACCAGGGCGATGAGCGGGGGGATCGCCGCCGTGATCTTGGCCCTCGAGCCTGTGGCTCCCCTCCCCTTCCCGCGGCCAACCGCTCGGGAAGAGGCTGCACCGGGACGCAGCCCGGCCACCGACAGGTACCAACTGCCCTGCACCGCCGCCACCACCAGGAACCAGGGCAGGTAGTTGGACCAGAGCAGCGCCAGTACCGCGGTGGCCAACCCGAGATAGGCATCGACGCGGCGCAATCGGGACCCGGCCAACCAGTAGGAAAAGAGGAGCATCACGGCTGCCAGCTCGGAGACCCGGGCGCTCCAGGGATGGAAGTCGATGCTGGACCAGGCCACCAGGAGGGGGTGCTCGCCCTGCATCCCCAGGCTGAGTGGGAGTTCAGCGATCGCGCCCAGGCCCCGCGGGCTGAGCAGCAAGGCCAGCCCGGTGGCCGGGATCAGCCACCAGCTCGGCGCGGCCGGTCGTCCCGGCTGGCGCGCGTCCCAATGGGCCACCACCAGCCAGCCCCAAATGAGCATCAACCCCACCGCCGCATCGGCCTGGACGTTGCTCCAGAGGATGACCAGCCCCACCAGCGCCAGCTTCCCGGCCCAGCCCCGCCGGGTGGCGAGAGCCAGGATCGGGATCAAGCCGGCGATCAGCACGGCCAGCAGTTCGGCGGATAGGTCGGTCAGCACCGGGGCCAGGGCCAGCAGGCAAACTCCGCCGGCAACCATGGCCACCAGGGGATGGGCGCGACCGGTCGACCTGATCGCCAGCCACAGGCAGACCCCCACCGCCATGCCGGCCACGGCTCCCGTGATAGCAAGTCCGGTGAGGCCGCCGCCCCGATAAATGAAAGCGAGCCCGAGGTCGGCCAGCCAGCTGCGCAGATCGAGCGGCGCTCCCGATTGGGCCAGAAAGCGGGCGGTCCCCACCAGCCCGTAGTGCCGGATCAGCTCGCCGTCGGCCAGCTGCCAGAACCACGCTCCGGCGATGGGGGGATGCAGGCCGGCAGCGGCTCCCCCGGCGGTCAGGGTCCCCGCCGCCGCAACCCACCAGGCACGGCCTGAGGTTGCCCGCAGCAGCCGCTCCGCCGAGGCGGCCACCCGGTCGAGGTCGAGGAGCCGGGGTCCGATTCCAGGACGCCTGGGCGATAGCTCGCGGTTCATGCGGTCGGGTCGGACCCGACTCGCCGACGCAGCCGGAGCAGATCGGCGAGCATCCGGCCTCCATCCCGGAGCGAGCTCACCCTGGTCCCGGCGGCATTGCGCCAGATGACCGGGACCTCGGCAATGGGGATCGCCTGCAGCTGGGCCCGCAGCAGCACCTCGGCGTCGAATCCGAAGCCGGGGGTCCGGAGCGGCCGGAAACAGCTGACCGCCGACTGGGCGGTGAACATCTTGAAGCCACACTGGGTGTCCCGGAGTCCCGGCAGCACCAGCCGGCGCAGTGCCTGGTTGTAGGTCTTGCCCATCAGCTCCCGGTAGATCGGCTGGTGCAGCTCGACCTGGGACTCGGGGAGCGCGCGCGAGGCGATCGCCACCCCGGCACCGGAGTCGATCGCCGTCTCCAACTTGCTCATCTCCGAGATGGGCGTGGAGAGGTCGGCATCACTGAAGAGCCGCAGTCGGCCTACCGCTTGCAGCATGCCCGCTCTGACGGCGGCCCCCTTGCCCTGGTTGCGGGGCAGCACGATCAACTGCAGCTCCGGCCAACCCGCCCGGACCTGCTCCACCATCTCCCGGGTCCCGTCCGAACTGCCGTCGTCAACCACCAGAACTTCGTAGGACCTCTGGGAGGAGTCCAGAAAAGCCCGGATCGTCTGCAATGACGGCGGCAACCGGACCACCTCGTTGTACGAGGGCAGCACCAGACTCAACTCGATCGGCGCTTCAGTCAATGCGAAACGGGTCGCCGCGACTCCCTGACCACATCCCAGAAGAAGGGAGCTCCGCGCACCATCCTCGGCAGCCGCCAGGGCTGGCGGGCCAGCCGGAAGCTCCACTCCAGCCCTGCCTGGCGGAGCGGCCGCGGCGCCCGCCGCACCCGTCCGGCGAGATAGTCCAGGGTGCCTCCGACCCCGATCCCCACGGCAGCCCCGGTGGCCTCGAGGTGGCGCGCCAGCCAGAGGTCCTGGCGGGGCACCCCGAAGGCCACCGCCAGCACGACGGCGCCGGAGAGCCGGATTCGGGAGGCGATGTCGTCCGCCTCCGCGCGGGCGGGCGAGCCGGCCCAAACACCCGCGACCGTGAGCCCCGGATGGGCGTGCTCCAGAGCCCGAGCCGCCGCCCCCGCGATCCCCGGAGCTCCCCCGAGCAGGTAGATGGGCCAGCCGCGCCGGGTCGCCAGCTGGGCCAGGTCCTGGAGGAAGTCGGCCCCGGCGATTCTCTCCGGCACGGGGTGGCCCAGCCTCCGGCTCGCCCAGACCACCCCCGCGCCATCGGGCAGGATCAGCCCCGCAGCCCGGATCGCCTGGGCCAGAGCCGGACGGCGGCGGGCCTGCATCACCATCTCCGGGTTGAGGGTGACCACCTGGAGCGGCAGGGACGTCCGGGTGGCGGCCGCCTCGCAGCGAGCGAGCGCCTCCTGCCGGGTGCAGCTGTCCACCGGGATCCCCAGCAGCTCGATGCGCACCGGACCCTCGGTGAGTGGACCGGAGGAGATCGATTTGGACGAGACGCCGGCCCCTGGCACCGGGCGAGTATATGACCGGTTGCCGGCCGGCCCGGACCGCGACGAGCTCGTTACCGGCCCGAAAGGGGTGGTCTAGTCGCGGCGGCGGCGACGGTCGCGCTCAGCCGCCTGAAGTCGGTACTCGGCCACCTCCAGCTCCCTGACCAATTCCGCCAGCTCCGCGGATTCGGAATTCCCTACCTTGGCCAGACTGTCCTGAGCCGCTCGCCGGGCCTCCTCGGCAGCGGCGACATCGAGCTCCCGGGCCGGAACTCCCCGATCGGCCAGGATCGAAACCCGGTTGGGCAGCACCTCCAGGTAGGCGCCCTCCAAGAAGAAGAAATGCTCGTCGTGCCCTTGGCGCAACATCAGCTCACCCGGCTTGAGCCAGGTGAGCAGGGGAGCGTGACCGGGGAGCACCCCGAGGTCGCCGTCGGCCCCCCGGCCGACGATGAAGTCGCATTCCCCCTCGAAGAGCGGTTGCAGGGCGGTCAGCAGCCGAGTGGGAACCGCCAAGTCAGCTCACCTTGGCCTTCGGCTTGGACCGCGACTTGGCCGCGGCGGATTTGGGTCCCGCCTTGGGCTTGGGGCTATCCGGGGCGGGCGATTCGCTCGCCGTCGGCGCCGCCTCGGTCTTGGCTCCCGGCTCCGAGCCCCGGTTCAGTCGCTGTCCATTCTCAATCGCCTCGTCGATCGTCCCCACCATTCTGAAGGCCTGCTCGGGCAGGTGGTCCAGGGTGCCGGAGAGGATCTCCTTGAAGCCGCGCACCGTCTCTTTGATCGGAACGTATTTGCCGGCCAGCCCGGTGAACTGCTCGGCGACGAACATCGGCTGGGCCAGGAACTGGCGGACCCGGCGGGCCCGGTCCACGGTCTGGCGGTCCTCGTCGGAGAGCTCCTCCATCCCCAGGATGGCGATGATGTCCTCGAGGTCCTTGTAGCGCTGCAGCACCCGCTGCACCCCCAGGGCCACCTGGTGGTGCTCGGCGCCGACGATATTCGGATCCAGGATCCGACTGAAGGAGTCGAGCGGGTCCACCGCCGGGAATAGCCCGAGCTCGGCGATCGACCGGCTCAGGGAGACGGTGGCGCCCAGATGGGCAAAGGTGGTCTGGATGGCCGGATCGGTGAAGTCATCAGCCGGCACGAACACCGCCTGCACCGAGGTGATCGAGCCCCGGTGGGTGGAGGTGATCCGCTCCTGTAGGTCACCCATCTCCGTCGCCAGGGTCGGCTGATAGCCCACTGCCGAGGGCATCCGGCCCAGCAGGGCGGACACCTCGCTGCCCGCCAGCATGTAGCGGAAGACGTTGTCAATGAAGAGGAGGACGTCGGCCCCCTCGCCGTCGCGGAACTGCTCGGCCATGGTCAGGCCGGTGAGCGCGATCCGGGCCCGGGCCCCGGGCGGCTCGTTCATCTGGCCGAAGACCAGGGCGGTTTGGTCGATGACCCCGGACTCGTGCATCTCCCGAAAGAGGGAGTTGCCCTCCCGAGTCCGCTCGCCCACCCCGGCGAAGACCGAGTAGCCCGAGTGCTCTTTGGCGATGTTGCGGATCAGCTCCATCACGATCACCGTCTTGCCCACCCCGGCTCCGCCGAAGAGTCCGATCTTGGAGCCCTTGGCGAAGGTGCAGATCAGGTCGATCACCTTGAGCCCGGTTTCCAGGATCTCGGTCGAGGTCTCCTGATCGGCGACCGACGGGGGATCGCGGTGAATCGGCAGCCGCTCCCCGCTCTTGAGCGGCGGGCCGCCGTCGATCGGCTCGCCGATCACGTTGAACATCCTGCCCAGCACCTGCTTGCCGACCGGGACCTCAATCGGGCCCCCGGTGGCCACCACCAGATCACCCCGGCGGAGGCCGTCGGTCGAGGCCATGGCGATGCAGCGGGCGACGTCGTTGCCCAGGTGCTGCTGAACCTCCAGCACCTGTCGCGGACCATCGCGACGGATGTCGAGAGCGTCGTTGATGTGCGGTAACTGACCGGATTCGAAGGCCACGTCCACCACCGCTCCGATCACCTGCAGCACCGTCCCGGTGGCGCTCGCCGCGGCTGCCTGCTTCTTCTCCGTCGCCTTGACCTTGGCCTTCGCCATTACCACCTCCTCAACGCCGGGACGCCTTGAGGGCCTCGGCGCCGCCGATTATTTCCATGAGTTCCCGGGTGACATTCGCCTGACGCACCTTGTTGGCGGTCAGCGAGAGCTCCTTGATCACGTCCCCCGCCTTGGTCGAAGCGTTGCGCATGGCTACCATCCGGGCGCTGTGCTCGCTGGCCTGATTCTCCAGCACGGCCTGGTAAACCTGGCTCAGGAGGTACTCCGGCATGAAGCGCTCCAGCACCTCCCGGGCGCCCGGTTCGTAGATGTAGTCCCCCTCGGTCACCGGCCCCTCCTCCTCGGAGGCGGGCGGCACCGGCACCAGCTGGTGGACGGTGGGCACCTGGCTCAGCAGATTGCGGAAGCGGGCGAAGGCCAGGTAGACCTCGCGGACCCCGCCCCCCAGGTAGGCCTCGACCGCTGCATCCACCGCCGGGCGGAGCTCGTCGGGTACGACCCGGTCGGGCAGCCCCTGCTTGTGGTGCACCACCTCGAGCTGCATCCGGTTGGCGAATTCCAGCCCCTTGCGCCCGATGGCCACCACCTGGTAGCGCGGTCCGAACTCCCGGCGCATCAGGGCCTGGGCCGCCCGCATGGTGTTGACGTTGAGCGCCCCGACCCGGCCCCGATCGCTGGTGACCAGGATCAGCAGGCCCGTGCCCTCGTCGCGGGGGACGATGAAGGGATGGCGGTACTCCTTGCCGATCTTGGCCACGTCCCGGGCCACCTCCTCCATCGCCAAGGCATAGGGCCGGGCCCCTTCCACCCGCAGCTGGGCGCGGCGAATCTTGGCGGCCGAGACCATCTGCATGGCACGAGTCATCTGTTCGATGTTGCGCACCGAGCGGATGTGGCGGCGGATGTCACGGAGGGTGGCCAAGAGAGCTCCGCCTAGGCCTCGGTCTCAGGGGCCGCTTCGCCCACATCGAAGCCCTGGTTGAACTCCTCCAGAGCCTTGCGGAGCTGGAGCTGGGTGCTTTCCTCCAAGACCTTCTTGGACTCGATCTCCTCCACCAGCTGGGGGAGCGCCTGACCCGCATAGCGACGGAACTGGGTGTCCCAGTCGGCCACCTTCTCGACGGGAATCTGGTCCAGGTACCCTCTGGTGCCGGCGAAGATGGTCATCACCTGGAGGGCCAACGAGACCGGCTGGTACTGGTCCTGCTTGAGCAGCTCGGTCAGCCGCCGGCCCCGGTCCAGCTGGTCCCTGGTGGTCTTGTCCAGATCACTGGAGAACTGGGCGAAGGCGGCCAGCGCCCGGAACTGGGCCAGATCGAGGCGCATTCCCCCAGCCACCGAGCGCAGCGCCTTGGTCATGGCGTCTCCACCCACCCGGCTCACCGAGAGCCCTACCGAGACGGCGGGCCGGGTGCCGGCGTAGAAGAGGTCTCCCTCCAGGTAGATCTGCCCGTCAGTGATGGAGATCACGTTGGTGGGGATGTAGGCCGCCACGTCGTTGGCCTGGGTCTCGATGATCGGCAGGGCGGTCAGCGAGCCACCGCCCTTTTCGTCGCTCAGCCGGGCCGCCCGCTCCAAGAGCCGGGAGTGCAGGTAGAAGACATCTCCCGGATAAGCCTCCCGACCCGGAGGCCGCCTCAGCGCGAGCGAGATCTCTCGATAGGCCCAGGCATGCTTGCTCAGGTCGTCGTAGATGATCAGGGCGTCCTCGCCCTGCTCCATGAACCACTCCCCCATCGAACAGCCGGTGTAGGGGACCAGGTACTGCAGCGCCGCTGGCTCCCCCGAGGTGGCGGCCACGATGATGGTGTGCTCCAGCGCTCCGTGCTGCTCCAGAACCGCCGCGATCCGGGCCACCGAGGCCGCGTTTTGGCCGATGGCGACATAGATGCAGGTCAGGTTCTTGCCCTTCTGGTTGATGATCGTGTCGATGGCGATCGCCGTCTTGCCGATCTGCCGGTCGCCGATGATCAGCTCCCTTTGGCCCCGACCGATCGGGATCAGGGCATCGATCGCCTTGATCCCGGTCTGCACCGGGGTGTTGACCGGCTGGCGATCGATCACCCCGGGGGCCTGGCGCTCGACCGGTCGCCTCTCCGTGGTGGCGATCTCGCCCTTGCCGTCGATGGGCTGCCCCAGGGCATTGACCACCCGGCCCACCAGCTCGCGGCCCACCGGAACCTCGACCACCCGGCCCGTGGTGCGAACCTCGTCGCCTTCCCGCAGCTCCTCGAAGCGGCCCAGGATGATCGCCCGCACCTGGTCCTCCTCCAGGTTGAGGGCCATCCCCATGATCTCGTGGGGGAAGGCCAGCAGCTCGCCGGCCATGGCTCCCTCCAAGCCATAGATCTGGGCGATTCCGTCCCCGAGGGTGGTGATCACCCCGGACTCCGCGGACACCACCGGAGCGTCGAAGTCGGCGATCTTGCGCTTGATGATCTGGCCAATCTCGGCCGCGCTAATGCTCATGCTTTCCTCATCTACTTGGCACTTGGGTCAGAAGGTCCTGGCGGAGCTGCTGGAGCCGGGCGGTCAGGCTGGCGTCGAAGACCCGGTCCCCCAGCCGGACCACCGCCCCCCCCAGTAACGAGGGGTCGACGTCCGCCTCGAAACGCACCTCCAGATTCAGCCGCTGGGAGAGTTGCTTGGCCAGCTGCAGCTGGTCGGCCCGGCTCACCGGCACGGCCGTGGTCAGCCGGGCCAGGACCCGGCCCTCCCGCTTGTCCACCAGCTGGTGGTACCCCTCCTCGATGGCCGGCAGGAGCCGCTGGCGCTGGCTGCTCACCAGCACCAAGAGCAGGTTGCCGGCCAGCCGGTCGATCGCCCGGTCCCGTTCCAGCACCGCCCGGCAGAGCTGCAGCTTCTGGGCAATTCGGAGCGACGGATCGGCGAGCGCCTGGCCCAGATCGCTCTCCTCGAGCAGCTGGCGCAGCCGCCCCAGCCGCTCCAGCCAGGGCCCGAAGGCGCCCTCCTCCTGGGCGAGCTGGAAGACCGCCGCCGCGTAGTGGCGGGCGGTGCTGGGAACCCGGGGGGCCTCAGGCACTCAGGTCAACCTCGGCCAGAGCCTCATCGATCAACCGCCGCTGGCGCTTCTGGTCGAGCTCCTCCTGGAGGATCTTTTCGGTGGCTCCCAGCACCAGGTCGGCGACCTGCCGTCGCAGCTGGCTCACCGCCTGCGCCCTCTCCTGAGCCAGCTCGGCGCGGGCTCTGGCCAGCATCGCCTCCTGCTCTTCCCGGCCCTTCTGGCGCAGCTCCTCCCGCAGCTCCTCCCCCAACTGCTGGGCTCGATCCAGGATCTCCTGTGCCTGGCGCCGGGCGTCGGCCAGATCGGACTTCTCCTGCTGCCGCGCCTCCGCCACCTCCCGGCGCGCCGCCTCAGCTTCGGAGAGGGCCTGGGCAATCTGCTGCTTGCGGGAATCGAGCGCCTTGGCGATCGGTGGAAAGACGTAGCGCGAGAGCAGGTAGAGCAGCGCCAAGAAGACGACGATCTCGACCGGGAAGGTCAAGTTGAGCGAGAGCGGGCTCGCGGCGGCGACTAGCGGCACTGGTCGGCGCCTACTTTCCGGCCAGACTGATGAAGACGAACATCAAGGCCAGGTTGATGAAGTAGACGGCCTCGGCCAGGCCCACGGTGAGGAAGGTCCAGGTCAGCAGTCGGGACTGGGCTTCCGGCTGGCGGGCGATCCCGGCGATCAGCTGCGCCCCGGCGAGGCCGTCACCGATGGCCGCACCGACCGCGCCGACCCCGGTGCCGACCATGGCCCCGGCGAAGACGATTGCATGAGACGTGTCGAGCGCCAATTGAATTCCTCCCAGGTCTGGGTATGGGGCGTGGCCCCTAGGCTGTGGCGGCCTCGGCCGCCGAGTCGTCGTCGTGCTCCATGGTGGCCATGCTGAGGTAGATCACCGTCAGCAAGGCGAAGATGAAGGCCTGAATCACGTCCACGAAGATGCCCTCAAACAGCTTCCACACCCCGTTGAAGGCCCAGGAAAGATAGATGGGCAGCAGGGCGATGATCTGCAGCATCAAGGCGGCCGCGAACATGTTGCCGAAGAGTCGCAGGGTGAGCGAGATGGGATAGGAGATTTGGGAAATCACGTTGATCGGCGCCAGCAGAACGTAGAACACCTTGGGCATTCCGGCGGGGTGGAGATAGTTGGTCTTGAGGTAGCCGCCGAATCCCCGTTGCCGGATCGAGGTGTAGTGCACCAGGAGGATGACGATCACCGCCAACGCGGCGGTGTCGTTGACGTCGGCGGTGGCTGAGGTCAGGCGATCCCCGGTCGGAATCAGCTCCAGCCAGTTGCTGACCAGGATGTAGAAGAAGAGCACGGTGCAGAGCGGTACCGCCCACTTGGCGAAGGGACCAATCATCCGGGTCACGTAGTCGTCGACCGTCTCCCAGACCATCTCAATCAGGGCCTGAAAGCGTCCGGGCACCCCCGAGGTGACCGCGTGGCGCAGATAGAGCCCGGCTCCGAGCACGATGGCGAAGGCGACCAGGCTGCTGACCACGGTGTCCAGGTAGAGCGACATGCCCAGGATGTGGGCGGTCCAGTGATTGCCGACCTCGATCTGGGAGAGGACCAGCGGGCTCACTTGGCGGCGGCCTTGATCCCGACGCGCAGAATCGCCCCAACCTGAGCCAGGTGAGTCGACAGCAGCCCGAGCAGCCCCCAAACCCCGATCGGCCCCAGCACCATCACCAGCACCACCAAGACCCCGGTGATCAGCGCCAGGCGGGGCAGGCTGGAGCCCAAGAAGGCAATCGGAGCCCGGCCCAGGGCAAATGCCGCGAAGCGCAGGTTGGCGACTCCCAGCAAACCACCACCTAGGGCGAGCCCCGCCCCCTCGGCTCCGGCGATCACATAGGCCACGGCGACCACCATGATCACCGCCCCGATGGCGGCGATCCAGGCGGAGCGCACCGCGCCGGCCAGCTCGTCGGCCTCGAGCAGCATCGGTTTAGCGCCCCCGGAAGGGCGCGAGGCCGCGATACACCGCCAAGCTTCCTCCCACCAAACCCAGCACCAGTCCGACCACGGTAAGCAGCGGGAGCGTGTGAAAATGCTCGTCCAACAGCACCCCGGCCACGACCCCACTTCCGACCGTGATCGAGAAAACTCCTACCAACGCCAGGGCATCGCCGGGACCCGCTACTCTTCCGGGCCGCCGCGGATCGCCCTTCGGGGACAATTCGGCGGGATCTTATCACGGCCACCTAGGGGCCCGAAGGGGGAGAGTTGATGATCCCCTGGCACCCCCGCTGAGCCCCCGCCGAGGCCGGCTTCGCCGCGCTCCGTAAACTGCCTCGGTGGAGATCGGAATCGACGCCAGCCGGGCCTTCCAGGAGCAGCCCACCGGCATCGGCGTCTACGCCACCGAGGTCATCTCCGGACTCCTCGCCGCACCTCCCGCCGAGCTACGGCTCTACCTGAACCGGAGGAGGCCGCCCGCAGCTGCCCCGAAGCTCCCCCACGGTTCGGAGTGGCGCTGTCTGCCGCTCGGACGGGGCTGGACCGCCTTCCGCCTCCGCTGGGAGCTCAAGCGGCGGCCCCCCGCCCTGCTCTGGATCCCCGCCTACCGTCTGCCCCCAGGGAAGCTGCCTCGCTCCGTGGTCACCGTGCACGGAGTGGAGCACCGGTTCGCCCCTCTCGCCTACCCGGGCGGGCAGGGGCAAGCGGTCGAGTCGTTCGTGCTGGACACCCTGCGACGTGCTGCCCGGGTGATCAGCCCCTCCGAGACCACCAAGGCCGATCTGGTCAATCTCTACCAGGCTGACCCCAACCTGATCACCGTCATCCCCCACGGGATCGCGGCCGAGCTCCGGCCCATTCCCCCGGACCGCCAGCGCACCCTGCTGCGACAGCTCGGGGTGGAGGCCCCCTACTTCCTGGCGGTCGGCGCCCACCATCCCCGCAAGAACGTGCCCTTCCTGGTCGACCAGTTCGCCAGCGCCTTCCCTGCCGCCGACTCCTCCGCGGTCACGCTGGTGATCACCAATACGGATAGCGACTCCCGACGGGAGCTGCTGCTGCAGGGCCGCCAACTCGGTCTCGAGGGTCGAATCACCACCCTGGAGCATGTGTCGGGGGAGCTGCTGGCCGCCCTTTACAGCGGGGCGGTGGCCGCCTGCGTCCCCTCTCTCTACGAGGGCTTCGGCCTACCCGCCCTGGAGGCGATGGCCTGCGGTGCTGCGGTGCTGGCCAACGGGGTGGGCGGAGTCCAGGAGATCGCTGAGGGCGCCGCGCTGCTGGTCCCGGTCGACGACCGGGAGGGCTGGGTGGACGCCCTGCGCCGACTGCACCGGGAGCCCGGCCTGCGGGACCATCTCCAAGCGCTCGGGCTGAGCCGATCGGGCCGCTACAGCTGGGCCCGCTCGGCGCAGGCGCATGGCGAACTGCTGGCGAGCGAGCTCCGGCTCGCCGCCGGGGCTATTCGGCCGGGATAGGCCACACCCGGGCCTCGCCGCTGGCGGAGAGGCTCACCAGCATCTCGGGCTCGACGTTGGCTGGCCCCTGGACGCGGACCCTGATCACCCCTTGCAGCAGCGAGGTCGCACTGGCTACCTCGACCACGCTGTCATGGCCGTGGAACTCCGAGTGGAGCACCCGCCCCGGGGCCCCCGCGGCCGAGGCCGAAGATATTGCGATCTGCTCGGGGCGCAGCATCACCACCACTCGCCCCGAGGAGGGCCGGGCGACCGGCCCCGGTCGACCCACCGGGAGGAGCCCCAATGGGGTCCGCACCAGCTCTCCCTCCACGGTTCCGGGCACCAGATTGGCGTCGCCGAGAAAGCGGGCCATCGCCAGGTCGACCGGATCGCTATAGAGCTGCCGGGGCGTGCCCAGCTGGGCCACCTGACCGTCCCGGAGGACGGCCACCTGATCCGCGACCGAGAGGGCTTCCTCCTGATCGTGCGTGACCAGCGCCGTGGTGATCCCGGTCTCCGCGAGGATCCCGCGAACCTCCTCGCGGACGCTGGCTCGAAGGCTCGGATCCAGCGCCGAGAAGGGCTCGTCCAGCAACAGGAGTTGCGGCTCGATCGCCAGCGCCCGAGCCAGCGCCACTCGCTGCTGCTGGCCCCCGGAGAGCTGGTGGGGATACCGGCGCTCCAAGCCAGCCAGGCCGACCATCGCCACCAGCCCGGCGACGCGGTCGCCGCGGCGGAGCGCGCGGGAGATTCCGAAGCCGACGTTCTGGGCCACTGTCAGATGGGGGAAGAGAGACGCCTCCTGGGGCACGTAACCAACCCGCCGGCGCTCCGGCCTGACGAAGCGCCGCCCGTCGTCGACCACCTCCCCGGCCAGGCTGACCCGCCCGCGATCGGCCCGCTCCAGGCCAGCGATGACGCGCAGCAGGGTGGTCTTGCCGCTTCCCGACGGCCCCAGAATGGCGGTCAGAGATCCCGGGGCGATCTCCAGGTTGAGCCCCCGCAACACCGCCGCGTCGCCGAACGCCTTGTGGAGGTCGGCGATGCTGACCGCGT
>Ga0307373_10010185_pt1 | contig 13892 bp, 15 predicted proteins | sample OX2MG_FD_202534 | JGI IMG/M metagenome (GOLD analysis project Ga0307373, IMG submission 202534) | Soil microbial communities from Risofladan, Vaasa, Finland - OX-2 | ecosystem: Environmental > Terrestrial > Soil > Coastal area > Acid sulfate soil | place: Finland: Risofladan, Vaasa | collected... | reverse complement strand
CCACAATCCTCCGTCCCCGCCGCAAAAACGAGGCGGGGACGGACCTGCACCTCGCTCCGATCCGCCAGCGCATCGAGTCGATCTTTTGGACCTGCAAAGATCTGCTCACTCTCGAACGCCACGGTGCGCGGACCCTGGCCGGTATCAGGTGAGCGCATCCTGCAGCGCTTTTTGTGCCTCGCCGCCTGTGTCAGCCTCAATCACCAACTCGGCCGACCAAGTCGTGCATTGGTCGACTTTGTCGCCTGAGTCCGTGGAATCACTCATCTAGATCCGGGCGTCTCATAACCCGAAGGTCGCAGGTTCGAATCCTGCCCCCGCCATATACGAAAGCCCTGTAAAGCGGGAGGCTTGCTTACTGTGGCGCGGCGTGCTCTGTGCTCCGACGCGAGGGCTGGTGCGCCGCCTTACTCGACTCGAATTGACCCGGTCTGGATGTCACCGCCCACGACCAGTTCGATCGACTCGACGACCTGATGGACGCGCAGAATTCGAGCGCTATCCGGGAAGTACCGCGACCCCGCGACGCTTCTACGCGTCACCATCAGCGCTCAGCACCGCCGTCACGCTGCGATGGGCTCAACGGTGTGCCGCGGCAAATGTGCACGGCCCCAACGAGGTCCGGTCATCTGACGGCCTTCGACCATCTAGGATTGCCCCATCGCGCGAGGAGGGAAAATGAGGCTCGAGGGCAAGGTCATCGTCGTGACTGGCGGGTCGCAGGGGATTGGCGAGGCGCTCGCGCGGCGCTACGCGCGTGAGGGAGCCGCCGTGGCGATCTTGAACCGCAACCATGCGGCGGGCGCGGCAGTCGCCGCATCCATCGCCGCTGAGGGGGGGCGCGCGGTGGCGATCGCGTGCGACGTGTCCGACGTCGACCACCTGCCGGACGCCATCGCCGCGGTCCACGACGCCATCGGTCCAGTCGACGTGCTGGTAAACAACGCCGGGGCCTTCGTGATGTCGCCGCTCGGCGGCAGCGACGAGGCCGGCTTCGACCTGATGATCGGCGCGAACCTGAAGGGCCCTTTCTTCCTAACCCAGGCCGTCCTGCCGGACTTTGAGGCGGCCGGCCACGGCAAGGTCATCAACGTCGGCTCAATCTTCGGAAACGATGGCTTCCCCGCGTCGTCGGTCTACTGCGCCACGAAGTCGGCGATCCACATGTTCACGAAGGTTTGGGCACTCGACCTGCGCGAGCGAAATGTGCAGGTCAACGCGATCGCGCCGGGCTTCATCGAGACACCTCTGAACGCCGGCTATCGGGCGAACAACCCGGACTACCTGCGGCGGGCCAACGAGCGATTCGGCGGCCCCGGAGTGTGGATGCACCCTGACGAGCTGACCGGTGCGGCCGTATTCCTCGCCTCAGAGGACGCCGATTCGGTGACCGGGGCGACGCTGTACGTCGACCGGGGCTGGTCCGCGTACTGACCGGGCGCGCGGGCGCCGTAACCCAACCTGTCACCAGATCGTGCGGCAGGCACTCGTGGTGGGCCAATGCCATCGAGACGGTGTGACGCCTGATGTTGATGAACCCACGGGGTACGATCGCGGCATGTCCGACAAATTCAGCGCACCGGTCAATGCCCGTCTCGATGAGGCCCGGATACTCCTCACGGAGGCATCTGACAGCCGGGCCCGACGGGTTCGTTGCCTGCTACCTCATCCGAACGGCTAACGGTGGCGCGAGTGTCAGTGTCGTCGAGAACGACGCAGGCACCACACAATCGACCAAGGTGGCGGCCGCGTTCATTGGCGAGCATCACCCTGGTGTCGCTGCGGGGTCGCCGGACGTCATCGAGGGCCCTGTTGTCATCGATTTCCGCGAGACAACGCACCGTTCCCCAGCCACCCGTATCCGGGGCTGACGTCGAACCCCGCGACTAACGACTCAGCCAGTGGCCGGGGTTCTGGACGAAGGATATCGCCGTCGGGAATCGCGGCCAGGGCGGTGCATCTGAAGGCGTCGGGCCGATAACGGCAATGGTGGTCGCCATCGTGCCCGGCGGCCCTCGAGGCGGATGGCGGGGTGCCCATGAGTTCGTCACGGCCGACGGACTGACCGATGTCCTGTCGGCGCTCATCGTCGCGGGATTGTGCCCTGTGTCAGCTCAGGACGCGTTGGGGGTCGCTGGCACCGAGAGGCCTATACTCGAACATGGGAGAGTGTCTCGAGCTACCGCAACGGGTGATCGCGCATGGACACACATGAGTTGACGAGCAGGATCGGCGAGAACTTGTCGGTGCGCCGCGCGTTCGGCGCTGCGTACGAGAAGGACGGCGTCCTTGTGATTCCGGTTGCCTTAGTCGCGGGTGGCGGCGGAGGCGGCCAGAGGACGATTGCGCCCGAGGGCCAGGACCCGGCCCTAGGATCGAACCCCGCGGATGACGCTGACCATGGGCGTGAATCCCGCAACGGCACCGAGGCCGGCGGCGGCTTTGGTGGCCTGATCATGCCGGTTGGGGCCTACGTGGTGAAGGGTGACGACGTTCGATGGGTGCCAGCGGTGAACGTCACCGTGATTGTCCTGGCGAGCCTCAGCACGATCAGGTTGCTGGCCGTGCTGTGGACCCGACGGCGGCGGCGGCGGTAACAGTATCGGTGACGGCCGATCTGCTCGGCCGGGATGCCAAGGCGCCGGAGTAGCCGCGAGCGGTGCGCTCGATGCACCCGCGCCGAAGGCGGGCCGGTGCCGCAGCTTACGACTGACGCGCTACCTGCCGGCCCGCGACGGTGAGACCGGCCTGCCACCCCGGTGCGCGCCCGCCAGCAGGGGGACGAATCGACTCCGCGTCGACACCGCAGCGGCTCAGGAGCCACGACACGAACGAGTTGGAGTTCCACATCTCGCCCGCCTGAAGTTCGTCCCGTCCCCACACCGGCGTTGGCACAAACGGGACGAGATCGAGGAGGCGCCGTGCACGGTCTGCATCGTCGGTCATGCGGATTGGGCTATCGACCGCCTCACCGACTTCCGGAATGATGCCGCCCCGCCATCGGCGGACCTCGTAGCGGAAGATGCGCAATCGCCCGACCCAACGACTACCGACGGCGCCGCCGGCGACGACACCGCGCTCCGCGTCATTGCCCCCGGTGACCGGTGTCATCTCGATCACGAACCGTCCGTCAGTCAGACGGACCTCGAGTGCGGAGTGATACAGCTCGCACACCGGCCGCTGTTGGCGTCGCGCCGCGACCGCCTCAAAGACGCGCCCATTGAGCCGCACCGAACGTCCGCCCGCACCGAGCGGCAGCCAAAAGAGGTCGACGCCCGCGTTAGACCCCGCCTCTTTGTCGGTCGCGAACGACGATGTTCGCCCGAGCGGAATCAGGCTCTCCGCCGGTTGCTCCCGAACGACATGGACGTCTGTGCGCTCAGCCACGCGGTGAGCATGTCAGGCAGACACGGCCGTCGCATCAGCAGCGGCCACCGCCGGAACCAGGACGACCGCCGGGGGCCGCCTGGAGAGAGCGCCGCGCACGCCAGGGGTCGTGTCCCGCTCGACCGCCCGCCGCGTACCAGCGTTCGTGCCACGCGTGGTCTGACGGGCGCGTCTGGCAGACCACGCGTGGCACGAACGCTGGTACGCGGCGCCGATAGCCCGGGTAATCGGCGGGAAAGGCCGCAGCCATCAGCCGCTCCTCGCGACGGCTCTTGGCCCACAGCGCCGCAGAGAGCGCGCAGACGAGTCCGATACCGGCCGCCGTACCGCCGTCACACGCCGTTCCAAGGGCCATCGCGATCAACCCGGTGTAGATCGGGTGACGTACGATCGCATACGGACCGGAGCACACGAGCCTCTGGCGTTCCTTGAGCACCACGCTCGCGCTCCAATTGCGTCCGAGCTCGGCACGCGCCCAGAGCGCAAATGCCAGCCCGGTCGCGACGAGCACGGCAGATAGCCATCCGACGAGCGGGCCAGGGGCCCACAGACGACCGCCCACACCTCCGGCGGTGGACGCGAGCACGATGACCGCGATCAGACACGCGCGAACGAGCAGTGTGGAGTGCCATGCGCCTTGGGCGTGCTCGACGGTTCGCTTGGTGAACAGCCCCGCGATGGTCCACACGACCGCCAGCACGAACCAACACGCCCAGATGACAACGCGCGACGGATCAGGCACACCATAACGCTATACCCGTCGACTCCGAGGAATCCGACGACGGTCCTGCCCAGCGGCGAAGGCCGACGCGCCGTGGACCCGGTCCCCGCGGCACCAGACCACTGCGGGACGTCGTGCCGGCGAATCACCCGGATCGGCACGGACGCCGGGTCCGGTCGCGCGGACCACGAACACACCGTGCGCGGCGCCCCGCAGGCCCGTCAAGCAATCCTTGTGTGACGTCGATGCATATCTGAGCCTGTCTCGCAGGTGTCCGCTCCACGCACCGAGCAGGCGTGGACCGACGTGTGCGGACAGGACCCCGTCATCCAGGAACAGCGAGGTCCCACATGATCAGATCCCGTCTCACGGCGCGGAGGGCGGCCGCATTCGCATGCGTCGTCGCCGTCGTCGGCGCCGGCGCGGCCGTCGCCTCGGCCGCCACGACCCAGGGCTCCGTCCCGAACCCCGTCGCCCAGTTAACCCTCACTCCGCGCGATGGCGGCGCCCCGATCACGTTCGAGGTCGAGGACTACTCGTTCGACATCGAGCAGACGCTCAACATCGGCAGCCAGTCCTCGGGCGCGGGCGCCGGCAAGATTACCTTCAACCCGTTCTCGATCACGACTCGGCCGGGCACGCAGACCGCCGCGCTGTTCCGCGCGATGGGCGACGGCTCGGTATTCCCGTCGGCCGAGCTGATCGTTCCGGGCCCGCGCGGCCACCTGCGCCTGGACGCCAAGTTCCGGCTGGTCGCGCCCAAATCCCTACGCGAATATGCCGGCGGCGGGGGTGGCCGGTTCCCGTCCGAGGACATCTCGTTCGAGTACGGCGGCCTGGAGCTCAGGCCGACACCGATCGGACCGACCGGGGGCTGATCAGGAGACGATGGCCGCGCGTGCCGCCTCCTGATGGCTGGCGGCGACGCGCGCGGCCATCGGCAGGTGGACGCCGGGCGGGACGGTCCGCGCGGGCTGGTTGCCCTACGGTGTGGACCACGGGCGGTCCACACCGGCCGCCGGACGCGACGATGGGGCGTCCGACCGGTGGTCGCGAGAACCGGCCGACCCCTGTGCGTCGCAGTCCGAGGAGGACCGTCACCGTCCGGTCAGCGCGCCAGTCCTTGACGCGTGGTCGGGACACTCGGGCCCATTACTCCGACCACGTTGCCGGCCGGTTCGCGATTGCGCGCAACGCGCAGAACACCGACCGGATTCGGAGCAGCGACACTGCGCCTCCGTTCGCCGCGACCGAGCCGAGGGTCTCATCAGCGCTCTCGAGGTCGATGTCGGGCATCGCGCCCGCCTCCCCGGCCACGGGCACGCCGGGCGCGGACTGCCCGATGATGCGACCGGTACCGCCCTCGATTGGGCGAGAACCCCGTCCCGGCGGATACGCCGCCCGAGCACCGCACGGTTGAACGCGACCCCCCGGCGCCCAGGTTCGGGGCGGGGATCATCTCGTCGGAGAGCCCCGGCGCGCCCGGACGTCAACGAGGGCGCTGCGCACTGGATCGCGTCGGGCGATCTGCGCTGACCTGACCCACGCCGTGGCATCCCACAACGGCGCGCGGTGCAGGTTCGCGTGCTGCCCCTCGTCCCGGCGACGGCCCGCGAGCGCATCGTCGCGGCGACCGTCGTCGCGGCCGTAGTGCTGGACGATCTCGCCGGTACCACGCCGGTGCTCGTGCGCCGCATCCGGCCTCGCGTCGGGCAACCGCGGCGCGATCCGGGACCCGTCGAGATCAGCGGTCCAACGGGCTCGGGCACCGGTCAGCGGTCCTGCCCGGCGGACGACCCGGCCGGCAACCGGTCGCAAAATCTTCCCGGCGTACCGACGCGGGCCTACCGGATCCATGGAACTTGCAATGTCCGAGTGCGTCAGTAGGTTGCGTTGAGGCCTTGCCCACTGGACCTCGTCCGACGGTTCGTTGGGGCCGGGCTCGTGCTGAAGGCGAACGACTACCGCCCGGCCGCGGTCGGGACGCGGCTGAGCCGCGGGGCGAAACCGCTCCGATGACGCTCAGACACTGAGCTGACCGGAGGTCCTCACATCATCGCTAAGTTCTTGCGCCACTACGTCCTTGCCGCCGCCACCCTGGCGATGGTCGTCTCGGCCTCACTCGGTTCCGCCCAGGGCGCGGTGCCGGTCAGATGCCAAACACACACGGCAGGGGCCAGGAAGATGACCCGCACGCTGTGGGTGATCCTGCGCCAGGACATCAAGGCGCACTACGCCCCGGCCCGCCGGGCCGGCATCTGGCGAAGGCTGACCGTCAACCCCGCCAGCGCGTATCGACTGGTCAACCGACTCTCCCACGCGCGGGTGGTCGCGGCGACCTGCAGGGTGCCGCACCGAGCCTCGGCACGCGTGATCCCGCTGCCGCGAGGCGGGGCTGCATCGACGCCGTCCGCGCAGCCGATGCCGACGGGCGACATCCCGGGGTGGCATCAGGTGTTCGCCGACAACTTCAACCAGAACGTCCCACTGGGCAGCTTCCCTGCGGCCGTCGCGAGCACCTGGGGCAACAGCTACCGGGACGGATTAAAGGACACGAGCGGCAACGGCACATACATGCCGTCGAAGGTCGTGTCGATCGCCAACGGCGTGATGAACCTCCATCTGCATACCGATCACGGCGTCCACATGGTCGCGGCAGCCGTACCGACCATCCCCGGTGCTCCGGGAAGCAACGGCGGCCAGCTCTACGGCCGGTACGCGATCAGGTTCCGGACAGACGCCGTGCTCGGGTACAAGATCGCGGTGCTGCTCTGGCCCGACAGCGGGGTGTGGCCCCGCGACGGTGAGATCGACTTCCCTGAGGCCAATCTGACGAGCAGCATCTGGGGCGTCGTGCACTATCAGGGCGGGACGTCCCCCACGGACCAAGCGCTGTTCGACAACCAGGTCACCACCACGGGATGGCACACGGCGACAACGACGTGGCTGCCCAGTGGCGTCACATTCCAGTTGGATGGGACAACGCTGGGGAGGGTGACGACCCGGATTCCCGACACCCCGATGCACTTCGTGATCCAGGCGGAGACGTGGACAAGTGGTCCCGTCCCGGCGAGCACCGCAGCAGGCAACGTCCAGATCGACTGGCTGGCCGTCTACAGACCGGCGTGAGCCCGCGATCCCCGATGCGCGTCAGCGCCGCACGGCGCTGACGCGGCCGCCCGCGATCGGCCGTTGCCGGACGGGCGAGTGCTGCCGGGGAATGACCCACCCAGGCGCCAGCATCCCGGGGGTCGCCGACTCCTCCAACCGCGGCCTGACCGCCTCGACGCCCAGCCCACGATCAGTTGCCTGACGGGCTGTCCTCCCCACCCGCACGCCCGAGCGGGTAGCCCTCACCCTCGGCACGTGCTGCGGCGTCGGCCTCGTCGGCGTCCGAATTGATCGCCTCGTCGCGGACCTCGTCCTCCACCGTGCCCTCGAGGCTGCCGGCTAACGCACTCAGCTGATCAGCACCGATGGCGAGCGCACCCGCTGCGGTGAGGAGACCGGCTGCGGTAATTCTGGTGACGATGTGCTTGATGGACATTTCCCCGGCTCCCTGGAATGAAGTCACGCGGCGGATCGGGACACGCAGTCACGTTGACGGTACACCTGCGTCGCCGAGGTCGACGACGCACTGCCGTGTACACACCGGAGATGCCCTTGACCGCGGGCGACGACGTGGTCGAGGAGCGCAGCCGGGCTGTCGGGCACCGGCGAAACCAATCCCTCTGCCATTGTCTCCACACGAGGCCTGGTGCCCGGACCGACCGAGGCGGTGCACGAGGGCATGCAGCTGTCCGCCAGGCGCGATCCCGACGGCAACACGATCGCGTTCGTTGGCACCTTTCGCGTCGGTGGTTGGGTCGCCCCGGCCTGTGGACATGGTCCGAGGCGCAGGCGCTCCGCCGGGGACCGTGGTGAGGTGGGATCCTCACGGGGTCACCGAGGCCGCGTCGGGCGGCGTCGGCAGCATCTCGCCGGTCTCCAGCAGGGTCGTGCCCTGCCGCCGCGGCGGCTCATTGTGCCGCGCGGGCGCCGGTTAGGCGTGCACCCAGGGCAGCTCCGACCGCCGGAGCGGCCCAGTCGTCGCCGCGAGCGCGGCAACCACGATCAACGCGAACGCCAGTGGGTAGGCGTCGTGTACACCGATGACGAACGCCGCCCCGATGAGGCCGCCGGCCAGCATCGCGCCAACCGTGATGAACCGACGCGCCGCCGCCGCGCCGCCGCCGGCGATCCACCTCTCGGCGGCCGTCCCGGTGATCGTCAGCGTGAGCACCGTCGTCGGCAAGTCCGGGACCGCGAGACGGCGGGCCGCGGCGGGTTGATTGCCCATCGCGATCCCGAGGATGACGATCAGCGGGTAACGAAAGCCACCGGTCATCGGACTCGTGCTGAGTGCGGCGAGGGCCAACCCCACGGCGAACAGCACGACCTGGATGCTTGCCGCAGTGTTGAACAGCCGGCCGCGATGCGCCGCGAAGCGTGAACCCACCCGGCCGCCAAGCAGCGCGCCGATCCAAAACGACGCCAAGGCGACCAACGACGCCCCGATCGAGAAGCCCGGTGCGCCTGCCAGGGCGAAACCCAGGAAGAGGACGTTTTCGGTCATGTTGGCGACCAGCACGTGCCCGAGTACCAGGTAGCTGAAGGCATCGACCAGACCCGTCACGAACGTCATGACGATCAGCAATGACCGCAGGGGGCCATGCCGAGGCTCGGTGTCCGGCCAGACCACCTGGCGAATCTTCGTGAACACGGCAGTCATGAGCGTCTCCCGGGGGTGGCGACGACCGCGATGGCCGCGCGGTGGACCGCACCGGCGAGCGGGCGCCGGCTCTCGCCCCGTTCACCCACTTCCCCGGCGTGCCCGCTGTCAACGGCGTCGACAGTTGGCGTGCTGACGCGGCAAGCGACCGACTGCACGCCCCGCCCCCCGGGTTGGTCGGTGCGTGAGCGTCGCCACATGGCCGTGCCCGGCCCTGCGGGGGTTTCCGGGCGGTGGATGTCGGCCGCACCACGCCCCCCGGTGCACGGCATACTCCCGACCCGTGATCCGGGTCCGAACCGATGAGTACCGCGCGCTGCGGCTCTAGCGTCAGGTCCCGCGTGACTTCCGTAGGCCTACAGATCACAACGACGACCTGCCGCGTGCGATGCGCACCGCCTGTGGCGCGTTGACCCATCACGCCGTCCGCGACCGGCCGCTGCGGCGGCGGCTGTCGGCGCGCAGCGATGGCCGTGCCGACCGGTCCGTCGTCGTGCTCGCCCTCGCGACAGCGATCTTGACCTATGCGCTGGTCGTGCTCGGGAGCACGGTGCGGGTGACCAATTCGGGGATGGGGTGCCCCAGTTGGCCCCTGTGTTATGGCCGCGCCGGGCCCGTCGACCAGTACAACGCATTGCTGGAGCAGTCGCATCGGTACCTGGTCAGCGTGGTCACGGTCGCCGTGGTGCTGACGGCGGTGACCGCCTGGCGGTCACAGACCCGCCGGATCGCCTTCGTGCCCGCGGCGATCGCCGCCGGATTGGTGCTGTTCCAGGCGGCGCTCGGCGCCGTGACCGTGTTCGCCCACAACGCGCCGTGGACGGTTGCGCTGCACCTCGTCGTGGGGTTCGGGTTCTTCGCGTCGACGACGATCACCGCCGTCGTGGCCGTGCGCGCGAGGCGCGGATCATGGTCACCCGGCGCGATTCCGAGATCGGGGTGGGTCGCAGCGGCGGCGACGCTCGCCCTCGTGACCGCCGGCACGCTTGTCGTCGCCTCCGGCGCCGGGGATGACTGCCCGTCGTGGCCGCTGTGCACCCATGCGGCGCCGACCGGGATGATCGCCTGGCAACTGGTCCACCGCGCGATCGCGGGCATCGCCGGCGTCTGCGTGATCTGGTTTGTCGCCGGCCGCTGGCGCGCACTTTCCGGGTGGCGGAACTGGCGCATCCTTGCCGGGGTTCTTGTGGGGTTGCTCGTCATCGCAGCAGGCTTCGGAGCCGGGTCCGCACTCAGCAAGGCGAGCGCCGGTTGGCAAGATCTGCATCTCGCCCTCGCGGGAGCGCTCTGGGGCACCCTGGTGGTGCTCATCGCCATGCTCGCCACGAGCGGGCCCCCGCTGCCTGCGCCCGACGCCGACGCGTAGTTCACCCCCCAGCGGGCCGGGGACGCCACGCAGGACGCGTGGCGCCGCTATCGGGCTCGCCGACGTCCATCGACCGTGGGGCGCGACAGACGATGACGGTGCCGCCACCCGCGCCGCGCGAGCCGGTCACCGACCTCTTCGCACCTGCGGCGCGTGGGCGCTCGCCAGGTCGAGCGCGATGGCCAGGATCAGCGTGGCAGTCCACGCGTTCACCGGATCGAACAGCAGCGGTTGATGGCTGGAGAATGTGTTGACGATCAGCCACACGATGAACCACAACAGGGTCATGGGGAATCTCCCTCGCGACGATGGACCACCCGGGAGCGACCTCTCACTCCCTCGACCCCATCCAACACCGTGGCCCTGATGCGCGGAACGATCCCGCTCGGCGTGGCACCGCGGCTCTGGAGCGGACCTCGGCGGCCGGTCGTGCGTGAGCGACCCGACGACTACGTGCCACCGAGGGTCGTTGGCGCGCCACGCCAGCACAGCCACTCGCGATGGCGATCCGGCGCCTCGAGCGACGCTGCATTCCAGCTACCGGCCCGGCCGCCTGGCCAATAGAGCGGCGACCCAAGCCGGCTCGGCTCATACGCCAGCGCGTCGCCGAGCCCCTTCGCCAGGGCCTCCTTGCTTGACCACAGCGAGGTGAGGTGGTCGTCCAAGGACCCGTTGGCAAACACCTGCGCCCGCTCCTCGGGCGTGCACACCAGGTCTGCGAACGCGGCAGCACACGGCTCGACGCGCTCGATGTCGATGCCGACCGCCGCGTCATGCCAGTCGACCATGCCGTACGGATACGCGTACGACCGGGAGACCCACGATGTGGCGGCCGACGAGGCCGGAAACGGGGACCGATGCCGCGGTCATCCCACCGCGACGACGGGTGCACCGTGCCAGCGGGTATGCGCCGGCAAGCGCTCGCCGCGCATGACAAACGACCGCGCGCCCACGCTGCAGCCGTCGCCGAGTGCGGTATCCGGGAAGACCGCGCTCTGCGGACCAAGCGTCGCCCCGTGCCCGATCACCGACGATCCCAGCCGCATCAACCGATCGTGGAACAAGTGTGTCTCGATCACGGCGCCGCGATTGATCGTGGCACCGTCGGCGATGTCGACCAGATCGAACTCGCTGATCGATGTCGTCTCGAACCAGACGTCGGTGCCGATGCGGGCCCCCATCGCCCGGAGGTAGACCGGCATGAACGCCGTCCCGAGGATGAGCCCCAGCAGCCACTCGCCCGCAAGCTGCTCGTGGCAGGTGTTGACGATCTCGTCGCGCGAGACGAACGTCGACCACAGCGGGTGATCGCCGGGCCGGTACCGTCCGATCAGGACCCACTTGATCGCCACGGTGATCGCCGCGGCGGCGACACTGGCGACGGCGACCACGAACGGCGCGGCGACAATCACCGCCCCGACGCTGCCCGTCGCACCGCCGATGGCCGCCAGCGAGGTGAGCACCCCGACCCCGAGCATCGCCGAGATCGTCGTCGGCAGAATGATCCGGATCATCTCGAGGACCGCGCGGGTCACAAGCAGGTGGGTGGGCGGGTGCGTGGACCGGGAGGGGTCGACCGGATCGGGGACGCGTGGCAGCTCGATGGCCGGCAGCCCCATCCACGACGTCCCGTGGTCGGATCGCGGCGGTGGCGAGGACAGCGCGCCCACCAGGCTGTCATCACCGACGACGGTGCCGCTGCGAAGCAGCGCTTTGTTGCCCAGAAACGTGCGGCTGCCGACATCGATCGCCGTCAGGTGGAGCCACCCGCCGCGCCCGCGTCCGGTCGCAAACACCACGTCGTCGGCCAGGAAGCTGGTCTCGCCGATCGTCGCGAGACGGTTGAGCCCCACCGCGGTCGAGACCTCCGTCCGTGCCCCGACGCGGACGCCGACCAGGCGCAGCCACGGCTTGACGTACAGGCTTGCGTAGAGCGGAAACAGGACGGTGCGTGAGCCAGACATCGCGGCCTCGCTGAACCACAGCGCCCACGCGACGCCGCCGTCGTCGCCGTGCCAGCCGGGGCGCAGGATGGGACCGACGGCCCGCACCAACAGCGCGACGATGAGCGCGTACGCCAGGATGTAGCTTGCCGCGGCCACCGGCACGGCAACGAGCAGCGTGCCGACCGAGACGTGCAGGCGCAGCAGGCCGGGATCCAGCACGGACATGATGGCCAGCCCCGGCAGCGCGGCGATCAGCGGGACGAGGCTCAGTACGGCCAGACCGGCGCCGTACATCGCCTTCCACAGGCGCCGTCGCGGCGACGGGTCCGGAGGCGTGCCCGGCCAGCTCTCCCCGGCCATGCCGATGGGTGCCGCCGGTGCGCCGGTCCACCGCTCCCCCTCGGGGACGTATCCGGTGACGACCGTGCCGGGCTCAATCTCGGCGCCGGCGCCGACGTCGGCACCCGGCATCAATGCGGCACGTGTGCGGACACGGGCGCCCGCACCGACGCGGATCTTGTCGACGACGACCTCGTTGCCGTCGATCCACCATCCCGCGGCATCGACGTCACCCTCGAGTGTCCCATGGGCACCGACGCTCAGCAGGCCGGTCACGGGCGGCAGCGTCCCGAGACGCGCGTCGGTGCCGATCTCCGAACCACACAGGCGTGCGTAGGAAATCGCCCACGGCGTCCCGGCAAGCCGGTTCAGGTGGAACCGGTCCGCCAGGCGCTCGACCATCCACAGCCGACACGTCAGCCCACTGCGGCGTGGGTAGCGACCGGGCGCGAGCCCGCGCAGGAGTGTCTTGCGCGCGATGAGCACGATCGCCACGCCGCCCGGCGTGCTGAACAGACCGAGCCACACGACTACGAGCCAGCCCCAGGCAAGGTGGGCGCCGGTACCGGTTCCATCCCAGCGGTTGACGACCAGCAACCCGAACACCCACTCCGTCGCGCCAAGCGCCAGCAGTGCCAGCGCACCGAGCGCCTGCACCAGCCGCCAACGGGCACTTCCCGTGCCCACGGCGGCCTCGGATGCGGCGCCGCGGGATGCAATCCGCTCGAGCCTCGCGGACAGTGCGCCGAGATGGGGATGGTTGTAGACGTCGGCGACGCTGACCGCCGGAAACCGGGCCCGAATCGCCGAGACGAGCTTGGCGGCCGCGACGGACCTGCCGCCGAGCGCGAAGAAATCGTCCTTGCCCGATGTCGGGACGATGCCAAGTTGGTCCGCCCACAGCCCGGCGAGCCAGCCGGCGGTTCCAGTCAACGAGCGGGTCGCCGATCCATCGGCCACGCCGCTGCCGCTGTCCGGCGGCGGCCATAGAAGCTCCTTGCGCGCCAACTTGCCCGAGCCGGCGATCGGCACCGCATCGAGGACGATGATGAGCGGAACCAGGCCCTCAGGAACCCGCGTCGATAACGCGGACCGGATCTTTGCGGGCTCGACCGCGCCGGTGACGTAACCGACGAGGACCGTGTTGCCCGCGGCGGTGGTCTGGACCGCGGCGGTGGCGGCGGTGACCCCGGTCATCGTGTGCAGGTGGGCCTCGATCTCCCCGAGCTCGATGCGCCGGCCGGCGACCTTGACCTGGTCGTCGGAGGTTGTCCCGTAGCCCGTAGAAATTGAAGACGGCGGTCCTCCCGCTCCGTCCGCTGCCGTTGGCAGCTTTTGGGGCGATCTGGCGGATCAAAAGGA
>Ga0307373_10010183_pt1 | contig 13892 bp, 13 predicted proteins | sample OX2MG_FD_202534 | JGI IMG/M metagenome (GOLD analysis project Ga0307373, IMG submission 202534) | Soil microbial communities from Risofladan, Vaasa, Finland - OX-2 | ecosystem: Environmental > Terrestrial > Soil > Coastal area > Acid sulfate soil | place: Finland: Risofladan, Vaasa | collected... | reverse complement strand
AGCGGTCAGCAAAGAGGCCTCCGTCGAGAGCGGCTCGCGCATTCTCATGGTGAGGCAGCAGCTCGACCGGGAAGTCACGCAGTGAGGGCGAGCGACCATAGGCTTTTGCAAAACAGGAGGCATACAGATAGCGGTGAAGATCAGCTGCAATATGCGCCCTGGTCGCGTGGTGACAGAGACCCTCTATTCGTCCGTCCAGAAACCAACCCGGTTCGTAATCGCAAACAGGATCGCAGGCAAGAAACTCGGAACCTCGATCCCATCTCGGATGGCTCACATGGCCCAGCGCTTTGACCAGTTCAGAGTGCAACACGCCGTCTCGGCTTGCGATTCTCCGATACCAGCCGCGTTCGAAAACATCGAGGATGTTCTCGGACCACGCTTCGAAGCTGTCCTCCTCTCGGGACAGACCGCTACGTAAACGAGGCAGCCGGTCGATTACGCGAGCCGCCGCTACCTGACTCTGGATGCGTAGGATTCGGGGTCTGACCGCTGCTAGGTCTTCCCGTACTCCAAGCAGGATGATTCTGTGTCGGGCTTGCGGTATGCCATAGTCCTCCATCCTGACTACAAAGCGTCTTACATCGCGTTCCTCAAACAAGTGTTGATCGACCATTGAGACGACGCGATATTTGCGCGGTATTCGGCGCGCTCCCACCCGAGGTTCGACGGTTCTTCCCGCCCGTTCCAGAGCCTTTGCGGGAAAATGCAGGTCCTCGACCATCACTTGAAAGATCTGTTGGTCATTCAGCGTAGCCGAGAGGAGCCCTTTCACATTCTCCAGTACGAAAACGGCCGGCAAGTGATCGGCAATCACCTGCATATATTCCAGATAGAGCGTCTGTCTGGGATCGTCCTCCGGAACGTAGTCCGGGTTTCCTTTGTTCCGCGCTCGTCCCACCAGTGAATATGCCTGACAAGGAGGTCCCCCGATCAGGACCCAATCAGTTGTTCGACCCAAGGCTAGCCGTAGCCGCTCGTGAACTTCTCGAGCATCCTCTTTCCCCAGCTCGGCGTGCCAAGCCTCCTCCCTTGCCCTCGCCGCTTCCTCAGGAAACTTCGCGAACAATTCGCCGCGCCGAATCTCTTCTGGCTCTTCTGCGCGCCGAAGATAGTCGTAGTAGGCTTCGGGCACCCTGCGTGATCGCAGCTTGCGGAAGAGACTTCGCAGTTCCAAAGTCCGATGCGCGAAAAAGTCCCGCTCGATCGATAGCCGGACATCGAACGCCCATCGACCATCACGGCTACGAACCGATGAAAACCCTTCGCTCAGCCCACCAGGTCCGGCAAACAAATCGATGACACGAATGGCTTCACGATTCAGCATCGCGGTGGTTCAGCACGCATTGGATCCACTGACTGTGGCTCCGAACCGTCTTGCTCCCAGACCACGCGCGACGCGCACGAGTCCTTCGAATGCAGCGGTCGCTCGGCGTTTCTCACACCCAATTTCGCAACGCAGATACCCCGAAATAGGACCTGTCCTTCAGCGACGTTCAGTTGTCGGCTCCAGAGCAACACGGATTTTGTGCCCATCTTCAAAACTGAGCACGACCGAATTCTCGTTATCGCGCTTCCACTCGTAATCTACTTTTTCTCCGTCGAGACCGAGCTGCAGACAGTCAAAAATAAGGTCGTTTATTGTGTCCATTTTTGGCCTCCCCAATTCGTTCCGATCTAAAATTCTCTGCGTTTCAAATCCGGGTTCGCGGTCGGCGGCTGCTCACACTTTGGTCCCGCCAAAGCTCGATCATCCAAACTCCCGTCTGAGGCATTCTTCCAGGAATCCAGTCGCCGGGGAAGCGGTGCGAACATCGGAGGGCAAGCGAGCAACGAAAAGCGCGGACCCCGTGAGAAGGTCCGCGCCGATGGGCAGCCCGTCTTACGCTGGCGGCGGAAATTACCGCGACCCGCGCGTGTTGCTGCAATCCTGACAAATGCCGTCGGCAGCGAAATTGTGCCAACCACCGCCAGTGAAGCACGGTTTGTCATTCAACTCGACGCGGTGCGGCCATTCGGAAGTCCCGCATTTGCAGCGCCCGTTTTGCTGTAAGGTATGGCCGATGAAATCGTTGTAGCCGTTCTTCCGTAACATCTCTTGTTGTTCGTTGTTCATCGAAGTCTCTCCTGAAGGGTTGCGTAAATTAAACGCTTTGACAAGGGTGCGGTCTTTCGACCGCGCCGCTATCACCTAATTTCCGGTGAATTGACGGCCAATGACGAAGTCCGCGGCCTTCTGTGCCTGGGCTGCGGCGTAAACCAGAAGCTTGCGATCGTCGCGTAGCTTGCGGAGCCAGCCGGCCACATACGCGGCCTGGTTCTCGATAACGGGCGCTGATATGCCAGCCTCGGCGCAGAGGTAAGCCGATCCCATTTCGGCGCAAAGTTCCTCTTTGGAATAGGTCGCGGAACCAAACGGGGCCGCTTCATTGATCGTCTCTCTGGCCAGCCTCTTGGTGTGCCCGGTGCTGTGGGTAAGTTCGTGCAACAGCGTCGCGTAGTATTCCTCGGCACTGGTGAACAGTTCTCGCGCGGGCATCGTCACGCGGTCAGTGAGCGAGCTGTAGAACGCTTTCGATCCGGCGGTTTCTAGTTCCGGCCGCTGCGGCATATTGGCGATAATCAATTCCGCCGCTTCGATTGGATCGTGTTCGTGCGTCTCGATCTTGGGTAGTTTGTCGAGTCTGGCTTGCGGCAGGTCGCATTGTTCGAGATTGAACACGCGATAATACCGGAGCAGAAAACGGCGCTGGGTTTCTTCGTTTCCTGTGTCGTCCGTTTCGCCTTCCTTCTGATCGATCTTCCAGAAAACGATGACCGTGCTTTGCTCGCCCTTGCGGACGCTTCCGCCAAGCTCGTTCACCTGCTTCAACGTCAACCAGAATGGCGAGACATGCATGGTCGCGGATAACAAAAAGTGGTTGATGCCCCGATAGGGCTTCTTCGTGACGAGATTGCGCGGCAGTTCGGCAGAGGTCCACGGCCTGCGCCACGGCACAACGCCAGCCTCCAGCATGGCAACGATCTTGTCAGTTACGATTTGGTACACGTCCATTTTGTTTCTCCTGTCCCCAAAAAGGGGAATTTTTCCGTCGTCCCTCTCACCCAAGATGAGGGCGACGAAAAATTCGGAGACTCCGGGCTGCGGGTGAGCGCAGCGGGCGGCAGGACGTGCCAGAGCGCAGCGGCCCGAAGGACTGGCGCGGCGTGCTAGCGGAGCGAACGCCATGTCACGTACGGATCAGGGTCTGGGGTCAGGATTTAGAAAAAATGATTGTCTCATCGCGTGGTTGCGCTGTGTTGACGGAGAGTTGCCGGGAGCATTGAGGTTCGTGCGCGGGGGTAGGATGATAGATGGCCGGAATTGAGTGCGGGAGGCTGGGGCGATGACGGAATCAGAGCAACCCTATATCGACTATTACTTTCGCAAGGAGCGTCTGAGCGACGATGGCGGGGAGCGCGTCCACGCGCGCCTTGTCGGGGATCTGACAACGGCCAAGGCCGGAGGACTGGTGTACGACTTCAGGGTGGTCGAACACCGCGAGGCTTTTCCGACACAAGCGGACGAAAGCGTCATGCTGAAGCGTCTTCGTGAATTCGCGATGGTAAAGAAGGTTGGTCTAGGGCGGCAGTTCGGGAGCAACAAATATCACTTCAGCTTGTTTCCGTCGCACGCGCTGCTGGTGAGGGTGGGAAGTGAGTTGCGGAACGTTTTTCCTTGCGAGCTCGAAAACGGATACGTGGAGCCCGAAGATTTTCTCGAGTCTCTGCTTAAGCGTGAACCGCGGGCGGTGGGTGGCGTGGAAAGACGCAAGCGCGTGAAGCGGCACGACCGGATTGCCGATCATCTTGCGGCAAATCCCGATTTGCTAGAGCTAGGGTTGACCTTTCGCGGTGCTGAAGTTGCGGTGTCGTCTACATCAGGTGAGGGAGGTTCGATCGACCTGCTCTTTCTCGACAGCGCGGGCCTGTTCCTGATCGTCGAGGTGAAAGTCAAACAAGAGGAGCTGGACAAGGCGGTGGGCCAGTTGAGACGGCACGCGCGGCTCTATGCCGAGACGTTTCATATCGAGGCTTCACGCCTGCGGCTTGCCGTCGCCTGTCCCGATATTCTGCCGGCGAGAATCGCCGAATTTGCAGAGATCGGAATCAGCTGTTTTCCGCTTCCTCGTTACCTGCTCGACATGGTTTAGCAAGTGTTGAAACTATCCCAAGTCACCGGAATTCTGGACCAGTTGCGCGAGTGCCCGGCAGGCCGGCTCGAAACGCAAACCCTCGAATTCAAAGGGTGGTGCCAGGATGAAAAGGAGCTTTCGCGCGTTGTTGCCGAAGCGACTGTTTGTCTGGCAAACACGGAAGGGGGTCTCGTCATCGTCGGCGTCGACGATCGTAGCGTCGGATCTGCCGCCATACTCCCCTGCCCTTATCCGGCGATCACGAGTGACTGGTTCCGGATGCGTATTCGCGACCTGACGCGGCCGCCAGTCCCCTGTCAGGTTTTACGCCTGAGCGAACCTCCCTTCAGTCTTCGGGGTAATCCTGCGGCAGATTTGTTTGTGATCCAGATCGAGCGAAAAAAGCACGCGAGCGGACACCGCACGAGCCAAGGGGTCAGCTTCGTCCGGACGAACACGGAATGCCGTCCTGAGTATTACACGGAGAGAGATGATTTTTCCGAGTTGCTGGCGGAGCATTTGGGCAAGAACGCGCTCAACTCAGACACTATCGTGAATGCTGCGCACCACCGAGAGAGTAGGTTTCCAGATGTCCGGCAGTTGGGAAATCGTCCCTGGGACCACCTCTCCGACATGGATCTGTTGAGGAGGCTCACCCGGGAGAGCGCGGCACCTTCTTCCCGCGTGCCGACTGTTGCGGCTCTGCTTTTGTTTGGCACTGAAAAGGCGATCCACGCAGAGTTGCCGAACGCCGAAACCGTATTCGCTGATGAGACCTCGCAGAATAATCCCCTGACAAGTTCAAGAACCTTGAACATCATTGAGTCGGTTGGATGCTATCTGCCGCAGATCAAGAGCCATCTTCGAAAAATGGAAGTGGAGGTCCCCGAAGAGGTCATCAGCGAGCTTCTGTTCAACGCCTATATTCATCGCTGTTACAGGACAGCCGGAGCCGTTCATATTAGCCTGCGAAGCGATGAAATAGAAATTCAAAATCCCGGGGGCCTGTTGGGTTCCCTCACCGTAGAGAATCTCCTTCATGCAACCCCAATCTACAGGAATTTGCTGCTGGCAGAAGCTGCGAGGCAATATGGCTATTGCGACAAAGCTGGAACCGGGATCAACAGAGTATATTTTCAGTCGCTGGCGCACGGACTGGACTTTCCGGTGATGGAATCGACCCTCGATTCGTTCAGCGTCACGATTCGTACAAAGCGCGATAAGGCGTTCGCGATGTTCATTCGGGACTTCGCCGGGACTTTGAACCTGCGTCTGAATGACTTGATCGTATTGAGGGCGCTGCGTGCCAGAGTTCAATTGTCGGTTGCCGCATTGTGCAAACTCAGTCAGCGTCCCGAGAGCTACATGGATGATGTTCTTTCCGACCTGGTAAGACGGAGTGTCATCGAAAGGCATGGCGATGACTTTGTATTGTCCGGCTCTACGCGGTCAGCGGTCGAGCGATACAGTGAGGACGGACAATTGAGGCTTCTGTAGCAGAAGATCCGTCCGATGCGGAACGTGGCGGGCCGACGCTAACTAAAACGAGGCTGCCTCCAAGTGCTTAGCGCGCAGGATGTCAAGAAGGAAATTCGGCGGCGATGGGCCGAGGCTCAATCCCAAGGAGCTTCGCACGTCGATATCCGCGCGGGCGACGTTCACAACATGCTTGGAGGCGAAAACCGCGTGCCACAAGTCTGCCAGGTCATGCATAGGCTCAAAGACGCGGAAGATACCGTAATCGATGGACCGGCCAGCGACCTCAGCACGCGTCTGACTATCCGCTACATTTTGCCACGCGGGTCTGGGAACAGAGCGGAACTTCCGATCCTACCGGAAAACCCGCTCGCGGACGACGCGCCGTTACCCAAAGCGCCTGATGCTGTAAGTCGAGGACTCATCCATGAGGCCTACGGCAAAGCTATCATGCGCGAAGCAGCCGGGGCCGCATTTCTGGATGGCGGCGCGGTTTGCAGTGTCCGCTTTGGAGACGATGCCGCAGGTGGACGGATTGACGGTGTTGTTGGCAACGGAATTGCGGTCGAAGTGGAATCGCGGACTCCGAAGCAGATCCGAGGTGCAGTTCTGGACCTTCTCTTTCATCCCTATCCTTGCAAGCTCCTTCTCATAATTGCCGGTCATCAAAACAATGCGCCTCAGGCGGCAAACCAGTGCAGGTACATACTTGCAACGTGGGTTCCGCCTGAGGATTTTCAAGTCGTGCTGCTATCCGGTAACGGGAGAGATCGCCGCGTGGCTGCGGACGTGGCGTTAGTTCAACAGGCTTTGCAGGCTCTGGGATGGAGCAGCGGCGCGACCTCAGAGACAAGGTGAACTCTAGCGCTGAAAGGAAGTGCGGGTTGGCGGGGGCTCTTTCGATCAGGATACGGACTTGAAACGAGAATCGATTTCAGCGAATGCAAACACCCGGCGGGCGTTCTCGGCAATAGCCTCCTTTATTCGCTGAACAGAGCTGCCTCTGATTCTTGCTAGCTCTTCGGCGGTCGTGATGACGTCGTGCGGCTCGCTCTGGCGTTCGCCTACTCGTGTGAAAGGAGCATCAGTCTCTGTGAGGAGTCGATTCTCGGGCAAATTACGGATTATTCGGATTCCTGAATCGTGGTCAAACATCCGGTGGTTGACGGAAAAATAGCACCCTAGAGTCACGGCCTGGTTAGCAAGGGACAGCGATCCTGAGAACCAGTGTAGGATTGGAAGGACACGGTCTGACGTCGTGTGCTGCTTGATGCATTTCAGTACGTCATCGGCCGCGCGACGGCTATGGACGCTGACGACGCGGCCACCGAGCTGCTGCGCGCCGCTCAAGGCTCGGACGAATACATCGGACTGCATGGACCAGCTTTTTCGGTGCTGGGGACTGCCGTCGAGTCCGATTTCGCCAACGAACCGAGTGTCCTTCAAACGTTCTTCGAGGAGAGTGATTTCCCGGTAGCGCTCAGCGACAACTTCCGGGTGCAAGCCAACAGCGGCGTGAACATACCGACTCTGCTGTGTCCACCGCTGGTTCTGCGGCCATGCCTTGGGAATCGTTGTGACGGCGAGAGTGACGATCTGGTTGTGGTCGCAGGATGCGATCATGGCCGCCGGATCGGGATACAGATCGATATGGCAGTGAAAGTCGAACCCCCGTACTGGCACATTCTCACTCATCGGGGCCGCACCACGACCGGGTCAACCAGGCTGGCGACTTCCATGATGCCGCGTCTGAACACACTGGCGTAGTCAGCGATCTCAGGCACGGAATAGTCTGACAGCGGTCCCGATTTGTGAATCAGAATTTGTTCGATTCCGAGTCGCTGCGACAGGCGTCTCGCCATAATCTGGAATGAGCGCACGTGTTCCCCCTCGGCGCTTTCTGAATTGAGCGGCCTCGCCCGTAGGTCTGGAATGGTGTAAGGGGTCGGATCGGTTCGGAAGGCGGTGGTGATCGCCGCCCGCCGAATTAGGCACGGCACACAGAAACCGCAGTGCCTCGGCGAAAGCTTCTGGTAGCGTGCCTTACTGAAGGATGAGCACGATATTGTTTCCGACAGTCCTCGTTTCAGGAGTGTGGTGTTGCGGCACTCTGAGAGCATCTGGCCCTTCGTTTTGAAGCGGTAGGGATTTGATAGGTTCGCATGGATGCCTAGGTACCCCAACAACTCCTGCCACCGCGCCATATAGAACGGGTGCGTGGTCCGCGTGCTCCAGGCCCCGACACGAAGTGGGTCCAGCGGCACGTTTAACGAAATCAGACCGTTCTCGGTGACGTAGATGGTGGGCTCACCATTGAGTCCGCTGGCGGCCAGCGCTGCGAGCGCGAAAAAAAGAAACGACCGACCGCGCGTAGTCGACTCCGTGTCCATCTCGCGGGAGAAATCGTTCCTATCAAATCCCACATGCGCCCGAACATGCCGCGGGCGCATGTCGCCGTATACCGTTCCGATGCGCTGTGCACAGAGTTTCTGAGAGCTGGTGCTAAGATCCCAGTAGTGACTGACCAGGAGCGGCGCCTGCCCGGCTGCGAGCAGGTCTATGGCTCCAACGAAACTGTCCAGCCCGCCGGAGAAGAGGCAGACACTGGAGAACGGCTGCCTGATCAAAGCTCTAGGTCGTGAGGTGAGTTGGTGGTAAGCAGGATGTCGCTCCCGGAAGAAGACGCGCCAGCGGTCGCCGGTCAGAAACTTGAGCATCCGCTCAATGGGCGCGGACGCCCGCAGCCAGAGGGCTGGGTCCAGAACGGCGACATAGAGGTCTATCTCGCGCGTCCAACTGTCTTGAGAGTCGGCGGTGCGGGAGATACGGGTGTCCGCTGCCGTCACCGTCGCGGCTAAAATGGCTAGGTCGATGGCTGTCTCGGACGGCACGATTCCGCGGGCGGCTAGTTGGCCGATCATCTGGCCGAGACTGAAACCCAGCCGACGCTGGCCGTCGATGAACCGGATCTCCGTCTCGACAGAGTCCGTCATCTGGATGCTCACGCTGGCGGTGTCTGCGGGGCCGAGCCGGGCTATCAAGCTGTGGCGTCTCATCCCTCGGCATCTCCCAAGGTCACGAGAAGATCCCACGCGTCCTGATAGGTCCGGTCGACGATCGCGCCTATCTGCCGATCTGTGAAAGTCGACAGTGCGGCGAGGTCTCCAGCGAAGGAGTCGCGGACCGATCGCCGGATGTAGCTCCTGAGCTGTGCCTCGAACGCTTCGATGGCGGCGAGGTCAGCGGTAATCTTGAGGCCGTTGACTCCGATATCCTGGAACAAGCGCGCCTCTATTGCATGGGTAACAAAAGCGAGGAAGACATCCTGCATCTGCGCCGTTGTAAGCGCAGCTAGGTCGGCGATCCCGAAGCCGTCCAGTTCCGCGACAGTCTCTAGCCAGGCATCTCGCGCGATTCCTTCGTCGATGGGGCCGCCGTCCTGACATATGACGTCGGTAAGTCCGAGGAACAGGTCAGCGGGCGGGCGGCCGACGAGGCTGTCCAAATTGAGGCGCCTGAGAGTGGCGTCGATACCGTCGCGCTGAAATCCGCGAAAGACGTTTAAGACGCCGCTCGCCGCCATGCGCGCTGCCCCCATGCGGCGGGTCGCGTTGCGGCCGCCACCCGCGCCGGAACGGACATAGTCCCGGACGGCACGGCGCAGGGCGCTGCGGTCATGACCGGCTGACGCGGCGAAGGCCGAAAAATTCCGCCGAGCTCCTCTGAAGCGCTTCGGAGGTGGTTCAGGCGGGATTGGGGGTAGCGGCTGCCGATGATCAGGCGCATCTCCCGCATTCACGTCTCCAGGTTGAGGGTTCTCTGCATCGGGCGGTGTGGCATCTTCGCCGCCAAGCGGCGAGCCGGCTGAGGGTTCATCCAACCAGGACGGCACCAAGGGAGTGCGGGAACCGGGTCCTCCGGAGGAACCTGAGGTCCCCATCAGCGCGCCACTTTCCGTGGCGTGGCGAGGGCCTGTCCAGCCGCTTTCTTGAGGGACTCGTTCTCTTCCTGGGCCGCCCATTGAGTCAAGAGCGTCTGCAACTGGGCAACTGCCGAAGGTTCTGTGAGAATTTCGCTCCAGCCTCTGACCACCCAGAACCCGAGCATCTTAGGCTCGATGCCGACGAGTCTGAGAAGTTCGGTCTGGTAGCGGGCATGATGCTTGGCCACGATAGCCAGGCCGTCGAAGCCCGGGGGCTGCGCCGAGAAGCTGCCGTGACGTAGCACGCGCTCCCTCAACGCGGCGAAAACCTGTTCTGCGTCTGCCGGCGTCAACGCCTTGACCTGCGGCTCAACGCTGCGCACGGCCATCTCGGAGCCGGAGAGCGTTTCGATCAGGCTCTCAAGGCCGACCGATTCTGCGGCGGCGGCGAGGATTCGTTTGTCACGAGCAACGAAAACGTAGGGCCGCAGGTCGATCCCGCCGAGCGAAGGTTCGATCTTTAGCCAACGCTGCAGCCACTCTCGCTCAAGCCATTTCTCGGCCGGCGCGTCCAGTTGCACCGCGTGCTTCTCGCCTTTGCCGTCCTTCTTGCCTGCCAAGCGCGCGCCTTTCGCGTCTTCACGTACCGTGGTCTCCATGGCGCGCAGGTCCGGCACCTTGCCCTCCTCGGCAATCATCGCCTGCCCGGCCAGATGGTCGTAAAAATCCGGCTGGAACCGTTCCGCGAGCATCAGTTTGGCGAGCACCGCTTGGTTGACGCTGTCGGCAAAGCCGCGCGCCTTGGCGATCGACAATCTGATGAAGATGGAGTTGAGGAAGCGCTTCACTTGCCGAGGATTGCCCTTAGTGCCTTCGGCGAGGATGGGGCCGATCTGCTGCGCGAGCAGGAATGCGGCATCAAGCTCACGCTCGCGTGCCGGTTCAACGGCGCGCGCATCTGCCTGGCTGAGCCCTGAGCCAAGCCACGGGCGGTTAAGGCTCTCTCTCGCCTTGCCGAGCAGCGTCTTGAAGCCGGTGTGGTTCTCGCCGACGAGCGCCTCAATCAACAGGAGCGTGACGTAGGTTCGCGCCTCCTGTATTCCAAGGGACGGGAGTCGGAATGGGACCTGAATTAGTTTCTCGAGATAGTTCCTTGCGTATGGCATCGGACCAGCGGTGAGCGGCAAATTTGGAAAATGCTGGCGGACTGCATATTCGATCATTGCCTCATCGGCACCGATGACGAAGGCCGTCTTCGGCACGAACAGGAACAGTCGGATCGCTTCGAGCGTGTCGATGGCCGTCGCCGGCAGGCACCGGTCGAGGTCGTCGATTAGGACGACGAGCTGATCGATCTTCGCTTCATCGAGCAGCTTGCTGAATTCTTCGCGAAATTGATGGATTTCCTCGGGAACGCTCCGCTGTTCGGCAGGCTTGAGAAAAGAGGCCGCTTCATTGATCTTGCCTTCGATATCGCCGGGCGACATGGATCTTGCGCTGCCCGCGAGTTCGTTCAACCTGCTCAACAACGCCTGGATGTGGTCAGGAGACGGCAATTTGGTTGCAAGGGTGAACGCAAGCCCGCCGCCAACTCGGGCGACCTTCAGCCAGTCGATACGTTTGATGAGGCGCGCGCTAAGCTCCTTTACCTTGCCAACGGTCGACTTCTGACGGGCAAGTTCGCTGATGGTGGACTCGATCAGGACGGTTTTCGCGTCGTCGAATCCTTGAAAAGCCCAGCCGTTGAACCAGAGGCAGGCGACCTTGGTGTCTCGCGACATCACGGCCTCGACCATCTTAAGAACACTCGACTTACCCGCCCCCCAGTCGCCATGGATACCGATCGTCAGCGCCTGCTGCCGGTTGTCTTTCAGCAACTGCACGACGGTCGATGAGATTGCCTCGTAATTGAGGAAATCAACTGAGGTTTCATGGTCGGGAATCAGCACGGCTCACCTTTCGATGTTTGATAGACTCTAGCACCCAACCAGCCAGTTATCATTGGCTCGTGTCCTTTCTTTTTCGTTCTACTTCGTCGCTCGGCCTGATCGGCGGACTCTCCAGTATTCGCGGACACTATGCCATGGGCTGGCTAACGCATCCAGAAATTCTTTCGCTGTGGATTACGAAAACAGCGTTCGGACCGAATGTGGAGTAGATGCGTCCTTCTCGTGACCGGGTTCTGACTCCGTTTGCGGGCGGATATGTATGAAAATCCGTTGAGCTTAACGGCTCGGGAGGGTTTGGCCTGCTCGCCGACGTGCGTGACAAACTCGAGCTCTGGCGACAGGACTACAACCAGGTACGCCCGCACAGCGCCTTGCGCGATAGCGCACCGGCGGTGTTCGCGGCGCAATGGACAGAGACCGCGGCGACCGGTCCGGAAACCGTTCCGGCTCGGTCGGGAAAGCCCGAAACGGGCAATTCACTGGAGGCACTCACTTGAGTCCGTTGAGTGCAAAAACGCCGGCCAGACCGGGCTTAACCGGACCACGCAGGCCGTTTCCTCTACTTCGACTTGGTATGCTTTTGCGGGGCAGGTCACTCGGTCCAATTCGTACCTGCCTCGCTGTCCAGTTTTAGGGGTTCACTCCAACCCTGGGTCAGTCTTGCATCGGCGGCAACAGCCGTATGGGTGTCAACCGGGTGACAGGTTGACGCGGAGAGCAGAATTCTCCTTCTGGGGGGCTTCGGCGCCTCCGCCGTCCTCAGCACTCATTGGCTCTGTCGCTGGGTTGCTATGCGCGGGACGTTACTTGAAGAAGGCTGGTACAAAAACGAAGATGATCGCGCCGCGCGGAAGCCGATGGGCGCGGTAGAGACCGTATAGTTCGCCGCCCGATTGGAAGGTAAACGGATGGCACGAAAACGCGATTGGATTGTGCTTTCGGTTGCACTCATCTTCTCGGGTTTTGGGGCGGCGCGCTTTGTTCGCGGGGTTCCCGTCGCGCGGACGGCATCGCCGCTGGCACGCTCCTGATAATTTTCGCGATCGCGGTTTATTTTGCGCCTGCAATTTTTGCCTCGGCGCGATCTCGTCACAACCATCATGCGATCTCCGCGCTGGAGCTTTTTCTCGGATGGACGGTTCTGAGAATGGATCGCCGCGCTCGTCTGGTCGCTCACAGATACGCCGATTGTACGTGTCGTCTCGCGCTAGCAAGCTCTCCCCTAATCGTTCTTACGCGTCGGCCGCGTGCTCGGGAGACTTCGCGCGTCATGGGTTCCGCAGGGTCGCTAACAGGAAGTTGCCAACGATGGCGACTGCCTCCTGACGCAGCCGCGCCTTCGCTTCCTCATCGTCCGGATCAGCGAGGAAAGAGGCATATGCGTTGGGACCATCCTGGGCGATATCACGAAACCGCTCTTCGAGAAGGATCAGCGCTTCTTCGACTTGAGGATGCGTTCTCACGGAACTAATAGCCGCTGCCTTCCCCGCCGCGCCGGGACCGCCCGCGTAGTTGAAGAGAGTGAACCCGAGGTCGTATGCGTCTTTGTTCTCATGCCGATCCTGAAATGCAAAGATCTTCAGGACGATGTAAGGGAGAACATTCGCCACTCTAACAGTGACCCGGGATAGGCCTCCCCCGTCGAGGCGCTCGGCTTCAATTTCGTGTTCGATAAAGTCCTCGCGCGCGAGATGCGCCCCGCGAACGTTGAACGCCCCGAACCTGGAGCCCGTGAACTCCCGGGGACGGAAGATACGACCGGCCGCGACCGAGTCGGTCTCGCATAGGAACTCGACTGCGACGGAGTCGCCCTCGACATCACGGGTCCATCTGAAGCTAGGGTCCTTCTGGACGAAGCCACTTTTTTCAAGATTGTTTTGTAGAGTTCGATAGGTCTCCGATGTCTCATCGCCCAGGGCCAATCCGACGATCAGGTCAACATCGGTTGTTCCCACGTGCGCCTGCGCTCCTTCGGGTAGTTGCCCGACGATATACCGCGGCGCGAGGCCACCAGCCAGATAGATGCGTTCTCTCCAGGGACCAAGGTCGCCCAAGAGGGTTACAAGAGCACGTTCACAGCGGGCGGTAACCGCTTCGTTGTAGTCGGTGTGATGGGCGCGCCGATTCAAAATTTGATTACCACCCGGCGAAGATGATCCGCCTGTTCCCGGCCGCGACGGGGATCACGCCGCAAGTCGGTATAGAGTTGGAACCGATTTACCAGCCAAAGCTCTTTCGTCCTCTCGCGAAGCGCGAGCGGCGCGTCTCCCTTCGTCTGCAGAAAGACGATGTTTGCTCCCGTCGATACCGGTTTAACCTGAGCGCCGTCGTACAGTTCCTCGCGTGCCTTGTTCGCCGTGACCCAAACCT
>Ga0307373_10010180_pt1 | contig 13893 bp, 10 predicted proteins | sample OX2MG_FD_202534 | JGI IMG/M metagenome (GOLD analysis project Ga0307373, IMG submission 202534) | Soil microbial communities from Risofladan, Vaasa, Finland - OX-2 | ecosystem: Environmental > Terrestrial > Soil > Coastal area > Acid sulfate soil | place: Finland: Risofladan, Vaasa | collected... | reverse complement strand
GGCTCGAGGCGGCGCAGGAAGATCACGCCGGCCGACACGAGCACGAACGCGAAGAGCGTCCCGATGTTGGTGAGGTCCACCACTTCCGCGATATTGGCGAAGGCGGCGAAGGCGGCCACGAAGATGCCGGTGAGGATCGTGCCCACGTACGGCGTCTTGTACTTCGGGTGAACCTTGGCCAGCACTGGCGGCAGCAATCCGTCGCGCGACATCGAAAAGAAGATGCGCGGCTGGCCGAGTTGGAAGACGAGCAGCACGCTCCCCATGGCGATGACGGCGCCGAGTGACACGATGAACCGCGACGCGTTGATGAGGGCCGCCGGGCCCTGGGCGAACTGGAGCGCCGTGATCATCGGCTCCGCCGTCCCGAGCGTCTTCCACGGCGCCATGCCCGTCATGACGATCGAGATGGCGATGTAGAGCACCGTGCAGATGACGAGGCTCATGATGATGCCGAACGGCATGTCCTTGGGCGGATCCCTGGTCTCTTCAGCGGCCGTGGACACGGCGTCGAAGCCGATATAGCTGAAGAAGATGATCGCCGCCGCGGCGCTGATACCCTTGACGCCGTTGGGATTGAATCCGCCGGTGGCCGGGTTGGTCCAATTGTGCGGGTGGATGAGGAAGATGCCGACGCCGATGAAGAACAGGATGATCGCCACCTTGAGCAGCACCATCGCGTTGTTGGCGTCGGCCGATTCCTTGATGCCGATCACGAGAATCACCGTGATCAGGGCCACCACGAGCACGGCCGGGAGGTTGACGATCACCGGAATGCCGAACGGGTGCGGCGCCGCCGTCCATGCAGAGGCGAGGTATTTCGTGGTGGCGTCCACGCCGGACGCGCCTGCCGAGGTCAGTTGATTGAACGCGTCGTGCGCCGACCGGTAGTCGGTGGCCGTCCAGGCCGGGAGGTTGATCCCGAAATGGCCCACCAGTTCGCGGAAGTACCCGGACCAGCCGATGGCCACGCCGATGTTGCCCACCGCGTACTCGATGATCAGGTCCCAGCCGATGATCCAGGCCACGAACTCGCCGATCGACGCGTACGCGTACGTGTACGCCGAGCCGGATACCGGCACCATGGCCGCGAACTCGGCGTAGCACAGCGCCGCGAAGCCGCAGGCCACGGCGGTGAGGATGAATGAGAAGATGATGGCCGGGCCGGCGCCGGGACGGAGGGAGTCGCCGACGATCGCCGTGCCCGTGGTCGCGAAGATGCCGGCGCCGATCGTGGCGCCGACGCCGAGCGCCGTCAGATGCCATTTGCCGAGCGAGCGCTTGAGCCCGCCGTGCTCGGCGACGTCGGCCTCGAAATCGGCGACCGACTTCCTCGCGAACAGCGAATTCATACCGAGGGTCGCCTCCGGCGCCGCGGCGAACCGGCGTACATCACGCCGGCTCCACCTCGATGCGCATGCGGTAGAAGGAGCGCCAGATGAAGACGAGGGCGACCAGGAAGAAGGCCGCGGCGAATCCACGGGTGAACATCGCGCCGCGCTGGGCCGTCATCGACACCGCGAGCTCCACGGCCAGGAGGCCGAAGAGCGTCGTGAACTTGATGATCGGATTGAGCGCCACCGACGAGGTGTCCTTGAACGGATCGCCCACCGTGTCGCCGACCACCGTCGCCGCGTGCAGCTCCGTGCCTTTCTGCTTGAGGGTCACCTCGACGATCTTCTTTGCGTTGTCCCAGGCGCCGCCGGCGTTGGCCATGAAGATGGCCTGATACAGCCCGAACACCGCGATCGAGATCAGATAGCCGATGAAGTAGTACGGCTCCACGAATGCGAAGGCGAGCGTGGCGAAGAACACGGCGAGGAAGATGTTCCACATGCCCTTCTGGGCGTACTTCGTGCAGATCTCCACCACGGCCTTGCTGTCCTTGACCGACGCCTTCTCGGTGCTCTCGAGATTGATGTTGGCCTTGATGTATTCCACCGCGCGGTAGGCGCCGGTGGTCACGGCCTGGATCGACGCGCCCGTGAACCAGTAGATGATGGCCCCGCCCGTGATCAGACCGAGCAGGAACGGGGGATGCAGCATCGACAGCTTGTCGAGGTTCTGCGTGAGGCCGGCCGTGAGCGCCACGATGATCGAGAAGATCATCGTCGTGGCGCCGACCACCGCGGTGCCGATGAGCACCGGCTTTGCCGTGGCCTTGAAGGTGTTACCCGCGCCGTCGTTCTCCTCGAGCAGGTGCTTGGCACGCTCGAAGTTCACGTCGAACCCGTACTGGCTCTTGAGATCGGCGGCGATGTTGGGGATCTGCTCGATGGTCGAGAGTTCGAACACCGACTGCGCGTTGTCGGTGACCGGACCGTAGGAGTCGACGGCGATGGTCACCGGCCCCATGCCTAGGAAGCCGAACGCGACGAGGCCGAAGGCGAACACCGCCGGCGCCAGCATCAGCATGTCGAAGCCGTGGAGGCTGACCATGTAGCCCGCGCCCATGAGGGCGACCATGGTGATGCCCATCCAGAACGCGCTGAAGTTGCCGGCCACGAGGCCGGACAGGATGTTGAGCGACGCCCCACCCTGTTTGGACGATTCCACCACTTCGGCCACGTGCTTGGAACTGACCGACGTGAACACCTTCACGAACTCGGGGATGATCGCGCCCGCGAGCGTGCCGCAGGTGATGACCGCCGACAGTTTCCACCAGAAAGTGGGGTTGCCGCTCAGGTCGGGAATCACGAGGTACGACACGAGGAACGTGAGGGCCACCGAGATGATCGACGTGAGCCACACCAGCGACGTGAGTGGCGCCTCGTAGTTCATGTCGTCGGCATGCTGGTACTTGGCCCTGGCGAACGATTCGTTGACGAGATACGAGATGCCGCTGGCGATGATCATGACGATGCGCATCACGAAGATCCACACGAGGAGCTGGATCTTGACGGTCGGATCCTTGACCGCGAGCAGGATGAACGTGATGAGCGCGACGCCGGTCACGCCGTACGTCTCGAAGCCGTCGGCGCTCGGGCCCACCGAGTCGCCGGCGTTGTCGCCCGTGCAGTCGGCGATCACGCCGGGATTGCGCGCGTCGTCTTCCTTGATGTTGAAGACGATCTTCATGAGGTCGGAGCCGATATCCGCGATCTTCGTGAAGATGCCGCCGGCGATGCGGAGCGCCGAGGCGCCCAGCGACTCACCGATCGCGAAGCCGATGAAACACGGCCCCGCGTAGTCGCCGGGCACGAACAGCAGGATGAATAGCATCATCGTCAGTTCGACGCTGATGAGCAGCATGCCGATGCTCATGCCCGCGCGGAGCGGAATGGAATAGCACGGGTACGGCTTGCCCTTGAGCGAGGCGAACGCCGTGCGCGAGTTGGCGAACGTGTTCACCCGGATACCGAACCACGCCACGCCATAGCTGCCGGCAATGCCGAGCACGCTGAAGGCGAGAATGATCGCCACGCGCAGCGGCTCCATATGCTGCAGCACGCCGAAGTACAGGATCATGACGAGCCCGATGAAGACTTCCAGAATCATCAGGAACTTGCCCTGCGTGATCAGGTAGGTCTTGCACGTCTCGTAGATCAGCTCCGACACCTCGCGCATCGACTCGTGCACGGGAAGCCGCTTGAGCTGGTTGAAGATCGTGATGCCGAACACGAAGCCAAAGGCGCAGACGATCAGCCCGTACATCAGCAGCTTGTGGCCGGGCGTGCCCAGGAAATTCACGGTCGACAGGTCGGGAACCTTGAGGTTGGCCTCGCCACCGGCCTCCTGAGGAGCCGGCGTCGCGACGGCCGCCGCCGGCGCGGCAACGACGGCGGTGGGGGGCGCCGCCACAGCGGCGCCCGGCGTCTGGGCGTGCGCGGCCGGCGCGGCGAGACTTCCCGCGACCACGGCCAGCAGCAGCGCCATCAGCAGGGGTAGGGCACGGCGAAATACGGTGTCCATCCGATGCATCGTTGTCGTTCTCCAAGTTGACGGGCAGAGGCCGGCCGCGGCGAAACGCTGCGGCCGGACATAGGGCACGGCAGTCATGCGGCAGGCTTCTCCACCGCGCGCCAGAGGAAATACACAGGGACGCCGACGGCGACGATCACCAGGCCGGAAACCGCCTCGGTCCGGGATTGCGGCGACATCAGAATTAGAATCATAACCCCCGCCGCCATGGCGAGGTACAGTCCCGGGACGAACGGATATCCCAGTACCCGGTACGGACGCTCGGCGTCGGGCCGCTTGGCCCGGAGGATGAACAGACCCGCCGTGGTCAGCACGTAGAACACGAGGTTCGCAAAGATCACGTAGTTGAGCAGCTGCCCGTACGTACCACTCAGGCAGAGGGCGGCCGTCCAGACGCTCTGCAGCACCAGGCCCACCGCCGGCACACCGCGGCCGCTCAGCGTGCCCGCCGCTCTGAAGAACAGCCCATCGCGCGACATCGCGTAGTACACGCGGGCCCCGGCCAGGATGAGCCCGTTCATGCAGCCGAACGTCGAGATCAGAATGCCGATGGCCATCATCGTGCCGCCCGCCGACCCGAACATCTGCTCCATGGCCGCCGTGCCGACCCGATCCTGCGTCGCGGCGGTGATCCCGCGGGCAAGCGAGGTGGCGCCTGCGGGATCGCCGTGGAAGGGCAGCACACTCAGATACGACACGTTGGTCAGGAAGTACAGCAGCGTCACCAGCCCCGTCCCCATGATCAGCGCGCGCGGCAGATTGCGCTGGGGATTCTTCACCTCGGCGGCGGCGAAGGTGACGTTGTTCCAGGCGTCGCTGGAAAAGAGCGACCCCACGAACGCGGCGCCGAACGCCACAACCCAGGCGCCGGTGAGGTCCACGTGGCCCCAGAAATTCCCGTGGCCGAAGTTGGCGGCCAGCGCCGTGGCATTGCGCCCGATCGTGAGGCCGAGGCCCATGAGCAGGATCAGCACCCCGGTCTTCACGATGGTGAGCGAGGTCTGGACGAACTTCCCCTCGCGCACGCCGCGCAGATTTACCCAGGTGAGGACGGCGATCGCCACGAGCGCGACGAGCCGCTGGGCAGAGAGTCCGAATTGGATGGCCGTGGACGGATCCGAGCATCCCAGCCAGGCCGCGCACACGTCCAACTGCGGAAACCAGCCAAACCGGTCGGGCGAGATGCTGGGGGCGAGCACGCCGAGGAACTTGCCGAACGCCACGCCCACGGCGGCGATCGTCCCCGTCTGAATCACGGCAAACAGGGTCCATCCGTACAAAAAGCCCACCAGGGGGCTCATGGATTCGCGCAGAAAGATGTACTGTCCGCCCGCTCGGGGGAACATCGCGGCGAGTTCCCCGTAAGTCAGCGCGCCGAAGCAGGTCATGACCCCCGTGAGCAGCCAGGCCATGAGCAGCCAGCCGGGCGACCCCACCGAGCGGCCCATGTCGGCCGAGACGATGAAGATACCCGACCCGATCATCGCCCCGGCCACGAGCATCGTGGCATCGGTAAGCGTGATTGCCTTCACGAAGCCGGTGGGCGCGGGCGCCGATGACTCGTCGTGCTGGGCGGTCACGTTCGTCATGCGAATCCCAAATGGATGTGGGAGAGCGGCCGGCAATCGGGCCGCGCCGGGAGGCGGGAAGCCGCGGAATTATAACGTCTGGTGCGGGAGGATGGAATACAAGGACCCACAATAGGTTAGCGGGCCCAGAAACGGCGCGCAGCGTCTCCGAACGGCAAGCGGTGAGTCGCCGGCGATCCGCAGTCAGCTCTCGGTTCTCGGCCGGCTGTGATCAGGTGCCGCCGGTGCTCAATAGAGATCGACGACGATCTGCGCCTTCATGTGCACCGGAGTCCCGTCCGGCGTCGTCCCGGGCCGGAACTTGAACGAGCGCAACACATCGGTGAGGCGGCGGTTGTACCCGCGATCCCGGGTCGGCGTGAAATCCATGTTCAGTACGCGACCGGTGGAGTCAACGTCGAATTCCGCCACCAGATGGAAGCCCTTCACGTCGTCGGGAATCGGATAGGGTGGCAGGAAGACCTCAATGGGCTGCGGCGGATAATTGGCCTGCGTTCCGCCCCCAGTGCCCGGGCCAGTGCCCGAACCGCGGCCGGTACCGACGCCGGACCCTGTGCCCCCGCCCCGCCCCGGCCCGTTCCCCGACGACCCATCATGTCCCGAACCGCCACCTGTGCCGAGCGTCGATGCGACGTCGAGCGGTTTGGCGGCCGGCGCAGCTGTCGTGGGCACCGGCGAAACCGCTTCCGGAATGACCACGGGCTTCGGCACCGGCGGCACGACCACCGGCTTCGGTTTGGGGGGCGGGGGTTGGACCGTGGCGGCCCGGGGCACCGGAGCGGGCGTCACTGAGATGTACTCCAGGTGCTCGGTCTGCCGGCGCGTCTGCCCTCCGGTGCCCCCGCGGCCCCCTCCTCCGCCTCCGGCGGGCCCCGGGCCGCCCGCCCCCTGGGCAATCTCCGCAATCGGGTGGTGGGCAACGTAGGGAACGAGGATCAGATAGATCACGAGCAGGTGGATGAGCACCGACACGACCGCACCGGCTCGGCGGTTCTCGCGCGCTTCGGGCAGCCCGACCGGCGGCCGGTAGGCCGGCCGCTCGGAATGCGAGGGCGGGGTCTGGTCGGTGCGGGAAGGCGTCATGATGTGTGGCGGGAGCGCTGGGCGTCGCTCACTCTGAATGGTAATACGACCGGGCGGCCGGAAAGGGTTCGTCGACCGGCGAGCGCGGGTGCCGAGCGCTCATTGCCGGCCAAACGCACAGCGGCCGACCCATTTCGGATCGGCCGCCGTGAGGTCGTGCTGGTACGAGGGTGGCGTCAGTCCTTACACGTGCCCGGAGTGCCCTGTCCCGGCGCATCCTTTGGCGGGACGCCGATCACCTTGACGCCGGCGCCGCGCGCGATGTCCATGGCATCGATCACGTCCTGGACCTTCACCTTGGGATTGCCCGAGATGAAGATGATCTTGTCCGGCCGTGGATCGAAGATGTCGTGCAGTTCCTGCGCCAGCTGATCGTGCGTGATGATCTTGCTGTTCACGGCGTAGCAGCCGTTCGTCCCGACCTCGAGCACGATCTGGTCGGAATTCGGATTGGCCGGAGCTGCCGTCGGATTGGGCTGCGGGAGCTGCAGATCGATTGCTTTCCGCATGGTGGGCAGCGCCGCCATGAAGATGATCAGCAGCACGAGCAGCACGTCGATCATCGGGGTCACGTTGATCTCGTTGCTGAGACCGCCCGACCCGCCCGTTGACATGGCCATTAGTTGCCTCCTCCCGGCGGGAGCGGCGGGGCGTCCTTACTGTCGCCGGGCACCGTCGACACCGTGTGCGGCTTCTGGTCACCGATCATGGCGATGACGACCACGCCGTTCTTGGACGCGAGGTCCATGAGGTCGAGCACCTTGCCGTAGTCCAGGTTCTTGTCGGCCTTGATGTAGAGCACCTTGTCGTCGCGGTCGGGTGCGGTGTAGATGGCGTTGATCGCCGCCCCGATCTGCGTGTATTCGATCGGCTTCTTGTCGAGGTAGTAGTGGCCGTCGACGTCGATCCCGAGCACGTGGTCGGAATTCGAGTCTTCGGGATGATCCCTGATGTTCTGCGCTTCGGGCGGGGTTGCGTTGAACCCCGCCAACAGGGCGGGCGTGACCACCATGAAGATGATCAGCAGCACCAGCATGACGTCGATCATCGGCGTCACGTTGGGCGTGCTCTGAACCGCGCCCCCACTGGTTGGTGAGAAGGCCATGGGCCTGACTCCTAGTTCGAAGGGACGGGCTTACTGCTTGATCGGAGCGCCGGCGCTGGTGGACGCGTTGAATTCACGCGTGAACCGGGAACGGCCGAACTCGCCCGACACGCCCTTGATCAGGTAGTCGATCATCTCCTTCGACACGTACGTCATTTCCGCGGTCAGATTGTCGATCTTGGTCGTGAAGTAGTTGTACGCCCACACGGCCGGGATGGCGACGATGAGGCCGAACGCCGTGGTGATCAGGGCCTCGGCGATACCGCCGCCGATGGCGGCCAGACCGCCGGACCCGGAGACGGCCATGCCCGTGAACGCGTTCACGATACCCATCGTCGTCCCGAGCAGTCCGACGAACGGCGCGGTGGCGCCCACGGTGGCGAGCACGGCGAGGCCGCGCTTGAGGTTGGTGATCTCGAGGAGCATGTTGCGCTCCACGGCGCGTTCGGCCGAGTTGATGTCGGCCACGGTCACGGAGCCGTCCTGGATGAGGGGCTTGACCTCACCGAGCGCGCCGCCGAGCACGAGGGCGACGTGCGATTTCTTGTAGCTCTCGGCCAGGTTGATGGCCTCGGTGAGGTTGTCCTCCTCGAGGAACTGCGAGAATTCGGGCGCGAACTTGATCGTTTCCTTCTGCGCGCGCCGCAGGTTCCACCACTTGGAAACCATGACGGTGAGCGAGTAGATGGACATGAACGCCAGGATGAAGACGATCCCCTTGGCGAAATTGCCCATCTGGTGCCAGAGGCCAAGCAGTGAGACATCCATGGTTCGACGAGCTCCGGTAGAAAGGATGCGGGTGAGCGGCCGCCACCAGACGGCGGCCGCAGCGAGACTAATGAGTGTTCAGCGTGAACTGGAAGGGCTGCTGGACGAGTTGCTTGACCTTGTGCCCCCCAATCTCGGCAGCGTAGAAACGGTAGTCACGGAGCGCGTTCTTGACGGCTTGCACGAACAGGTCGTGGGTGGACTTGATCACCTTGAACGTGCTCATGTCCGCGCGACCGTTGGTGTCGACAACGAACGACGCGATGACCTCGCCTTCGACATTTGCCGATCGGAGCACGTCGGGGTAGTGCGGCGGCTGATTGCCGGGCGCCATCTCGACCTGCTTCTCCACCTGGAACGAGAAGAACGTGGTGCCTTCATTGATCGGCGTGCCGCCGACGACGCCCTTGGCGATACCACCCGCCACACCCTTGCCGCTGAAATCCGCGGCGTTGGTGACACTCTTGGAGAGGTCGATCTTGGGAAGGACGTCGGGAATCTTGATCGGGGCCGTCAGCACCTGGAAGCCTTTGGGCGGTGGCGGCGCAGCGACCACGTCGGGAGGCGGCGCCGCGACCTTCTTGGGCGGCGGCGGCTCCTTCTTCTCGACCTTCATGAATTCGACCTTCTCGGCCCGGACTTTTTCGATCTGCTGGCCGGCCTGGAGCGTACCGTAGACGGCGCCGCCGATGAGCGCGGCGTGAATCACGACACTCAGCGCCATGCCCCCGGGGGTTCGCTGCTTCTTGGCCTTCGACTCGATGAGATTGTTGAACATGATGCTCGGGAATCCTGCCTGAGGGGAGGACTGCTCGGAGCTTGCCCGGGGTAAGCTACGACCTCATCTGGAGAGCGGAATGGTCTTCAGATTAAAAGTCGATGAAGCGGCCGTTAGAAAGCCATGGCCCCCACATCATGCCTCTGGAGCGGCGGCGGCGCCGGGTTCCGGGGCCGGTTCCGTTTCGACGAGCATGGGCAGGAGCACGGTGAATACGCTTCCCCGCCCCAAGCGCGACTGCACGCTGAGCGTGCCTCCATGGGCCTGCACGATCCACTGCGCGATGGCCAGCCCGAGGCCGAACCCGCCGCGCTCCGTGGCCCGGGAGCGCACCCGGTCGGCGCGCCAGAACCGCTCGAACACGTAGGGCAGGTCCGCGGCCGAAATCCCGAGCCCGGTATCGCGCACGGCAAACGCCACCGCGTTGTTGTTCCGATGACTCAGCGTCATCTCCACCTTGCCGCCGCGGGGCGTGTACTTGATGGCGTTGGTGACGAGGTTCAGGAACAACTGGCGGAGGCGGGCCGCGTCGCCGAGCACCACCGCGTCCTCGACGAGCGGCAGTGTGACGACGAGGCCGGCGTCCTCGCCGAGAATCGTGGCCGTCTCGGTCACGTCGCGCACGATGGGCTCGAGGTGGATGGGCGCGCGGTGCAGGTCGAACCGGCCCTCGTCGGCGCGGGCCAGCGTGAGGAGGCTGTCCACCAGATCAGCCATGCGGGTGATCTCCTGGATGGCCTCTTCCAGCGCCACGAAGCGGTCCGCCTGTGGTGTCGTGGGGTGCATGGCGCGCTCGACGTCGGCGCGGAGCACGGTGAGCGGCGTCTTGAGTTCGTGACTGGCATCGGCGGTAAACCGGCGCAGGGCGCCGAACGAGGCCTGGAGGCGCGCGATCATGCGATTGAGCGTCTCGGCCAGGCGGCCCAACTCGTCGTCGGCGTTTTCGGTCGGGAGCCGGCGGTGGAGGCTGCGACCGTCGGTGATCGCCTCGACTTCATTGATGAGGAGGTCCACCGGTTTGAATGCGCGCCCGGCCAGGTAATACGCTGCGGCGAGCGAGATGAGCAACACCACCGGGGCGAGCAGGAGCATCGTGCCGACGAGCAGCTGGGGGGCCAATTCGGCGGTCGAGGTGGGGAGGCCAGCGACGATGCGCGAGATGTTGGGCCCAGTGGCGGTATCCGAATCGGCCACCACGAGAAGGTGCGTCTCGAACAGCGTGTCCTGGGTCAACGGGACGACGGCCGAGGGACCGTTGGCGGTGAGCGTGCGGCCGACCGTGTACACCGTGTCCTGGTCGCGGTGGCTGAACAGCTGCAGCGTGGTGGACGAGTAGAGCAGCCGGTCCTGCGGATCGACGAGCAGGAAGAAGCCGGGCACCTGGTCGAGCTCCTCGGCCATGGCCTTGGTGGGCTGGATGACGGGGCCGGTGAGCGGGTTGACCAACACGGTCGTGAGCACGCGGCCGTTTCGCTGCGCGTTGACGATGGTCTGCAGCACGAGGTCCGCTTCGGCGTGCGCCTGGATCGCCAGCTCGTCGTTCGCGGCGAGGCGCCGCCCGAAGTAGAGGGCCGCGCTGAACGCGATCATCGTCGCGAACAGCAGGCCCGCGTAGGCCGTGGTCAGCCGCGTGCGCGTGCTGTACATGCGGGGGGGCCGGCGGGGCCGGCGTTCAGGCCTTGACCATGTAACCGACCCCGCGCACGGTGGTGATCAATCGCTGCTGCCGACCGGCGTCGATCTTCTTGCGCAGGTGGTTGATCACCACGTCCACGATGTTCGTTCCGGGATCGAAGTGGTATCCCCAGGCGTACTCGGTGATGAGCGTGCGGCTCATGACGCGTCCCTGGTGACGCATCAGGTATTCGAGAACCGTGAACTCCTTGGGGGTGAGTTCGATGACCTTGCGACCGCGGTGCACCTCGCGCGTGCCGAGATCGAGTTCGAGATCGGCCACCTGGAGGACGGGCGAGGCGATGGCCCGCGGGCGCCGGGCCAGCGCTTCCACGCGCGCCAGCAGCTCTTCGAACGCGAACGGCTTGGTCACGTAGTCGTCGGCGCCGGCGCGCAACGTGGCGACCTTGGCGTCCACGGCGTCCTGCGCCGTGAGTACGAGCACCGGCCGCGTGAAGCCCCGGTCGCGCAGCGATTGCAGCACCTCGAGCCCACTCTTGCCAGGCAACCGCATGTCGAGAATCACCAGGTCGTAGGCCTCGGAACTGGCGCGGCGTTCGCCCTCCTCGCCGTCGGGGACGAGGTCCACCGCCCATCGCTGCTCTTCAAGGCCGCGCTTGACGTGCTGGCCCACCGTCGGGTCGTCTTCGATGACGAGAATACGCATGGGTCAGGTCCGCCGTGGCCGTTGCAGGCCGTACTCGCGGATCTTGCGGTAGAGCGTCTTGGGCGAGATGCCGAGGACATCGGCCGCCTGCCCCTGGTGCCACCCCATGTGGGCGAGCACCGATTCGATGTGTCGCCGCTCCAGGTCGGCCAGCGACACCCGGCTGCCCGGCAGGCCGGGCGCCGTCCGGGCCTGCGTGATCGGCAGATCGGCGGCAGCGAGCACCGGACCGCGATGCAGGAGGAGCGCGCGCTCGATGACGTTGCGCAACTCCCGGATGTTGCCCGGCCACTCGTACGCCTGCAGCATCTCCACGGCATCGCTGGCCAGGGTGGGCGCGCCCTGGCCCCGGAACCGTTGGAGAAAGTGCTCGGCGAGCAGCGGGATGTCCACCGTCCGCTCGCGCAGCGGCGGGAGCGCTACCGTGATGGTGTTGATGCGATACAAGAGATCGCCGCGGAACTGGCCTTCGCTCACCAGCGTCTCGAGATTGCGATTCGTGGCCGTGACGAGCCGCGTGTGGATCTCCACGCGCTGCATGCCGCCGGCACGGAAGTAGCTTCCGTGCTCCAGCGCGCGGAGCAGGCGGCCCTGCATCCGCGACTCCAGCTCGCTCACCTCGTCCATATAGAGCGTGCCGTTGGTGGCCATCTCCAGGAAGCCGATCTTCCGCTCTGCGGCACCGGCGAAGGCGCCGCGTTCGTAGCCGAAGAGCTCGGTCTCGAGGTTCTGGTCGGAGAGCATGGCGCAGTTGAGATCGACGAACGACCCCAGGCGGCCCGACAGATGGTGGATGACCCGGGCGAGCAGGTCCTTGCCCGTACCCGACTCCCCGGTGATGAGCACGGGGGCGTCGCTCGGCGCGGCCTTCTCGATCACGTCGAGCACCGCCTGCATGGGGGCGAAGCGCGTCTGGACGATAGGCGCGCCATCGATGCGCGACAGGCGATGGTGCAGGAACTGGTTCTCGCGCGCGAGCTGACGCTTCTCCCACGCCCGCTGCACGAGGACGTCGATCTCGGCCATGCGGTACGGTTTCGTCATATAATCGTACGCGCCGAGTTTCATGGCGGCGATCGCGTTGTCGATCGTGCCGTTGCCCGTGATGATGATGATCTCCGGCGGCGCCGGGTCCTCGCGCACCTGCCGCATGACTTCGAGGCCGTCCAGCTCGGGCATCACGATGTCGAGCAGCGCAACGTCGAACGAATCGGTGCGGATCGCGTCGAGCGCCTGCCGCCCATTGGACGTCACGCGCACCGAATGGCCGCGCCCGCTGAGATATGACGCGAGGATCTCGGCCAGTCTGGCTTCGTCCTCGGCGATCAGGATGCGAATGCCCGGGTCCTGGTTCATCGATCTTCCCCTGCGGCCACCGGCAACAGCACGCGAAACACGCTGCCGCGTCCGAACGCGCTGTTCACTTCCAGGCGTCCTCCGTGGTCGGAGACGATGGAATAACACACCGAGAGGCCGAGCCCGGTGCCCCGCCCCACGGGTTTGGTCGTGAAGAAGGGCTCGAAGATGCGCGGCAGGTCGGCGCGGCGGATGCCCTCGCCGTGGTCCTCGATCTCGATCATCGCGTCGCCACTGGGCGTCGTGCCGGTGCGCAATCCGATCGTCCCCTGGTCGTGCATGGCGTCCATGGCGTTCAGGAGCAGCGCCATCAGCACCTGGATGAGCTGCTCGTCGTTGCCGACGACGGCCGGCACGTCGGGCGCCAGCGAGACGTCCACGTGCAGGTTCTTGAATCGCGCGTGGTGGCCGAGCAGGAAGAGCGTCCGCCGGACAATGTCGTTCACGGCCACCGGTTCGCGATGGGCGTGGGTGGGCCGGCTGAAATCGAGCACTCCGTTCACGATCGTGCTGCAGCGGTGCACCTCGTGGGCGATGAGGCCGAGCACGGTGTGCAACTCCTGCACCAGCGCGTCGCCCGCCACCCGGCCATCCTTGACCCGCAGGCCGAGGGACTCGGACGCGGCGGCGATCGTGGCCAGCGGATTGTTGATCTCGTGCATCACGCCAGCGGCGAGCGTGCCGAGCGCGGCGAGCTTCTCCGCCTGGGCGATGCGCGCTTCGGCCTGCTTCCACTCGGTGATGTCCTCACCGATCGTGATGGCGTGGGAAATCTCCCCGCCATCGCCGCGCATCGGGATCTTGGTCAGGCGGTACACGCGCGGTTCGCCGGTGGCGCTCGACTCGGTCTGGAACTGCTGGATCGCGCCCGTGTGGAACAGCTCCTCGAACTCCTCGCGGAGGACATCGGCGGGCTGCCGGTGCAGGACGTCGAAGATCGCGTGCCCCAACA
>Ga0307373_10010179_pt1 | contig 13893 bp, 7 predicted proteins | sample OX2MG_FD_202534 | JGI IMG/M metagenome (GOLD analysis project Ga0307373, IMG submission 202534) | Soil microbial communities from Risofladan, Vaasa, Finland - OX-2 | ecosystem: Environmental > Terrestrial > Soil > Coastal area > Acid sulfate soil | place: Finland: Risofladan, Vaasa | collected... | reverse complement strand
TGCCTGGTCCTGGCGCACATCACCCCGCTGGCCGTGCCACGCTTCATCGATCTGAACACGTACCGACCACGGCAGATCGGCATCGTGTATCGCTGCGACGCCTGCAATGCACCGGTGTTCCTGCGTTTCAACGTGCGCGGCTACGGGCCGCAGCGCATCGAGCTGTCGTCACAGTTCAGCGAGATTGAACGGCCGCGCGAGAAATTCAGCTTCACCTATCTGCCCGAGGCCGTGGAGACGCTGTTCCGCGAAGCCCTGCTGTGCTATTCGCACGGCGCCTTCAATGCCTTTGCGAGCATGTGCCGCCGCACGATGCAGGCCGCATTTGCGCAGCTCGGTGACAAGCTGCGACTGTTCGACGAGCTGCGCGATCTGCGCGAGCTCGCGCAGATCGACGCCGCGAGCTTCGCCGCGGTCAAGCGCGTGATCTTCGGCTCCGATAGCGATCCGGCGCCGAACCTGCCGCCGCTCGATGACGATCAGGCCGGCTTGCTGCTGGAGGTGATGAAGGACCTGCTGCATCAGGCTTACGTGCGCAAGGGACGGCTGCAGCAGGCCATGCTGGTACGCCGGTTCTTCTCGGACCAGGACGAGCGTCCCGACCGCGCCGCGGCCACTGCGCCTGCCACGGCCGCCATCGCGTCCACTGCCGCCATCGCGTCCACGGCCGCCATCGCGTCCACTGCCGCTGCTGCCGAGGCAAGCGAGCCTCGCCCCGCCGAGCCGCGCTGACTTCAGCCGACCTTAGACTTCAGCCGACCCAGCGGCGCGCGTTGCGGAACATGCGCATCCAGCCGCTGTCGGCGCCCGCCGCGCGCGGATGCCAGGAGTTCTGCACGGTGCGGTACACGCGCTCGGGGTGCGGCATCGTGACCGTCACGCGTCCATCGCTGGTCGTCAGCGCGGCGATCCCGTGCGCGCCACCATTGGGATTGGCCGGGTAGGTCGCGGCAACGTCGCCGCGGTTGGCCAGATAGCGTAGCGCGACCAGGCGCTCGTCCAGGCAGTACTGCAGGGCCTCATCGCTCGCGAACTGCGGCCGGCCTTCTCCGTGCGAGATCGCGATCGGCAGCTGCGAGCCATGCATGCCCTGCAGCAGCACCGATGGCGAGGGCTCGATGCGCACCATGCCGAAGCGCGCCTCGAACTGCTCGCTGCGGTTGCGCACGAACCGCGGCCAGTGCTGCGCGCCCGGAATCAGCTCGGTGATCAGCGCGAACATCTGGCAGCCGTTGCATACCCCGAGCGCGAAGGTATCGGTGCGTGCGAAGAAACGCGCGAACTCGTCGCGCACGCGCTCATGCAGCAGGATCGAGTGCGCCCATCCACCGCCCGCACCGAGTACGTCGCCGTAGGAAAAACCGCCGCAGGCGACTAGCCCGCGAAACGGTGTGAGCGTGCGCTGCCCGCTCAGCAGGTCCGTCATGTGCACGTCGTACGCTTCGAAGCCGGCACGATCGAGCACCGCGGCCATCTCCACCTGGCTGTTGACGCCCTGCTCTCGCAGCACCGCGATCCGCGGCCGCGCACCGCGCGCGATCAGCGGCGCGGCGATGTCCTCTTCCGCATCGAAGGTGAGTTGTTGCGACAGCCCCGGATCGGCACCGTCGAGCACGGCGGCGAGCTCCTCCTCGGCGCACTGCGGATCGTCGCGCAGCCGCCGCATCTGGTACGAGGTCTGCGACCAGGCGCGGCGCAGATCCGTCCAGCTCTCCTCGATCAGCGCCGCCCCGACTCGGATGCGCACGCGCATTTGCGGTTGCGGGGCGCCGATACTGCGGACGCAATCGGCCAATCCGTGCCGCGTGAAGCACGCCAGCACCGCCGGCTCGAGCGCCTGCGTCACCTGCAGCACCGCGCCCGGCTCCTCGGCGAATAGCGCTGCGATCGCCTCGCCGTGCGCCTCCGGCAGCGTCACATCGATGCCGCAATGCCCGGCGAAGGCCATTTCCACCAGCGTGACCAGCAACCCGCCGTCGGCGCGGTCGTGATACGCCAGGATCCACTCGCGCGTGCGCAGCTCGATGATCGCCGCGGCGAACGCCGCGAGCCGCGCCGGATCCTCGGCGTCGGCGCTCTGCCCGCCGGTCAGGCCAAACACCTGCGCCAGGGCGCTCATGCCCAGGCGGTTGCGCCCGCAGCCCAGGTCCACCCGCAGTAATCTCGTGGGCCCGGCATCCTGCCGCAGCACCGGCGTGAGCGTGCGGCGCACGCATCGCACCGGCGCGAACGCCGATGCAATCAACGATACCGGCGCCACCACCACCTTGCGCGCCGCGCCGTCCGTCCACTCGGTCTTCATCGACAGCGAGTCCTTGCCGACCGGGATCGCGATCCCCAGCGCCGGGCAGAACTGCTCGCCGACCGCGCGTACCGCCGCGTACAGCGCCGCCTGCTCGCCATCCTCGTCGCAGGCCGCCATCCAGTTGGCGGACAGCCGCACATCGGCCAGGCGCACGATGTCGGCTGCGAGGATATTGGTCACGGCCTCGGCCACCGCCAGCCGTGCCGAGGCGGCGGCATCCAGCAGCGCCGTGGGGGTGCGCTCCCCGAGCGCCATCGCCTCGCCGTGCTCATGGCTGTAGTCGGCCAGCGTGACGGCCACGTCGCTGACCGCCACCTGCCATGGCCCGACCAGCTGATCGCGGCTGGTCAGACCGCCGACCGTGCGATCGCCGATCGTAATCAGAAAAGTCTTGTCCGCGACCGCCGGCAGCCGCAGCACCCGGTAGAGCGCCTCGCGCAGCGGCACTGATGCCCAATCGGGGGCCACGTGCATCGGCGGCGGCGGCGTACGCGCCTCGCGGCGCAGGCGCGGTGGGTCGCCCAGTAGCGCCTGCAGCGGCATGTTCACCGGATCGTTGTCGAACAGCGGGTCGTGCACCACCAGCACGCCGTCGGCGGTCGTCTCCCCTATCACGGAGAACGGGCAGCGCTCGCGTGCCGCGATCGCGCTGAAGCGCATCAGCGCGCCGGGCTGCAGCACCAGCACGTAGCGCTCCTGCGCCTCGTTGCACCAGATCTGCAGCGGCGACATACCGGGCTCGGCATTCGGGATCGCGCGCAGATCGATGCGTGCCCCGCGCCGGCTGTGCGCCACCGCCTCCGGCACCGCGTTGGACAGGCCGCCGGCGCCGACGTCGTGAATCAGCTCGATCGGGTTGTCGGCCCCGAGCGCCCAGCAACGGTCGATCACCTCCTGCGCGCGCCGCTGCATCTCGGGATTACCGCGCTGGACCGAGGCATAGTCGAGCTGCTCGTCGGAGGCGCCGCTGCCCATCGAAGAGGCGGCGCCGCCGCCCAGCCCGATCAGCATCGCCGGCCCCCCCAGCACCACCAGCGCCGCGCCGACGCTCACCTCGGCCTTGTGGACGTGCCCGCGCCGCACATTGCCCAAACCCCCGGCCAGCATGATCGGCTTGTGATAACCGCGCATGCGCCCGGGCGGCTCGTGCGGCAGCGAGATCTCCAGCGTGCGGAAGTAGCCGCACAGGTTGGGGCGGCCGAATTCGTTATTGAAGGCGGCCGCCCCCAGCGGCGCCTCCAGCATGATCTGCAGCGCCGGGGCGATACGTGGCGGCGTGCCCAGCGAGTGCTCCCACGGTTGAATGAAGCCGGGGATACGCAGATGCGACACCGAGAATCCGACCAGGCCGGCCTTGGGCTTGGCGCCGCGTCCGACCGCACCCTCGTCGCGGATCTCCCCGCCAGCGCCGGTGGCCGCGCCTGGAAACGGCGAGATCGCCGTCGGATGGTTGTGGGTCTCGACCTTTATCAGGATATCGACCGGCTCGTCGGCGCCGCGGTAGATGCCGCTCGCCGGATCGGCAAACCAACGTGTGCCAGGCAGGCCCTCGATCACGGCCGCGTTGTCGCGGTAGGCGGACAGCAGCCCTGACGGGCTCGCCGCCGAAGTGTGGCGAATCATCGCAAACAGCGAGTGTGGCTGCGACACCCCGTCGATCACGAACTCGGCGTTGAAGATCTTGTGACGGCAGTGCTCGGAATTAGCCTGCGCGAACATCATCAGTTCCACGTCGGTCGGGTCGCGCCCGAGCGCGGTGAAAGTCGCGATCAGGTAGTCGATCTCGTGAGCGGCCAGCGCCAGGCCCAGCCGGCGGTCGGCCTGCACCAGCGCCTCGCGTCCCTGCGCCAGCGAAATGCTCTGCAACAGCGCCGGCGGCTCGATCGCAAACAGCCGCGCCGCGCTGTCGGTGTGCTCGAGTACCGCCTCGGTCATGCGATCGTACAGCGCCGCGGCCAGCACAGCGCGGCGGCCGCTCGACAGCGGCGCGCGCACACCGAGCGTGTACAGCACGCCGCGCTCGATGCGGCGCACCGGCGCGAGGCCGCACACCTGGGCGATATCGGTGGCCTTGCTCGACCACGGTGAGAGGGTACCGGGCCGAGGCACTACCAGCAATTCCAGCTGTTGTAGCCCTGCGGCGCCGGCCGCGGCGTGAGGGGCGGCAACAGCCGCGGCGGCGTCACCGGCCCGCGCTGCGGTATGGCCCTCGTCGAGTAATGAGGCCAGCCGCTCGTACTCGGTCGCATCGAGCTCGCGGCTGCAATCCACGAAGTGCAGGAACTGCGCCCGCAGCGATTCCAGCGTCGGCTCGAGAGCCGACAGGCGCGCGCGCAGGCTGGCGGTGCGGAACCCGGACAGCGCCTGCGAGCCCGGCAGCTCGAGCATCAGGATTTCTTCGGCCCCGGATCCGAGCCCGACGGCGGCAGGAACGACACCGGGAATTGCGCCACGTTACTGCCCTCCAGCGCCATGATCTTGCTGACCCCCTGCGCCTTCACCTCGTCGATCCGGATGACCGACTGCAACGGCAGGTAGCTGCGCTTGACCCCCGCGAATTCGCTCTTCACCCGTTCCTCGCCGGGGTCCAGCAGCACCGTGGAGCGCTCGCCGAACACCAGCTCCTCGATTTCGACGAAGCCGAACAGCGCACCGTGGCTGACCTTGCGCGCATAAACCTCGTAAACCTTGCCCTGGTTCACAAAGATAATCTTGAAGATGTGGTTCGATGCCGTCATGGATCGCGGCGAGGCTGCCTGAGCTTCGACCGCTGCGGCCTATTATATGTCATGGACCAGGCACGCGCCCCGTACGGGCTCGAGGCGCCGCGGATTGCATCGATGGCACTGAGGTTGACGGTCGTCAGCGACCAGCGCGACGCGCTCGGCCGCGACGCCAGCATCGTGCTGGGCGTCGGCGGCGGCAGCATCGGCCGTGCGCATGACAATGACTGGGTACTGCCGGACCCGCAGTGCTATCTGTCCGCGCACCACGCGCGGGTCCAATTCCGCAATGGTTCTTACTACCTGCTCGACAGCAGCACCAACGGCACCTACGTCAACGGCGGGAGGGTGGCCATCAGCCGCCGCAACATCTATCCGCTGCGTGACGGCGACAGTCTGCGCCTGGGTCAGTACCACGTCGCGGTCCATATCGATATGGATGCCGCGGAGGCACCCGAGGCCAGTTCGATCTTCCCGGTCACCGCCCAGGCAACGGTCGCCGGCGGCTATCCGGCCGATATCGGCGTGTCCCTCGATGTGAAACAGTTGTTACATGCCGCCGCCGATCCGGGCAGCGGCAGCCGCATCGGGCCGGTGGACGTCTTCGGCCAATCGGTGTCGATCCGCTCGCTGTCGATCGAGGATAGCGGCCTGCGTGCCTTCGACCGCAGCGGACAGCGGCCCTCGCCCGCGGCGAGCAATGGCGCTGGAAGCGAGCGGGAGGCGGCGCGACGCTACGTCGGTACCCTTGTCGCCGCCGCCGGCACCGATACCACGGCGCTCGAGGCCCTTTGCCGCGGCGCGGGGCTCGATCCGAAACGCCTGCCGTCGGAACAACAGCCGGGACTGCTGTATCTGGCAGGGCTGTTGCTGCGCGAAGCCTTGGCGGCGCTGAAGGGCCTGACGCTGACGCAGCGCGAGCTGCGCGATCAGAACCGCATCGCGGTGGGGCGCGAGGACCCGCAGCACATCGGGCTGACGGGGTTGCCGGTTGAGGACCTGTTGCTGCGGCTGCTGCTGGGCCACAGCCGTCACGAGCTCGATGCGGTCCAGTGGCTACGCGATACCGCCGCCAGCAACCGCGGTCACGAGGTAGCGCTGATGCGGGCGTTGCCGGCGGCACTGACGGAGTTCACCGCACGGCTCGATCCGGCGACGCTGTCGCACTCGGCCGCCCAGGCCGCGGCCAGTGCCGGCGAGGCCGCCGGCGCGACCGCCCGTTTCCGCACCATTACCGAGACGGCCGCAGGTCAGCTGCCGCAGCTGTTTGCCGAGGCATTCGCACGCGCCTTCGCGGCCGAATACCAACGCAACGTGCGCGAGCACGACCCATCCTGAGCTGCTGCGGCGGCGACTGCGGCATCACCCCGGCGGCGGCATCACCCCAGCTGCGGCATCACCCCGGTGCGCAGCAGACTCATGGTCTCCTCCGCGGACACCGCCTGGCTGTAATAAAATCCCTGGCCCTGCGCGCGCGCGCTCGCCTGCACCAGCAGCCGGCGCTGCGCTTCGGTTTCGACGCCCTCGGCCACCACCTCGACCCCCAGCTCGCGCGCCAGGCTCAGGATCGCGCGGATCATGGCGCTGCCGCCCGGCTCGACGTCCGCCGCCGCGATCATGCCGCGGGCGATCTTCAGGCGGTTGACCCGGTAGGTGCGCAGATAATCGAGCGAGGAATATTGCGCGCCGAAATCGTTGATCGCGATGCCCACCCCGAGCTGACGCAATTGTTCCAGCACGCCGCTTTGCGTCAGCGTGGAGCGCGCCAGCACCCGCTCGGTCACGTCCAGCTCGACGTCCGCTGGCTTCAGGCCCCAGCGCTGCAGGCTGTCCATGACGTCGCGCACGAACTCCTCGCCCATGCGGATCTGCGCCAGCGCGACATTGATCGCCACGACCGGTACCGACATGTGCTGCTGCCGCCAGCGCGACATCTGATGACAGGCCTCATCCAGCGTCCAGCGCCCCACCTGCTGCATGATGCCGAACTTCTCGGCTATCGGCAGGAAGTCCTCCGGCAGCAGCACACCGCGGCGGGGATGATTCCAGCGCAGCAGCGCTTCCATGCCGACGATGCGGCCCGAGGCCAGCTCGACCTGCGGCTGGTAGCGGATTTCCAGCTCGCCGCGCGCCACCGCGCCGCGCAGTCCCTCCGCCAGCGAGAGCTGGGCACGCGTCTCGTGATCGATCTGGTCGGAATAGAACCGATACAGCCCCCGACCGGCATGCTTGGCACGGTAGAGCGCCTGGTCGGCCTGCACCAGCAGCGTGTCGGGACTGCGGGCATCGCTCATGTACAACGCTATGCCGATGCTCACGCCGATGCGCAGCTCGTTGCCGTCCACGCTGTAGGGTGCCGAAATGAGTTCGATCAGCTTCTCCGCCAGCGTCCCGGCCGAGGACGAATCGGTCAGCTCGGCCTGCACGATTGCGAACTCATCGCCGCCGAGGCGCGCCACGACGTCGATCTCGCGCGTGGCCTGCTGCAGGCGCTGCGCGACCTGCTGCAACAGCAAGTCGCCGGCGTGATGGCCGAGGGTGTCGTTGACTTCCTTGAAGCGATCGAGGTCCAGATACAGCACCGCAAACCCATGCGCTCCGCGCTGCGAACCTGCAAACGCCTGGCGCAGCCGATCGCCGAAGGTGATGCGGTTGGCGAGTCCCGTCAGCGCATCGGTACGCGCCAGCAGCGCGATCTTGTCCTGCGCCGCGCGGCGCTCGGTCACATCGCTCAGGATGCCCTCGATCTCGATCAGCCGGCCGTCGACATCGCGCACCGGAGTGAGACGATTCTCCACCCAGCGCACCGTGTCATCGCGCGAGAGCATGCGGTACTCGATGGTCGATGGCGGCGCCTGCCGCGTCAGCAGCGCCGAGATCGCCTCCTCGACCGCGGCGCGGTCCTCGGCATGAATGATCTCGCGGTAGCGCGTAGGGGCCTCGAGCAGATCGTTGGCCTCATGACCGAGCAGCGTGACGTTGTCCGAAATGTAGATCATCGGCAGCGATGGCTCGCCACGCAGCCGATACAGGATCGTCGGACTGTTTTGAATGATGGTATTGGCGGCCGCCAGTGCCTGCAGGTGCCGCTCGCGCGTGATGGCCGTGCCAATCAGCTCGGCCAGCGTCTTCAGTACATCGATCTCGGCGCCATTCCAGACGCGCTCGCGGCTGCAGTTGCTCAGGCTGATATAGCCCCAATAGCGCGTATCGACGATGATCGGGACCATCAGTACCGCGTGCGACTCGAAGCCCTGCATCATCTGGCGCAGGGCGCCCACGGCCTGCGAGCGCTGCGCCTGAACCGCGACGCCGCGCTCGAGCGGGGCCATCCAGGCGGCCACTTCCGGATGGTAGGGCCGGGACAGGACCTCCACGAGCTCGGGAAGCTTGAGCGGCGCACCCGGCGCGCGCCAGAAGTTGCGCAACGCCCGCCGCGGCGCAGTCCCGCTCGGTGCGCCTGGCTGCGGCACCAGCTCCTGCACGATCACGCGGTCTACACCGATCGCGCCGGCCACGATGCCCAGTGACGCGGCGATCGCCTGGTGCAGATCGGTGGCCGTCATGATCTGCGCGGCGCTGTCGTTGATCGCCCGCAGCAGCCGCTCACGCTGCTGCGCCTGACCCAGGAAGCGTTCGCGCGTGACCGCCGCACCGATGACCTCGGCCAGCATCATCAGGATCTTCAGATCATCGCTCGCCCATTCCTGGTCGTCGCGACAATCGGCAAAAGCGACCTGCCCCCAAAGCCGGCCATCGACCATGATGGGCACCATCATCATGGCCATCACGCGCAGCTCGGCCAACGCCGCGCGCACCGCCCCGGTGGCGGTACGCTGCAGGGTGATGGTCGGCTGACCCGCACTGAGCGGCCGCAGCCAATCCTGCAGCTCGGCGCTGAGCGCGACCTTCTCGCCTGCATCCGATGGCAGCGACAACGCCGGGCTGTCCGGCAGCTGCCAGCGGAACAGGGTTTTCGGCACGGGCAACGCGTGCGGCCGCGGCAGCATCTCGGTGATGTCGATGCGGTCGACCGGGACCACATTGACCAGCCGCGCCAACACCTCCGGCAGCACCGCCGTGAGCGACGGCGCGGTGACGATGCTGCGCACGCTCGCCGTTACGGTCTCTATCAGCAGCCCACGGCGGCTCAAGGCCGCCGAATCATCGGCCTGCTCCGCCTCCAGCAGCTCGGCATCGGCGCTGAGCATGCGACTGCCTTCCATCACCACCGCCCCTGCATCATTGCCTGTCGGTCACTGTAAAAACGGCGGCCCGCGTTGCACCGGACATCAATCACCGAAGCCCGGCGCGCGAGTGAGACCTGGCGCACTGTGCAGCCCAAAAGTGGGGCTTGCAACAGCGCGAGCCCGCGCAGGCTGCGCAATCTGATCCGCAGCACGTTATTAGAGCGTAGATCGCAGGCGCGCGCCATGACGGCCGCGGCGACGGCGGCGATCCTCGAATCTGGACACCCGCAAGTACCGTTTTGAGCCGACCAAAGCGCCCGATGACGCCGGGAATGCTTCCACCCCGGTGCGCGCCTTAACGTCGGGTCGGAGCGGGCATGGCCAGGCCGGCCAGGAAGCCACGTTCATCGCGGGCCACGGACCAGCAAGCGCACCAGAGCCGCTTGTTGGTCGGCGTTCGCCACGCGCTGTGCGGCGAAGAGGAGCCGAAGTGCTTCGCAAGCTGTGTGTGCCGATGCGCACTTGGCCGTTGAGCTCGACGGCGCGCAGCACCTCGCGGATCGAGACGCGTACCGCAGGGATCGGCGCAAGGACCAGGTCCTGCAGGAGAACGGCTATTTCGTCTTGCGCTTTCTCGCCGAGGACGTGGGCAAGTAGCTCGATCGAGTGCTCGATGCGATCCTGAGAGTGTTGAGTCGCGGCCGATAGCACAGCGCGGACCGCACATCAGCCGCCGCTGTCGAGGGTGGTGAGAAAGCCGAGCCCGAAAGAGCCACAGGAACCCTTGGATTACCGCAGATAATTCCGTAATTTATTAATTATAAATAAAATCAATGGCGGAGAGGGTGGGATTCGAACCCACGTGCCGGAATTACCCGACCATCCGATTTCGAGTCGGCGCCGTTATGACCGCTTCGGTACCTCTCCGGGTGAACGCTGGTATTCTACCTCACGATGAAGGCAGCGACTTCCAGCATCATGACGCGGTCCCACGCGCACACGCGCCGGCGGCCCGCCGTCACCCGCTGCGCGCTCCGGCTGGCCCTGGGCACATCGTGCGTAGTGCTGCTGGCGAGCTGCGGGCATTCGCAGGGCGCGTTGGTGCAGATTCGCGCGCGCGGCACCTTGCGTGTGGTGACGCTCAATGCCCCCACCACCTACTACCTCGGCGCCCATGGTCCGCAGGGGCTCGAGTACCGGCTCGTTAGCGCCTTCGCCCAGCGGCTCGGCGTCAAGCTGCAGATCGAGGCGGTGCTGGACCAGGCGGCGATGCGGGCGGCACTCGCTCAGGGCCGCGCCGATCTGGCCGCGGCTCAGATCAGTGACGATGCACGCTGGCGCGGCGTAGGACTCCCCACCCACAGCTACGAGCACATTGCGCAACTGGTCGTGCAGGGGCGGCGCCGGCCGCGCGCGCGCGATGTGACCGATCTGCGCGGGGCGCGCGTGGTGGTGCGCGCCGGCAGCCCGCAAGCGTGGCTGCTGCAGAGCATCCGCGGCGAGGGCGTGCCGCAGCTGTCGTGGAGCGAACAACCCCCGACGCAGGCCGACCCGCTCGAGCTGGTCGAGCGCGGTGAGGCCGACTTTGCCGTGGTAGACGCCAACGAATTCGCGTTCGCCCGCCACCTCTACCCGGACGTCAGCGTGGCCTTCACGCTGCCGGATGAGCGCACGGTGCAGTGGATCGTACGCACCGGCGCCACACCGCTGGTCACGGCCGCGAACCGCTTCTTCGCCGCCGCGCGACAATCAGGCCAGATTGCCCGCATCGAAGCGGCGGCCAACGCGGAGCCGGACGAGTTTGATTATCTTGAGGCGCATCGCTTTCAAATCGACATCGCCACGCGTCTGCCGCAGCTGCAGGGCTTGTTCGAGCAGGCCGCCAAGGCTACCGGGCTGGATTGGCGGCTGTTGGCGGCGGTCGGCTATCAGGAGTCCAAGTGGCAGATGCAGGCCGTCTCCGACGATGATGCACAGGGCGTCATGATGCTGACCCCCGATGCCGCCAGCGCCATCGGCGTCACCGACCGGGCCAATCTGCGCCAGAACATCATGGGCGGCGCCCGCTACCTGGCCCAGGTCATGCGCACCATACCCAAGCACGTACCCGAGCCGGATCACACCTGGCTCGCGCTGGCAGCCTACAACGTCGGCTACGGGCACCTGGAGGATGCGCGCGTGCTCGCGCAGCATTTCGGCAAGGACCCCGATTCATGGAGCGATGTGCGCGCCGCACTGCCACTGCTGGAGCAGGAGCAATGGTATTCGCACGCCAAGCGCGGCTATGCGCGCGGCTGGGAGCCGGCCGAGTTCGTGCAGCAAGTACGCCAGTACCTGGCGGTACTGGAATGGTTCGACACCACACCACTGTCGATGCGTATGCCACAGCGCGTACTGCGCGAGGCCCTGGCTGCGACACCGCCGCAGTACAACTGATCGAGTACGACCCCGAGCGCAACCTGCAGCGCGCGCGCCGCCGCGTCTCACGCCCGGCTCTGCGCTTTACGCCCGGCGCCGCTCGAAGAAGCCGCGCAGCAGCGTGCTGCAGTCCGCTTCCAGCACGCCGCCGAACACTTCGACGCGATGATTGTTGCCGCACAGCCTGAACACATCGATCATGCTGCCGGCGGCGCCCGCACGCGCATCGAAGGCGCCGAACACCACGCGCCGCACGCGCGCATGCACCAGCGCCGCGGCACACATCACGCAGGGCTCGAGCGTCACGTATAGTGTCGTATCGTTGAGCCGATAGCCGCCGAGCTGCCGCGCCCCCGCGCGCAGCGCCTCGATCTCGGCGTGTGCGGTCGGATCGCAGGCCGCGATCGGGCGGTTGCTGCCGGTGGCGATGACGGCCTGCTCGTGCACCAATACCGCACCCACCGGCACCTCTCCATCCGCGCCGGCGGCGCGCGCCATCTCCAGAGCGCGCCGCATGTAGTCCACATCGCCGGCCACGTCAGCGCAGTGCCCGCGACAGGAACGGCAACGACACATCCATGCGGTAGTCGATGTCCGAATGGTTGTCGTCGAATTCCTGGTAGGTATGGGTGATGCCCGCGGCACGCAGACGCTTGGACAGGATGCGCATGCCATAGTGAATGTGGTACTGATCGCGCGAGCCGCAATCGAGGTAGACGCCGCGCAGCGAGCGCAGGTTGTCACGATAGCGCGGCACCAGCCGGACCGGATCGTGCCGCAACCACGCACCCCAGCGGCGCGGCAGCAGCTCTCCGGTCTCGAGATTGAACGGCAGCCGAAAGCCGTTCGGTGCCGCCGGGTCCGGATCGTAGCTCGCCGCCATGCATAGATTCATGATGGTGGTGATTTCCGCATCCGACAGCTTCGGCTTGGCCCACACCGCCTCCAGGAATGCCCGTACGCGTCCATCATCCAGGCCGCGATCGGCGCCGCGCTCCATCACCTCCACATCGTAGCGGCCGGGTTTGAAGCGGCGCCGGCGGTACTTCGACAGCTCATTGAGCGTGACGGGCCAGTCGTTCCAGTAGACAAAATCGAAGTACGAGTCCCCGGAGTGATCGGCGATCGCGCCCCAGGTCCCCGGGTACTTCATGCCGTGGATGATCGCGCCGTAGCCGCCGGAGGATTTGCCGAAGCAACCGCGGTGCTCGCGCCGCGCGAGCGTGCGGAACTCACGATCGATGAACGGAATGATCTCGCGGATCAGATAGTCGGCGTAGCGGCCGATGGCCGTGGAATTGACGTACTGGTTGCCGCCCAGGGCAGTGAAGCAGTCCGGAAAGACGATGATGGCCGGTGCCATTGCCCCGTCGTGCACCAGCCGCGCGGCGCGCTCCGGGACATTCTCGCTGAAGGCCTTCCAGGCCACGTGCGACAGCCCCGATCCGGTGAACCCGACCATGTCCATCAACATCGGCAGGCGCTTGCCGCGCCCGTGCGCGCCGCCGCCACCGCCGCTGTCGTACTGCGGTGGCAGCCACACCGCCAGCTTGCGCACGTGCGGGTCACCGAGCGCGTTGTCCCGTAGCACCTTGGAGACGTGCTCGAGGATTACCACGGTCCCCGGGTCGCCCTTGGAGCGCTTGCGAGCCATCAGATCACCCCACCCGCCACCAGCTCACCCGCGCGGTGGCTGGCATCCAGGCGCCGCATCAGCGGCAACAGCAGCAAGACCACGGCGGTAGCACCGACGGCCACCCAGCCGAGCACCCCGAACAGATGCGTGTACCGCGGCAGCGTGGCGGTCGCAGCCGTGATGTCGGACGGCACGCTGGCGAAATTGGCCACGAAGCTACCGAGGTATTGCCCAATGCCGCTCGCCAGCAGCCACGCCCCCATCATCAGCCCGCGCCGCGCCGGGCCGACGTAGCGCGCCACCATGGCGAACGCCAGCCCGGAGATCAGCAGCTCGCCGAAGGACTGCAGCAGGTATCCCCACACCATCCACCACGGCGACACCAGTCCGGCGACCGCGTAGCGGCCGCTGATAGCATAGATGAAGAACCCTAGCGCGAGCAGCACGAACCCCCACGCGTACTTGCCCGCCACCGACGGATCGCGGCCGTGCCGGCCGAGCCCGCCGTACAGCAGCGCCAGCAGCGGGGACAGCACGGCGATCCAGAACGGATTGAGCCATTGGAACTGCTCGGGGGGCACGTGGTAGCCGAGGAAATCCAGCCGGACGTTATGCAGCGCA